>Ga0315291_10005375_pt1 | contig 16073 bp, 8 predicted proteins | sample YL17G12_20_MG_FD_203070 | JGI IMG/M metagenome (GOLD analysis project Ga0315291, IMG submission 203070) | Sediment microbial communities from Yellowstone Lake, YNP, Wyoming, USA - YL17G12_20 | ecosystem: Environmental > Aquatic > Freshwater > Lake > Sediment | place: USA: Wyoming | collected...
CCCCGCGCGGGGCCCTGCCCCCCCCTGCTGCCCCGCGCCGGCCCCCCCCCCCCCCCCCCGGGCCCCCCCCCGCCCCGGGGGGGGGGGGGGGGGGGGGGGGGGGGGGGGGGGGGGGGGTCTCGACGCGCGCGCCGGCGTGCGCAGCCTCCCCCCCTCCCCCCTCCCCCTCCCCACCTTGACCACCTCCCCGACGTACGACCCGGGCTCCTGCAGCAGCTGCAGCTCCTCGCGCAGCAGGCGCACTGAGCGGGAGGGAGGGGGGCGGCGTCGGCGATGCGCGCGCGGCTGTGCGCTGCCCCGCGCGCCGGCCGCCCACCTCCCGCATCCCACCACTGACCTTTGGTGTTGAGCTCGTTGCGCTGCGCCTCCAGCCGGCGCAGCGTGGCCGCCCGGTCGCGCGCGGCCTGCTCCGCCTCCTCGATCTTGCCCTGGTAGTAGGCTTTCAGCCCCTCACCCACCGGGCGGGGAGCCGCGACAGCGGTTTTCGCCATGGTGCGGGGTGGAGAGGGGTGGGGAGGGCGCGGCGGTGGCGGTGACGCGCGCGCGGTGTCGCGGGGTCGCGGGGTCGCGCCGGCGCTTGGCTGGGCGGGCGGCGGCGGCCGCGCGCGGTGGCGGGGGGGTGGTGGCCGTGCGGCAGAGTGGACGCCGAGCGGGTGTGGAGGGCGGGGGCCTGCGCGCGCGCGTCCGGTCCCTCCCTCTTCACACCTCCTGGCGCGCCCTCGGCGCGCCCGCCCGCCCGCCGTCACCGAGCGGTCGCCCCCCCCACCCGCGGCGCGGGCCCCGGGCCGCGCCCGGCCATGCCCCCCATGCGCCGCAAACCCGCGCGCAAGCGGGCGCGCGCCGACGCGGCCGACCCCAAAATCGCGGCCGACGACGAGAATGCGGCGTCGGTGAGCGAGAGGGAGAGGGGGGGAGGGAGGCGGCGCGCCCGCGCGGCCCGCGCCCGAGGCGCGCGCGTGTCCCGGCCCCTCGCGCCTCCCTCCCGCGCCCGCCATGCGCCCACAGACGCCCCCACACGTTAGCCCACCCCGCGCGCGCCGGCCGCCAAGCGCGCGGCGCCCCCCCCGCGCGCGCCGCGCGCGCCCGCGCCCGCGCTCGACTGCGTCCTCTACGTCCGCTGGCACTCGCCCGCGGGCCGGTCCCGGGTGCACGCCCTGCGCCTGAAGCCGGTGCTGGGGCTGGAGAGCCTGGAGGTGGGAGGAAGAGGGGAGGGTGGGCGCCACCGCGCCGTGCGGGCCGCGGCGCCCGCGCGCCCCAGGGTATGCGCCGACACGCGAGCGGCCCGCGATGGCGGCGGTCCGAGGACGACGGAGCCCCCCCCCTTCCCAGGGCGTCTCGCGCTCGCTCGTCGACAGAGCGTTCCCCCCCGGCGCCCGCCCCGCCCACCTCGCGTCCGACGCGTTCTACCGGTTCACGCCGGCGGCCGACTTCCTCTCCCTGCCGGGCGACGTGGCGCGCACCGAGTTTCGGCTCGCGGCCGCGCACGCGGGGTGGGAGTACGGCCTCCTCCGCCGCGACCTGGGCGATGAAGGGGCCGGCGACCGGCCGATGCTGGTCACGGTATGGGGAGGAGGGGGGGTGGTGGGGAGGAGAAAAAAGGGGTGTGCGCGACCCACCCTCTCCCTCTCCCCAACAGGTCGTCGAGTTCGAGTCGACCGCGCTCATGGCGGGGTCCCTGGGGGTGCGCCTGTCCATGGTGGCGTACCCCATCGTGTCCGTGCGCAAGGTCAGGGAGGGAGAGAGAGGCGGGAGGGGCGGTCGGGTGGGGCGCGGGGCGTGCTGGCTCGGCGGGCCGCGTGCGCTCACCCGCCCTCACACGCCCCACCCCCCACCCTTCAGTCCTTCCTCGACGACGCGTGCACCCGGCTGGCGGCCGACCCGGACGCCTTCCAGGGCCTGCTCTGACGAGGCGCGGCGCGCGCGCCACGCTCTTTCCCCGCCCGCTCCGCCAGCCTGCCCAGCACTCGGCCCCGGTTTTGAACGGCGCCCTCCCGCGCGCCCGCACCCGCCCCTGTAACAACGGCACCGACGCACACACACACGGCGAATGGGTCAAAGGAGAGAGACGCTGCCGCGCGCGCTCGAGCCCGCCCCGCCCCTGCTCCCACCATGTCTCGAGTCTGCGAGCGTCACACACAGCCCCTCATCCGCCCGGGCCCGCACAGCGGGCGCGCCGGCGTGGCGGCCGCGCCCGCGCGCGCGGCGCCCCCGCGCGCCACCGGCGCCCCGCCACCCCCCCGCCCCTCACTTGCCGACAATCGCGGGCAGGTTGGCGATATTGGTCACGATGTTGTGCCCAAACGGGTTGGCGAGGTGGGCGACGAGGCCCTCGATCGGCCCCTCGCGCGTGACGAGCGCCTGGACCGCAAACCCGATGAACGCGACCATGGCGAGGCGCCCATTTTTGATCTCCTTGACCGCGTTGGCCTCGGAGTTCATGCCGGCGGGGTCCAGGGGGAAGAGCGCGTTCTTCTCGCCTGGGGGGGCGGGGGCGGAAAAAAAAAACAAGGCGTGAGCGTCGGGGACGCCGACCCCCCACAACGCGCCCCACTCCCACCCCCCACCCCCCACCTTTGTACGCGGCGAACCGGTTGAGCTCCAGGAAGCCGAACAACACTTGCTGGATGGCGAGCAGGCCCAGGATGGGGATGCCGGCCGACGCGTCGTACTTGGCGCCGGCCTCAAACCATTTGACCGGCACCCCGAGCGCTTCCGCGCCCAGGATGCCGGCGACCGCAATCATGGCCCACCGCGCGTTGGTGCGCTCGCCCTCGGCGTACCTGCAGGGGCGGGGGGGGGTGTTCAGACTGGGGCGGTGCACGCGCGCCTCCACCTTGCCTCCCCCGTCCCTCCTCACCACTTGAGGCGGCCCGCGTCCGTGCCGAGGCCGAGCGGGTCGAAGCCGCGGTCGCCGGGGAGGGAGCCGGTGAGGTGGGGGGGCGCCTTGGTGCCTAGAGGGGGGGAGGGGGTGGGGGTGGTGAGCGGGGGCCGCGCCACCCTTCCCTCTCCCCTCCCCCCTCTCGCTCTGCTCACCGGGCAGCCACAGGCCGCGGTTGGCGGCGGCGGCGGTCACGCGGCGGGCGGCGCGCGTCTGGGTTGGGGAGGGTGGGGGTGGGGGTCGGGCGCCGTCGGGGTCGGGCGCGCGGGGGCAACCTCGCGCGCCGCCAGCCGCCGCCGGCCCGCGACGCCGCCCCAAAACGGCGCCACCCCGAAAGATCGGTCCGTGGCCGGGGGCCCGGGCGCGGCCGGCGTGGCGGCGGCCCGAGGGCGGCCCCGCGAGCCTCGGCAGGAGCAAGGCCGGCCCGAGGCGCCGCCCGCGCGCCGCCCGCGACGGCCGCCCCCTTCTGAATCAGCCCGCTCTCCAAGCCAATCGCGGGGCGCGGGCGGCGCCCGAGCTGGCCCGAGGGGGCCGGGGCCAAGTCGCCCCGCCGAGTGCGACGCCGGCCGCCCCTCGCCCCTCGCACGCACGCGCAGGGACTGGCGGGCGACGGACGCGCGGGACGCGAGGGCGGTGGCCATGGTGGAAGAGGGGGGGGCGGAGGGGTGTGGGCGGGCGGCGTGCTCGGCCGGCCAATCCCACACAACTGCGCGCCCCCGCCACCTCCAAGATGCCCTGACGCGCCCACCAAGCGCAACTGCCGCCCTCCACATCCACGGAATGCCGCCCAGAGGCGCCAAGCGGCCCGCAGCCGCGCCCGACCCGCCGCCCGACGCGCGCCGCGTGGCGGCCCGCGGGCGAGGGGCTGGAAGGCGAGGGATGGGTGCTGAAGTGGAGGCTGACGACGGGAAGCCGTCGCCCGAGCCCGCGCCAACGACCGACGGCGGCGGCGACCTCGCCGCCGAGGCGCTCGACGCCGCGCTCGCCGCCCTCGCCGACTCGCCCGCCGCGCCGCCGCCGGACCTGCTGGCCGCCGCGGTGACGGCGGCCGCGTCCGCCCCGCTCGCCGCTCTGGCCCCGGCCCCGCGCGCGCGCCTCGCAGGCTGGCTGTGCGGCGCGGCCGGCGGCCGCCGGTCGGCGCCGCTGGCGCAGTTGGCGGCGGCTGTGCTGGCGCGGGCGGCGGTGGAGGAGGCGTCGGGAGAGGGCGGGAGCGACGCGGCGGCCGCCGCCGCTGCCACCCCCGCCGCCCCTTGGCGGGACGACCTCGCCGCCGCCTACGTGGCCGACGTCTTTGGCGCCCGCCTGTGGGCGGAGTCCGCCCCCGGCGCCCTCCTCGCCCGCCTGGCCGGCGCCGCGCTGCCGCCACGCCCCGGCGGCGGCGGCGACCCGCCGCCCGCGGGGCCGCCGCCGGCTGCCGGCGGCCGCCCTCCCGTGCTGCCGCCCGGCGTGGCGGCGGTGGCGGACGCGGTGGGGCCGTTGGGAGTGAGTGAAGGAGCGTTGGAGCGCGCGGCGTTTCCGCCGAGCGCGGCCGCCGCGACCGCGCTCGCGGCCGCCGCCACGACCCTCGCCACCTCCCCCACCCTGCGCGACAACCCGCGCGCCACCCTGCGCCTGCTCACCCTGGCGTGCCGCACGCCCGCCGGGCGCGGGGCGGCCGCGTCGGCGCTCGACGCCCTATTTTCCGCCCCCGCGTCCGCCCGCGCCGGCGCGTCCCTGCTGGACGAGATCGTGGCCACCGTCGGCGACGCCGCCGCCCCCGGCGACGCCGACGCGGTCGCCGCCGTGCTCGCGCTGCGCGGGCGCCCCGCCGCGTCGGCCGCCGCCGCGCGCGCGGTGGAAGCCCTCGCCCGCGCCTTGCCCGCCGCCGCCGCGGCCGCCCTGGCCGCGTACATTGCTGCGGATGGCCGGGATGGAGGGAAAGGAGGGGGGTGTGCGGCGGCGGTGGGCGTTGTGCGCGCCGCGGCGCGCGGCGCGAGCTGGCCCGCGCGCGGCGACCCCGCCGCCCCCCCGCCCACCGTGGAAACCATGCTGGCCGCCGCCCTGGCCGACACCTTTGCCTCGCCCGACGCCCGCCCCCGGGCGCGCGACCTGGTGCGGCGCCTGGTGCGCGGGTGCGCGGGCGGCCACCTCGACGCGTCGGCGTTCGCCGCGGCGCTCGTCGCGCCCGGCGGCCCCGCCTCGACCCCCCCCCCCCACGCCACCCCCGCCGACATCGAGGCCTGGGCGGGCGACGTCCTGGGCGCGGCGTGCGGCGCGCTGCTGGCCGGCGCGGCGGCCGAGCCCGGCGCGGCCGCCGCGGCGGCGGCGCCCGCGCTCGCGGCGGCGGCCGCGTGGGCGACCTCCGTCCTCGCGCCCGCGCTGCCCGGCCTGCCCGGCCCCGCGTTTCGGGCCGTGCTGCGGCGGGCGCTGTTTTTGGAGAACGATGCGCGGTCGTACTGCACGCCCGGCGAGGCCGCGGGCGCGGGGGACGCGCGCGCGCTCGCGTCGCTCGTGTCTGGCGCGGCCCTCAACGAGGACGCCCTCACCCACGTGTTGCTGGCGGGCCTCACCGGCACGCCGCTGGCGCCGGACGACGCGCTGGCGCTCGCGGACGAGCTGCTGGTCCGGCGGCTGCGGGCGGCGGCGAGCGGAGGCGACGCGGGCGACGCTGCTCAATCTCCGCCGCCGCTCGCCAACCCGCACTTGCTCGTAGCCGCGTTTGCCCTGGCCGCCTACGACCCGCCGCCCGCGCCTCTGCCGGCGGTTGCCGGCGCGGTCGCACCGCCCGCGCTCGCGCGCACGGCTGCGTGGTGGGCGGCCGCCCGCGTCGCGGCCCTGCTCGCCGCCGCCTCCCCGACCGCTCTGGCCCCGCTAGCAGCCGCCGACCCGAGCGTGCGAGCGCTGCTGGTGGCCATGGCGGCCGGCGAGGCGGGCGCGGGGGTGGGGGCGCCGGGGTCGGACGCCGCGCGCGCGCGCGCCGCCGCCGCCGCCGCCGAGGCCGCGGCCGACGCCGCCGCGGCGGACGCGACAGAGACTTGGTTGCGCTCGCGCGGCGCGGCGTCGTGGGAGCGGCCGCCGGGGGGGGCGCTGCGGCGCGCGGCGACGGCGGCCGCGCGCGCGCCGCCGGCCGGTCTGGCGGAAGCCCTGGCCGCCCTGGCCGCCGCGACCCCCGCGGGCGCCGCCCTGCGGTCGGTGCGCGACCCCGACCTGGTGGCCGCCGCGTGCGTGGGGGAGGGCGCGGCCAGCGCGTGGCGCTGGGCGGGCCCGCTGCTCGCGCGCGACCCGGGCGCCGCGGCCGCGCTGCCGCCGGCCTGGGCGCCCGAGTTGCTCGATTTGGCGCTGGCGGATGCTCTGCCGGCCGCGGCTGTCGATGCAGTGGCTGAGCCGCTGCGGCGCGCGCTACGCGTGGGCAACGGCGGCGACGGCGCACGGCCCGTCGTCGCCCGCTTCCTCACCGGCCTCGCCTCGCCCGCGCCGGCGGCCCGGGCTCGGGCCCGGGCCTGCCTGCGGGCGGCGGCGGGGGAGGGTGACTGGGCAGGCGTTCTTCTGGCGTCGCCGGGCGCCGCTGAGCTCGCCGCCGCGTGCGTGGCGCCCGCCGCGACCGCCCTCGCCTCTTCCGCCGACCCTCTCGACATCGAGTGCTTGCTCGCCATCGTGGCCGGCGGCGGCGGCGCCGCGGCCGCGGCCGACGCCGCCGCGGCGGCCGTCGCGGCGCGGCCTGCGGCGGCGGCCGCCGCGCTCGCCGCCGGCGACGGCGCCGGGAGTGCGCTGCTGGCCGCTCTGGAAGGGGGCTGGGTTGAGAAAGGAGTGACAGACGCTGAAGAGGTTGCGCTGGTCGACGGGGCGGCGCCCGTCGCCGTCGCGGCCGCGGCCGTCGCCGACGCGTCGGCCCTCGCCATCGTCGCGTGTGCCGGTCGAGGCAGCCGCCTGGAGTCGCTCTACCTGGGCACACCAGGCCGGTCCCTGGTCGACGCAGGCGGCGCGACGCTGCCCCTGCTGCCGCGGCGCGCGGCGGCTGCCGCCGCGCGGAGCGCGCACCCCGCCCTCGCCGAAGCAGGCGTCGCCGCCGCCGGCATCGACGGTCGCCTGGACATGCTCGTCGGGTTGGCCTGGGGCGACACCGCGGCGCCCACCCTCGCGCGCGCGCTGGCGGCCGACGGTGGGTCTGTTGTTGCGGCCGCGTCGGCGCGCGGCGCCTGCCGTCGCGCGGCGGCGGCCGCCCGCCTTCTGGGCGAAACAAGCTTGGCAGTTGCGCTTGATGGCGCCCAAGGCGAGCCGATGGCGACTGACGAGGTGGCGGCGGCGCGGCAACCGGCGCCGCCCGCGCCGCCGCGCGAGCCGCCCGCGCGCGCCACCCTCGCCGCCTGGACAGCCGCCGCGGCTGGCGTGCCACCGGATCCTGCCGTCATCGCGTCGGTCGCCGGCCTGCCGTTTGAGTGCTCGCCCGCGGACGCGGCCTCCGTTGCTGCTGCGGCGGCCGCCGCGCTCGAGGCTGCCCCTGGCGCCGCCGCCTGCCTCCTCCCCGCCACCGCGGCCGCAGTGGCCCGGTTTGGGTCGGTGGAGGCGCGGGCGTTGCTGGCGTCGGCCGCACCGGCGTGGGCAGGCGTGCTCGGAGTCGAGACGCCCGCGGCCGCGCGTCCCGACCCGCCGCCCACGCTCGCCGAAGCCCTCGCGTCAGGCTCGCGCGACGCGGTGGACGTGGCCGTCGCATCCGCCCTCGACGGCGGCGCAGCGTCCACGGCGGCCGCGGCTTCTGCCGCCGCGGCCGCTCTCGCGCGCGCCGGCGACGACGCCGCGCTTGCGGGCGCCGCCGCCGACGCGCTCGCCGTGCTGGATCCCTCGCTCGACAACGACGACGCTCGCGAGCTCCTGTTTGGCGTGCTGCAGGCCGCCCTGGACCGCGGAGGGTCGAGCCCTGGGCAGGCGTCGCTCGCAGCGGCCGCGCGCGCGCTCGCGGCCGCTGCGGCCGCCGGCGCGCCGGCGGCGGTGGCCGCCCTGGCCCAACGGGCTGCCTCATTGACTGCCCCCCCCCGCGTGTCGGGCGCGGGCGCGGTCGCGGCGGCGGCCGCGCTGGCGGTCGCGGCGGCCGCCGCGTGGCCGCGCGGCGCGGGCGGCCTCGCCTTTCCCCCCGCGCGGCCCGCGACGCCCGCCGAAGCCGCATCGCTGGCTCGGCTAGCCGCCGCGGCGGGCGACACCGCTGATGAGCTGGCGGCGGCGGTCGCGCGCCCACCGGCCGCGCTCGCGGCCGCCGCGGCCGCGCTCGCCGGCGCCGCGCGCGCCGACCCCGGCGGTCGCGCGGCCGCAGTGCTGGCGGATCTATACAGCATGTTTCCCGACGCGGTGCTGGCGGCGGTCGGTGGCGGCGGGGGCGGCAGCGATGACGACGGCGCCGCGTTCGACAGCGACGACCCCGCCCCCCCTCCTCTTCTGCCCCCTTCTTCTTCCTGGCTCCAAACGGCGGCCCTGGCCGCCAGCCTGCGCACCGGCTCTGCCCTGGAGACGGCCGCCTCGGACGCTGTCGCCGCCGCCCTGGCGCCGGCCCCCCGCAGCAGCGGTGCCGCGCGCCCCGCCCTGGCCGCCGCCCTCGCCCTGGCCCGCCGCCACCCGGCCGCCGTCGCGGCCGTACTGCCCGCGGCCTCCGGGCGCGCGGCAGACGCGGCGGCGTCGGTGGCGTCTGTCGACGCGGCAGGCCGCGCCGCGGCGCTGGGGGCGCTGGCTCGCGCGGCGGCCCTGGTGGACGAACTGAGGCCGCTGCTGGATTTTGGGGGGCGTGGGGGCGGTGCGGCGGCGGCGCAAGCGCTCGACCGCGCGAGAGGCGCGGCCGCAGCGACGCTCGCCGCCGCGCTCGCCGGCCTGGCCGCCGTGCGCCCCGCCCTGCGCGGCGAGCCGGACGCGCTTGCGCTGGCGCGCGCGGTCGCGGCGCCGCTGGCGTGGGCGGTGGCGGGCCCGGTCGCGCCCGCGCTCGCGGCCGCTGTCGGCGCCGACCCCGACCTCGGCCCCTCATTCCCCGACGTCCCGCTCCTCGCCTGGGCCCTGGAAGGCGCCGGCGACGTGCCTCGGCCGCCGCCCGCGGCCGGCGCGGCGGCCGCGGCGGCGGCAGCGTCCGCCGCCGCGTCGCGCGCGTCCGCCGCGGCGCGCGCGCTCGCGCGCGCCGCGCCCACCCTCCCGCCCGAGGACGCGGCCGCGTCGCCCGCCGCGGACGACTTGTCCAACGCCCTGGCCGACCTGGTGTCCGCGTGCGGCGCCGAGCGGGGCGCGCTCGCCGGCGCGGCGGCCGCGCTCGCCGCCGCGGCCGCCGCCGCCCCGGACGCGGCCACCGCCGACGCCGCCCTCGCCCTGCTGGAGACCGCCGCCACCCTGCCCGCGTCGGCCGGCGGCAGCGGTGCTCGGACCGCATTCGCGGCTGCGGGCGCGGCCGTGCTGCGGTCGCGGGCGACCGCCGGCGCGGCGGCCGCGCGCGCGCGCGCCTGGCTCCCCCTGCGCGCGCCGACCGACGCGGCCGCCGACGCGCTCGCGCTCGCGGCCGCCGGCGACGTGTCGGCGCTCGGATGAAAGAGAGAGGAGAGAGCGAGAGGAAGGGTGTGCGGCGGGTGTTCATCTGTGTCATTGTTTCTCCTCCCCTCAAACCACGCCCGCCGCCCCCCCCCCCCCCTTGCGCCGGCGCCGCTTGTCAAAGAGCATGAGCGACGCCATGAAGATGAGCGAGGCGCGCGGCGACGCTTCCGCGACGTCCTCCCACAGCAGCGGCAGCGACACGCCGAGCTTGCGCGCGGCGGCGACCGCGTACCGCGCGTTGCACTCCCGCTCCCGGGTGGTGCGCCCGGGAGACACCAGGGCGGGGTTCACCGCTCCCGGGGCCAGGGCGGCGAGCAGGTCGAGCAGGAAGAGGCCCGCCGCGCGGTCGGCGAGCGACGCTGCGCGGCGGCGCCCGCCCGCGGCCGCGACGCGCGCGTTGGCCCAGGCCAGGACTTCGGCGTCCAGGCCGGCGTCGGACGCGGACGCGTGAGGGCCACTGCCTCCATCCCCTGCTTCCGTGGCCTCGGACGCCGACGCTTCGAGCAGCAGCCGCCGCGTGTGCCGCCGCAGCAGCTGCCACAGCAGCGCCGCGGCCTGCTTGCGCTCGCCGTTTGCGAGATCTTCGCCGCCCACGTTGACCAGGGGGAGGCCGAGCACGGAGCGCGCGACGGCGACTGCTTGGTTGCAATTTTGGATCGAGGCGGGGCGCCGCAGCAACGGCTTGAACGGCGGCGCGCGCGCCGCTTTCCAGTCGACGGCGCCGGGCGCGACCGCGTCCAGCATGCGCAGCCAGAGCCTGGAGGAGAGGGGAGAGGGGTGGTGGGGAGGTGGCGCGCGCGCGCCGCCCGCCTCTTCCCGCCCCTCCTCTCTCCTCTCCTCACTCACCACCCTTCGCGCAGCGCCGCCGCAAATTCCCCCCCCGTCGCTGGCACCCCGTCGTGCGCCAGCATGGAGGACGCCCAGACGCGCAGCGCGCGGTCATCGCGCGGCTCGCCGCCGTCGGCCGCGGCGGCGGCTTCCAGCGCTCTCGCCGCGCCGCCGTCGCCACCGGTGTCGGGGGAGGCGGCAAAGATGGTGGCGAGGACGGCGGCGCCGACGGTGCGGGAGCCGGAGGCGAGGGCGGGAGGGGGGGGGAGGGGGCGGCCGCCGGCGAGCGCGGCGAGGCAAGGGTGGACGGCCGCCGCGCGAGCGGCCAGGTCGGCCATGCGCGCGGTCAAATCCGCGCCGGCCCTCAACCGCCGCAGCTCGGGCAACGATGGCGCCGGGTCGGCGCCGAGCGCGGCCGCGAGCGCGGCGAGCGCCGCGCCGTCGGCCAGGTCCCCGCCGCAGTCGTCGACAGGGGGCCGCGCCCACGCGCCGCTCGCCCCGAGGTGGTGGTTGAGCCAGCGCAGGAGCAGGGTGGTGGGGGACGCGCCGGCGAGCGCGGCTTCGTCCTCCCCCGGCGCGCGCAGCGCCGCGAGGGACGGCGTGGCGCGCACCGACAGCGGGCGGGACAGGGCCAGCCAGGCGATGGCCCACGCGGCGTCGACCGCGGCGGGGGACCCGGACGCGACGGCGGCGGGGGTGGCGGCTGGGGGGAGGGCCGCGCCGGCCGCGCGCGCCGCGTCGAGATAGAGCGCCGCGTTCTCCTCCGCCGCCGCCCTGCCCAGCGCCCCCCCGCCCGGCGCCGCTGCGTTGACCGCGCGCTCGTCGACGGAATCGGGGGCGACGGCATTCAGGAAGCGGCAGAGGGCCGACCCGTCGGCGAGCGCGGCCGCGAGCGCGCGCGGGGTCGCGCCGGCCAGGGAAGCGGAAGCGGGGTCGGACGCGCCCAGGGTGGCGGCCATAAAGTCGCCGATGAAGTGGGCTTCAGCGGCTGCGGGGTCCATGGGGGTGGCGGTGGCGGGGGGCGACGAGCGCGCGGGCGTAGGCGTCGCCGCGGGCGCCGCGGCCGCGTCCGCCGTGCCCGCGCCTCGCGCCACGGGCGAGGTAGCGCGAACGGCCGCGGCAAGCGTGATGGGCGAGCCGGCCAGGGGGTCGACGGCGCCCCCCGCGGCGGCGGGCGGCGTCGACGCTCGAGGATCGCCGACGCCCGCCCCGGCGCCGCCCGACGACGGCACCCCAGGAGCGGCTCTCGACGCCGCCGGTGCCGGCGCTCGCGGCGCGAGCGTCGGCCTCTGCGGCGCGTCCCCGCCGCCCGCCGCGAGCGCGGCCGCCACGTCGTCCAGTGCGGCGCGCAGGGCCGCGCTGTCGCACGTCGGCCCGTCCTCGCCGGCGGCCCCGCCGCTCGCGGACGCCGCCCGGCCGCGGCCGTCGCCGGCGCGCCCCTTGTCGGGGCTGCGCCCGCTGCCCAGCTCGATGCCCGCCCGCGGCAGCTCGGACGCCGCCGACCGCGGGCGCAGCGGGGAGGCGAGCAGGCGGAAGGAGAGGTGGCCCCCGTCGCCCGCAGCCGCCTCGATGCGCGGCTTGGCCAGCGGCTGGCGCGAGCCCTCGAGCGGCGACCCGGCCGGCGGCGCCGACATGGCGATGGAGGGGCGGCGCGCCGAGGCGCGCCGCGAAGAGGAGAGTGGGGGCGACCCGACCGGCGTGCGCGCTCCCTCCCGCCCTTCCTCCCGCCCCGCCCCAAAGCCTGGACCCACTCGCGTGTCACACACATGGCGCACACACACCGCCCGCCACCGCCCTGAGCCGCGCGTCGGCGGCGTAAGGGCAACGAGGGCGGGAGAAGCAGTGTTCGCGCGCGTGCGCGCGCGCGCGCACTGCTGCCGCCCTCTCTTCCCCGCTTCTTCAGTACGGGATCGCCGACTTGAACGGCTCCTTGTCCCCCGCCTTGGGATCGAGCGTCTTGCGCGCTTCGAAGACCATGGGGAGGAAGGAGAGCGCAACGACGGCCAGGGCAAACTCTTTCGCGACGGCCGTGTTGAAAATGTTGGCGCTCTTGGGGTCGGCCAAGTGCTCTTTCAACGCTTCCAGCGGCCCTTCGCCGCGCACGGCGGCGACCGAGGAGAAGCCGAGGAAGGCGACCATGGCGAGGCGCGCGTTTTTGACCTCCTTGACGCGCATCTCGGGCGAGTCCATGCCCATCGGGTCGAACGGCGCGATGCCGGCGACGCCGCCGTAGCCCGTCTTTTTCCAGGATTCGAACCGCTTGGCCTCGAGGAACGCCATCACGGCGACCTCGACGCCGACAAGCGTGGAGATGGGGAGCCCGGTCGGCTTGGCGCCCGCGGTCCACCAGTCGCCCAAACCAAAGAGGTCGGTGAAGAGGATGCCCGCGACCGCGGCCATGGCCCACCTCCCGTTTGTCAGCTCGGCTTCGGCCATCCAGCCGCGGACGGACGGGTTGGCGGAGAGCCCGAGCGGGTCGAAGCCGCGGTCGACGGGCCCGGAGCCGTCGAGGTGCGGCGCGGCGGACGCGCCGGGGTACCACAGCTCGCGGGACGCGGCGCGGGCGGCGACAGGGAGCGCGCGGCGGCGGGCCTGGGGGGGAGGGAGGGGACGGGGGGAGTGGGACGCGTGCGCGGGGGTGGGGGGTCGGGCGCCGGGACGCGCGCGGGGGCGGGGCGGGGGGGCGCGCTGCGATTCCACCCCTCGCGGACAGCCGTCAGTGTCGCGGCGCCATCGGCGCAGGGCCCGGGGTCGGCGGCGGCCGCCGCGGGCGGCGGGCCGTCCGACCGGGTCGGGTTTGGCGACCGGGTAGGGGGCCGCCCCGGCGCCTTCGCGGGGCGCTGCGCCCCGTCGGGCGCCCGATCATCACAAGCTACGCGCCAGCAGGGCGCCGGCGCGCGCCGGAGGGCGGGCCGCGGGGCGGGCCAACCCCCTCGCGGCGTCGGCCGACGCTCGGCGCCGCGCGCACCCCAACGACCCTCCCCACGCACCGAGCAGCCCGCCGGGCGGGCGGCGAGGGACGTGCGGGAGGCGGCGAGGGCGGCCATGGTCGAGGGAGGGAGAGGGTGTGAAGGGCGCGGCGTCCGACGCCACACTCGCGGCGCGCTCGCCGCGGCCCTAGCGGCCGGCCCCGGGATCGCCGCCGGCGATATGCCGCCTGCGAGAGTGCCCCGATTGGGGCGGGCGCGCGCCGGGCAGCCGCCGTCGCCGCTGGCCCGCGCGCCGCCGCCCGCCGGCCCGCGCCAGGCCGCACCGCACCGCTGCTGCACTCACCGGCATCGGCTCACCCCCGTGGCGGGCTTGGCCGAGGCCGCTTTTTCGTCGGCCACCGTCGCCGCCGTTGCGGCGTATTCAGTCGTCGCCGCCCGCCCGCGCGGGCGCCTGGTGAGGGCTGGTGGGGTGACGGCGGCGCAGCTGGTGGCGTGTGAAGGCGGTCGCGAGCCGGGGGCTGGCCGGCGCGCGGCCGGCGCGCGGCCGACCCTTCCGTTCCTCAGGCCCGCTTCCTCACCACCTCCCCCGCCATCCCCGCCCTCGGCGCGGCCGCGTACATTGCCATTGTCATTGCATGCGTGCCCGGCGCGTCCCTGGATGCAGTGAAGGCGGCGTTGGCCTCCGCACACCCGTTACCTTCTGTCCCCGCCTTTGCCGCCGTCCTCGCCACCCCCGGCGCCACCGCGGCCGCCTGGCTCCACCTGCTCACCCTGGACTTTGTGCAGGCGGCCTGGGTGGCGCGCGACGCGGCGCGCGAGGGCGTGCCGCGGCGCGCGCGCGCGGTCGCGCTCGCGTTGTGCTTCATGGCGGGCCCCCTGGGCCTCCTGGCGCACCTCGCCATGCGTGCCATTGTGCAGAGGTCTCGGCGGCGGTCGGGGATTGTGATTCTGCCGACCGCGGGCTGACGGGAGAGAGAGAGGGCCGAGGCCTCCCCTTTCCTCGCTGCCGCGGCCTTTACTGCCGCTGTTTTGGTTTGGCGCGCACTCCAGGTCTGCAACACGCTCCAATTCGGGCCTGGAGAAGGAGAAAGGGTCGGTTAGAAAAAGCAGCCTCGTCTGTCCCGCGAATCGTGGAGGCGGCGAGCGAGCGCGGCCGCGAGGGCGTCGCAAGCCGTACTATGGGCGCGGGGTCGCTCTGGCGGGGGCCTGGACGGCGGGGCGCGGGCAGCAACGCACGCCGAAAAGACTCAGCGTGCGGCGCCCGCGGGAGGCGCCAGCCCTCCGGCGGTGGGACGGCGGGCGCGACGAGCGCCCGCCGGCCGCCCCCCGCGCGTCGTGTCGAGGCCGCCCGCTAAGAAAAGGGAGGGGTGGCGGCGCGCAGCGCGCCCGCCGCCGCCCGCGCACCCGGCACTAGGCGCGACCGCGCCCTCCAGACACCGGCGGGCGCTCGCTTGGCCCGCGTGGGCGGGCGGGCGGCCGCGCGCCGGGGGGCAGGTGTGTGCGCCGCCGCGCGCCGGCCGCCCGCTCCACTCCCGCCGCCGCCCCTCCCGCATGCGGCCCTGAGCCTCGCCCCACCGCTGCTGGCGCCCCCTGCGACCCGGCCCCATGCGGGCCAAGGTCAAAAAGGGGGTGGAGACGGTGAGTGTGGGTGGGGGGGTGGGGTCGGGGTCCTGCCGCCCCGCTCCTATGGTTGGTGCGCGATGGGTGGTCACCTGGCCCCGCCAGCAACCGGCGGCGGCGCGATTCGCCCCCCCACGGCAGTCGTGCGCCGCGGGCGTCGCCCGCGGCGACGCGCCCGCACGCGCGGGCACGCCTCGCCCCCCGCACCGGCGCCTGCGCTCGGCGCCGGAGCGAGAGGCGGGCGGCGCGCCCGCGGCGGGCTCGCGGCCGACCCCCATCCATCCCTTTCAGCCCGACGCGGTCCGCGCCCTCGTCGACGCCGCGGCGGCCGCGCCCGACGGCGGTCTGGCCGACCTGCTGGACGGGTTTGAGTGGACGTTCGAAAAGGTGGGAAGGGGGGGAGGGCGGGAGGGAGCGAGGCGCTCGCCGCGCGCGCTCGCCGACCCGCCGCCTCCTCCCTCAGGGCGACTTCCACCACTGGACCCCCCTCTTCAACCGGCTGGACGACTACTACGACGCCGCGGTCAAGCCGCGGGCCGACCTGGCGCTCGTGTGCGGCGACGCGCCCGCCGACGGCGGCGCGCGCGCGGGGGCCGACCCGCCGCTCCCGGCGCGCACGCTCGTCGCCTGCCTGCGCGCGACGGCGGCCATCCTGGAGAATTGCTCCAACAAGCACTTGTACCAGAGCTACGAGGTGTGTGCGAGGAGGGGAGGGGGTGGTGGCGGAGGACAGGGGAGAGGGCGGCGCCCGCCAACCCTCTCTCCCTCTCAGCACCTCGCGTCCCTCCTCGCCGCCGACGACCCTGCCGTCGTCGACGCGTCCTTTGGCGCCCTGATCGCCTTCATCCGCAAGACGCACACCTCGTCCGCGCGCTGGCACGGCGCCGCGCCGCTTGACGCGCGGTTGGCGGCCTATGCGCGCGCGGCGGCCGGCGCGGGCCCCGCCCCTCCCGGCCTGGACCTGCTCGCCCTGGTCGGCGATGACGAGTCTGCCGTGGCCGCCGCGGGCGAGGAGGCGCTCGGGTCGGTCTCGTTTGCCTTTTACAGGTCGGCCGCCGACGGCGGCGGCGCGCCCGGCGCCGTCTCGTTTGCCGTGCCTCCCTCGGTCGCCGCCGCCGGCGGCGAAGCCGAGGCGCTCACGTCCCTTGTCGCCGCGCACGGCGTCCCGCCGCGGGAGCGGTTTGCGCTCCTGACGCGCCTGCGCGCGGCGCGCGCCGGCGCGACCCTCCCCGGCCGCCGCGCGCACGCCGCGCGGCGCCTCGTCGCGTTCTACCTCCACCTCC
>Ga0315291_10005377_pt1 | contig 16072 bp, 17 predicted proteins | sample YL17G12_20_MG_FD_203070 | JGI IMG/M metagenome (GOLD analysis project Ga0315291, IMG submission 203070) | Sediment microbial communities from Yellowstone Lake, YNP, Wyoming, USA - YL17G12_20 | ecosystem: Environmental > Aquatic > Freshwater > Lake > Sediment | place: USA: Wyoming | collected...
CAAAAAACAAAATATGTTTTCTTCCTGGGCGACACCGTAGACGGCGTTGGTATTTATCCGGAACAGCAAAAAGAGCTACAGATATCAGATATTTACAAGCAATATGCGCTTGTAGCAAAGTATCTGGAACAAATACCAAGCGATAAGCATCTCATTTTGATACCTGGCAATCACGATGCAATGCGCCTTTGCGAGCCGCAGCCAGTTTTATACAGAGATTATGCTGAGCCGATTTACAAATTGCCAAATGTTACCTGTGTTTCCAATCCCGCGGTCGTAAAAGTGCACGCAAGAGACGATTTTCCCGGAATTAATATTTTGTTGTATCACGGTTACAGCTTTGATTATTTTGTTGATTCCGTAGAAGCTCTTCGTTTAGCGGGGGGCTATGACGTTCCCGACAAAATATGGGAATTTCTGCTGAAAAGAAGGCACCTTGCACCAACTTATGGGGCGACACTTGCTTTGCCTTTGGCAGATGATCCGCTGCTGATTAAGCAGGTACCTGATGTTGTTGCTTCAGGTCACATACACAAAGCAAAAATCGGCGCATACAAAGGCGTGACTTCAATTTCTGGAAGCTGCTGGCAATCAAAGACGGTTTTCCAGGAACGTGTCGGACACCACCCAGATCCAGCCTTTGTGCCCTTACTGAGTCTGAAAACGGGTAAAACAAATATGTTACAGTTCAAGTAAAATAGTAAATCGAGCTTTACGGATTAAGGTCCGCACATGCCACCAGGACCAGCGCCACATACGCCGCCTTCGTCAATGCTTGTGTATTTACCTTTGTTTGTTTTTTCTTCAGCCATCTTAACTATGGATTGAAGAAGAGGTTTTAGGCGAGCTTCTAAATCTATAATCTTCTTGCCAGTCTCAAATAATTTAAGAACATCAGAATCCGGAAAGTCTATTTGATTTGGTGGGAATTCGCTCTTTGCCCGCCTGTTGATATCTTCTAAACCCTTTTCATCATAAATAAACTCACAATGCCCATATGTTGCAAGAGGACCCATACAATTCATTAAATGGATTCCAAACGGAGGCATATGGTCCAAAAAGTAAAGTTCAACCCTTTCAACAGGATATATGTTAGGGAACATACCGCTTGATCTGCCAGTTTCTATATTTACGTAAGCCTTCATAATTTATTTTATGCGCGAAAGTGATTTAAACAATATGGTCAGTTATGAATTCAGAATCCAATATTCTTCTTATCAATTCCGCTCTCTTCGCACCCACACCTTCAACTTTCTGCAGTTCCTCTACGCCGGCGCCGACAATTTTTGCGGGCGTGCCGAAATGTTTTAACAACGCTTTTGCCATATTAGGGCCTATTCCAGGCAAGCCCTCAACGAAAAATTGCTGCTGGTCAGAAAAACTCTTGGGTTTGATTTCCGTTCGCATGGAAATTCCTTTTTTCCTGTCTAATTGTTCTCTTTTTGCGATTACCGCTAGCAATTCTGCAGTTTCTTTTGGCGATGATGAAAACAAAATCGGGAATTTGTAATCTACGATCAAACTGATAAGCGCGCCCCAGATAGCTTGCGCGGATACATTACGCACTTTGAATATGTCTTCAAAATTTCCCTCCACGATGTACATGGGCCGTGTAAAATTTTCCTTCATCTTTTGAGCCTGCGTGAAAAGTCTCTTATCTATTAGAGACGCAACAAAATCCTCAACAATCTTTCTTTCAACACCAATATCTTCCGATAGAATAAAGTCGCCGGCCTTGAGCAGTCCGGTTTGGACTTTTACGCCCTGCGAATACAGATAATTTACAATAGGACCTTGCTCGCGGACGTCAGCAAAAATCAAAACATTTTCCTCAGGCTTTGGTTTCTCAGCTTTAACAAAAAAAGTCTCCAGAGTTGGCTTTTCCCGTGTGTCTGACAGGTTTTTTAATGCGAGATTCATTGTTTTCTCTTTGTTAACAGCAATCCAGTAATATCTTTCATCTTTTGTGCCTTTTGTCATCAAAATAGAAAGCTTTCCAATATCCTGCCTGCCCGTTCTGCCTCGTCGCTGTATGGTTCTTATCGCGGAAGGCACGGGCGCATAAAATACAACCAAATCAACTTGCGGAATATCAAGACCTTCTTCGGCAACAGCAGTGCAAACAAGGCAATTATACTCGCCAGCTTTGAATCTATTGATAACATCGATTTGTGTTTGCTGATTCATTCCTTTGTCTATTTTTGATGCCTGGCCAATGAATTTGTGGACTTTTACACCAGGTATGCCCTCGAGGGCTTCAACAATTTTTGAAACACCAACTCTAAATTCACTAAATACGAGGATTTTCGAATTTGGTTTTTCAGAAACCTGTCTCGAAATTATTTTTTGTAAAACTTCAATTTTAGGATGCTCCAGACCGCGATCCAGTGCGGTATTGGTGAGAGAATAAGCGCCTTTAACGTGAAAGTCTGAAACCAGGTCTTTAACAGCCCTTACTTTTGTACTCGTAGAAAGCTGCCAGAGCGCATCAAAATAACTTTTTAGTGCTGTCAAACTTTCTGACTCCAAAAGTGCATGAGCATGATATAATTTTATCAAAGCAGCACAAACAGACAAGCCGCGGGCAAACTCAAATTTTTGTTGCACAAGTTTTGCCCTCAAATCTATCTGCAGCGCAAGCAAGGACTTTTTGTTTACCTTACTCAACTCAGATGTTGCAATAAATCCCATGCTTTTCAATTCTTCCAGGCGCGATTTAATTGCGATATCAAGATGAGACATGATTACTTTTAGTTCCTCAGGTAATTCAACGAACTGGTAATCAACCATGATTTTTTTTACATAAGATATAACATCAGAACTTTCCCTGTCCCTTGCTTCTAAACTTTCTACGAATAGATTTTTGCAGATTTCACCAATGTCCGCTTCATTTCCTCCTGGCGAAGCAGTCAGGCCAAGAATTCTTGGTGAATTTGCCTGTTGCAGGTATGTTTTTGCTAAAAATACATAAGAATAATCGCCGACAGCCCTGTGCGCTTCGTCAAACACAAGCAAAGAGACGTCGCGCAAGTCAATCTGTCCAGCAAGCAGGTCATTTCTTATTGTCTGAGGCGTGGAAAAAATCATCTGCGATTTTGTCCAAAGATTTTTTCTCTCCGCGGGTTCCACTTCGCCAGAAAAAATCGCAAGCTCCTCTTTTGGCGTGAAAAATTCTGAAAAGGTTTGCAAGTGCTGCGAAATCAGGGGTTTTGTTGGTGCCAGAACTAATATTTTGCCCTGCGGCAAGCGCAAACTAGCAAGAGCTATGGCAATATGTGTCTTCCCAAGACCGGTAGGCAGCACGACAAGAGTATTTTTTTCTGTGGCGGTACTAAGTATAGTTTGCTGGTAAAGTCGCAAATGTAGCTTGTCCTTGAGGAATTGCATGGTAAACCTATAATGAAAAAACAATTAAAATGTCTCTTTTTTTATCCGTTTAAGAGAATTTCTCTTTTTTCAGCATCTCATAAGGTGCAGCGCCTTCTAAGAAATAAAACCAAGCTATACATAGCGCAACGGCCAAAACCAGAGCAAGTGAAAGGCTCGCAAGTAGCGAAGGTATAAACATCAGGCCAAGCCCGCCAACCACAACAAATACGAACGTGAATATCCACAATGGCCTTGAGCCAAAGAACACAAACTCTCCTTCAACGTAAGGCATTTCTGTCAGGCGTGCTCCGCTGGGGCCCATTTTTGAGAATGCTATTGGAATCAGAGTGAAGAACGGGAAAAGATTGAATGCTGCCAAAGCTACGTTTATCAAAATCAATTGCTGTGAAAGTGAACTAACGGGTAATAGCTTTGCAAGAACTGCAAGACCAAAATTAGCCAAAGGCCCCGCAGCTGCGATTAAGGCAGAATCGTGCGGGCCAAGATGGCCTTTTGCGTATGCCTGGCCGGGTCTTATGAAACGACGAGGCGTTATTGAGACTGCCCAGGGTGCAGCGAAAACAAAACGCCCGCTCGAGAGTAAAGAAGTTACAAAAGTTGCTATGACTCCAGTAGGCCAGACTTTGGTATGAACTGTCGCTTGCAATCTTTCAGCAACAGCTCTGTGCACTATTTCATGTACTAGAACTGAAAATGAAACTAGGACGACGCTGAGCAAAAAATGTGAAAACCAGTTGCTGACTGTCGCCTCGCCAGGGAAAACCACGCTGAAACCGAATGCTAGAACTAATACGGCAATAGCAAGATCGCGAAACTCTTCTGGCTGAGCATACAACAATCCTTTTTCGGCCATATTAACAGCAGGGTATTTTAGTTTAAAAAACTTCACACAACTGAAAAGGCTTGCTGCAAGCCACGCACATGACCTGCGCCTACGACGACAAGAATTTTTTTGTCAGGATTTTCTGAAATCAAAAGACGAATTTGCTTCGCCATGTAATCATTTCTTTCTTTTACAAGGACTTTGTAAATCGTCGGGAACTTGTGCCTTAGCTCGAAAGTCATTCGTGCAACAAGCTTTTCCTCGGGCACGGCATGCAAGTCTATTTTCAGCCATTTTGGCGCGGGCAGGACAAATCCGCCCACAATATAGAAAACAAAATGCAGCTTTTCCCAGAACTTCATTTCTGTTGACAGCCTTTGTAGAGTTATCATGATGGGCCGGTCTATCAGAGCAATAGGTATGTTTGCCTGGCTAGCTTCCCGTATTGCTTCCCTCATATCTGCGCCAGGCATTAAACCTACTTTCTCGCCAAGCTTTCGCTGCAGCCAGCCTCCAACGGTGTTGAATATAAATCCCATCAGGCCAAGTTTTGAAATGTCCCGGAGCCTTGGTTTAGATCTTGGCTCAAAAAGATAGGGCAACCTGTATTTGTCGAGCTCAACCGCAATAACATCCGGTTTAAACTCAGCAATTTTATTCTTTATTGCAATAATTGACTGTCTCGCAATGTGCGATGTGCCTAATATTTCAACGCTATGCATTTGTACTCTTAAGTAAAGAAAGATTTATATTGAAAAGGGTTGTGATGCTCTTCAGTTATTAGGAGTGTGAACTCATGTTAAGAATGAAAAAAATTTCGGAGACTGCCAATCTAAAGGCATATACTGATGATGGTCTATACTTTGGAGACATTGAAGACGCTATTGTCAATAAAAATAAAGTTGAAAGCTGGAAAGTTAGGGCTTCAAGAGACTCATTCCTTGCAAAAGCACTTGCAGGGGCTAAGGGAGTAATAGTGCCACACCAGCTCGTGCGGGCAATTGGCGATATAATGATTGTCTCAAAAGCCGCAGCACCGAGTTATTCTGAAGAAGAAGCCAGCGGCTAAAAAACAGCAACCAGCCACCAGTTTTTTAAGACTTCTTTATTTTCTTTTAATTTATGTCCAAATTTGATTTTAGTACTACGGCTCAAATTAAGGTTCCGGATAAAATCATTGATAGGATAGTTGGGCAAGACCAGGCCGCGGAAATAATCAAGAAGGCCGCAAAGCAGCGCAGACATGTTCTTTTGATAGGAACGCCAGGAACTGGAAAGTCAATGCTCGGTCAGGCGCTTGCAGAGTTATTGCCAAAATCAAAACTTGTTGATGTATTAGCTTTGCCAAATCAAGTTGACGATTCCCAGCCAATAATAAGGACAGTACCGGCAGAACAAGGAAAGAAACTTGTTGAGCGCGCAAAACTTCAAGCGCTTGCCGGAAGCAAAAATCAGCAGATTTTGTTTTTAGGGCTCTCGTTATTCGTACTTATGACTCCTTGGTGGATTCGTTCTGTTTACGGCGACATCATGGCTGCGGCTTCCCTGATAGCAGGCATGCTTTTTGTCGGCGTCTTAATGCTGTCGCTCGGCTTAGTTGTTAAAAAAGGAAAACAGGTAGAGCCAAAGTTACTTGTTGACAACTCCGGGGCAGAAAAACCTGCCTTTGTTGATGCAACCGGCGCTCATGCGGGTGCTCTGTTAGGAGACTGCTTACATGACCCGTTTCAATCAGGCGGACTTGGAACGCCAGCACACCTGAGAGTTCAGGCGGGCGCAATTCACAGAGCGAATGGCGGAGTGTTGTTCGTGGACGAAGTCGCAATCTTAGATCCACACAGCCAGCAGGAACTTTTGTCAGCAATGCAGGAGAAAAAGTATCCGATCACGGGGCAATCAGAAAAATCGGCTGGCGCAATGGTTCGTACACAACCAGTGCCGTGTGATTTTGTTCTCGTCGCAGCAGGAAACACTGAAACAGTACAGAGAATGCATCCTGCACTAAGAAGTAGAATCAGAGGTTATGGTTACGAAGTTTACATGAATGACACAATTCCGGACACGCCCGAAAACAGGATTTTGTTTGCAAGATTTGTGGCGCAGGAAGTAGTCAAAGATGGAAAAATACCTCACTTCACAAAAGAAGCGGTTGAAGAAATAATAGGCGAAGGAAGAAGACGCGCCGATAGGAAAGGCCACCTCACGTTGGTTTTACGCGACCTCGGAGGTTTAGTAAGAGCTGCAGGTGACCTGGCCAGAGAAGAAGGTGCAAAATTAGTTGACGCACAGCATGTTCGCCGAGCCAGAACTCTTGCACGAACCTTAGAGCAACAAATTGCAGATAAGTACATAGAAAGAAAAAAAGAATATGCCGTAATCAGGACTGAAGGCAAAGAAATTGGCAGAGTCAACGGTCTTGCCGTAATAGGAGGAAGTAACGCTTTCTCAGGAATTGTTTTGCCAATAGAAGCAGAAGTAGTGCCGGCAGGTTCCGAAAAAAAGAAAATTTCGGCAACAGGAAAATTAGGGCAGATTGCAAAAGAAGCAATAGTGAATGTTTCAGCAATAATAAAGAAATCTTTTAATCAGGATCTCAAAAAGTATGATGTTTATGTTCAGTTTTTACAGACTTTCGAAGGCGTAGAAGGAGATTCAGCATCAATTGCTGTCGCAACAGCCATAATTTCCGCTTTGAAAAATAAAGCGGTCAGGCAAGACACAGCAATGACCGGTTCTCTTTCTGTCAGAGGCGAGGTCTTGCCAATAGGCGGCGTAACACAAAAAGTTGAAGCCGCGATTGAAGCGGGTTTGAAGCAAGTAATAGTTCCAGAAGCAAACGTGAAGGACATTGTATTGTCTAATGGAACAAACAAAAAGATAAAAATAATTCCTGTCAAGAATATCAAGGAAGTGCTAAAGCACGCACTAGCTTAGGGTTGGTATGGAAAAAATAAACATTTCAGATGAGCTGACAGCAAAGATAGGCAGATACGTTAAAGAAGGCAGATTTTCGGATTTCAGTGATTTCTTTACCCAGGCAGCAAGCTTGCTGTTGATGGCGGAAGACAACAAAGGCGCATTTGAACAGGTGTTAAAGAAAGAAGAAGTCAAATAGATATTTTTGTTCCTTCTATTTTGAATTTCTTATCTATAAATTTCTCCGTAACCCAAATATTTGTCTTTGTGTGCATCGTAATTTCAGAGGTCACAAAAGAACCGCCAAACAAACCCAAAAAGGGGATTAGCTGGTCAGCAAGGTGTTTGTCTACCGTAGCAGAAGATTTTATTTCTTTCAGCAAATCCGAAGCACATTCTTTCCCTACGTCTTCAGCAGACTTGTTTTTTTCTCCCAAAGCAGAAGCGCCCAGCTTGCAGTTCTCATACAACGCGTGCGCAGTAATCGAGCTTCCTGTTGAAAAAGCAGGGACATAGTTAGAAAATCCTTTCACAGAATAATCTGCGGGCAGATTTTTCCTGAAGCTATTAACTTGCCTTTCAGCAACTCTGGCGTTTTGCAGGTCCTCAGAAGCAGTTGAAAACGCCTTTATGTCAAAGAGCTTGCCCCGTTCAGTCAAATTCAGCGCTTTACTTTGCTTTATCGGACTTATTTCAACTTTAACAGAACCGCCGCCTTTCGGGTAAAACCCATGTTTTTCAATTTCTGAATTTATAAGTAAACCAAATTTCTCAGCATAATCGCAGAAAATGTTCTGGAAATATTCAATTGTCGGACTCCAGGCAACATTTGTGCCCCCTATAATCTCGAGTTTGATTTTCGAAGGTGCAAAAGCAGCTATCGGCACTATCGTTTGCAGAACTAAGGTTACGGCGCCAGCAGTGCCAACATCAAATTTGAATTTTCCAAATTTTATTTTTTTAGGCTCAAATGTCAGCTCAGTAGAGCCGATTTTGGCTCCAGTCAGCTTAGCATCACATAATTGTGCTGCAGCTAAAATTCCAGTCAAGTGTTGAGCTTTCAAGCCAGGCTCAGGCCGGCCTTTCCTTAGGTTAACAATTCTAACAGGAACTTGCTTTATGGCAGATAAAGCAACAGCGGTCCGCAGTATCTGTCCGCCACCCTCTAAATATGAGCCATCGATCTCTAACATGGCTAAACTGCGAAAGAGAAATATTTAAATCGTATCCTTTGGAGAACGTGAGATGCTAGACATAGAACTGTTTAGGACAAACCCTAAAGTAATCAAAGAATCACAAAAGCGGAGAGGCAAGCCCATAGAATTAGTCGATGAAGTAATCAAATCTGACGAGAAATGGCGCGCCACGCTAAGAACAGTAGAAGATTTGCGAGCTGAAAAGAATAAACTTGCTATTGAAATTGGCGAGTTTATGAAAGCAAAGAAGGACGCGTCTGGCAAAATTAAAAGGTCTAAGGAATTAGTAAGAGAATTGGAAGATTTAGAAAAAAATGTTGATGGTTTTAAGCAAACAAGAGATAATGCGTTGAAGCAGGTCCCAAATATCTTGGAAAAAGAAGTGCCTCAAGGTAATACTGACGAAGATAATGTTGAAATCCGACACTGGGGAAAAATTCCTAAATTTAGCTTCAAACCAAAAGATCACATAGATATTGGCAAAGATCTAGATTTATTTGATACCGAGAAAGCAGGCGAACTAGCCGGCTCTAGATTTTATTTCTTAAGAAACGAACTAGTCAAATTAGATTTGGCGATTGCTCTATACGCAATTGATACTTTGATAGATGAAGGATACACTCCAATAATGCCGCCTAACATGATAAAATATAAGGTGTTGGAAGGAGCAGGCTATTTCCCCGGAAGCGAAGAAGATACTTACAAGATAGAAGGCGAAGATTTGTATCTGATAGGAACTTCAGAGCAGGTCATGTGCGCCTTGCACTCGAATGAAACTTTAGAGGAGAAAGACTTGCCAAAATACTATGCTGGCTTTTCCCCATGCTATAGAACAGAAGCAGGCTCGCATGGCAGAGACACAAAAGGAATTTTCAGAGTGCATCAGTTTGAGAAAGTTGAGCAAGTGAAATTATGCTTACCCGAAAATTCAAAGAAAGAACACCTGCATCTCATTAAAACTGCAGAAAAACTGTTCCAGGGCCTAGAAATACCTTACAGAATTGTTGACATTTGCACTGCGGATATGGGATATAATGCTGCTGCAAGAAAATTTGATTTAGAAGTTTGGCTGCCTGGACAGGGGAAATACAGAGAGGCAGTTTCAGCAAGCAACTGCACGGATTATCAAGCAAGAAGGCTTAACACAAAAGTTCGAAGAAAAGATGGAACAGTCCAAGTTGTACACACGCTAAATTCGACTGCAATCGCCATAGAAAGATGCATGATAGCTATCCTTGAAAACTTTCAGCAGAAAGATGGGTCAATTAAAATACCTAAAATTCTTTGGAAATATACGGGCTTCAAGGAAATTAAACCCAAAAAGAAGAAGTAACTTTTTAAACTATATTCTGAAGTAAACAGGTATGGACATACCTGCGGAAAGACCACTTAACGCAGTAGCTAAAACAGCCCCTAGAAAGATTGCACCGCAAAAAGAATTAAGCGACATAGTTACGGTAGATTATCAGACTTTTTGTGATAATTATCTTACCCCTATTACGAACATGAAGTATTTTGATGAGCCAAACTCGCCACATCACATAGGTTATTTGTCTCACGTAATATTCCGCAGAACACCAATTTTATCTGAAATCCAGAGTTTTCAATTTGTTTCAAAACTGGCGAAAAAACTGTTGAGGGGAGAAGAAGTAAGATATCATTATTCTGGCGATTATGCGAAGCTCAAATATATTGGTAGTGATCCTAGTGATGTAGCCTTTTGTGCACATACTGGTGGTGGTTTGATTGATATGACTGGTAGACTTTCTATGAATGCTTATGGTGCAGTAGGCTTTTATGTATTTAGCGATACATTAATGAATAAAATCAATTCGCCAGGAATTGATACGCGAATTTTAGAAAAATTACATGACGAGATGTGCGAACTAGACAATGAAATAGAAGAAAGTGAGAATGCAGATAAAGAAGAAAGAAAAGAGTTAATGGATAAGCTAATAGTTACAAACCAAGTAATCAAAAAAGTAAATGGTATGCCGCTGCAAAATTTTATCAGACAACGAAAATTAGGTTTTAGTACGGTTAAAAAATCCGTCGAATCTATTTATGAGGTACGCAAAGGTGAATTTTCAGATGATCCAATAATGGGAATAAGGGTAGTACGATTATTACCTGATGGCAATCTCACATCGCTGCCAATAAAGTTAGAAGATGTCAGATATTTAGTTCATCATAAAACAAACTGTGGACTTTTAGATACGGATATGTTAAATGCGCGACCATACACCGTTTTAATTGGAGCTAAAAAATGAAAATCCTAGCCGTAGGCGACTTACATGGAGACTTGATGCAAGCTCGAAGACTCGCACAGCTTGCCGAGAAAGAATCGGTTGATCTAGTAGTTCTGAACGGCGACTTTACATTTTCTGAACAGCACACGCCGGGCCTGATTAAAGCTTTCAAAGACAAAGGCAAGCAGGTAGCACTTTTACCCGGAAATCACGAATCAGCAGCGACTTCCGAGTCTTTAGCAAAAGCGTATGGTGCAATAAATCTTCATGGCTATTACGTAAGATTCGGAGATGTTGGAATTTTTGGCTGTGGTTCGGCGAATCTGGGAATTTTCCAACTACCGGAAAGAGAACTCTACGGAATTTTGAAACAAGCACATGAAAAAATCAAGGACTGCAAGAAAAAAATAATGCTGACGCACGTTCACCCTGCCGACACAAAAATCGAGATGGGAATGTTTGCGGGCAGTTCAGCAGTCACAAGAGCAATCAAAGCATTCAAGCCAGATATTGCCATATGTAGTCACATTCACGAAGCAGATGGCATCGAAGATACCCTGGGCTCAACAAGATTAATTTGTGCAAGTAAAAAAGGAAAAATAATAGAAGTCTAGAGTGATTCTTTGTTGCTTAAATTGTAGCGTTCTACAAAAGTTTGTATCACATCAGAGACTTCAGAAACTTTACCAGTCAGATAGGATAGCTTGCCTACAATGGTGCGGCCTTTGTCAGTTTTCATGTAGATTCTTGCGCCGTACTTGGTCGGAACTACTCGCGCGTCTAGCTTCTTAGCGCCGGTTGAGTTCAAAAGTTCAGCACAATGCGCAGAAGCATCCGCAATACCTAGGCCATCATCTGCGGCCCTGGCCAATTCTTCCAGGACTGGTGCGACTTGTATTCTGCTTACAAATGCGCCACTTATTCCGCTTTTAATTAAGGCAGCAGAACCGTTGCTTTCCGTAGCTATAGCAATTCCAATTTCTTCGTATATTCCGTTTTGTCGTGCAAAAGCACCAGGGTTGTATTCTTTGTTGTTTGACATCATATCACCGTTCGTAATAGTTTACTTGAGTCATCTATCTCAAAAAGGGATGTTTAAAAAGCTTTCTTCGCAATTTATAAAAGTAGCTAGTCTAAACAAAGATAGAAAATGCAGCTCATCATAAGCGAAAAACCAGCCGCCGCGGAAAAGATTGCTGCAGCGCTTGGTAAAAGCACAAGAAAAGTTCTGAATAAAGTTCCTTACTTTGAAATCCCCGATAAAGACATAATCGTGGTGCCAGCAGTCGGCCACCTTTTCACGCTAGCACAAAAGGAAAAATCTTGGAAATACCCTATTTTTGACCTTGAATGGAAGCCGACTTACGAAACAGAAAAAGCGGCTTTTGCAAAACCTTACCTTGAAAATATCAAGAAATTAGCGAAGCAGGCAGAAGAATTCGTAGTCGCAACAGATTATGATATCGAAGGAGAGGTAATCGGCCTTAACATTATCAGATTTTTGTGCAATCAGCAAGACGCAAAGCGAATGAAATTCTCAACATTAACTGCTGGAGATTTGAAAGACGCTTACGAAAGCTTGTCACCAACATTAGACTGGGGACAAGCAGAAGCCGGAGAAACTAGACATTGGCTTGACTGGTGGTGGGGTGTTAATCTGTCAAAAGCTGCAACAGACGCTCTTTTCCTGCAGACGCATAGATATCAAACATTATCAATAGGTAGAGTTCAGGGACCATCTTTAGCGATTTTAGCAAAAAGGGAGCTGGAAATACAGCAGTTTAAATCAGTTCCATTTTGGCAAATCTCGATTCTGCTGAATCTGGATGGCCAGAAATTTGAAGCACTTCACAAAGAAGATAAATTCTGGGAAGAAAGCAAGGCAAAAGAGATTTTTGAAAAAATCAAGGACAAACCAGCAACTGTCAGCACAACCGAAACATCAAAACAAAAAGTAAATCCACCGACACCGTTTGATTTGACCTCGTTGCAGATAGAAGCGTACAGAGTTTTCAGAATAAATCCAAAGCAAACTCTTGAAATTGCCCAGGAACTTTATACTGCCGCCTGCATTTCATATCCTAGAACATCATCACAGAAGCTCCCATCTCAGCTTAACTACAGAAAGCTGCTGACAAGCCTGGCAATGCAGCCAGCTTATTCCGAACTCGCACAAGCCATCCTAGCAAAGAAAAATCTGAAACCCAATGAAGGTAAGAAAACAGATCCTGCACACCCATCAATATATCCAACAGGCGAAATACCAAAGTCTCAAAACACCTATCAGAGAAAAATATACGATTTGATTGTAAAGCGTTTCTTGTCGGTATTTGCAGAAGCCGGCGAAAGGGAGACGACAACAATCGTGTTCGAAGTAGAGGAAGAGCCATTCATCCTGAAAGGCACAAGAACAACAGAATCTGGCTGGCAGGAATTTTATGCTCCTTATGTCCGAAAGGAGGAAGTTGAATTGCCGAAACTTTCCAATGGCGAAAAGCATCCGCAGAAATCAAATATGGCAAAAAAGCAGACAGAGCCGCCAAAGCGCTACACGCAGGCGTCTATCATAAAAGAGCTGGAAAAGAAATCTTTGGGCACAAAAGCAACAAGGGCCGCAATCATTGACACTTTGTACCAGCGAGGTTATGTCACAGGAAATTCTTCCGTAGAGGTTACGCCATTAGGTTTGCAGATAATACAAACATTCAGCAAGTACGCTTCTGACATCTTAGATGAAAAGTTGACGAGACATTTCGAAAAGGACATGGAAAAGATCAGGGAAGGAAAGCAGAAGAGAGATACAGTATTAGATGCCGCAAAGAAAATTCTTATTAAAATAACAAATGAATTCAAAGTACATATCAACGAAATAGGAAAAGAGCTCGTTGCTGCAGTCAGGGAAACTAGAAAAGAAGCCGAAACTCTGATGAGATGCCCTAACTGCAAGATTGGCGACATAAGAATTATAAAATCAAAAGCTTCTGGCAAACGTTTTTTGGCTTGTAATAAATATCCTGATTGTAAAACAACATACCCGCTGCCACAGGCAGGTCTATTGAAGATTTTAGAAAAGCAATGCAAGGACTGCAAGACCCCCATGATGATGGTCATAAACAAGGGCAAGCGCCCTTGGGAGTTCTGTCCAAATCCAAGTTGTCCAAGCAAGAAAGAGAAACTTGAAGCAAAGGAAACTCAAGAAGCCAAGGAGTAAATTTAGAATAGACTAACTTAGTATTTCTTCAACGCTTAACAAATATTTTAAGGGTGCTGAAAGTTCTACTTTAAGGTCTCCTCTCTTTACAACAACACCATAACATACTATTTCTGCTTCGGTTTCACCATGGATTACATCTCCCGTTTCTTTGAGACTTCCCCCTGAGCTCAAAACATCATCTAAAATAGCAACCTTATCATTGGCAACGGGAATGTAATGTTCAAGATGTCCTTTGATTCTTCCGTGATTTTTTGGCTTGTCCCTTATCATGCAAAAATTCAAGTTATGCCTGCTTGCGAGCACAGGAACATAAGATCCCCCGTAACCGTTACCCACGACGCAAGTAATTTCCGAAGGAAGAAGCAAATACATTGCATCAGCAATCAGATTCAGCTTGGCAGGACAGCCCATTGCTTCCTTCACATCAACATAGTGGTCTGAGTGTCCTAAATTCTTCAAGTCAACTGGTTCAAAATGAACGTGCGCCTTCAAAGCTTCTGCTACTTTTTCCTTCAATCCTTCTTCCATATCAAAACAAACTAAACTTCTTTTTGGGCACTGGTGCTTCTTTTAAACCAGCCTCTATGATTTCAAAATAAACTGTTTTGCCTTCGGGAATGCTACGATGCTTGTAGATTGAAGCTTTTCTGACGCCAAATTCTAGCAATTCTAACCTAACAATGCACTTGCTCCAGTATTTCAGCAAATCGCCGCCAACCATGTGCACATTTTCCTTATTTTCAAAATCTGCATAGACTTGATTTGTAACAAGGACAGGTATGGTTTTCTTTCTCGCAATCTCCGATAAAATTGCCAACTGGTTTGCCATCTCCTTGTTTGTTGTTTTGATTTCTTCATCAGAACCTTTCTGCAATCTATACAACATTGCGATGCTGTCAACAACAATCAAGCCAACTTTCTCAGCATTAACAGTGTCTCTAAGTTTTGTGAAAACCTTTTTTTGTTCTTCAAAACTTGTCGGATTTAAAATTAATATACTTTTCAGCAATTGCTCGTGATTCTTGGGTTCCAATTGCGTAATTCTTTCAGTTGAAAAACCGCCTTCAGTGTCAACAAAAACAACTTTCTTGCCCTGGTTAACTACGGCCAAAGCCGTTAGCATTACGATATTGGACTTTCCTGAGCCTGCAGGTCCGAATAACGTGGATATTATGCCTTTTTCGAAACCCCCGCCCAATAAAGAGTCAATAGTTTTAGAACCCGAAGAAATTTTATCTGGCATGCTTTTAATGAAACAACAAGACTTAAAAAATGTTAATCCACAAAAAAGGAAGCATGGTTACAGAGTGCAAGCGACAATACATGAAGCAATACAATCAGCTTCCGCATGTAAAAGCAAGTAAAGCAGAATACATGCGCAGAGTTAGAGCTGGCAATGATAAAGAATCAGCGCGCTCTCTCGTACGTTCTTTGTTAGATCTAGGCTTTGAGAGCCTGGCATTTGAATATGCCCAGGAAAGATGCCCAGAAATGCTGATAACGGCAAAAGCAGTTTCCAAGAAGAAATAAGATTTCAAACTATCCAAAATAATTTTTCAGCAGAGCTAAGTAACTTTTTCTTTCATGAGGTGTCAGCGGTAATTCACCTCTCCAACCGATATTAAGCGTAGCAGTTAAGTAATCTGCGCCGGGCGGAGGAAATGCAATAAAATGGCTTCTTTTAGGAAAATCAACTACAATATGTCCCTCGTCAAAGAATTGCGAGGCAGAACTGCTAGGAAAAATTTTATAGTCGAGTTTCACTAAAGCATCTTTAGCAATTTCCATTACATCTTCGAGTGAAAGTTTTGCAACTCCACCGACTTTAAGGATAGTGCATATATTGTTACAAAGATTGCCACGAATGGAATATGCCGGCTCAGGAAATGCCTTTTTTAATATTGTTTCGAATTGTTTTGGCATAAACCGTTTGTGACGTAAAAGCATAAATAATTATTTGTCATGGCTTCCACTCGGAACTTCTTTAAAAGCTTTTAACCAGATTTTTTCATGGAAATGGCGCCAGCGGTTAGTGGCAAAAGCAATGGAAAGGAAGTCAAACTGAAAGTTGCTGAAGCCATTCAGGACGATGTCGGTAAAGGCATTGTTAGATTAGATTCTCAGATTATGAAGGACCTCGGTATTCAACAGGGCGCAATAATTGAAATCGAAGGAACAAGGAAGACCGTTGCGCTTGCCGGCAGAGCCTATCCTTCAGACATAGGGCTTGCTCTGATAAGAATGGATGGTCTTACAAGAAAAAATGCGGGCGCCATAATCGGCG
>Ga0315291_10005380_pt1 | contig 16069 bp, 17 predicted proteins | sample YL17G12_20_MG_FD_203070 | JGI IMG/M metagenome (GOLD analysis project Ga0315291, IMG submission 203070) | Sediment microbial communities from Yellowstone Lake, YNP, Wyoming, USA - YL17G12_20 | ecosystem: Environmental > Aquatic > Freshwater > Lake > Sediment | place: USA: Wyoming | collected...
AATACCTCGGGTATTTCGAGGATTTTTCGCTTTGAAATCGGCCGCAGACGGCCGTCAGCTGGCGCCCAAATGTGCAAGTTATTTCCTGACGGGCCCTAACTTAATGGAGCATCGGACACCGGGGAAATCATCTCAAACCCAAAGATATCCGCCAAGTCCTGACCTTCGATATCACCAACCTCGGTGCAGGTCATGCCTGCCTTCACCAGCTCCGCAGCCACTACCTCCCTGAGCACAAACAGCAGCTCTGGACGGGTGTCTAGCATGATGCCCACCCCGTAGAGCGCAGCCGCGGCGTGCTTACACAAATCGGCATCATCGATGCAGGTACAAACACAGCGGATCTCACTGGGCTCAGGAAATAGACCCGACTCAGAGTCGGTCATTAGCGCCATGACACTAGGCGAAAGCCGACCTTGCAACAGGTCCAGCAAGCTGTCCACACCGTTGCTGCAACGCTCCCTAAGCTGAGCCCAACGCTCTGGCTCGCACGGAGTCAAGCGAATGCTGACCTTGTGGCTACGCTCATCATCCACCTGAGCGAGCACGAGCCCCGGTGTAATATTTAGACTTTGCACCTGGCCGCGCCGGAGCAAGGTGCGTCCTTGGGGCAAACGCCCAGCGTAGTAACTGTAGCGGTCCAAGTTGATGCACCAAGCTCGCCCCCAAACCGAAGTGGCTAGGCCCTTGGCTTTGGCAACAATACTGGTGAACTGCGACTCAGCTGTTGGCATGGCCTAGAACCCGAAGAGCGCTTTAAGCATACCGCCACCCTGTAGCATCATGATGATGGCCACTCCGGCCAGGGACTCACCAGCTACAAGGCCAGAGGCCACCGAGATCGTGTAACGCTCATCTAGCTGCGGCTTGGTACGGGACAATGACCAGGCAAATAAAGCGCCTAAAAACATCGATATTGCGTTGAAAGCAGGAATGACCCCGGCAATCCCCAGGCCTGTTGCCGAAGGAATCCAACGCTTGTGCCTGGCCGGCAAGTATTCTTCAAGCAGGGTGATAACACAGCCGAGCAATGCACCTATCGCCATGGCCAACACCGCACCGCGGGGCAGGGAATCAAGGCCAGTAGACAGCATTTTTGCAACACCAGCCCAGACCTTCGCCGCCGGAGCCGGCATCTCCGCCGAGCCCAGCTTACTTGGATCAACGACGATATTGTAAACAGGAACGCAAAACAGAGTACCAGCAAACACGCCAAACAGCTGACCGATCGTCTGTTTGCGCGGATTGGCACCGAGCAGGTATCCAGCCTTTAGATCGGTCAAAAGATCGGCTGAATGCGCCGCTGCACCGGACGTGATCGATGCCGTCATCAGGTTGGTCGTCATATTGCTAGGCGCGATAGCGCTGTACATCAGCTGAGTGATCTTACCCAGGGCCCCAATAGGCGTGACGTCGGTCTCACCGGTCGCGCGAGCTGCAACGATAGAAAGTAAAAGCGTCAAGAGGACGGCCAGCACACCCATCCACCAAGTGATATCAAACCAGGCATGCCCGAGGTAGACGCAAGCGCCGCCTGCGACTAAGGTGCCAATCATAAACCAAGACACTGGCACTTCAATATGAGCCAGAGGATCAATCCGGCGGCCCTGCTTCTGCCTAATGATCGCGCTCATTTCACCAAAGGCCCGTGCCACAGTGCGCCAGCGTAGCGCGAACGCCAACATACTCGAACTGACCATCATCGCCGTGGCTGGCCATAGCGTCCAAGATACCAGACTGCGGTAGCCCGGTTGGGCGATGCCCTGTGCCACCAACCAAGGCCCCAAGAGCGCATAATAAATCACCGCACCGATGAGCAGCGAGACGCCGACACGAATGCCCATGATGGCACCCACGGCCACCATAATCGCTGACCCTTCAAAGCCAAAAGTGTAGCGTTCAAGCCAGCTCCTTGCGCCGGGCATCAAGGGTAGCTGGTCTGGCAAAGCCATCTGCCCCCAACTTTCGCCTAGCCCAGGGCGGCCGATCTTGCCGCCCAGCCATGCGCCGAGTGGCGCCAGGCCATCGCGCCAAACAGCGATCACCACGCCCAGCACTGCACCCCACACCAGTGATTTTGCTTTGCGCAGCGACACCGGGTCCTTTGAATGGATGGACTGCAGCGTCTGTGCAGTGGCAATGCCCGAAGGAAACGGCAGCTGGTCGATGTTGATGAGCTGCCGCTTAAGCGGCACCGCCATAAACACGCCAAGGACCGACAGCGCCGCCAACCAGCCCATCATCTCCCACCAAGTCAAGACGCGACCTGTGGTCAAGTAAAGCGCCGGAATCGACGACGTAAGTCCTGCCGATGCCATATAGCCTGCGGCACTCGCAGCACTCGACATGGTATTATTTTCAAGTATGGTAAATGGATTCTTTTTATAAGCAGGGATAAGGCGTTCAAGCGCTGAAAAAACGCCGTAGGCAATAATACATGAAGTGATGGTAACGCCTAAACCCCAACCTGTTTTAAGGCCAACGTAAAGATTGGATACCGACATCACGCCGCCGATTAACATTCCACTGACGATCGACCTAACCGATAGCTGTTGCACATCGCCTTGGTAGACATCGCGTAACCAGCGCTTCGCCTCGAGCGTCACCTGGTCATCGTCACCGCTGCTCTTGCGCTGGGCACCCTGGCCTGGGCCATTATTCCTTGCCGCCGCCTTTTTACGCCTTTTCCCTTTTGAATTCACCAATCTACCCCTTAGCGGCATTGATCTTGGCCCAACTTTTAGCAACTAGATCGGCACAGTAACGGTAGCCAACCTAATAGGCAACCGGTCTTCACTACTGGCCACTCCATGAGGGCATCCTTTCTGTGCCGCTGTAGGTGCGCGCTGAAATTCCACATTTTTTAAATAAAATCGGCGCGTTATTGCCGTTACCGCGAGACCTAGATTTCCACTAATGATTCGCGGCTGGAATCGCTGCCAAGACTGCGTCTCATGACAGGGGACAAGACCCAAGGCGTCCAGTTTATGAACGTTCTTAGCCATGCCACAAAGTAGGGCTGATCCCACTGCTCATATACTCGCATAGGTGGCGACGAATCCGTCTCAGCCTCCAGCCCGAACAAACCGCATTCCTTTGTTTAAAGCGTAGGCCTCAACGCGGTCGCGCAGGTCCCCGCGCAGCTCAATGGATTGATCCTTAAAGGTCGCGCCGCAGCCAAAAGAACCCTGCAACTCCTGCATAAAAGCCCGCACCGCCGCCTCCGTAGGCAGAGTTAGGTTAAACAAAACCGTGACGGCCTTACCACCCCTGCCTTTGGTCTCTAAGCGCATCTTGCAGGGTCCCGCAGACTGACGATAGCCGCCGTTTTGGGGGCTCTTCGCCGCCTGTTTATTGCTGCCTGTAGCGGTTGAGTAGACGGGTTTATCGGCCAAGGTGAACTCCTTTTGCGAAGCTATTAGCATTGAAATGGGCTACCCGCTCCGGTACCTTTAGACAAAGTCTCATGAGTGATCAGCTTAAAGAGGACCAACTATGAACAAGTGGACATGGCTCATCATAGCCGCCATCGCCTTGGCAGGCGGCGGCTACTACCTTTCCTCTTATCAGAAGGTCAAGGAAGTCGCACCAGCTCTGCTTGAGCCGGGCTCACTTCCAGGCGCCGACGATTTCGATAGCGGTGAGGACGGCGCTGAGTCGGATAAAGAATTGTCGGGATTCGAAGGTGCGGAGCAAGACCCCGGAGCAGCGCCCGACGCTATCAACCAAGGCCTAGGTCTCGGTGGTCAGGAAGGCTCGACGGCGGCGGATGTCGAGACTCTCGAAGACCACGAAGAACCCACGGCTGGACCTAAAGACCCGACTCACGACCTACCCCCTCCAGCGTCCTTAGACTCCTCCAAGCCCCAGAAATCAGAGGCCTTAACTCGATAGAGTCGGCGGCATTTGCCCACGCCCTGCAGATATTGCTCAAGATATGCCACCTTTGTGCCGATAACACCTAAAGGCGGAGATCTTAGCGAGTACCTGAGCAGAGAAAGAGGGCCCCAATGGTCTATTGGTACCGAAATATACATCTAGTCGGAATCACGGTGTTGAGCCTTGGTTTCACTCTCTCCTGCAGCAGCTCAAGCTTTAAAGGCAGCTCGGGCACCAAAGACGGCGGCAACCTCGATGGCGGCCCATCCAAAAATCCCGCAGCAAATGACGGCGGCAGCGGCGCTAGCGATATTGCAGCAAACGGCAGCGGCAGCGGCAGCGGCAGCTCCGACAGCGGGGCCAATGGTAACGGCATAACCTCTGATAGTGGCGACCACACCTGCAAGCCGAACACCATTTCAAATAACTACAACATCATGTTTGTTTTTGACAATACCGGCTCGCAGCTGACTACCGATCCAACCAATGTTAGGCGCTCGGGCGCCCTGTCTTTTCTCGATCAATTCAATACCTATGTCGGGAAATTTCCTGCCGCACAAGTCTATATGGGCGTGTTATCATTTAACACTAAGTCGATCCACAGCACCAATGGTTGGATGCTTTTAAACACCATCAACTCTAACGTGATCAAGCAAGAGATTGTCACAGCAACGACCAATCCAAACGGAATGACTTCATTCTCGCCTGTGCTAAAAGACGCCGCAACCTTCTTCGCGCAGGTAAACGCCTTGCCGGGCGGACAGAACAGCCGCAATTATTTGGTATTCCTGACCGACGGTGATCCCAATTTGGACACGCCTGCCGCCATTAATAGCGCCGTTGCCGATCTCGTCAACAACTACGGCGTCGCAATCATAGCTCTCGCAACCGGACCACAAGTGACTAAAGCGGGCGAAAATCTGGTGCAGGCTCTGGCTTTACCGGCCACCCCAGGCAAGTTCCCCGATCATATGGGGCGCTACTACCGTGCACCCGATGCCCCCACGCTAGAAAAAACGTGGAAGGACCTGTTTGGCACCCTAGGCGGCTGCAAATAAGCAGCGCGCCTAGCGCAAACCGTTACATAAAACCTCGGGCCCACCCAAACAGGCGAAAGCCTCAGGCGCCGCGACCCATCTTGCGCAGCTGCTTAATGCGGCGTTTGCGTGCAGCAATCGCCTTTTTCTTCAGCTTTACCGAGGGTTTCTCGTAGTGTTGATTCTTCTTGAGATCGCCGATAACACCAGCCTTCTCAACTTGTTTTTTGAAGATGCGTAGCACCTTATCAATTGGTTCCCCGTCTCTGACTTTAATACCCGGCATATCGTTCCTTTCGCGTCCCGGCGCCAAAATATGAACCGGCACTCTAACAAAGAGCAGCGACATACCGCAACCCTCAATCGCACCCCATCCATTTTTAAATATTCCAAAGCCTAAGGCTTTTTCCAACCAAATTTTGGGCATGCGGCTGCCCATAGCTTTCAGCTATGGGCTAGATAGATCCAATTTAAAATAACCAGGCAGAAATGGGTATTTACAATGTCTGGCCAGACGGCCATACTAAAAAGACCAATTACAATGTAGCGACATAACACCTGGGGATCTTTCGCAATGAGAAAGCCAATGCAGGGTATGGTTTTGGTAGTTCTTGTCGGCATCGCCTCGGTTTGTGGCCAAAGGGCCGCCATCGCTGCGACCAACCTGCAGGGCATCCCGCCTGGTTACCAGTACCGCTTGGCTAAGATCCCGAGTTTTGACGGGACGCTGCTGGCAGCCAATGTCTACACCCCAAATAGCGCGGTGTATCCGGGCAAACGCCCAACCGTGATCATGCCGTCCTCCTGGGCCATGAGCGAGTGGGAATATTGTATCAAAGCACTTGGACTGGCCAATGCCGGTTACGTCGCCGTGTCTTACGCGCCACGTGGCTTCGGCGGGTCAGGCGGCATGGTTGACGTGGCAGGACCAAAGAGCCAGAAGGACGTTAGCAGCGTCATCGACTGGCTCGCCGCAAATACCATGGCCGACGGCAACAATGTCGGCATCGTCGGCATCTCTTATGGCGCCGGCCTTGGCCTGCTGACCGCCGGCCGCGATCCCCGAGTGAAGGCCGTCGTCGCTCTGAGCGGTTGGACTGATCTCTATCAATCCCTCAACGCCCAGGAAACGGTGCGGGCACTCTGGCTCAATGTCATCATTCGCAGCGGCCAACTCGCTGGCCGTCTCGACCCCGAAGTTTTGGTGCAAGTTCACAATCTGAAACACCAAACCAACACCGCCGAAGTGATGGCATGGAGCGCCGAACGCTCCGCCGTCTCGCTCATCGACCAGATCAACGAGCGCCAGGTCCCCATCTTCATCGCCAACAGCTACGAAGATAACCTCTTCCCGCCGGCGCAGGCCCGCCCCTTCTTTAGCCAACTTAGCGGCCCAAAGAAATTTTATTTAGACCGCGGCATTCACGGCAGCTCAGCGATTCCTGGATTGCTAGGCATCCACAACGACGTCTGGCGCCAAGGTCGCAGGTGGCTGGATCAATGGCTCGCCGGCATCGACACAGGCATTTTGAAGGAAGAGCCGGTGACCTTCCAGACCGCCACGGGTCCGGTGTACTTTCGTGACTTTCCGCCGCTTGGCGAAGCGCAGTTTCCCTTCCCCCTCCAACCTATCAACACACTCAGCACGAGCACTGATCCTGCTGCGCCGCCGCACCCGGTGATCAGCTTCCTAGCTGGGGTAGACTCCGGCGCCACTAGCGGCGTACCAATCCTTTCCGAGGTTGGCCGAGGGGTGTTTAATCTACCGACCCGCGCTTTGCTGAGTCATATCGACCGCCGTTTTGCTGCGGCCTACCAAACTACCAAGTTCGACCGCGATCTAAAGATGCGCGGAGCAACGCGCGTCCATGTACCCATCGAGCCGCATGACGGGCCATTCCAGATCGTCGCCTACCTCTACGAAGTCGACGATTGGGGTGTGGCGACGCTCATCACCTACGGCGTAGCCAGCCGACACACCAGCGCCTCGGAGGTCACCGAGATCGACCTTGAACTTGGCATTACCTCCTACGACCTCACTGCCGGCCATCACCTCGCCGTAGCCCTCGATACCATCGACCCTTTATACCAAGCGCCCGCAGTCTTTCCGTACACGCTAGCAGTTTCGCATTCCAGTAGCGCCAAGGTGACCTTAGATTTACCGCTGGTGATGTAGGCCTGACCTCAGCGGTAATGGCGACTAGAATTGATACCCTAATTTAAGGGCGACGATGCCGTAGATGCGCAGCGCCTCGATGTCATGAGAGACCACATGACTGAGTGCCGCATCATCGCGCGAGAAGTCCTTTTTTAGAACCTTGGCAGCCTGTAACCCGGCCACGGTCCAATCAATGAAGCAGCCATTTGCCCAAATCCAACTCATTGCCCCCGCTACGCCGCCAGTCAGACCGATGACATGGAAGGAGTTGGTCAACTTCTCTTGCTGATTAACGCTGGTGTCGTCACTACCGCGTGGCGCAATATGGCCACGCCAAGTCGCCAGGCCGATACTAGCCTCGACTGCCAGCAGCTCAAACTTAGAGACATAGTAACGCACCACGCCGCCCGCACCGCGCGAATGCATGGACATGTCATAGGACTGGCCTGCGACCTTGCTGCCATAAATGTTGAAACTGCCGCCACCAGCATATAGCCCGTAAAGCAGGTCCGAACGAACCATAGAACCAACTTCCAGGCTAGCACCCTGCCACGGCTTAACCCGGCCTATACCCAGCGATACCTCGGTGGTGCGCATGCCCCGGATCTCACGAGGTGGCACAGTAGCGACATCCGCGGCCAGGCGCTCGTTCGCAACTGAGCTTGGATCGGAGTCACCTCCCTCGTCTTCATCCTCGCCCAGGTCACCATGGTTGGCAGCATCAGGCACCGGGCTAAATGAGCCCATAGGCGACGCCGTGGCAATGGGTGTCTGCCCCATCACCATGGTGACGAGGCTGAAGATCCCCAATGATAGAAGGCTCACATCATGATGCATGGGCACAAGGGTATTAAAATTGAAGAATTAATTCAATGGCTGACATGGAATTAGCGGGCCCTAAGGACCCGTCCCAACCATTTCCTAACTCTATACGATTATTTTGCCCGGCTTAGCCAACAGCGCCACCAGCGCGCTGTAGGATTCCTTGTGCATCGTCTTCAGCAATTTATCGCGAATAAAAGCCAAAGCCTCGAAGTGGGTGCGACTAACCTGGTAGGGACGGTTCGTAGTCAATGCATCGAAGACGTCGGCGAAGGCGACAATTTTTACCTCATCGAGCAGCTCATGGTCGGTCAGATTGTGCGGGTAACCGCTCCCATCCAATCGCTCGTGATGGTGCAAGATGATCTGCCGCGGGACCACAGACAGCGCAGAGTCGGCAATCAGGGCATCGCCGTGGACCGGGTGCAGCTTCATCTCCTCCCATTCCTTCGGTGTAAATGCACCACGTTTATTCAAAACATCGAGATTTATTTTGCTTTTACCAACATCATGCAGCAATGATCCGGTCGCGATTTCGGTTAAATGCAGGCCGTCTTGTAACGACATTTGCATGCTTAAAGCCAGCGCGTACGCACAGACTCTGGCACTATGGTAGTAGGTGTAGTAATCATGATGCGCCAAATTGCCCAACGCCGAGATGCATGTCGGATCCTCGTTAACACAACTCACCATCGCTTTAGCAATATCGCGCACCTTGCTCATCACCGAGGGTGTTAACGGATGATTGTAGAGTATGCGCGTCAGCTCCGCCGCAGCATCTGACAAGTCGAGTAAACGCTTGGCCGGCGGCTGGGACTCATCGATCACGACTTTATGGTGCACCAACTGATAAGTTGCCGCTTTCTGTAGATCTGCTGTAAAGTGATAGAGGTTCATGTGACCGCCTGCCAACAATCGACCAAGCTCGTCCTTCAGCCAATGATAGGGTGCCGGCGCATAGAGACTCAGCTCGTCGCCGAGTTCAAGATAAAGATCGAAGTCTGTATCGCTGTTATCGATAATCTGGTCCACGGCGAAAGCCTGCATGGACGCTTTGCTAGGATGCAACTTTTGCGGATCTGTAGGCTGAATCACAGGTCGCATAACCTCGTACTGGGGTTACTCATTAGAGTAGCGGCAGCACTGACGTTTAGTCCAGTATTCCTGGCAGCCCCGGCGCTTGCCGCTGAATTCGGCATTGGCTACGGTGCCGTTGACCAAGGTGATGACCGCCTAGAGCCTGCGGCTAGCGTCCATGCGGGATTAGATAACTACGTCGTCAATCTCTACTACTATGGCCGCGAGTTCGGCCCAATACGCCAAGACACCTATCTCATCGGCGTAGCGCACATGTGGCCGATCTTCGGTGGCAGCGGACTAAGCGCTCACTTTGGCGTTTCCTTAATTGATGAACGTATCCGCATCAAATACATCGACAGCCTCTACACGGCAAACAACAATGCCGAAAACAACTTTAACGTCGGCATCAACTTTGGCGTTGCCTGGACCTTTCTGCCTAAAGGCATAGCTCCCCTGTGGGCGCAGGTCGCATGGGATTCGCATATCTACGCCGCCGGGCTTGAAGGCGGCATCCTCCTCTCGTCGGGGCGCAAGCAGGTCATCAGCCTGGCTGTGGGGGTGGAGTTTAAATGAAATGGTCTAGGGCAGAACTCTGCCGCATCAGCATCGCCCTATATATGCTATTTGCAGGCCTTTTTAGCCTAGCCTTACCCACGCCAAGCGCTTTCGCTGGAGCCTTGACCTTGCATGTGGGCCCACCTGGGATCGGCTCTGGCGGTGCCAACCCGCTGTCAATCCCGCCGGTTAATATCCTCGAGTACGAGGTTGAGTACATCACCAGCAATGACTTTGAGACATGCCTGTCGGTCTCTCCTGGGATCTTTTTCGGGAAGCGTACACGCATCCTAAAGGGGAGCACCTACGTCGGCTTAGGTGGCGGCATCGTGATCGACACCAACGGTGCCGGACCCGGCGTCTATTCGAGCATCGGCTACAACACCAGTGGCAGCTTCATTCAGTTCAACATGGAAGTTAAACAAGCGATCGGCATCGACAGCACTAGCCACAAATTGATCAGCCCCTATGCCTTACGCATCGGTGCCACATTCATACTCTAAGGAGTACGCTTATGCTCCACTCGCGCCGCTTCATCGCCTGCCTGATCACCGCGTCGCTCTATCCAATCTTGACGGGCTTTGTCTTGCTGCACAATACCCCAGCAACGCTGCCGGCCACTGCACAGAATCCAACAATAACTTTTGTTTGGGACGGCAAATTCCCGACCATTACCGATAAGGATAAGTTTAAAAGCGGCATCTACCAAACGCTCGATGACGCTGCCTTTATGCAAGAGTTGATTAAAGAATCGATGGCGATCTGGAACAATGTGCCCGGATCCTTCCTCCGCGTAGCCGTGCTTCAAGGTCGCGGAGTCATGGATGAGCTAGATAAACAACACAGCATCGTTATTGAGAAAAGCAACAACCTCACCACAGCAGCCTTTGCCTCGCCGCAAACCGACGCTAGCGATGCTTCCATCATCGCCGACTGCGACATCAACATCGCCGACACCAGCGTCGATGCGCTAGACCTGGCTTACACCCTGGCGCACGAGCTTGGGCACTGCCTTGGCCTCGGCCACGCCCACACCAACTACAACGCCATGATGGGCTACTCACGCTCGGTGCGCAACCTCACGCTCGGCAATGACGACAAGGCAGGCCTCATGTACCTTTACCCAGACCCAGCTGTCTGGGACGGCAAGCACCAAGAAATTGTCTGCAGCACCGTTGCTGGCCAAAGCAGCCGCGCACGATCTTTCAGCGATGCCTGGAGTTTGCTAGCGATCCTGCTGCTCCCGCTACTGCTTAGCCTAGCGCCCCGAGCAGCGCCGGCACCATCGCCGCGCCCACTCCCCAGTCGACGCCGCCACGCGCGCTAACTGTGGATGCAGCCCGACCTTGGCGGCCAGCCAATTAAGACCGCCAAGGTCGCGATAGTTCGCCAGGAGGAACGACCAAGCCGCCTCCCCCTCTAGTAAGGTCGCGCCATCAAGGACACGTAGGCGGTCGGCGGGCATGGTCTTGCTGGCGCTGGGTAGGCGGGCATCACCTTCGGCTGCGAGGTGAAAGTCTTGCCAGGATTCAAAACGCAGCCCGCCGTCCGCTCGCCGCCTAGCATGATCAGCCAACGATATGCAGAGCTTGCAGTCGGCGTCAAAAAGGACGATCGGCAGCATAGGTTGATGTTCTATAGGTTCTTTTTCACCAGGCATAGCTTCGGCGTTGGCTTCATGTTGTGGGTATGTTACGAAGGTCGCTGTCCTATTGTAGCTGATCAGGGCGGCGCGGAGAAATCAGCGTCAGTCATTTGTGACGTTCGCAGCAGGAGAAGATAGGCATGCCCGCGTGGTGAAATCGGTAGACACAAGGGACTTAAAAGGCCAATTTTTTTGGCAAATTTGAGTGCTTCAGGGGAAACCCCGGATGTAGAACGGCTTAACGTCGGAGAATCCTCAGTGCAACGGCGAAAACCGTTGGCGGTGGCAACCCCGAGCCAAGCCCAGAGGTCAAAGCTGGGAAGGTGTAGAGACTTGACAGGCCGGACCTAAAACTCTTCGAGTATATTTGAAGAAGCATGGTTAAGAGAAAGTCCAGACCACGAACGAAGGCCCGCAAGGGCGGTAGGCGGCGAAAGCCGAAGTGGTAAGAAAATCCCTCGTCCGCAAGGATGTGCCGGTTCAAGTCCGGCCGCGGGCACCACCATTCAGGAGCTATCCTAGGCTCCACCCCAAACCCCGCCGCAAAACCATGCGCGGGGTTTTTGGTGTATCGTCATATGGCGGAGATCCTAACTCCATGATCCAAATCGCCATCATGGCAGGGTGCGGAGCCTAAATTTCAATGAAACATATGCTAGCCAGAACACTACTTCTCGCCTGTTGGCCCGCTTTCCTTTCGGGCTGCGACAGCCTTTACTATCATCCGGATCAGGTCGACTACCTGCGACCAGATAAACTTAAACTCAGCTACCAAGAACATCACCTAAGCGAGGCAGGTGGTCCCATGCTCAACCTCTGGCATATCGCTCCCGCCGCGGGTAAAGACCGCCATGCGGTGATCGTTCAGTTCCATGGCAACGCCCAGAATATGAGCGCCCATTTCGTCTTCGTAGCATGGCTGGCCCATGCCGGTTATGACGTCGTCACCTTTGATTATCGTGGCTACGGCCTGTCCACCGGCGTACCCGAGCGTGCGGGCCTGCTGACGGATGGCCAGGCGGTGCTCGACTGGGTCACCAAGGCGCCCGGGCTCAAGGGCAAAGACATCATCGTCTTTGGCCAGAGCCTCGGCGGCGCCGTAGCGACGGTCGTCGTGGCCCAAGCTCCGCTTGGGCAAGTTAAGGTCCTAGCTGTGGAGTCCACCTTTGCTTCTTACCGCGGACTGGCCCGAACTAAGCTCGGAGACATTTGGTTAACGTGGCCGCTCCAGATCCCGCTGTCCTATCTGATAAGCGACCACTTCAACCCAGTGACCTACGCGCCGCGTTTGCAACTCCCCTTTTTATCGTTGCATGGAACGGCCGACCCGGTCATCCCGCTTGCCGAGGGTCAAAAGCTCTATGCTGCCGTGGGGTCCAAGAATAAGGAATTTTGGCCGCTGCCGGGAGCAGGGCACATCGCCGCTTTTGCCGCCGAAGATTCCCCATGGCACCGACCATTTATTGAGTTTATTTGCAAATATGCCGGGCGCTGCTGAGTATTGACCGGCACTAGGCACACTAGGCAGCATCTAAAACGTCGTTCAATGGCCTCAACGATGACAACCGCCACGACCTGGGCCACGGCCAGAACCGCCAATAAATCCGCCGAAACCGTTGTCGCCGTTGTTACCGCCTGAGCCGTTGTTGCCGCCCGGGCCATTGTTGCCGCCTGAATTGTTGCTACCATCCGAGCTGTTGTTACCACCCGAGTTGTTGTTACCGCCCGAGCTGTTGTCGCCGCCCGAGTTGTTGTCACCGCCCGAGCCAGCGTCATTCGCAGCGTTGCCGGCAGTGCTGTTATCAGCTCCGGTACCGCTGCTGTTATTCGTCGACAGAGAGTCGGCCTGCGTTGCATCGCTGCTGGTGGCTGCATCGCCGCTGGCTGTCAGGCCCTGAGCGGTGAAAGTGACACTAGCTTCGGTGAGCAACGCCTTAGTGGCGGTGATCGTGCCACGCACCGCCAATGTATAGGTAGTGCCATTGCTTAGGTTAGCGAACGTGTAGGAATCCCCACCGTTGCAAGCGCTGAAGCCGGAGTCTGTTCCCAGTTTGCATTCATAGGTCACAGCGCCGGCACTTATCGTCCCGCTGCTAATGCCAAAGTGAACGACCGTAGCGGTGGGGCTTTTTTGCAAAGCATCGGCGTCCAGGATTACCGTGGTCGGTGCCAGACTTACCGTCTTAGACGGCACGGGAGCCGCGGCGGTATTTACTGGTGTGGAGCTGCGCGCGGTGGGCTGAACCAGCGAGGGCGGCGGGGTCACGGGCTCAGGAGCGCGACTTTTCTTTCTCCCACAGGCTCCGACTACTCCAATACAGATTAGACCCAGCAAAAAACTACGTAAGCGAGCTACAGACAAAGACATGACGCCCTCCCAAACGAGACGCTTGTGATTTTAAACTTCGAGCGCACATCTATATTAAATATAAATAAAAGTCAACTATTTCTATAAAAACATTAAATATATCAATAAGTTTATGCAAGACGAACGCACGAGGAAAATAAGTTTAAAAATATTCAGCGCTTCCGCTCCTCAGCGCTTCTGCGGCCCTGATTAAAGAGTCTCCGCTAGCCTAAAATGTTCAGTGTTTTCAGCGTATAAGCGCGGAGGAGCGGAGGAGCTGAATTCTTTAATGCGTTTGCCATATAAATTTTTGAACGCCGATTCAAGTTAGGCATGACGCTTATGTCCTAAATCCATGTTGCATTCATCAACTATTGCGTTTATAGAATTAAAAACTAAGGAGTACCAAAATGACAACGCCCTTGACCATTCAGGCTCGCTGGCTTTTTGCCACCGTACTTACGACCCTAACATCTTGTTCAGTCAAGCCAGATGTACCACTCGCTAGCACTCAGAACCTCCTCAACACCTCCAGCATGCTATCGACAGGCCATTTAGGTAGCGGCCTCAGCCTGAGCAATGCTGTGGATTCAGCAGCAGGACGCAATCCATTTACCAGCGCGTATATGTTTGTTAACCCAGTTTATTCCGAGCGCGTACGGGCTTCGGCCAAGGCCACCGCTTTGTCGCAACTCCAAGTCGAAAATCTAGCCCAGACTAGTACGGCGCTTTGGCTGGATAGCATTGCCGCAGTCGCCAAGTTACAACCCTATCTCGACCTAGCCCGCGCATCTGCCAAACACCAAGACCGCAGCGTCAGTGTGACGCTGGTTGTCTATGACCTGCCTGAGCGCGACTGCAACGCCAATGCCTCCAATGGCGAGCTAACGCTGGACCAAGATGGGCTGAATAAATACAGAGGTTATATCGACCAGATTGCTTCAATTACCGCCAACTATCCTGACCTTCAGATCGCCGCCATCGTCGAACCCGACTCTCTGCCAAACATCGTCACAAACCTCGGCAATCCGAAATGTGCGAAGGCCAAGGTCGGCTACGAGGTCGGCATCGCCTACGCTATCGCTAAATTAGCAGCGAGCAACGTCGCTATCTATTTGGACAGCGCGCACGGTGGCTGGCTTGGATGGCCCGATAATCGGCAACGGATGGCACAGGAGGTACGCTCCGTGCTGGATGCCGCAGGTGGCGTCGACCTGATCCGTGGCTTCTCCATCAACGTCGCCAATTATAATCCGCTTAACGTTGATCTCAACCAAGTTGGCAGCTGGTATGACCGGTCAAACCCCGCCAAAGACGAACTTACCTTTGCACGCTTGATGGCCCAGGAATATGCCAACGTCGGTATTTCCCACCACGCCTTTGTCATCGACACCGGCCGCAGCGGTGTCGTCAATAGCCGCAAAGTCTGGGGCTATTGGTGCAATGTGCGCGGAGCAGGCATCGGCGAGCGTCCAAAAGCCGCACCTGCCGATGGCATTGATGCCTATTTATGGATTAAACCGCCGGGCGAGTCTGATGGCACCAGCGATCCTAAGTCCGCGCGCTACGACAGTTTCTGTGGCAACGAGGATGCGGCCGTCAATGCACCGGACGCCGGCGAATGGTTTGAAACCCAGTTCGCGGCACTGGTAAGTCGGGCTTCGCCAGGGCTTTAACCGACCTAGGGACCGTCGGCTATTTCGTATTCAGCATCATCGAGGCTCAATTGAAGATCCAAGCCTGGTTACGCCGTCTCGCCATCTATGACGGCCTCGCCGCCGCGGCATTGCTGCTAGTCCTCAATGCCACCCCTGCCCTAGGGGTTGACGAGCAGAGCCTGGCTAAGCGCTACTTAACAGAGTTAGTACCCTTCGTTCAGAAGGAGATTAAATCCACGTTCAGCGGCAAGGACGGCGTCCCGATCGCCTACCGCATGTTTCGCCATTCCGGTGCCAAAGGCGGCATCGTCTTGGTCCATGGCTACAATGAATCCACTCTAAAAAACGCCGAGCTGATCCATGACCTGATCGCGGCTGGTTACAACGTCTATTCTTTTGATCTAAGAGGAATGGGCGAGTCTGGCCGGATGCTCGCTAATCCACAGATCGGGCACGTCGCCTCATTTGATGATTATGCTGAGGATCTTAAGACTTTTGTTGGCACCATCGTCAAGCCGGTAGAGACTGGCGATCTGTTTTTAATCGGCCATTCAACCGGCGGCCTAGCCTCGGCGCTGCTCCTTGAACAACACGATCATTTGTTTAACGCTGTGGCCTGGTCGGCGCCGTTGTTCCGGGTGCAAAGCCGCGGAATTCCCTATTGGCTGGCCTTTAGTAGCATTTGGGCGGCGGTTAAATTAGGCTACGGCGAGCATTATGTCCTTTTTTTCGGCGATTATGATGCCAAGAATGACCACCCCGAAAAGAGCGACGTCACCCACAGCTTGGTCCGCGCCCAGAACGCCTCCTTGCTCTATAAGCAAATGCCGCAGCTGCGCATCGCCGGTACCAGCAACTCGTGGGTATACAACGCCGCTAACTTTGGCG
>Ga0315291_10005381_pt1 | contig 16069 bp, 16 predicted proteins | sample YL17G12_20_MG_FD_203070 | JGI IMG/M metagenome (GOLD analysis project Ga0315291, IMG submission 203070) | Sediment microbial communities from Yellowstone Lake, YNP, Wyoming, USA - YL17G12_20 | ecosystem: Environmental > Aquatic > Freshwater > Lake > Sediment | place: USA: Wyoming | collected...
GAAGGCTCGCGAAAAACGCGAAAGGGGACGCTGCTGAGGTGTCATGATCTGACTGAAAGGGCGCAATATGGTCACGGTCCAATTCTCAAAACGGGAAGAGTTGATTTTGCCCGAGCCGTTGGGGCGCGCCCTTGGTCTATGCGAGGGTGATCGCGTCGAGGTACAGCGGCAGGGTAGTATACTGTGGTTCCGGCGCAGGACCAGAGGACGCTCCCCAGGCTCGCTGACCGACCTGACCAGGATCGTGTCCTCATCTCGGCCGGTGGGTTCGGTGGATGTGGATTCATATATGGGCAAACACGGGTACGAGCAAGTACATGGTCACAGAGGCTAGAACAGCTTGATAGTGGAGATTGCATCAGGAGGCACTAGGTGGAAAGAGGACTCTCGCCAGATGACAAACGTACAGGCCTCGAGCTTCAGTTCGACGCCCTCTTAACCGAGTACAAAATGCTGAGAGATCAAGTTGCCTACTCAAGACAGGTACAGGGACAGTTAGACAGCCTCGCTTTGACTGCCCTTGGCCTGTCCATCCCGCTACTCCTGGTCATCTTGGATCAGAGTCCCGACAGCATTGGGGTCATTTTGCTTCTGCCGATTCTTTTCTTTGCCATCGCCTTTACTCAACTACGATATGAACGGCAGATCAACTTGGATTCCATTTATGTAGACTCTGTCATACGTCCCAGGGCAGATTGGGTGTTATCGCAAGTTTCAGTGAACGGGGTATCGGTCTTTAGATATGAGAATTTCCTGTCCGAACACTACTTTCCACCCAATCTTGTCGTGCAGTGGGCGGTCACGTCCAGCCGTGGGGGTATTGGGCTCGGTATCGGCATTGGACTGATTGCAGTATGCCTATATCTCCAATTGGTGCTGTTCAGACTGAATTGGAGTGCCTATGAGACTTGGCTGTTGGTGATAGCCTTCTTGATATTGGTCGGAGATCTTGGACTTGGGTTCTACGTCGCACGTATTCACTACGGCTTCTATAGGAAGAAGCGTGGATCGGGAGGGAGCGCGGTGGCTGGTTGAAAGGGAGGAAAGCACAATGTCGGAAGGAAGTAAGCGCACGCCAGAATCGCTTGGGTCAGCATCTGATGTCTCAGGACGTCGCGCCCGTCTCGGCCCAACCGTTACTGCTGCCCTAGTTACGGCAGTCGCTACCATAGTTGCCGCGATCGTGGGTAGTTTGCTGACGGTTCAGGCCATGCAGGAGACGAGACTGGAAACCTATGAGCTTACGATTCAGTACCACCAAGTATCCTTTTGAAAAGACGCCGACTGAAGTCCATGAGGGTGATGAGGTCGAGATTGCTGTGCTAGGAGCCCATTCTGTAGTTTTGGATTGCGGACTTGGAGGCACGACTGTCATGGGAATGGTTAATCAGATGTACCAGCCCAATACTATTCTGCCGAGTTCGAATCTCTGTTCCATCATCGGGCATATTGGACCAGAAGCGGCTCCCTACTTCCCTGTCGGAGCTTACACGAAATTCGTGGCCAGCATCTCAGGTCCCCTTTCCCTGGGTGCCAACGATGTTTTGCCAGAGAGATGCTCTGTGGAGGATTGCTTTTCGAACAATACAGGGGCGATACTCGTGGAAGTCGCTATACGTAGGAAGTGAAAGATATTGGCTCCGAAAGGTATAGGAGATGGGCCATCTACACCTGGCTGATTGTGAAGTTGTGGTGATAATGGTCCGAGGTGATCTGGCGCATGTGGCCGAAGACGGCGGTCACGTCGGCGTACAGGTCGGGGGAGAGGCGCAGGGAGAGGTGGGTGGCCTCGTTAAAGGTCACCTGGTCGGGGAGGACGAAATAGACGTAGGGGTTCTGGTTCTGCAGCCAGTTCATGCGCTCGAAGAACAGCCGGGACAGCATGCGCGCCAGCCCCTCGGCGTCGGGGCACACGCGCCACAGGTCGGGGAAGCCGGTGACCTGGACGACCTGGTGGGGTAGAGGCTGTTGGCGCTGGACGTGGCGTAGGAAGGAGATGACAGAAAGGGTCTCGGGTTCGGGCACTCGAAAGCGACGGGTAAAGGCCTGCCGAAACTCGACTGTCGCCCGCCCGCGTACCAGGTTGTAGCCGGTCATCAACATTGGACACCCCCTCGGCAGAACGAGTCTCAAACCAGGCTCATTCTGGTCTGTCCACCCAGCGCGTCGGCGATGCGCTGGTAGACCTGGTGGCTCTTGTTGGCCGGGTCCAGCAGCCCCGCCACGCGGCGCGCCAGTTCGACGAACGTGCGGTCCTGGGCCCAGCGGGCGATCAGCCCTCCGGTCAGCGCGCCCCGCCGGTCGAGCACGACCAGCAGGTGCAGCCGGTCAATCGCCGTCAGCCCGTCGGAATCCACGTCCAGCCCGGGCAGGTTCAGTTGTACCAGGTCCGCCTCCATCCCGCCCACCTGCTCCAGCAGATAGCCGGCCCGCTCCATCTCCGAGAGCACCTTGACCTTGCCCCCGGCCTGGCGCACCAACCGCTGCCGCTCCAGCAGGTCCAGGGTCACGTGCGGGTTGTGCAGTAGCCGCCGCTTGAGCCGGTCGTAGGCTACCTCGCTCTGGCCCAGGAAGTTGATGGCGTAGAAGCGGCTCAGCGGGTCGAGCCCGGTGGGCCACAGCCGCCCCTCCGCCTCCTCGACCAGTTGGTCCACGATCTCGCCGATGCCACGGATGGAGCGCGCTTCGCTGCCGTCCAGCGCCTCCTCGACGGTCACGGGCTGGTCCTGCCAGAGGACGCAGGGACGGCCCCGGTAGTAGTAACGGCTGTACTCTTCCAGGCATTTGCCGATGGCGATGACGTAAATGTCCTCCGGCAGCAGCCCGCGCGAGCCGTTCTCCAGTTCCTTGACCAGGCGCTCGGCGCGCAGGTAGACGCGGTCGGCCACGTCCCGCCAGTTGACCGGCTGCGGCTCGTGCATCTGCTTGCGGCAGACGATCAGCGCATCGTAGGAGATGTTGGCCTTATCGCGGATATGCACAGACTCGATGTCCTCAGCATGAACCGGGTAGACGGCCTTGACGTAGAAGCCGGCGTCGAGCACCGTCTTGAGTACCGAGGCCCAGGCCTCGTTGGCCTGGTGGTGGAAGGTGAAGACCATCAACCCATCGTTGTCCAACACGCGTCCGGCTTCGGCGAAGATGCGGGTGAGCGCGGCGGTGAAAAAAGCCTCGTCCTTGGTCAGGAACGGCGCGCCGTGGCCGCGGGTGACCGTCTCCACCACCTCGTCGTCCTTGGGCGTCAGCGGGCGGCTGAAGACCTCGGGGTATTCGCGGGCCAGGGCGGTGCGCAGCCAGACGTAGAAGAAGTCGGACAGTTCGGCGTACATGACGTTGCCGTAGTAGGGGGGGTCGGTGATCACCATGGTTGCTTGGCCATCATCAAGCATTGAGAGGTCCTCGGAAGAACGACAAAACAGCAGCCTTCGCCTCTCTTCAGGGCGACATGACCACAAGTAAGTGTTCCCGGTGAAAACCTTGGTGGTACGCCGCCCATCAGGCTCCAACCATGTTTCGTAGGGCTCCCGCCAGTAAGTCTGGGAGTCCTGGATCTTCTGTACTGAACGCAGGAAAGTACCCTTTCCAGCTGCTTCTATGCCGAAAACGTTGTTCTCGGTGCTTGTCAATATAGGACGGATGGCATGCTGAACATACAGATTCTGAAGATTGGCATAGTTTCGCTCATACTGACAGAACATGTTGTTGTAGTCAAGTGTTGATGAGAAGGCTGCCAAGAGGTACTCACGAGCATTTACATCCTCCACAGTCAGGATAGTGTCACGCAGGCGGGCCAGGAGCAGCAGTTGCCGCTCGTTGAACATGTCCGTCCAGTACCGGAAACCGTGGCCAGGCAAGTCGTGCTCCACGGTTGTCCCCAGCCCTATCGGAATCTCCTGCTCGGGCAGGTCGAGCGCGGGCCGCTCCGCCTCGAAGCGCTGGCGTGCCCGCTCGTAGAGCGCCAGGTCCTCCTCTCCCGGCCGCTGGTAGCCCTTGAAGCGGCAGTGCGGGCAGTACACCTCCAGCCCGTACATGCGGTAGGTCAGCCGCCCCTGCTCTTTGGTGGCGTCCAGGATGGCGTGGCTGGTCCCGCAGGTGGGACAGGTGAACGTTCCCCCGCCGGCATAGCCCGCACGCAAGGTGCCGGCATCTGTGTGGTGGCCACATGCTGGGCAGGTCGAACCCTCGGTGGCGATGCCCTCGAAACTGGCGTACACCTCCCCGCAGGCCGGGCAGACCAGGAAGTGGGTGTCCTTGCCCGCACCCGCTGCCAGCCGCATTCCAGGCGTGCCGTCGGCGCTGGCGGGGACCTGCCGCTGGCCCGTCTTGCGGGCCAGGATGAAGGAGTTGAAGAGTGGCACTTGTGCCCCGCACGTACGCTCCAGGCAGCGCGCCACTTTCACCCAGAAGACGTACATGGCGTCGGCGGCTTGCCCGCAGGCTGGGCAGCGTGTCATGTAATAGGCGCGCATCTCGTCAGCGACCGCCGCCTCCACCTGGTGGAAGGCCGCCTCCAGCGCGGGCGGGTCAATCCCGTCGGTCTTCTTCTTGACCACGAACCAGGCCACCGGGTTGAGGTCCACGCCCGCCACGTCGGCCCCCAGCCGTAGCGCCTCGACGATGGTGGTGCCGCCGCCCATGAAGGGGTCGAGCACCAGGTGGCCGCGGAAGGCCCGGTCAATCACCGCGTTGGCCTCGTCGTCCAGCCGGTAGTAGAGCCGCTCCCAGGCGGTGGGGGCGCGCTCCAGCAGGCCGTTCGTCCTGCGGTATCAGTCGGGGCTGGGGCGGGCGTCGCGCACCCGCTTGTGGTAATCGCGCTCGCGGGCGATCTTGTGCCCCTGCGCGTCTATGAAGTCTCCCTCGGCGTCCCGCTTCCAGGGCTCGAGGGCGTCCCAAGCGGTCCAGTCAATGGCGGAGGCCAGGAGGACGGTGCGGAAGACGCAGGAGAGGCGGCGCGCCCACCACTTGTGCATGGTGTAGATGGGCTTTTTGGCGTTGGCCTCCTTCTGCGCCAGCCGGTTGACCTCGCGCAGGGGGAAATCGTACTCGATGTAGTGCCGGGGCGGGGGGTGTAGGGGGAGTGGAATTCAGTCATCGACCCGACCTCTTGGTGTCTATAATGAGCCACCGCTGTCCTCATTCGGTCTGTACCGCTGAAACTGACCTATTCGTGATCGAGCAGCAGCGGCAGCCTCCCTCACTTCTAGCCAGCGATCACGGAGCTCCAGTTGCAGTAGAAGCAGTACCAGTTCTTGCACTTCCTCAGATTTCAGGGAAGGAACCATGTACCCCAACTTGCCGATGGCACTTGTTCGTACCACTGCCCACTCAGACTCATTGCCAGCCCACCTCTTTAGTTGGGGGAAATCCTTTTCCCGTCCCACTTCCATCAGACGCCACTGCATGTGGACATAGGGGGCCAGTGGCAACAAAGCCAGCAGGACGCCAATCAGTGCCTGCAGGACAAACAAAATGATTACGCCGAAAGACGTCGGGAACGCGCGCGTGATCTCGGGCAAAGCGAAAGTAAACCAGGCGTATGGTCCACTGCGAACTCTCCACACGAGTCCCAAGAACAGTAAAGAGGGCCAAGTGGAAAAAAGTAGCAGATACAGGGCGCCCTGCAAGGCCGAGATGAGTGTGATACGGTCTCCTGTCAAGCGCCATTGACTCCTCGGTTGGCTAAGTCCAAATCGGGGCAGTTCAACTGTCCAGAACGATAGCCAGAAGAGGGGAATAGCGAAGATAATCATGGTCACAGGGTCCAGCATCCTGGGAAACCACTCGAGAAAGGGAGTGGGGGTTGTTATGTTCAGGTAATCCTCAAGCAATTCTGCCTGGGCTAGAGTAGTACCGTGAAGAGGAATAAGGGAGATCCTTAATGCCCAGAATAGCACGTGCACGGAAAACGGGGACAGGAGCAACGAGAAGACGATAGCGATCCACGTTCTGCGGACTATTTTCGCTGCCGTAGAACCACGTATCGCCATCCAGATCTCTCTCACCCGTTGACGGATCCACTCGACGTCTGTGATCTTTCCGAGAGTCTCGCACAAGTTTTTCGCGAACGCCGCTGTACTCCGACGCAACCCTCTGACTACGCTGATTGCGAAAAGGGGTACAACAGTAATGGCGAAGATTCCCCCCATAAGTATTCCTACAATCAGCGCTGTTGCGCCGGCTGCAGCGAGTATTGCGTCCACTACCTCCGAGAAACTTTGCTGTGTGCTCTTCGGTATCGCCTGCGCGCCATAGTAACAAGTAAGGCAGACTAAGATGACTATCACCCCTCCTACAATCATCCATTTCAGTTCCCTGCTGGCCGCGGTGGCTAAAGCATCGGTACGGCCTTTTCTGCCGGGCAAAAATAGATGCAAGAATTCCACGATGCGTCTGAGCCCTTTAAAACGTTGCAGGTGCGCCCGGACCATTAGCCCAGGCTCTGCTCGGAGTTCGCCGAGAATCTCGTCTGCTTCCCGTACACCTGCGTTTGCCTGTCGAATGAGCGATCTCAGCGCTTCTGGCTGTACAGCCCGACTTGCTCTGCGGTCCTTTTTCTGAACGCCGGAGAGTATTTCCCGGAACACTATCCGGAGGGCGCGGGCAGCAGGCGCACGAGGTATCTCACCCAGCAGTTGAGCGGTAAACATCGCTTCGTATGTCAGGTTACCAGGCGTCAGGCTGCGGTCTAATACCTCCTTGGCCCAGTCTATGAGTTGGTGTGCAATTGGCTGGGACTTTTCCTCCGGTGGCGACGAAGCCCACAGCAGTTGATCGATGCCCACTTCGTAGGCTCCAGGTGCCGGCTCCTGCACCTTGTCTTCCTCCGTACCCGGGATGACGTCCTCGTGCACATCGGCCACACAGTGCAGCGCCAGATAGAAGCGCTGTGATTCACGCTGCAGACATTGATACAACTTTTCCTGTGAACTGAAATTCAGGTCTTTATCTGCGATTGTCCCACGGATTGGCCAGGAGACCGCCAGGCCAGGAGCCTGGAGGGTTTTCCATGTGGCGTGGCCGTATATGGCTTCGAGAATCTGTTCGGGTTGCTCGCTCAAGGCGGCGGCGAAGCGAATCGTATCCTCCCACCGGGGATCCGAAAAGTCTTCTTCCAGGTCCCTGTTCTGCAAGTCCTTGTGCTGAGGGAAGAACCACAGCCACGCTCTGGCAGCGAAATACTCCTGCAGGAGGTGGTGATCGAAGTAGATACACCCATCAGCCGAGTGAGTCAAACGCGCAGCTTCAGCATATCCCAGGTGCTCTTTGTAGTCCGCCGGAAGGCCGCGGGGGTAGGCTGCTCGCCACAGTGCATCCTCTCGTATGCGGGTGCCCATGGCACCCTCGCGTGTGGCTGCATACGCCAGGATCTGCAACATCTCGTCCACTCTTTGGACCGCATCTTCCGGACATCCGACTTTTTCGTCGTTCAGTTGGTCTTTGACATAGGATTTCATCAGCTCGGGCAGACTGAGGGTGCGCTCGCTTTTCTCAGCCGGGCCTCTACGCCTGAACTGTCCAACCAACACATTCAGGTAGTACGGAGTTCTCGCAATGTCTGGCAGACTCCTGCCACCGGGTTTCAGCCACTGCATGAACTCCTTAACAAGCCCAGGTCTGTCTCCCGTCGGGTCCAGATACCATCGGGCAAAACCCTCAACCTGCTTGTCGTCCAGCGCGCAGATTTCGATGTACTTCCCAACCCATTCCCACCCTGGGAGTAAGGCATACTTGCGTATCGCCACAACAAAGCCACATTGACGTGCCGTGTCGTCCGCAAACCGAACAACATCCTCCCATAGCCTCTTAAAGAGGCCTGGCGCCACTTCGTTGATGCTATCAATGATGAACAGAATCCTTCCCTGTATCATGTAACGCCTAATGTAGGGGCGTAGACTATCCACAACTTCGCCGGGAATCTTTCCCCGTTCCCCCCGTTTTCCCCGGCCCCTCCGCAGTGCTCTGTCTACCACCTCCAGCAGGAATGTAGTAGTGTCTGTCCCGTAACGTGACCGCAACTGCTCCAGTTCTGCCGACTCAAAAACGCGGAAATCCACCAGCACCGGCAGCGGCAAGTCTGGGTCTTCTAATGCTCTATTGGCGGCTTCCCAGGCTAAATGTTCACAGCTCCTGGTCTTTCCACACCCAGGGTTCCCGTACAGCAGGAACTTGTACTCTTCTTCTTCCGGTCGTCGGCGGGAAACCGGCCTAGATGGATCCCGGTGCTGTACTACATGACGAAGCAGTTTGTCCATCAGTTTGGGAATACCGCGGTATCTTGCCTCTTTGTCAATGAAGCGACGAATGTATTGTGCCTCGTTAGCAATGGATAGGGAGGTGAGCGACACCGACTGCTCGCGGAATCTGATCAACAGGTCCTCATACGTCTCCGCGGACTTACCCTTGTCAGCGGCACCCGGTGGTGCAAGGGCGTCCCGCAAATGGCAGAGATATGTTTTCCGGTCATTTTCAGGGAGTTCTGAATATGATCCATATCCAGAAATGTCAGGATGCTCCTGCCTGAGTTTCTCTTCGAGTTCAGGAATGCGGCCGTGACGCTCACAATAGGCGACCAGTTCCCGAGCCTTATGACGCCTTCCTTGGGCTGGTAGATCGGCATAGTCTACCCCCAGGTAGAAACAGAGGTCGTGCAACTCCTCCTCATCAAGATACCGGGCGAGCATCTTGTGCAATCTGATCAAGTGGTACCGATTTGCATCCTCGTTCATTGCAGCCTCCACTGACCATCTATGCGATCCCGCCCACTTCTGCAATACCTATAACTCAACCCACGGCACCAGGCACTCCATCAAACTCGCCCCGCCATGCTTGAACAGCGAACCGGCCCCGCGCACGGCGCCGCCCCAACCGAAGCGCCCCCGCGCCGCCCCTATGCTCCCCCGCACCCAGACCTTGCCCGTCGCTGCCAGGGGGTCGCTCGTCGTGCGGGTGGAGCGGCCCAGTTTGAAATGTTCGGCCAGCACTGCCCGCTCTTCGGTGTCCTCCACCGGCCAGGCGCACTGGTCGCCCTGCCACAGGTAGCCGTGGTCGCCGGTGATCACCAGCGGGCGCACCAGCGTCGGATCGTCCAGCACCGCCTGCAGGACCGCCTCGATCGGTTGTATAACGTGACGGGCGTAATCGGTTTCCTTGAGGCCAAAGTAGTCGTCGGGAAAGGCGTACCAGATAAAGCGCCGCCGCTGGCCGGGAGCGAAATCCGGCTGCCAGCCCTCGCTCGTCACGTGGCGGAAGTCGAACGGGTAGCGATGGGCGTGGCCGACCATGTCGCTAGGGCCGCTGGCGTTGTAGTGACGGCGCGCAAAATCAGCCGTCTCGGTGGGGAGCGGAGCCAGTGCCCAGTCCACCTGCGGGGTCAGCCCGCGCGCGGCCAGTACTGCCTGGACCAGGGGCAACTCGCGCAGGCTCAGGCCATCAATCAGAAGCAGCGTGTACACTTCTCCCTGGTGCACTTGCGTCACCCGCTCCCGGCGTGGGTCTTCCGCCTCCAGCAGCGCGTACACGTCGCTGTAGATGGCGTACACCTCTCGCTCCAACGTCGAGGCGGCGTGCTCCCCCTCCCGCAGGTAGGCGGAAAGGTCGCCCTGCTTGCGGGCCTGCGCGAAGCGCTCCGCCGTCCAAACGCTACCCGTCAGTACCTCGTGCAGTGCCTGGAGCGGATCGTCGTCCCAGATAAGTCGCTTGATGAGTGCAAGCTCCATAGTTCAACCTACCCCTGGCTCAGAAATGCTGCCAGTTCCTCCATCTCGCTCCACGCCAGCAGAAACTCAGCACGCAGCGCGGAGACCGGCCCGTAGGCCAGCGCCGGATCGTGGTACTCGATCTGCTCAACGCCAACACCTGTCACCAATACCGCATGCTGCGCGTGGATGTTGCCCCATCCAGGTAGCCCTGAGGTCGTTGTGAGGGCGACGATCACGGCTGTGTCAGCGGCCAGCGACGCGGCCAGGTCGTCCGCCGAGGCACGTCGCGCCAACTCCACGCGGACGTTCCATTGGCTCAGACGCTTCAAGCGCGAAAAGGGTGTTCCCACGCCCAAGCGCGTGCCCAAGGTCCGAGCCAAATGGGCCTGGGTAGCCGCGATGCCTATCTGCGCCAATGCCATCTGCGCGCAGGCGGGCAGACAGTATCCCAGTGCAATCTGCTGGACGTGAATGGGTGGCTCAAGCGGTGACATTGCCAGCGGCCGCCAGTTGTTCGATCTTGTCCATGAGTGCTGCGTGCTCCTCGTCTGTCAACGCCACGGTCCCTGTGCGTGCGTCTACGTCCACCGCAATCAAGACTGTTCCGTCGAAACTCCGGTAGGGTATACGCCAGTGCGGCTCGGGCGCGGAGACCCACAGCGGGTCGCCACTAGCGAGCGCACAGCCGACCAAGTCCCCGAACACTGCCCGGTCGGCCGCACGACGCGCTTCGGAAGCGGACAACCACTGGTGTTCCCTCAGCCAGGCCTGGTAGCGCTCATATTCCTCGATGCTCACCAGCGCGGCCACCGGTCGCCCATCGCGCTCCAGGATAACAGGGCGACTGAGGTCGGCCACCCACGCGGAATACGGCGCGCCGGTCTCCTTCACTTGTTTTTGATTGTCCATACGGTCTCCATCCATACTGACGCATTACACATTACGTGTTGCGTGTTGCGTGTTCCGTACTCCGTCACGCACCACGCAACACGCAGCAAGCTCTATCGCCCCTTCTGCCGCTGCACGTACACCGTGACCTCGCAGATGTGCGGGTGGGGCAGGCGGTTGAGGAGCGCCATCAGCCCGTCCCGATCCTGGAGCGGGACCTCCTGCAGCGTCCAGGAGAGGGTGAGCACGGCGTCACCGACGCTACCACCCTCCTCCAATCCCACCAGCGCCTGGTGGGCTACCAGGTCCTCGCCGTACAACTTGCAGCGGTAGTGGACCGTCACCTGGCTCAGGCGGTCTGTCTTGTCCACCAGCCGCACCACGTCGGTCTTCAACTGCGGAACCTGGCCGGGACCAAAAGAGAGCAACTCGGGTCCCCGCGGCATCTCCGCCACGTCGCCCGCCACAGTGTGCCGTGGGCGCACCACCAGCCCGTCCGGTAGCGGCCCCTGGAGGGCAATGCCCACCTGCGGGGTTTCGAGTTCCCGCCGCGCCAGCAGGTCGGCCAGGTGGGCGTCCACCCGCCCGGCGTCCACGACCTCGCCGGGGAACTGAGTGCCCACCTGGTAGCAGTGCTCGCGCACCTCGCGCACTGTGAGTCCCTGGGGGTGCGTTTGCACCAGCGTGCGCAGTGCCTCGTCCAGCCGCAGCCGGGGCTTGTGCGTCTCCGGCGGCACGGCCAGCGCCCATTGGGGCTGCAAGGGGCCTGGGTCGCGCCCACAGAGGTACCGTTCATCGCCGCCCTTGACGATCTCCAGCCGGGCCTGCGCCACCAGGTCGCCGATGGCCCGGTCAATTGGCGCGTCGCTGGGACGGCCTTCCCACACCGGCTTGGCGAACGAGCGCTGGCGCAGAAAGTCGGCCTGCACGTCGGCCACCGTGGGCGGGGTGCTGCGCGATTCCACCGCCTCCATCACGTTCTGGCGGAAGCGGGCCGCGTCGTAGCGCTGCTCCACCGCCCGGTAGATGGCGGCGCGCTCCAGGGGCACCTCGACACGGGTGAAAGTCAGGTCGCCGCGCTCGGGGTCGTAGATGGGCGCGCGCCACGCCCCGTAGCGGTCGCGCAGCCGGTCGCGCAGGCCGGTCCGCACGCCGCTCGATCCCTCCAGGAAATCGGCCACCCGCCGTTGGGTCTCGGGGTCGCCCACCAGGTCGAAGCGCAGTGCCTCCGCGGCCTCGATGCGTTTGGCGACCCACAAAAGGTCCGGATCCTCGGCCACCGAGGCCATGTCGCGCGGGTCCACGATGATCAGCCCGTTGGGGTAGGCGCGGCCATAATAGAGGCGGCTCAGGATATCCTCGCTCTCCAGCCGCTCCGTGGTCAACACCAGCGTCAACTCCCGCTGGTCGGGCACCTCCTCGAACGGAAACACGTAGACTGTGCCGCCCACCAAATCCTTGAGCGTCTTGACCACCAACTTTTGGGCTGCCTCGCGGCCCACGCTGCGGGCACGGCGGTTGATCTGGGCCACGACGTTGACCTCCGACCGGAAGAGCCAGCGGGGAGGATGGGGCTCGACGTGCAGGTTGAGTGCCGTCTCCTCCAGTTGCTGCAGGACCATCTGGACACTGCTGGCCGTGACCGGCTCGCCAGAGCCATCCCCGGGCCGCAAGGTGCCCAGCAGGACCTCGCCGAATTCGGCCCCCAGCCGCCGTTCCGCCCGGGGGTCGCCCAGCGAGTAGAGGAGCACGGTGGAGAGGATGGGAGCGGCGTGGGGTACGCCCTGTTCCACGCTGCGCGCCACGTTCTCGCGCGCGATCTCCACCAGCCGGGGGTCGAGGTTGACTAGGTCGTCGGTCAGCCGCTCCACCGTGAGCGAAATGTCGCCAGGCAGAAGCAGGTCACGCTCCTGCAGTTGTCCCGTCCCGCCGTGGGCCGGGGGCAACGTCTCCTGGAGCACGTGCGCCAGCAGGTAGAGTGCACCACGCGAGTTCTGGTAACTGGTCTCTTCCCGGCGCGCCACGCTAGAGTAGCGCTCAAAGACTGCCTCGATCACCTGCGGGTGGAAGGGGTAACATTCCAGCATCTGTTGGCGGTAGCGGTTGTAGTCGCCGATGCGCAGGTGGGCATCCACCGGCCGGTACTGTTCCAGGTAACCGTCCACCACCTGTTCGGCGGCAGGCCGCTCCACCGCCTCGACCAGGCGATGCATGACCACCTGGCGGCGGTCGGGGGCCTGCGTCAGGTCCTCGAAGAAGGCATCGTCGCGCCCCACGACGTTGCCGATGCGTGGTTCCAGCATCAGCAAGGTCAGGAAGACGAACAGTCCATGGTTGGGGTCGCGGGCGAACTCGGTGAGGTTCTGGAGAAAGGAGACGTTCGCCTCGGCCTGGTGCCGGTCGCGGATGGGCATGAACCAGCGCTCGATCTCGTCCACGATCAGGAAGACCTTGCGCCCGGCGACGGCCTTGCGGAGGTCCTTGACGGTGGGAAAGTTGCTACCGGTGTGGTGGAAGCCCGCGTAACCTAAGGCGGCGAAGATGGGCGTCCAGAGGTACTCGACTGGAGCATCGCTTTCTGGCTGGGTGAGATTGGTCATGGGCATCAGCACCACCACGGCATCCTGGGGTGGATCAAAGTCAATCTCGTGCTCAGCGAGCCACGGACGGGCCTGGTCGGGATGGGCCAGTACGTGATAGAGGGTCAGGAGCAGGTGGCTCTTGCCGGAGCCGTAGCCGCCACTGACGACGAAATTGCCCTTGCGGTCGGCGTTGCGGGAGCTGAGCGAAGTATGCAAGCGGTTGAGCAACTGCCTGAGGGCGGCAGAGGGGTAGGTGGCACGGAAAACCCGCTGAGGATCGCGCTCAAAAGCCGCGGTGTCGTGGTCGAGCAGAGCATAGAGCGAGATGATGCCGTGTAGGTCGCCTTCAACGACTTCCGGGCGAAGCCTGACTAGCTGCTGGATGTGGGGCATAGACACACCTCTCGTTACGACGCCAGTGAAAAGGTTCGTCTATTAGTATACTCCTGTTCCAATTATATGCAAGTCATTTCGCAAAGCGGCGGGCTCTGCCTTTGACTGCGGACCAGAAACGTGGTATATGGAAGTGGTGAAGCGCCAGGCTGACCTTGGCTGGCTTGCAGACAACCTCGACGCGTTCTGGACGGCTGCCACTGCCGGCTTCCACGGCGCCGGACGGGACGCTATCGTCGTGGACACCACGCTGGAACCAATCCCCGGCGCGGGCAACCCCTTCGCATACTTCTCCCAGGAGCAGGTCGAGGATCATGGCAACGAGGACGCCGTGCGTCAGATGAGCGAGTGCGACCCTGCGCAGGAATTCGTCGTCGTGCTGCCAAAGTCCGGCGACCGCACCAGCACCTACCGGGTGTGCAACCTTGGGCCAGGGCTTCGAGAGGATACGGCAAACCCAGTAGCGACAGACGATGCTGGTGAGGCAGCAGCAAAGCCGAAGCTCAGGCCTCCCGACTAATGAGAGTTGTTTCTGGCCAAGGCTGTGGCTGGAAGCGAGGCGCGGGTCTTTGGCCTGGGGTTGCTGGCTACACACGGGGTTGAGGGGGTGGAGTTGTTCCCAAGACAGGATGGGCTGGCCGATGGTCCGGGCTCTCTGATTCGGATGCCGTTTGGCATGCACCGGCTGACGGGCCACTGTTACGGTTTCTACACTGCGGACGGGTCCCCTTTGGCGCCGACCATACGCGAGCAGATTTATGCCCTGGGAGCCCCTGAGACGGTCCCAGAGGCCGCTTTCGAGGCTTACCGGTCATTTGTACCGTCTCAGGCGGTAGCGCCGCTCGGACAGTTCACAGCCACCAGCGACCGATGTCTTGGACAAGCGCGGAACGTCTGCTAGGGGAGCAGGTAACGCCAGACACCCTGGCTGGTACCTGCATATAACCACTGCTGGCCCTCCCCATTGGACCGCATCAACAAAGTATACACTGTGGATGGCGGCGTCACCCAACCCGTGTTCATCTGAACCCACGTGAGGCCACCGTCAGTGCTACGCAGTACGCCATTCGCCTGGGCGGCATAGACAGTGGTACCATCAGCAACAAACCAGAAAGTGGGTGTCTGTCCTTTCTGATCCCATCCACCGTTGCTGTGATCACATTGCTTGCCAGGATCCCACCGGTAGAAGCCGGTATTTGTTCCCAAGAGCGCTGGCTTTCCGCCAGATCCGACTGCATACCGGGTGTGCAAACCACCTTGTTGCAAACACTCATTTCTGGAGAACCAATGATCAAGATCGTTCTCATCGCAATAGCAGATTCCACCACCCCAAACAGCCGCATAGATCTGTCCAGAACTTCGTACTAGACCGACAGCAGTCAAGTTCGAACAGAGTTGAGGCTCTACCCAACTACTCTCCTGGCCAATGGTGGAGTAACGTACACCAAAACCTCCTCCCGCCAGGATCTTGTCCCCTATTAGAGCTACCGCCCGAGCCTCAGCCATACCTTTTCCTGAACCGGCCACTTGACGCCATGAACCACTGTCACGCCTGAAAAAGCCCTGGTTCAGGACGGCGGCATAGACAAACGTACAATCAGAACTGGCAGCCAGACCGCGCACCTCCTCAGACCCAGACACTGACATCTCACGTTGCCACTGGGTAGCACCCGGGGCACGACGATAGACACCATCATCAGTCCCAGCAAACAGAGTACCGTCGTCGCAGCCCACCAGGGCAAAGACGATGGTTTTCTCCGATAGATTCTGGTCATTCTGAGGGCACCACTGGCCGGGCCTACAGTAGTCTCTCAGAGCCAGGGGCAGGTGCACCCGGTGAAGTTCTATTGTGATCGTATGGGGCGTGGTAGCCATACCTCCGGCGTTCGTCGCCTTGACCGTGATCGTCTGCAGCCCAGTGCACGGCCAGCGATAAGTGACTATAGGAGATCCTTGCCCTGTCAAGGGCGGTGGCGACCACTCGTACATAATGGGCAATGCTGCCGTGATCGGGCTGACGACAGCAGTGAAAGTATGAACAGTGTTAACTGTGCCAGTCCGGGGGCCTACAATAGCCACACCCTGGATAGGCAGATATGCACCCAAAAAGTTGGACTCGGTAGTACTGTGATCAAGTTGACCTCCTCGGGCAGATGTGGGATGATAGAGAAGACGGAAAAGAGGAGGACAAGATGGGTAAGCGGTACACACCGAAGTTCAAATTCCAGGTGGCGTTGGAGTTGTTGGCCAGCGATAGGACCAGCGCCCAGATCGCCAAAGCGTATGGTATACACCCGAACACGCTGAACATCTGGAGACAAACCCTGCTGGAGAAAGGGCCAGAGATCTTTGCCAAGGACGGGACAGTCGCCGAGTACGAACAGCGCATCGGCGAACTGGAACAGTTGATTGGCAAGAAGGAGGTGGAGATCGCGCTTTTAAAAAACTTCTTGGGACGGACGAAATGACCACGGAGCACAAGGTCGCCCTGGTGGACAGCGTATGGGA
>Ga0315291_10005382_pt1 | contig 16068 bp, 17 predicted proteins | sample YL17G12_20_MG_FD_203070 | JGI IMG/M metagenome (GOLD analysis project Ga0315291, IMG submission 203070) | Sediment microbial communities from Yellowstone Lake, YNP, Wyoming, USA - YL17G12_20 | ecosystem: Environmental > Aquatic > Freshwater > Lake > Sediment | place: USA: Wyoming | collected...
TTGTGAGGTATCATACTAAAAGAAATTTTATCGCTTATGAATCGCATAGAAAGAAACGGGTAGCTCTAGCAAAATTTCTAAATCTGGAAGTGTCGCTGTAGTATTAAGCAGCCGCTCTAGAATGGCTGCCTGCTTTTCGGAAACCGCAAAGACTATGGTCTTCCGAGGGCAAACTTGTGCTCTTTCGGTATCCGCTGAGTAATATTCCTGTATAATCGTTTTGAGACGGTCTTCTGATTCAACATCACGGCCCCATGCGCCGGGCTTGATTTCTTCTCCTTCCCATTCTGCCCCTTCATAGGTAAGTACACTTTCAGCATGGTAAATTCGGTAGTTGGCTAGATGTTTCTTATTGATAGCGCGTTGAATTCCGTATTCAAAGGTGGGGCGACCTTCCTTTTTTGCCGAATCCCAGCAATCAAAGAAAATGTAGGTATTGCGCACCAGGCGGCGTTCATGCTCGCTGACCCACCGTAGTTCTCCGGGATTAGGCGTTGCGGTGAGGCCAATATGAATGGCATCAAAATGACCAAGAGTAGCCCGATGCATATTATAAATGGAACGGTGGCATTCATCGGTTACAACCAGATCAAAGTAAGCGTGACCAAACCCGTTTGGACCAAGCTGACCGGCAATAGTATCAAGTGTTCCTACAACTATTTGGCCTTCCAGGCTGCGTTTGCCGCCATACAAAATAACAGCAGGCCAGTCTCGCAGATAGTCGTCAAAGGTTTCCTTAGCCTGTTTAGCAAGCTCAATCCGGTCTGCAAGAAACAGCACGCGCGAGATGACCGCAGCTTGAAACCAGCGCTTCATGAGCATGGCGATGGTAAGCGTCTTACCGGTTCCCGTCGCCATCTCGAAAAGCATCCGGCGGCGGCCGCTTATGAGTGCATTGTCTGCTTGTTTTAAGCATTCCAATTGATAATCCCGTGTTGTGATCTCTTCTCCTTTAAAGGTAAAAGTACCGGGGTATGGAATAATCCCCAGAGTTTCTTTTAAGGAGCCTTTTCGATGAATCTTAATATTGGCCCGTCGCTCTAAATCGGCTTGTGAAGGCATCCCTATGACGGGACGGGCATCACCGTCTTTGTAATCCCAGAAATAGTGATCCTGTCCGTTGCTCAGGATGACAAAAGGAGCGCCGAGTGACTGGGGCGTAGTCACGTGCCTGTTCTTTGGCCGTGTATGGGTCGATTGCAAAACGTTTCGCCTCAATAACAGCAAGAGGACGTGTGCGGGTATCTCTTAAGAGATAGTCAGCACGACCATCTGTAGATGGTTCTTCCGTGGATACCTGCGCTTTGTTCGTAATCTTCCAATCTGCTGCTTCCAGCAGTTTGTCAATTAACATTCTAGCATCGGCTTCTGTACGCATGGATTCTCACTAAACAGTTTCTACTCTATCCGTTCAGCTATTTGAAACAAAATGAAAAAATGCTTTTTTCAGTTCCTTACGTTGAAATGCCCCACACAAAATCAGCGGGGAAATAGAGACACTTACTCTTTTTTCTCTGTTCGGGCCATTGTCTCCTTTTTTGCTTAGCAGTATAGACCGCCTACTGCTCTTTTGCAAGAAATCCAATGAATTTTGTACAGCCACTAATTTCCAGCGTGTTCATTTTGCCGTAGGCTTCTACATCAACCAATATGCACGGTGAGGCGGTTGGTGCCTTCGATGAGGTATTCCCGAAACGCCGCCATCGGGATCTCGGCGGCGCCGGTGCGATAGGGGTTGGAGCCGTGGGTGAAAGGCAGATCAGCGCCATTGAGGTTCACCGCCGTGGGGCCGCAGCCTGCGCCCTGGATACGGTAGGACACTTCAACCATGCAGCCCGCCAATGCCAGTTCGACCCGCAACCCGTCAAGTGTTTTGGGGATTACCGGATCAACTACAAGCAATGACTTTCCCTGACGCACACCGAGAAAGCACTGCATGATCAATCTCACCCCGATGCCGGCCCCGCTAGAATACACCCGCCAGCCCCCATCGAGTGGAACTTCGCCTTTTTTCACCTTATCATACTCGGCAAACGCCACATAGCGGTCGGCAAATGCCGCATCAGAGCTGGAATAGTAACAGTTGGCCTGGCGAAGTGCCGCGCTGGGCACTAGCTCACGGATGCCGATGGGATTTGTCTGGCACAGGGCTAGAAAAAAACCATCGGCGTCGCCGTAACGCGCCAGAGCTTCCGCGTAGCGCAGATGGGCATGGGTATACATGAGGCCGTTTTCCCGGCCAAAGAAAGAGGTGCTTTCAGCACGCTGAAAGTATTTCTGGAGACCGCCGCGATATTCCATCGGGCGGTCAAATAACCGGGCACCGTCGGGACCAAGCAGGTGTGCCTTTATAAGTCCGAGGTGCTTCTTTGCCTGTTCCGGGGTCAGGAGATCATTAATGATGGCATGGATCATCGGCAGCAAGCTATACGAAAGACCGGTTATGCGGTCGCGCGGATGAAGTAGGTAATCGATGCGCCCGTCATCGTAAAAATAGGCAAAGCCCGTAATAGTCTCGTCAACAATCAACAAGCGCTTGAAGTCTTCGAGGATTTTCACCGCTATGGCCTCAAACCTTTCTGCACGATCACTCAGGCCCAGTAGATGCAATGCCGTGGCCAGGGTGGTGAGGGTCTGATAGTGAAGCGTCACCGTCCAGGTGCTACACAAATGTTCGCGCATAGCAGGTTGCACCGGTTGCAGCGAATCGTTCCAGTCACCATTGCCGTAGGCTGCGAGCATTGTGCCGGGAATAACCCGCGTGCTAATCACCGCCAGGGCGCGCTCCACATGCTGCCACACCGTGGCCCGTTCGGCCCGCTGGTTCCCCTCGGGATGAAAAAACGGCACCACCTCGTCAAGCAACGTCGCGTCCTCCAAAGCAATGAGGTACTGGGCCAGTGCCAGCACCGGCCAGAATACGATATCGCCGTGGGAATCGCCCGGCCGGATGTTTCGCTCGCGATCGAAGAACATGAACCACTGCGGCCAGTCACCGTCGGGGTTCTGCGTTTTGAACACGCGGATCAGGATAGTACGTACCGGCTCAAAGCGCCCCATCGCCAGCAGCATCTCCACCGGTCCCTGACAGACGTCGCGGGTACCCCAGCCGCCTCCTGAATACTGCTCAAGGCCGCGCGGGGCGAGGTAATGTATCAGGGCATTATGGACGAACCAGGGCAGGATTTCCGCAAGGCGCGCTGCAGCGCTTGCAAAGAGACTGCCTGAAGGCGGATTGACGCGGAGCGCCCCGGTAATATCGTTCCAGAAACGAGACACAGGTGTCCCTGACGTTGTATCTGCGGCTTCGGAAATCAGATGGCCGACCAAGTGAAAACCGATTGAAATGGAAGGGGCGGTGACCATGCAGAGAAACGGCTGATTGCGGGAGCGGCCGTCGGCGAACAGCAGCTCGTCTCCACCCACCCGCTCGATGACCGTGCCGGGAAGTGGTGTGATGCGGAAGCCGCCTTCCGGAAAGCGGCGGCCGACATCTGAATCGGGTACCGGGCGCACGAACACACCTTCCTCGTTCTGTGCATAGCATACTGGTACTGCATCACTGCCGTCGTCTCCGTTGATGGCCACATGGTTGGACAGGAGGAAGCGGATGGGGGCACCAGAGAGCACGTCGACCGACAGGGTCAGCTCGTGGCGGTCGGTGGGTGCAGAGCTTCTGACTTCGATCAGCCCGGTGCGATGCCTGTAAGTCCAGCGGCAGCCGTCGGGTGCCATCTCGTAGGCTGAAGGTACATCAAGCAAATGCCAGCCATCCTCAAGTTCGACGAAGAGACGCTGGCCGTTTGAGCGCAGGAGGCTCAGATAGCTGTGGGTAGTAGACAGGAAGCGGTTGATGCTAACATGGCCCTGAGTCACCATGGAGTGGAACACACCATTCATCCAGGTGGTGGAGGTCAGCGATGCCTCGTCAGGGGTCAAGCTGCTCCCGGTGCGGATGATATGACCGTGGGGACGCAGCACTTTTAGTTCCTTGGCTTTCAGCACCACGTGCTTGTTATCACTGGTGAAAAAGGAGAGTAGTTTGCCATCCTCCCTTTCCTCATTTCGAAGCTCAACGCCAAACAGCTCGGCAATTTCTTCATCGGTCAGCTCCAGTGCGTCCAGCAATGGTGCTATGCTGAAAAGACTCGCCGCTGAATGCGCCCCAGTAACTATCTGTGGATCCCGTTCAGGTACCACTTCCGGTAAGACCATAGCCTTGTCAACAAAAACGAGGTCGGCTGCAGATGTTGCCGCAGGATGATTCTCTTCGAACCAGCCAAAGAAGCCGCGTGTAACTATGTCGCCTGGTTTTAGCTGCACCGGAGCGTCCTGGATTGCAACCATCGAGTGTTCGTGCTGACTGCGGGCACCGGGCAGCCCTAGGGCGAGCCCTACGGGGGCCTGGCCGGCGCGTGTCGCCAGACCGTGAACCTGGAGTGCATCGGTGGCATAGCTGATGCCACGCCCTAGGGCGCCGATCACCGTCCAAGGATTCCGGCCGCCCATGGACAGATTCTGGCGCGAAGCCAGAACGAAGCCTCGCTCCGGATGGGATAGCGGCATGTGATCCACGTAGTGGCTCACGTAATACTCATTGAGCCGCACCGCGCCATAATGGGCAAGAGCAAGATCCTGAGCGTAGATGAGATCCAGTGCCTCGACTACCGTGCCGGTGTTTTTCAGCTCTACATGCCAGAACCAGGCCGGGGCCGATTCCGCCAGAACCAGCGAAATGCGGAAGCAGAGTCCGCGCCACTGCCCGCGTGCAGTCATGCCGTGCTTATTGATGTTGACGGCGGCCGGGCAGCGCGGGCCGAGCAGTGGTATGGCCTCGATCGATGCTCCCGGACGGCGCAGATAGATGTTGGCAGGCCCTCCCTCGACCTCGGTGCCGAGAAACAGGTTGAGGATGATGTCGCGATGGTCCATGCGCCGGATCGAGCCGTTGGCGTTCACCTGTATGCTCAAACCGGAAGGGCTTTCAAGACGTGTGGGAAAGTTTACGGTCGACGGATGCTGAGTTTTCATAGGATGATTCCTTGGCGTGTGTTTAAGCAAAGGCGGGGAAATGTGGAGCCTTGCCATAGAATTGATACAGTCTCTTTTTCATGAAAGAACTATAGGAGAAAGATATTTAGTGTGTCAAGGCAAATGTCACCTTATCTTAAAAGCGGGGCTAGATTCTTGTTGCGATTGCGAGCCAACTAAGGTATTTAAACACTTTACTGAAATACTACCCATGGAATTAAATAAAAGAGTGGGTCATAACACATGACTTTTCCGAAAGGATTTATCTGGGGCGCGGCAACGTCCGCATATCAAATCGAAGGCGCTGCACGTGAAGATGGCAGAGGGCCGTCGATCTGGGACATGTTCTGCCGTAAGTCTGATGCGGTATGGCAAGAGCATAATGGCGATATCGCCTGCGACCACTACCACCGTTACAGGGAAGACGTCGCCCTGATGAAAGGGCTTGGCCTCCATGCCTATCGTTTCTCGATCGCATGGCCGCGGGTGCTGCCGCGGGGCGTGGGCACGCTCAACAAGCGAGGTCTTGATTTCTACGATCGTCTCACCGATGAACTGCTCACAGCCGGAATTACACCATATGTCACACTCTATCATTGGGACTACCCGCTGGCGCTCTACAAGCAAGGAGGATGGCTTAAGCCGGACAGTTCTGATTGGTTTGCCGAATACACGGCAGTCGTCGTTGACAGGATATCCGACCGCGTAAAGAACTGGTTTACCTTCAATGAGCCGCAGATCTTCGTCGGCATGGGCTACCAGGAGGGCAGCCATGCGCCAGGCGACCGGCTCGATTTCACCAAGGTCCTCACCATTGCCCACCATGTCCTGCTGGCCCACGGCAAAGCGGTACAGGCGATCCACAGCCGCGCCAAGTCTGAAGCAAAGGTCGGGTATGCGGTAGCGCTCAACGAGGTCGCGGTGCCGGCATTCACACGAGAGGAAGACATCCGGGCGGCGCGTCAGGTCTTGTTCGCTGTTGAAAAAGAAGACTGCATGAACAATGCCTGGTGGACTGACCCGGTGGTCTTCGGTCGCTACCCGGAAGACGGAGTCAAACTTTTTGAAAAAGCACTGCCGTACATCGGAAGCAACGACATGAGGATTATTCGCCAGCCCCTGGATTTTCTGGGGCTTAATGTCTACTTCGGGAAAAAATACTGCGCAGGCCCGGACGAAACACCCAAGCCGATCCCCTTCGAACCAGGACATGCCCACACGAGCTTTCACTGGCCAGTTGTACCGGAGTCGCTCTACTGGGCATCGAAATTTTATTACGAGCGGTATACGCTGCCGATCATCATCTCGGAAAACGGCATGTCCACTATCGACTGGATCGGCCTTGACGGCGCGGTGCACGATCCGCAGCGCATCGATTTTCTCCATCGCTATCTGCGTGAACTCAAGCATGCCTGCACCGATGGTATCGATGTGCGCGGGTATTTTCTGTGGTCGATCCTGGACAATTTCGAATGGGCGGCTGGGTATCGCGAACGGTTCGGGATCGTGTATGTTGATTATCCAACGCAAAAGCGGATAGTAAAGGATTCCGCCTGCTGGTATAAAGAGGTGATCGCTTCAAATGGCGAGATTTTATAACAAAGGAGGCACTGCCTTGCGCTTACCTTTGGAACCTATAGTGAGAAAACAGCTCAGGGCCGAGTGAGGTGAGAATGATGATAAGGGTTTTAGAGAGAACCAACTTCGAGGTTCACTACGCATATGATTCCTGTAATCGCGGGCCCGTTTAGTAAAGGCTTTCCTTCACTAAGTGCTTCGATTCGCAATTACAGCGACGTATTTTGGGAGAATTTCTATGGGCAATGGCTCACTCAGCACTAAGTCCTGAGTAAATAAATTCGTAACCGAATTTATGAATCGAAGGACTAAGCGGTTATTTCAAGGTGTGCCTCATCTGGATCTGCTGAATCGACCACCACCGTTGCACGATCATGAGTTACCTCGGCAAATCCTCCGCCCACCATCAGGAAGTGTTTTTCCCCATTGATATGATAAGAAAGTTCCCCGCGAGAAAGTAAGGTGATAAAAAAAGTATGCCCTGGAAGAACACCAAATTCACCGCGTACGCCTGGAGCAGTCATTTCCTCAACTTGTGCACTCACCACTACCCTCAAGGGCGTAATAATCTCAAGTAAGAATGTTTCTACCATAATTACTATCCATGCGCTTTCATAAGTCTTTCAGCTTTTTCTAGGGCACCTTCAATAGTTCCTACCAGATAGAATGCTTGCTCGGGAACTCCATCATGTGTGCCTCCGGCAAGTTCCTTGAATCCTCTTACCGTGTCCTTAAGATTGACGTAGACACCTGGTATTCCTGTAAACTCTTCCGCAACGAAAAAGGGTTGAGAAAAGAATCGCTGAATCTTCCTCGCGCGAGATACAATCAGCTTATCTTCCTCTGAAAGTTCCTCCATCCCTAAAATAGCAATGATATCCTGAAGATCTTTGTATCGCTGTAGTATTTTTTGAACCTCTCGAGCTACCTGATAGTGTTCTTCACCCACTACCTTGGGGTCCAAGATGCGAGAGGTTGAATCCAAAGGGTCTACCGCAGGATAAATTCCTAATTCTGCAATCTGGCGAGAGAGGACAGTAGTAGCATCTAGATGGGCAAAAGTTGTTGCCGGTGCAGGATCAGTCAAATCATCTGCCGGGACATAGATAGCTTGAATTGAGGTGATCGACCCCGTGTGAGTGGAAGTGATCCTCTCTTCAAGCTCACCTAAATCAGTCGCTAAGGTGGGTTGATAGCCAACCGCAGAAGGCATCCTTCCTAAAAGGGCAGATACTTCGGAGCCTGCCTGGGTAAACCGAAAGATGTTATCAATGAAGAGAAGGACATCTTGGCCTTTCTTATCCCTAAAGTACTCAGCAACCGTCAGCGCTGATAAGCCAACCCTTGCCCGAGCGCCAGGTGGTTCGGTCATTTGGCCATAAATCAACGCTGTCTTTGCGATGACTCCGGAGCCTTTCATTTCCAACCAGAGATCATTCCCTTCCCGTGTTCGTTCACCTACGCCACCAAACACAGAAAATCCACCGTGATAAGTGCCAACATTATGAATCAGCTCCATAATAATAACCGTCTTCCCCACCCCCGCTCCCCCGAAGAGGCCAATTTTGCCGCCTTTAGAGTAGGGGGCAAGAAGGTCGATGACTTTGATACCGGTCTCGAAGTGCTCGATGGTAGTACTCTGGGAGATAAAACTGGGTGCAGGACGATGGATAGGGTAACGCTCAGGGGTTAGTACCGGGCCCAATTCGTCAACCGCATTTCCTACCACATTCAAGATGCGTCCTAGCACTTCATCTCCCACAGGCATAGTAATCTGTTCCCCACGGTAGGTGCCTTCCACTCCTCTCGCCAGACCATCGGTGATGTCCATGGCAATACAGCGAACCGTATTGTTACCAAGGTGTTGAGCCACTTCTAATACTAAGTTGTCAGGCTGATCATCGATAGCCTGATTGGTGATCTTAATCGCACCATAGATGGGAGGAAGCTCACCTGAATCAAACCTAAAATCAACTACGGGTCCAACTACCTGCGTCACCACTCCCACATTCATAATGTCCAAGCTTTCATTTTCAGTCATTTCAAGGCCTCCGCACCTCCAACAATATCCATCAACTCTTTGGTAATTACCTCTTGTCGGGCTTTGTTGAAGGCTAAAGTGAGCATCTCAACCATTTCGAGGGCATTCCTGGTCGCGAGGTTCATAGCAGTCATGCGGGCTGCATGTTCACTGGTAACGGACTCCACAAAGACCGCATAGATGCGAGTTTCTAGATAGTGAAGTAATACCTTTTCCAAAACGGATCTTCTACTTGGCTCAAAGAAATAGCCAATAGGGATATCTTGAGCCCATGCTTCTTTAAATGGAATCACCCTCTCCTCTATCACAATCTGTTGGAGCACAGATTTAAATCGATGGTAGAAGAAGTAAAGGACATCAAACGTTCCCGCGAGGTAGTCACCTATGAGATTCTTGGTGAATGAGCTAATCCATTCATAATCGAGTTTACTAGGAACTTCTCTAAACTCCTGCCTAATAGTTACCGGCCTTCGCTTAAAATAATCACATCCTTTTTCCCCTACAATAGTTAAAGAGACGACCTCAAATCTAGATTGATTCTGCGCAATGAAATGTTCAACCTGCTGGCAAATAGCAAGATTGAATCCTCCACAAAGACCTCTATCTGGGGTAATCACCACTACTTCAAGTCTCCGAGCCTCCCTCGAGGAAAGCAGTGGATGAGCTATAGGATCTGTTCGGCTCAGGAGCCGTTCTACTATTCCTGTCATCTTCTCGACATGGGTTCGCCACTGCATAACACTTTCCTGGGTTCGTCTCAGTCTGGCAGCAGCTACCATCTGCATAGCCCTAGTAACCTTCCGTGTCTTGCGGACAGAGGAAATTCTCCCCTTTATGTCTCTGAGCCTTGCCATAGTTACTACCGTATCTTATGAGGGCTTGAAAAAAGAGTTAAACTTTACCAAAGCTTGGTCTATCTTATTTTGCAGGGATGAGTCCACTTCCTTTTTCTGTTTCAATTCTTGCTCTAGAGCGGGAAACTGTTCATCTAAAAAAGCGTATAGTTCTTCCTCATACCGCCTCAATGAATACTCGGGAAGGTTATCCAAATAGCCATGAGTTCCTGCATAGATAATCACAATCTGTTTCTCTACCGGAAGTGGTTTATATTGTGGTTGCTTCAAAATTTCAACTAACCTACTTCCCTTAGCCAATTGAGCTTTAGTGGCTTTGTCAAGGTCGCTTCCAAACTGGGCAAAGGCTTCCATCTCTCGGTACTGTGCCAGGTCTAGTCTGAGCGTTCCCGCCACCTGACGCATGGCTTTTATCTGGGCATTTGCGCCAACTCGAGAAACTGAAAGCCCCACATTGATAGCCGGTCTTATTCCTGAATAGAAGAGCCCTGGTTCTAAATAGATCTGCCCATCGGTAATGGAGATTACATTGGTCGGAATGTAGGCAGAGACATCTCCTGCCTGAGTTTCAATGATAGGCAAGGAGGTAAGCGATCCGCCTCCTAAGTTGTCATTTAACTTAGCTGCTCTCTCCAGAAGGCGGGAATGAAGGTAAAATATATCCCCTGGGTAAGCCTCTCTCCCTGGCGGTCTGCGAAGAAGAAGTGAAATCTGTCGATAGGCAACGGCATGCTTCGAGAGGTCGTCATAGATGGTAAGTGCATGTCGTCCTGTATCACGAAAATACTCTCCTATGGCACAACCCGCATAGGGGGCCATATACTGAAGAGGTGCTGGTTCACTGGCGGTAGCTGCCACCACGGTGGTGTAGTTCATTGCACCAAATTGCTCCAAAGTATCCACTACCCTCGCCACCGTAGATCGCCTTTGGCCGATGGCCACATAGATACAAAATATATCTCCCCCTTTTTGATTAATAATAGTATCAACAGTAATAGCCGTCTTACCTGTATGTCGATCTCCTATTATCAACTCTCTTTGACCTCGACCTATAGGAATCATCGAATCAATAGCCTTCAATCCCGTTTGCAGGGCTTCCTTAACCGGGAGCCTGCGGACTACCCCGGGAGCTTTCCTTTCCAAAGGCCCATAGCGTTTTGCCAGAATAGGACCTTTTCCATCGATGGGCTGTCCTATTGCGTTAACAACCCTCCCCATCAGTTCTTCTCCCACGGGAACTTGCGCAATGCGGTGGGTTCTCTTCACCAGGTCACCTTCTTTAATTAAGGTGTCTTCTCCGAGAAGGGCAGCTCCTACATTGTCTTCCTCAAGGTTGAGAACGACTCCAAAAAGATTTTTCGGAAATTCTAGCAGTTCTCCGGCCATCACTTTCTCAAGACCATAAATCCGGACAATACCGTCTCCCACAGAAATAACTGTTCCTGTCTCGTTTATCTCAATCTGTCTCTCATGCCCTTCAATCTGCTTGCGAATTATTTGGCTAATCTCATCTGCTTTTAATTCTGCCATTACTCACTTCTCCTTAAGGTTTCCGCTATCTGGCTGAATTGAGTACGAATAGAATTGTCAATAAGGACATTATTAATGGTAATTACAATTCCGCCTAGTATCTTCTTATCAACCTTGTTTTCGAGAATAACTTTCTTACCCACGCTTTCCTGCAAACTTTCTTTCAGTTCATCCATCTGCCCGTAATCGATGGGGAGAAACGAATAAACATACGCTCGGACTTTCCCCTCCCTCTCATTGATAATGTTCTGAGCATGTTGGATAATTAATGGTAGCACTGGCAGGCGATCCCGCTTAACTAATAGGATGAGGAAACTAATCACCTCTTTAGATAGGCCACTCTGTTTAAAAATTCTCTCTAGCAATTCCCTTTTCGAGGAAATAGAAAAGGATAAATTTAAAAGGGAAGCTTTTAGCGTGGGAACCTTTTGAATCATCTCTTGGGCTTCTGCCAACTCATTGACATATTGCTGACACTTTCCCCGGTCTCTACCACTATCCATAAGTGCCCGGGCATATCGTCTCGCAGCAATCCAGCTCATAGTCTCACACCCCTGAGTCTGATGAGCATCTCATCAACTGCCTTTTTTTGGTCTTTTTGGCTGTAACACTTCCTTATCGACTCTTTGGCAATCCGCATAGAGTCAAGAATGATCTCCTGTTTAAGAAGATCTCGAGCAATCTTAATTTCTTGAAGGGTGATCGTTCGTGCAAGATTAGTAATCCTCTGCGCCGCTTCTTCAGCTTCTCGAATGATTCGGTCCCTTTCTCTGACCCCCTCTTCTTGAAATCTCCTTAGGATCGCCGCCTTTCCCCTCTCTAAAGCATCAACCTGTTCTTGATACTGGGTGAGCAGCTTTTCTGCCATTTCCTTAATCTTGTGTGCCTCGGCAATCTCTTTCTCAATTCGCTTTTCCCTTTGCATAAAGAAGGTTTTTACCTTAGCTGCAGCAACTGCATAGATAATATAGATGAAAAGTATTAGATTGTAAGTTTTATAAAGAATATCCTTGAGAGGCTTAGGCAATGGAATAAGGAACAGCACTGCTCCCACTCCAAGGAAAATTATTAAATGAACATGTCTCTTTTTCAACTAACCGATCTCCCTAGAATCTTTGAAACCATTTTTCCGGAGAAGTTGATTAAGAGCTTTTTCAATTCTCTCCTCGCTTCATTCATGCTTGCCTCCAACTCCTTCCTTGCATTGGTAATATCATCCGCACTCGTCAATCTCGCCTCCTCCAAGATCTTCCCCCCTTGAGCTCGACCTTGTATGATGATTGCATCTCTTTCAGATAGTCCGCGAGATTCTGACTCAGCCACATCAGACTCATAACGCTTTTTTAATTGCTCTGTGTGAACTTCTACGTCGAGAGCTTGGGAGAGTGTCTCCGATGTTTTCTTCCGCCTCTCCTCTGCTACCCGGAGTATAGATTTGAAAATAAGTCGATTGAGTATCCAAATCAGCATAACAAAGTTAACCATCTGCAAGAGAAGGGTACTGTTTATTTGGAGCATTGGTAACTCTCCTAAAACGAACTATAGTGAATAGCTCTGCACATGCTAGAATTTTAAAATCAACGTGAATGCGACGACTAGCACATACAGTACCAATGATTCCTGAAAAGCCAATCCGATAATTAACGGTGTTAAAATTTGATCCGATGCCCCAGGATTTCTCGCTATTCCATAAAGACCAGCTGCAATAGATATCGCTTGACCTATTACGCCGACCCCCGCAGCAAAGGAAATCCCAAGGCCCCCGGCCAGCGCAATGAGGCCTTTGGTCAGTGGAAGAAGTTCACCACCTTCTCCTTCTGCCCACACCAGTTGAGTAAAAGCCAGGACAAGAAGCATTCCAAGAAATACCATAACTAAAAAACTTCTCTTGTTCTTCATCTTTGCACCTCCTCCAGGATGGTTGGTTTGAAACTTAATGTTTACCATTACCTACGGCTATACCTATATAGATAATGGAAAGTAAAGAGAACACAAATGCTTGGATTATAGAAACAAAAGTACCAAGGGCAAGATTAAAAACAGGAACAACCATCGGTACGAGGTTAGAGAAAATCTCTAATACTTTATGATCTCCCATAATATTCCCGAATAGACGAATTGAAAGCGAGAAGGGTCGTGCTAAATGTCCGATGATTTCCATGACAAAAATGAATGGGACAAGCCACCAGACAGGTCCACAAAAGTGTTTGAGATAAGATAATCCATGCTCCTTGAATCCTATTGCTTGATACGCAAGAAATACAATCAAAGCACAACCTGCATTAATATTAATATTTTCCGTAGGAGGTAAAAAGCCAGGAAGCAACCCTATGAGGTTGCTTACTAAAATAAAGATAAAAACTGTGCCAATAACAGGGATAAATCTTCTGCCATTTCTTCCCATATTTTTTTCGAGGAGACCTAAAACAAATTCGATTACAGTCTCCACAATGTTCCCAAGTGTCACCTTAGCGCTCGGGATCACTTGGGGAGGTGACTTACGTTTAACGTAGATGCATACACAGATTAAAATAATACTCACTATAAAAGCATGGGTGATCGCATCTGCATCTATGTTTCTAAAGTCACATACTTTATTGGTATGGTGTTCCAGACTCGTCATATAGTTCCAGAAAGGAAGCAGTGAAATCCAGATGAATCCTTCCTCCTCTGAAGCGAAGACTAGAGATGATGAAAGAGAAAAAACAAAGGTAACCAGAAGTACTAGGTATACTATCTTTCGTCTTTTCATAGGGGTCATCTATTTTTCATGAGCTAATAACCAAAAAATTTAACCAGTTTCATTAAAGCGAGGACTATCACTACTGATGACAGTCCAATAATCAATCCGATGGGATCAACCTTTTTAGAATAGATAAGAACAAAAAGTGCGAGAGCCAGCAGTATGAATTTAAGCAAAGATAGTAAACCTACTAGAATCTTCTTTTCAGAGGTTGTTGAGGTTAGTGTTATCACAATTCTTTGGAGTATAACGAAGTTTATAAAGGCAAAAAATCCCCCAGCGAAAACTCCTAATGTAAGTTTTGTGGATTTAAAAAAAAGAGACCCAACCAAGAGCACTACTGCAGTTATTAAAGTGCCTCTCTCTATTGATTTATGGTTCCACAAGGTTTCCTTTACGCTATCACTCATGACCTGATTAAAACCTTTTTACATAGTACACAGAACCCTAAGACTACAGAAAAAACCACCTGCGGTTCCCAAGAGCATTAACCATGGTGTACTGTTGAGCCTACAATCTAGGTAATATCCAACAAGAGCGGTCACTACTACTGGAGCTACTAACTCAAACCCCAGGATCCATAGTTCAACGATTTTTGTTATTAAATTTTTCTGTTCAACCACAATAAATTATACTCAATGGTTTAAGGTAACTACTAAATACTATCATATTTCTTCAGCTTATTATAACAGTCAAAGGGAAGCTAATGCTTTTTATCTGTTGGCAGGAAATAGTGTAATGATTTCTATAGTATTATGACAGGAATATTTTTTAAGGAATTTCAGGAGATGAAAATAAAGGGCCAAGAATTCCCCAGCTCTTCACTATAACCTATTTGCTTTAACTCACCACCGCTTACGCTATGACTTTGCCTTTTTTAAAAGCCTCTCTACCCGCTTTAAAAGGAAATTGGGGTCTACTGGTTTATCGATATACTCATCAGCGTGGGGAGCATCGGCTGCGGACTCCATATCGGGGAAAAGCAGCGTACTACTTTCAAGACTGGTTAACACGATGATAGGGATGACAGAGGTAGAAGGATCCCGCTTCAACTCACCACAGGCAATGAACCCATCTTTTCCCGGCATCATGATGTCTAAAATGATGAGGTCAGGCTTCTCCTTTTTGGCTTTTTCAATCCCCTCTTCCCCATTATAGGCGTAACTCACCTCGTAGTGAGCCCCCTCCAACGCCATCTTTACCATCTTGACCTCACTCGGCTGGTCATCAATAATGAGAATCTTTTCCTGGTTGGCAGCCATGCACTTTCCCTCCTTACGCGGTTGCTCAACGAATTTTCATCGAATCATACTCACACCACTCCCATAAATCATCTTTCAAACTCTCATATTTCTCCCGCACATCCTCATAGGTACGCGCATTCTCCAGAGCAATAGAAGCCTGCTGGGCAAAGCTACTAAGAAGCTCCATCTCATCTTGAAAAAACTCTTTGGGGTCAGCAGTATAAATCCTGATCATTCCGATCACCTCACCTCCCACCTTGAGGGGAAGGGAAAAGATTGAGGCAATACCCTCCTCTTTCGCCTCCCACAGGTACTGTGCGTGGGGAGAGGTCGTTATATCTAATACACTCTCTGGTTTGCCCGAAAGTACCTTGGATAAGGTTTTGTCGGCTGCGATGGGCCCTTTTTTAAGGTAGTTATCACTTAAGCCATAGGCGGCACAGATTTTAAAGTATTCCTTCTTCTTATCTAAAAGGCTTATGGCACACCCTTTTAACTTCATCACTTTCACTACTCCGGTTGCGATCAGATTTAACACCTCTCGTAAATTTAAGGTGGAGTGGATTGCACTGGTAATCTCTTGAAACCTTCCTTCTCTTTCCCTGTTCTCTTCAGACCGCAACTTTTTCTGCAAAGCCTCCCTCACCACCCTGAGCAGTTCCTCGGGGGTAAAGGGTTTGGGCAAATAGTCAGCCGCACCCAGCTTCATAGAATCACGGGCGGTCTCAACTGAAGAGTAGCCGGTAAACATCACCACGGTGATATCAGGTACCTCTTTCTTCATCTTTTCTAACGCTTCAACCCCACTCATGCCTGGCATTTTTATATCGCTCAGCACCAGATCATACTGTTTCTCTTTCAGCTTCAGTAACGCTTCCTGTCCACTCAAAGCGGTTTCTACCGTATAGCCTTCATCACGCAATATCCTGCCACAGCTCTCATGGATGATCTTTTCATCATCCACCACTAAAATTGTAAATTTACGCTTTTCCATAGAGAGTGCCTCCTTTCCCCACTACGAGACGCATCTCCCTCCCCGCTCTTCTA
>Ga0315291_10005383_pt1 | contig 16068 bp, 9 predicted proteins | sample YL17G12_20_MG_FD_203070 | JGI IMG/M metagenome (GOLD analysis project Ga0315291, IMG submission 203070) | Sediment microbial communities from Yellowstone Lake, YNP, Wyoming, USA - YL17G12_20 | ecosystem: Environmental > Aquatic > Freshwater > Lake > Sediment | place: USA: Wyoming | collected...
TCTGTTCGTAAGCGGCGCCAGCAAAAGGACAAGCGGCGTCCATTCGGGGTTCGGCGGCTTCCAGTCGTTGACCGTCGAAGACGCGAACGCCATCCTGGAAAGATGTCCCGCCGTCGAGGCCGTCTCTCCGAGCGTCAGCACGTCGGCCCAGGTCATTTACGGGAACAAGAACTGGAGAACATCGATCGCCGGCACGGGAGAGAACTACCCCCAAGTCCGGAAATGGGAAGTGGACGTCGGGACGTATTTCGACGACAGTATGATCCGGTCGGCGGCCAAGGTCTGCGTCCTGGGGGCCGACGTGAAGAAAAACCTGTTCGAGGACGCGGACGCCGTCGGCCAGACGATCCGGATCAAGAGAGTTCCGTTCATGGTCATCGGCGTTCTCAAATCCAAGGGCCAATCGGGAGGATTCGGCAGCCGCGATGACCAGATCTGCGTGCCCTACACGACCTGCATGAAGCGACTCCAGAGTACTCAGTTTCTCAACTCGATCGACGTCTCGGGCATCTCTTCCTCCCAGACGCAGGCGGCGAAGCAGCAGATCATCGACCTGATGCGCGACCGGCACCGCATTCAGCCCGGCTCCGACGACGATTTTCAGGTCCAGGACATGTCCGAGATCGCCGAAGGCGCGGCCGATGCGACCAACGTCCTGACGCTGCTGCTCGGCAGCATTGCCTCGATCTCGCTGCTCGTCGGCGGAATCGGCATCATGAACATCATGCTCGTCTCGGTTACCGAACGCATCCGGGAGATCGGGATCCGGATGTCGATCGGCGCCCGCGAGCGGGACATCCTCCTTCAATTCCTGGCCGAAGCTATAGCGCTAAGCCTTGTCGGCGGCCTGTTGGGCATCGCCCTGGGCGTCGGCGTTTCGAAGATTCTGCATTACGTCCCCCTCTTCGCCACGATCAAGACGGTCGTGTCGGTGAATTGGGTTATTCTGGCCTTCGCCATCTCTGGCTCGATCGGAATCTTCTTCGGCTTCTACCCCGCTCGGAAGGCGTCCAAGCTCGACCCGATCGAAGCCCTCCGATACGAATGATAAGGAGACTGACACCATGTCCTTGAAAAGAATCGCCATCGCGTTCAGCGTCGCGGCTTTGCTGGTCCCGCTCGTCGGGTTCGGACAAAGCCAGACCCAGCCGCAGGCCCAGGCCCCCCAGGCGACCGGGGCGAAATCGCTGTCCCTGACGCTCGACGACTGCATCGTCCGGGCGCTTAAGAACAATATCTCCATCCAGGTGGCCGAATTTTCGCCCGAGTTGGCCCAGGAATCCCTCTCCGGCGCCCGGGCGCAATATATGCCCACCATGTCGTTCACCTATAGGCCGAGCCGGAGTGAGAACGCAACCTACTCCTGGCTTGATACGTCCGGGACGAGCGTTTTCCAAGACAATCAAAACTATTCCGGGTCGCTCAGCGAGCTGACTCCGCTCGGAGGGACGCTGAGCATTTCGCTCTCCGGAAGCAGGACCCACACCAACCAGCGAGCCGTTACGATCGACCCCCGCTATTCTGCGTCCCTCCAGTTCAGCTATAACCAACCCCTTCTCCGGAGCTTCGGGCCCAAGGTCACCAACCGGAACATCGTCATCGCCGCCAACAGCCTCGAAAGCAGCGAGGTCTCATTCTACAAGACCGTCCAGGACACGATCTACTCCGTCATTCAGGCGTATTGGGGCCTCGTCTACAGCATCGAGAACCTCAAGGTGCAGCAGATCGGCCTCCAGTTGTCCAAAGACCTGCTCGCCAAGAACCAGCTTTCGGTCGAGATCGGGACCATGGCCCAGTTGGACCTCCTCACCGCCCAGGCGGACGTCGCCTCGCGCGAAGCGGGCATTCTCGCCGCCGAAGCTTCGGTCAAAAGCAGCGAGGACTCGCTGAAGACCCTGATCAACCTCTCCGCCGAGGAGGAAAAGGGATTGCGGGACCTCGTTATGCTTGATAAACCCGGATTTGAAGAGCAGAAGGTTAGCCTCGACCAGGCGCTCATGATCGCCATGGATAAACGGCCCGACTTGAAAATCAGCCGGATCAGCCTCAAAAACACGGACATCAGCCTCAGCTACGCCAAGAACCAGCTCCTCCCCGACCTCAGAGTCAACGCGTCCTGGACGAGCCCCGGACAATCCGGGACGCAGTTGATCTACGACCAATCCGGCGCCCTGGGTGGCGTCGTCATCGGCTCGGTCGTGGGCTTACCCTCTCAGGCGTGGAAAGACTCGTTCGGTTTCAAATATGCGAACTGGTCGGTCGGGCTGACCCTGAGCGTCAACCTGAGCGATTATCTGACGCGGGCCTCATATGCCCAGGCCAAGATCAACATGGACCAGGCGCTGATGAGCATGAAACAGCAAGAGCAGTCGGTCGTCATGGAAATCAGGAACGCCGTGCGGGCGCTCGACACCTCGTTTAAGCAGGTCCAAGCTTACAAGCTGGCCAGCAGCCTCTCCGAGCAAAAATACAACGCCGAGCAGGAAAAACTGAGGGTCGGCCAGAGCACGAATTATACCGTCCTCCAATTTCTGCGCGACCTGCTGAGCGCCAAGGTTTCGGAGCTCAACGCGATCATCAGCTACAACGTCGCCCAGGCGGGCCTCGACCGCTCCATGGGCGTCCTTCTGGAAAAGAAAAATATAAAAATCACCGACGTCCTGCGCAATAATTGAGCGGACGGGCCGGGACGGCCGCGGGGCAAACCTCGGAAATGAGAAACTCGGCTTCGGGCCTTGTGTCCGGGGCCGTTGTTTCTATAAGATATCCGGTTGATTGACGAGGCCTAGGCCTTTTTGTCCGTCGCCATTTCGACGAAGGAGGACAGAGTCAGATGACGATGAACGAACAGAATCAGACAACGCGGCGAAAAATTATTACGGGTGCCCTGATCGCGTTTTTTATACTGCCGTCGCCGGCCTTCTTGAGGGCGGCGGACGACGGACTAACTCTCCAAGCGGCCATCCAAACGGCGATGGCCCGCAACGAGCAGGCCCTCGCCGCGGACGCCAAGGTCGCGGCCGCCGAGGCTCCGGTGATGCGGGCGCGGGCGTATTTCCTTCCGAACATCACGGCCTCGGGGTCCTACACCCGCCGGCCGTACGAAGTCGTCCGGATCGTAGGCAATTCTCAGCTCGTGGCCCAAAGCTTCAACGCCTTGTCGGGGGTGGCCCAGCTCAACATGATCCTGTTCGACGCGCACAGCCTACCGACGCTGAACCAGGCCCGGGCCGAGCAACGGTCCACGGCTTATTCTTCGGCCGAGATAAAACGTCAGCTGGCCTTTCAGGTCAGTAACGCGTTTTTGGCGACTCTGGGATCCGACCAGGTCCTGCAAGCGGCCAAGCACCGCTTCGATTATGCCCAACAAGCGCTCGCTGCCGCAAAGGCCCGGTACGCGGCCGGGCTTGTCTCGTCCAACGACGTGACCCGGGCCGAGCTGGAATACGCGAGCTCCGAGCTGGCCATCACCCAGACGACCAACCAGGTGGAAACAAGCTATTTGGACCTCGGCTATATCCTGGATGAGCCCCAACCCGTCGGCCGGAAGCTTGTCGTGCCCGATTTTCTGATTCAAGCGGCCGCCATGGAGCCGGTGGCGGCCGAGCGGTTGATCACGGAGGCCCAGAACCGAAGGCTCGACCTGAATTCCTTGCGCCTGCATGCCGAAGCCCAGCACGCCATCATTCTCGAGCCTTCTCTTAAATGGCTTCCGTCACTGAACCTCAGCGCCCAATACCGTTACACGAACGAAGCCGGGCTGACGGGGTTGAACACCAACTGGAATGCGGGGCTGTCCCTGAGCTGGTCTCTGTTCGATGGGCTCAATCGGAACGCCGATTATGCGGAGCGGAAGTCTCTGGCCTATCAGGCGGACCTCAATGTCCAGGCGTCCCTGCGCGGGATCGAGCTCGATGTCCGCGACGCGCTCGTCTCGCTCAAGAACCAGCGCGCGGCCCTCAGGCAGGCGCAGGTGGCCTACGACATGGCCAAGCAGAACGCCCAGGAAGTCGCCGAACTCTATCGGCAGGGCTTGAGCTCCGTTCTCCAGGTCGCCGACGCCAATCGGCAGCTATATGACGCCGAGGTGTCGCTCGTCAGACAGCGCTACAGCTTGGGCATCGCGTATTTAGATTTCGAAGCCGCCCTGGGCCTCGATCCGTTCGGGAAGGAGCCGAAGATATGAAACGAAATCCGCTGAAAGGATTCATCGTCGTTCTGAGCCTGAGCTTGGTCCTGCCCGGATGCCGGAAGGGGACGGAATCTTCCGGACCCGGGGGGACCGCGCCCCCCGCAAAGGCGGGTAAAGCCGGGGCCGGAACCGACCGGTCACGGGTCACCTATCCCGTTGAGGTGGACCCCGTTCAGGTCCGGTCCATGGTCTATTCGGTGACCGCCATCGGGTCGATCGAGGCTTTTGAAAAAGTTCAGGTCACAGCCCGCGTCGCCGGGGTCGTCGACCGGGTCCTCTTCGCCGAGGGCAACAATGCGAAGGTCGGCCAGACGCTCGTCGAGATCGAGCCCGAGCGCTACAAGCTCGCCGTGGAGGCCGCCCAAGCGGCCTTTGAAAAGTCCGAAGCGTCCAAGGCCGACGCCGAAGCCGGGCTGAAGCGCCGCGAAGACGTCGCCAACCAGACACCCGGGCTCATTCCCGGCGAGGAATTGGCCACATACCGGACCAAAGTCCGGTTAGCGGTCTCGGACGTCGCCCAAGCCAAAGCGTCCCTGAATCAGGCCAATCTCAACCTCCGGGATGCTTATGTCAAGGCTCCGCTTTCGGGGATCATCCAGACGCGGACGGTCCAGACCGGTCAATACGTCCAGGTTGGAACCGTCCTGGCGACGCTCATCCGCCGCGACCCCCTCCTTCTGCGGTTTCGGGTCGCTGAGCGCGATGCCGCCCGACTCCAGATCGGAATAGCCGCCGATTTTAGAGTTCGGGACACGGACCAGGCGTTTACGTCCAAGATCGTCCATGTGGACGCTTCGGCCGACGAGTCCACGCGGATGGTTACCGTGACGGCGGAGGTCCGCGACTCGGCCAACGAAACGCTTCGCCCCGGCGCGTTCGCGGAGATCACGGTCCCCGTCAGCAGCCCCCGTTTGGCGGCTGTCGTTCCCCAGACCGCCATCCGCCCCAGCGAGCGGGGCTTCATCGTGTACATCGTCGAAAATAATGTCGCCGCCGAACGGATCATCAGCACCGGCATGACGACCATGGACGGCCTGGTCGAAGTCATCTCGGGGCTGTCCCCGGGTGATTTGCTCGTCGTTCGCGGTAACGAAGCGTTGCGCAGCGGCGTTCCCGTCCGCATCGCCAAGGGCGAAACCGGCCCTTCCGAACCGGCCCCGAAAAAGAAAACTCCATAGGATAATTCCATGAACCTGACCGAAACCTGCGTCAAGAAACCCGTTCTGGCCTGGATGCTCATGACGGCCACCGTCGTCTTCGGCATTGTCGCCGGGACCCGGATCGGCATCAGCCAGTTCCCCGACGTCGACTTTCCGACGATCAGCGTTTCCGTCGGGTGGGAAGGCGCCGCGCCCGAGGTCATCGAAAACGACATCGTCGAGCCGATGGAGGAGTCGCTCATCCAGATCGAGGGCATCAAAACGATCTCGTCCTCATGCCGGATGGGCAGCGCTTCAATCACCCTGGAGTTCGACCTGTCGCGGGACATCGATTTCGCCATCCAGGACGTCCAAGCCAAGGTGTCCCAAGCGACGCGAAGCCTGCCCCGGGACATTAATCCGCCGACGATCTCGAAGTCGAATCCCGAGGATAATCCGATCCTGATGATCGCCCTTTCGGGGCCGTTCCCGCAAAGAGTCCTCACCGACTACATCCAGTACACGCTCAAGGAGAAACTTCAGACCATCCCGGGGGTCGGCGAAATCACGCTCAACGGCGTTCAGGACCGCAACGTCCGGATCTGGCTGGATGCGTCGAAACTCGACGAGCGCGGGCTGACCGTCCGTGACGTGATTTCCGCGCTCCAGCGGGAGCATGTCGAACTTCCCGCCGGACGGCTGGAAACGCCGGGCCGGGAGGTCAACGTCCGCGTCCTGGGCGAAGCGCTCGACATCGCGACGCTGCGCAAAATCGTCATTCGCGAGACCAACGGCAGCCAGATCTACGTCAGCGACGTCGCCTTGGTCGAGGACGGCTTCGACGACCTGCGGCGCCTGTCTTCGGTGAACGGCGTCCGGGCGCAGGGCATTTCCCTCAAGAAACAGCGCGGTTCGAACGCCGTGGCCGTGGCCACGGCCGCGCGCGCCGCCCTGGACGATTTTCAGAAGACGATGCCCGCCGGCATGTCGGCTTACATCGTCTTCGACACGACGCAGTTCATCAAGGACTCGGTCCGGGAAATCGAGTTCGAGCTTCTCCTGTCCGTGGTGTTGACGGCCCTTGTCTGCTGGATGTTTCTGGGGTCCTTCTCCAGCACTCTGAACGTCGTCCTGGCCATCCCGATGTCGCTCTTCGGGACAATCGCCATTATTTATTTCCTCGGATTCACGTTCAACACCTTCACCCTCCTCGGCCTGGCCTTGGCCGTGGGCCTTGTCGTGGACGACGCGATCATGGTCATGGAGAACATCTTCCGTCACCGCGAAGGCGGCCAGGGATTGGTCGAAGCCGCCCTGGGCGGAACCAAGGAGATCGCGTTCGCGGCGTTGGCCGCGACGCTGGCCGTCGTTGCCATCTTCGTCCCCGTCGTCTTCATGAAAGGGATTATCGGGAGATATTTCCTCCAATTCGGGATCACGCTCTGCTTGGCGGTTCTCCTGTCCTATGTCGAAGCGGTGACGCTCGCGCCGTCGCGATGCGCCCAGTTCCTCCGGACAAGCCGGGAAGGGCGCGGCAAATTGGGCCTCGTCGTGGACAAAAGCTTCCGTAGGCTGGAGCGCGTCTATGGCAAAATCCTGCATAGAGGCCTCCGGCGCCCCGTCCTCATTCTCGCCCTGGCGCTCTTCCTCTTTGGCGCCGCCATCTGGGTCATGACGTCCCTGCCGGCGGAGTTCGTCCCCTCTCAGGACCTCAGCCGGTTGTCCGTCCGCATCCAGACGGCGGTCAGCTCGGATATCTCGGAAGCGGCCAAGCTGCTGGCGAAGGCCGACGAGATCATCGGCAGTCACCCGGAAGTCATCGGGCAATTCAGCAACATCGGCGGTTTCGGAGGCGGCGTAAATTCCGGGAACATCAACGTCACGCTGAAGCCGCCCAGGGAACGCAAGGTCACCCAGACTCAACTCCAGGCGATGCTGCGGAGGGAGCTCAATGCCATTCCCGGGATCCGGGCCACCATCCAAGACCTATCCCAGCAGGGATTCACCGGGCAGCGGGGCTTTCCCGTCAGTTTTTCTGTCCGGGGGGGCAATTGGGACCAGCTGATATCCCTGAGCGATGACATCATGCGAAAGATGGCCGCAAGCGGCACGGTCATGGACCTGGATACGGACTATCAGATCGGCATGCCGGAGCTCAATATCCTTCCGGACCGGGCCCTGGCCGCGGACGTCGGCGTCTCGATCGACGACGTGGCGACCACGCTGAACGCCCTGATCGGCGGCGTCCGGGTCGGGAAGTACAGCACGGGAGGCCGCCGGGTCGACGTCCGGCTGAAGCTGCTGGCCGCCCAGCGGGCGCGGCCTGAAGACATCGCCCGGCTTCGCATCCGAAGCCGGTCGGGCGACCTCATCCCGCTTTCGTCTCTGGTGACGGCCGAAGAACGGCCGGCCCTCCAGGCCATCACGCGCAAAGACCGCGAGCGGGCGATTTCGATCTATGCCAACGTCGCGGTCGGTCATTCCCAGGATGAGGCCATCCGATACGTGGAAAGCCTGGCCAAGGACCTTCCCCTCGGCTACCGGATCGTCTTGGCGGGAACGAGTCTCGCCTTCCGGGAATCCATGACCAGCCTGATCTTCGCCCTTTTCCTCGGAATCGCCATCGCCTATATGATTCTCGCATCCCAGTTCAACTCTTTCAAAGACCCGATCACGGTCATCACGATACTTCCGCTGTCGATCGCCGGCGCCGCGTTCGCCCTCCTGATCGCCGGCAAGTCGCTCAATATCTTCAGCATGATCGGACTTCTCCTCCTGATGGGGATCGTGAAAAAGAACTCGATCATCCTCGTGGATTATGCCAACAACTTCAGGGCCCGGGGATTCACCCCCAGAGAGTCGATGGAAAAGGCGGGCCCGATTCGGCTGCGGCCCATCCTCATGACCGCCACGGCGACTCTGATGGCCGCCATCCCGCCGGCCCTCGGCCTTGGTCCCGGGTCGGAGATCCGCCAGCCCATGGCCATCGCGGTCATCGGCGGCCTGATCGTTTCGACGATGCTGAGCCTGATGGTCGTCCCCGCGTTTTATGTCATCGCCGAACGAGCCACGGCAAAATCCAGAAAAAAGCAGGACGCGAAAGCTGGGCTTCCCGCAACGGCTCCGGCGTTGGCGCGGGCGGCCGAAAAATAATACGGCTTGGTCCGGTTTGGGGCCCGGCCTAAATGTCGATTCTGAGACCGGCCGTCAACGTGAGGCCGGAGAGGTTGATATCGGCTTTTCGGACGCCCGATATTCCGTCTCCCGACGGTCCGTTCACGTCGAAGAATCCGATGGCGGGATAGGACGCACCCGGAGCATACGTGTAATACCAGAACGTATAGGCCGAGCTGCTTTTGTTGACCTGCCCGGTCTCTGAGGAGCTGCTGAGAAGCCAGTTCCCCGATAATTTCGACGCTTTCCCTTGGCGGTAGAAGCCGTCGGCGACGAAAGAGAGCCCCCGGGCGATATGGACCGTCAGGCTGACTCCCCCTTGATAACCCAACGAGGGACTGGCGGCTTTGAAGGTTTCCAGCTCCGTCAGGGAATTCACGGTCGATGTCGTTTGGCGCTGGTAGCTGAATTGGACGATCTGGAAGGCTGGACCGGCGAAGATGTTGAGGCCGACCGCGGAGGTGACTTTGATCTTATAGTAAATGTTCAGATAAAACGGGATGATCGATAATTGGGGCTTGACCGTCGTATCCGTCGTGAACGAGGCGTCGGCCGTCGTCCCCTCGCTCGTGATCAGGTCGCTGTGCGTCATCTGGAAATACCCCCCGCCAAGGCCCACGGCGATCCGTTTGCCCCAGTGGGTGACGATCTCGGCTTGAAAGCTCGGGGCGTTCTTGAAGCCCCGGTAATTTCCCGTCACGGTCGCCGAGGTATCGCGAAGGAGCTGCCACGTGCCGGCAATGCCTTTGTTGTAGTCGTCGCCCTGGACCCAGGTCATGCCTCCTTGCAATTTAAAGGAGACGTCCTGGGGATAGGCCAGAGCCGCCGCCGTCAGAAGAAAAAGCGCGACCGCGAGAGATTTTTTCATCATACGTCCTCGATAATCGTCCCTTATTTTCATTACTCGGAGAGGGAAAGTCAAGCTGAACGTGAGCCCTCCTTCGGCGCGAACCAGCCGTAGACGGCGGGAAGAACGAGGAGCGTCAGCAGCGTCGAGGTTACGAGACCGCCGACGACGACGACCGCCAGCGGCCGCTGGACTTCGGACCCCGGACCCGAGGCGAAGAGTAACGGGATCAGGCTCAGGATCGTGATCGTGGCCGTCATCAGGACGGGACGGAGCCTGTTCTCGCATCCCCGCAGGACGGCCTCCCGCAATGGACTCCCCTCTTCGCGCAATTGGGTGATATACGAGACGAGCACGATGCCGTTGAGGACCGCGATGCCGAAGAGGGCGATGAAGCCGACCGACGCCGGCACGGACAGATAAAGCCCGGCGATATACAGCGACAGGACGCCGCCGATCAGGGCGAACGGCAGGTTCAGGATGACGAGGGCCGCCAGACGCAGGGAATCGAACGTCAAGAACAGCAGGAAAAAGATGAGCCCGATCGTGACCGGGACGATGACCGCCAGCCGCCGCATCGCGCGCTGCTGATGCTCGAACTGGCCGCCGTACGTGAGATAGTATCCCGGCGGAAGCTTGACGTTTTTCCTGATCTCGCGCTGGGCTTCGGCGACGAACCCGCCCATGTCCCGGCCGGTGATGTTGCATTCGACGCCGATCCGCCGCTCCCCGGATTCGCGGCTGATCTGGACCGGGCCTTCGGACGTGGTGATCTCGGCGAGCTGGTTGAGCGGGACCCGCGCCCCCGGCGGCGTTTGGACGAAGATGCTTCCGATCGCCTCGACCGAATTGCGGTGGTCTTCCGGAAACCGGAGCTGCACGTCGAAATATTTCTCGCCCTCGTAGATCTGGGTGACCGGCGTCCCGCCGACCGCCGTTTCGACGATCGTCTGGATTTGCTCGACGTTGATGCCGAAGCGGGCGATCTTCGCCCGGTCGGCCCGGATGGAGAGATAGGGCTGGCCGGCGATGTTCTCCACGACAAGGTCGGCCGTGCCCCGGATTTTGGATAGGGTTTTGGCGATTTCGTCGGCTTTGTCCTTGAGCACGTCCAGGTCCTCCCCGAAGAGCTTGATGATGAGCTGGGCCCGGGACCCCGCGACAAGTTCGTCGATCCGGCAGGCGATGGGCTGGCTGAAAGAGAACGCCATTCCCGGAAAAGTTGCGAGCGAGCGCCGCATTTTTTCGGTCAGGTCGGCCCGCGTTTTAGCCGAGGTCCACTGGTCGCGCGGCTTCAGCATGCCCACGTATCCCGTTTTCTCCACGCCGCGCGCTTCGAGAGCGATGCCCGTCTGACCGGTCCGCGAAACGATAGTTTCGAGCTCGGGGAAAGCCATCAAGGCCTGCTCGACCTTCAGGCTCATGGCGATGGAATCGGAGAGGGAAATCCCGGGCAGGAACTGGATGTCCATATCGTAGGCGCCTTCGTCCATGATCGGCATGAATTCGGTGCCGAGCCGAGGGACGAGGACCAGCGCTCCGCCGAGGAGCGCCGCGGCGACGGCCACGAGGACGGCCCGGTGGCCCAGGCTCCAGCGCAGGGCGGGAAGATAAACCTTCTTGGCCGCCTCGATCACGACGATTTTCTTCTCCCGTCGATGCGCCTTGAGGAGCGTGTAGCAGAACGCCGGAATCGCCACGAGCGAAAGCACGAGCGACGAAAACAGGGCGATAACGTACGTGAACGCTAGAGGCAGGAACATCTTCCCTTCAATCCCCTGCAGGGCGATGATCGGGATGAAGGTCAGAGAGATGATGAGCTCGCCGAGGATGCTCGGCTTGCGGACTTCCATGATGGCGTTGAAGACCGTCGCCAGCTTGGCGGCCCGGGCGTTGTTTTCGGCGAGATGCCGTTGAACGTTCTCGACCTGGATGATCGTGGCGTCGATGATCATCCCGATCGAGATGGCCAGTCCGCCGATCGACATGAGGTTCGCCGATAGTCCGGCCAGCCGCATCATGACGAACGTGGCCAGCGACGACAACGGAAGGGCGATGACCACGATGAACGCCCCGCGGAAGCTGCGAAGGAAGAGATAGAGGACGCCCACGACGAAGAGCGAGCCGAGAAGGAGGGCGTCGGTCACGGTCTGGACGCTTTTGTTGACGATGTCGGAGCGCTTGTAGAACGGACGGATTTTCACGCTCATCGGCAGGATGTCGCTCGTGTTGATCTCGTCGACCCGACGCTCGATCTGCCGGACGACCTCGCGGCTGTTGGCGCCGCGAAGCATCATGACGATGCCGCCGACGACTTCACCCTTGCCGTCCTTGACGGACGCGCCCTGCCGGACGGCCTGTCCGACCCGGACGTCGGCCACGTCGCGCATGACAACCGGCGTCCCGCCTTCAGCCTTCAGGATGATGTTTTGGACGTCGTCCACCGATTGGAGGAGCCCGATCCCGCGGACGAGGTATTGCCGGGCGTCGCTTTCGAGGACGTTGCCGCCGACGTTGAGGTTGTTCCGTTTGAGGGCGTCGGCGATTTCGCCGAGCGAGAGCCCGTACTTGAGAAACTTCTCCGGGTCAGCGATGACCTGGTATTGCTTGATATAGCCGCCGAAGGAATTGATCTCGTTAACGCCCGGGATGGACTTGAGGATCGGGGCCAACGTCCAATCCTGGACCGTCCGCAAGTCGGTCAGATAACGGACCTGAGCGTCCGGGTCGGAGGGCCCCGGGCCCTCTAGCGTGTATTGGTAGATTTCGCCCATGGCCGTCGAGACCGGGCCCATCGTGATCTCGACCCCCGACGGGAGCTTGTCCTTGGCCTCGCTCACGCGTTCGTGGACGAGCTGGCGGGCGAAATAGATATCGACGCCGTCCTCGAAGACGACCGTAATGACCGAGAGGCCGTATTTCGAGACCGACCGGAGCTGGGCCAGGCGCGGCAGGCCGCGCATCGCCATCTCGACCGGATAGGTGACGAACTTTTCGACTTCGAGAGGCGCGAGCCCCGGCGCCGAGGATAGGACCTCGACCTGGATATTGGTCACGTCGGGGAAAGCGTCAATCGGGATTTTCAGGAACGAATAAACGCCCGCGGCGATGACGAGCGCCATGACCAGGAGGACCAGAAGGCGCTGTTTGAGGGTGAAGGAAATAATGCGTTCGATCATGCTAGTCTTCCCCCAGCGTCTTTTTCAGCAGCTCGGACTTGAGGAAGAAGCTGCCCGTCGTCGCGACCGCCTCTCGTTCGCCCAAGCCTTTGAGGATCTCGACGTATCCCTCAAAGGAGGCGCCGACGACCACGTCGCGGACCGCGTATGTATGGTTCTTGACCCGGACGAAAACGACCTTCTTGTTCTGAAATTCCTGAATGGCCGCGCCGGGGACCGTGAGGACGTTGTTTTTCACGGAGGCGAGGATGTCCGCTTCGACGAACATCCCGGGACGCAACTGGCCGTCCTCGTTCTTGAGTTCCACCCGCACGTGGATCGTTCTCGTTTTTTCGTCCACGGTATTCCCGACCTGAAAAATCCGGCCCTTGAATTCCCGGCCCGGGAGGTCACTGATACCGAGAGTGATATCCGAGCCCACATGGACCGCGGGCAGGTCTTTCACATAGGCCTGCATATCCGCCCAGACGCTCGAAAGGTCGGCGATCCGGAACAGGCTTGCTCCGACCTGGATATAGTCTCCCAACGTGACGACGCTTTCGATGACCGTTCCATCGAACGGGGCCCGCACGGGAAGGAGCGTCAGGGTCGACCCCGAGCTCTCGACCTCGGCCAGTTCCGCGTCCGGGAGGTCGAAGACCCGCAGCTTATTTTTTGCGGATTCATAGAAGGAGCGTGCCGTGGCCCGTTCGGCCGGGTCTTCGACGACGCGTTTGAGCCTCTGAGCGGCTTGAAGGAAGTCCGCCTGAGTGGCTAAAAAATCCTGGCTGTAGAGGGAGAGCAGGACCTGTCCCCTCGTCACCCGGTCTCCCGGGTACGACAGGAGCTGTTCAATGCGGCCGGTTGAGCGCGAGGTCACATGGGCCAGTCGTTTGGGGTTGAAGATGACCTCCCCGGGGACATGGATCGTCCGGGTCGCCGACCGGAACACGGCCGGCTCGGTTTGGATCTCGGCTGTTTTGACTGCTTCCGGAGTCAACGTCACGACCGTCGGCGAAGCGTCTTCGGTTTTTTCGGCCGCCGATTCCGCCGCGGGCTTAGGACGGCAGGCGGAAAGTCCGGCCCCGACGGCCAGGATAACCAAGATATAAACTAAGATTGTTTTTTTCATGAGGCCTCCTTACTCGGACCACCCTTCTCCCGCGACCTCGAGGTCGGCCACGGAGACGAGATAGAGATAAATCGCTTTCACATGTTCGAGCTTCGCCGTCGCGTACGTCCGGAATAGGTCGAGCAGGTTAAAGAATTCGACCTTGCCGTACTCGAAATGACGGAGGCTGGCCGAAACGTCGTCTTGCATATCTTTGAGCAGCGTTTGTTCGAAGACCTGGACTTGGCTTTCCGCCGCCTTGACGCGCGCGTAGGCGTTTTCGACCCGAGCCGAGAGCCGACGCTCTTCCCGGGCCGACGAAAGGGCGGCGATCTCGCCGGCCGTCTCGGCTTCCATCACCTCGCCCTGACGTTTCGATTTCCACAGCGGAACAGAGAGCCCGAACGAAAATCCCCAAGCGCCTCCGCGCAGGCTCGGATAATAAAGGCCGAGAGAAAAGTCTGGCAAGTTATTCTTTTTAGAGAGGTTAAGCTGGCTATGGGCTTGATTTTGGCGGGACGCCAGGATCTTCAGCGAAGCACTCGAGGCGCGGGCGTCTCCCGTGATTTCGGCTAGGCTTTTGGCGAACGGAACAAAGACTAAGTCGGTCGTTAAATTCGCCGGCTCGCCGGCCGCCCGGCCCATCATCGCGTTCAGCTCCACCTTGGCCGCGGCCTCGTTCTTCTCTTCTTCGATGCTCTGGTTGCGCAGTCGCGCCTTTTCGACGCGCGCCCGGAGGATATCGCTCGCGGAGGCGGTGCCCGCCCGATACTGGATTTCGAGGTTGGCGATCAGCTGGTCGAGAAGCTCGATTGATAAACGCAGGGCCTCGACCGTGCGCCTGGCCAGAACGGCCTTGTAATACGCTTTCTTGACGCCGGCCGCGACGATTTTTTTAATCCGCGCGAGCTCAAGGACGGACTGCTCTTCGCCGAGCGTTCCGATCTGCCGGCGCAACGATCTTTTTCCCGGAAATTCGAAGCGTTGTTCGACACCAAGGCTGAATTCTATTTCGGACGCGGTCTCTCGAAAGGCGAGGCCCTCGTCCCGGAAAACGATCTCCGGGTCGGCCATCGCCGTCGCTCGGAGCGTTTTGGCCGTTGCACTCCGGATCTCCATTTGAGCCAGGAGAATGTCGGAATTTCCGGTCATCGCGATCCCGACGGCTTTCTCCAGAGAGAGCCCGGATTCCTGAGCAAGGGCGCTCATGGATAGGCCGAGGACGAAAGCGGCCGCGACGACCCCGCCGGCCCGGCTTCGATATATCCTTAAACCTATCATGTCGAACTCCTTTCGTACGGTTTTCCAGGAAAATGCGCTGGGGGGATTTGCCGGGGCTCCGGCGAGCGGAGTTTCAGCAGCGAAGGGTCAGGCCGGCCGGCGGAGACTGTTCCGGAACAAGGGCCCGGGGAGGCGCCGCCGGTGTCGATGAGAGGATGGGAGATATTTCAAGGATACAGGACGCGCCGCATACGGCGATTGAGTGCACGGCCGAATCGTCCTGATGGGGAACGAACGAGGAGGCCTGGACGGCTTCGGAGGGAATCGGCTCATGAAGGCAATGGGCCGGCTCCCAGAAAAAACCGGCGGCGGGGAGGCCCAGACGCTCGGTCCGATTCAGCTCCCGGCATCGTTCGCAATCATCGCACTGACATAGAGATGCCGTGATCTCGAACTCGACGGCGGTCCGTCCGTCAGGCTTGTGGCACCAGACGGTTTGCGGAAGAACGGTTTCCAGAAGAAACAGGGAATAAAGGAGAACGAACATAACCGAGAGCGTCCGTCTGCGGATAACGCCGTCATCCTTCATGGCGTTCAAGGTAGCAGGGAACGGGGGCGTTGTCAATCCGTCCGGGACGAGCTACAATACCGGCCGCATGCAGATCCGAGTCGGCCGCCATTCCATTCTCCTTCTGTTGCCTTTGTTCATCTCTGTCTGCTCGTCCTCTCCGCGTGGCCTCATCGTTCTCTGCGCCGGGGACAGTATCACGGCCGAGGCATATCCGCACTTCCTCCAAAGGCTCTTCAATGACGCGGGCATGAAGGCGCGTGTCCTCAACTACGGCCGGAGCGGATTTACTTCGGGCGAATATCTTGGTTTTCTCGAGAAAAACCGGGAAAAACTGGCCGCGGAGAGGCCGGATTTCGTTCTTCTTCAGCTCGGAACAAACGATGTCCGGGCCGATGTCGACAACACGCCGGCCGACGTCTTTGCTCGCAATATGAAACGGATCATCGCGATCTTTCGCGGCTTTCGGAGCCGGGCGGATAAAACGCCGCAGGTCCTCTTGGCCACGGTTCCCCCCGTTCCCGACGGGACGCCTCTCCCCTTCTCCCCGGAATCCTCGCGGCGGGTCACGGAGGATATCAACCCCGGGGTCCGGGCGCTATCCGCGGAGGATGGGATCCCGCTCGTCGATAATTACAGCCTTTTCCATGAGAACCCC
>Ga0315291_10005386_pt1 | contig 16064 bp, 17 predicted proteins | sample YL17G12_20_MG_FD_203070 | JGI IMG/M metagenome (GOLD analysis project Ga0315291, IMG submission 203070) | Sediment microbial communities from Yellowstone Lake, YNP, Wyoming, USA - YL17G12_20 | ecosystem: Environmental > Aquatic > Freshwater > Lake > Sediment | place: USA: Wyoming | collected...
TCACGGCCTGGGATTTCACGGTCGCTGACATCCGCTACGTCTATTACCCGGGGGTCACGGCCGGAATCATCGTCAAGCAGGACCCGCCCAGCGGCTTTCGGGTCCAGAAGAGGAACAGGATCTCGCTCGAGGTCAGCCGCTGATGGTCCGCATCGCCCCGTCGATCCTGTCCGCGGATTTTGCCAAGCTCGGCGAGGCGGTCAAGCTCGCCGAAAAGGCCGGGGCCGACCTCATCCACGTCGACATCATGGACGGGCACTTTGTGCCCAACCTGACGCTCGGGCCCCAGCTCGTCGCCGCCATCCGCCGCGAGACGCGCCTGCCAATCGATGTCCACCTCATGGTCGAGAATCCCCGCGCCTTCGTCCCCCTGTTCCACGAGGCCGGGGCCGATTGGATCTCCCTCCACGTCGAGGCCACGGCGCATCTCCACAAGGACCTGACCATGATCCGGGGCCTCGGGCGAAAAGCCGGGGCGGCCCTTAACCCGGCGACACCGATCGACGCCTTGAAAGAAGTCTTGGGAGAGCTCGACTTCATCCTGGTGATGTCGGTCAACCCCGGCTGGGGAGGGCAGTCCTTCATCCCCTCCTGCCGGGAGAAGATCAGGAAGCTGAGGGACTGGATCCGCGCCGAGAAGCGCGAGATCCCCATCGAGGTCGACGGCGGGATAAAGCTCGATAACGTCGAGGACATCATCCGCGCAGGTATGGAGATCGTCGTCGCCGGATCGGCCATTTTCGAGGCCCCCGACCCCGCCGGGGTCATCCGGGCCATGAAAGAGATCGCGAGGAAGACGCCATGAAGAAACACACCATGACGAAAAAACTTGCCGCTTTGCTCCCCCTGCTGATCATGCTCGGACTGGCGGCTGGATGCCATAAAAAGACGGTCGAGATCACGCCGGACCTCGCCTCCTCCGACGAAGCCCTCTACAGGCTGGGCGAGGCGGAGATGAAAAAGGACATGGAAAAGGCCCTCCTCTATCTCCGCCAGGTCATAGACTCGTTCCCCAAGAGCTTTTACGCCCAGCGGGCCAAGCTCCTCATCGCCGACGCCTACTTCCGCAAGGGCGACGAGGGCAGCTTGCTCCTGGCCGCGGCCGAGTACCGGGAGTTCATCCGCACCTACCCCTACTCCCCTTCGGCCGCCTACGGCCAGTACCAGGTGGCCATGACCTTTTACAGGAAGATCCTGAAGCCAGGGCGCGACCAGTCCAAGACTTCCCAGGCCCTCGCGGAATTCAAGAAAGTCATCACCGACTTCCCCGCGAGCGACCAGGCCAAGACAGCCCAGGAGAAGATCAAGGACTGCGAAGAGCGGCTGGCGTCCCACAGCGCCGAAATCGCCATCGGATACAATAAGAGGAGGGCTTACCGGGCCTCCATCAGCCGGCTGTCCGAGATCATGACCAGCTACCCCGACTATTCCCGCCTGTACGATATCTATTACTACCTCGGCGATTGCCATTTCATGATCAGACAGTACGACCAGGCCGTCCCGTTCTTCACCAAGGTGGTCACGGATTACCCCAGCCTGGCCCGGGCCAAAGCGGCCACGAAGCGTCTGGCGGAGATCGAGAAGCTGAAGGCCTCCTTGAAGAACAGCAAGGACAGTAAAGACAAGAAAGCCTGACCTCGGGAGGGTGTGGGAGGTTTTCTCATGAGAAAGCGAAGCGGGGGGGCTTGGCGCCCAATTTCTCTGGGAATCGCGCCGGTGCTGGGGGCCGAACTCGAGGCCCTTCTTCTTAAATCCGGTGGCTTTGAGATAAAGGCCGCCGGCCGGTTCGTCTCTTCCTTCGGAATGTCCAGGACATGGCCGCTCGAGGGTTTCGCCGGTCCCCTACATCTTCAAGGTGCCTCCCGGAAGACATGATCAAGTTCCTGAGGGTCAGGAATCTAGCCACGATCGAGGACCTCGAGATCCGCCTTGACGAGGGTTTCTCCATCCTGACCGGGGAGACGGGCGCCGGAAAATCCATCATCATCGACGCCATCCGGCTCATCCTAGGCGACAAGGGCTCGTCCGATCTCGTCCGCACGGGCCGGAAAGAAGCGTTCATCGAGGCGGTCTTCGACGTTTCCCGGCAGCCTATCGACCTGGCCGGCCTCCCGGAGCCCGAGGACGGCGAACTCCTCATCCAACGCTCGATCACCGACCAGGGGACGGGCAAGGCCTTCGTCAACGGCGTCCTCGTGCCCGTCCGCCGGCTGAGGGAACTCAGCGGCCGGCTCATCGACATCTACGGCCAGAACGACCACGTCTTCCTCCTCCACCTCGAGAACCATGTCGGCTATCTCGACGACGTTGTCGACAACCCCGGCCTCCTCCGGGACACGGCCCGATCGGCCCAGGACCTCCGGCGTCTCGTCCAGGAGAAACGCGACCTCGAATCGAGGGAGAAGGAGCGCGTGCAGAGGCTCGATTTCATCGACTACCAAGTGAAGGAGATCGAGGCGGCTCGGCTCCGGCCCGGCGAGGACGAGGAGCTTCTCCGGGAACGGGAGATCCTGAAGAACGCCGAAAAGATCGCCGGCCTGGTGGACAAGGCCCTAGCCCTGGCTTACCTCAACGAGGACTCCCTCATCCCCCGGCTCGCCCGGCTCCGGTCCGTCCTCGGGGAGCTTTCCGTCTTCGACGCCGCTTTCAGCGAGTTCCATCAGGGCCTCCAGGAGGCTTCCATCCTGCTCGAGGACGCCGCCGCCGCGCTCGTCCGGTTCAAGGACCGCAGGGCCGAGATCCCGGAGAACCCGGAGACGATCGAAGAGCGGCTGAGCGTCATCGAGAAGCTCAAGCGCAAGTACGGGGGGACGATCGAAGCGGTCGTCGAGCACGGCGAGGCCCTCCGGCGCGAGCGATCCTCGCTCAAGGCCGGCCGCGAGAGGCTCCAGGAGCTCGAATCCTCCATCCGATCGAAATTCGGCGAGTACTCGGACTTTGCTTCCCACCTCGGCGCCGAGCGGGCGAGGGCGGCGGAAAAGCTCGGCCGCCTCATCGAAAAGGAGATCGCTATCCTCGGCATGAAGAAGGCCCGGTTCGAGGTCCATCTGACCGACGTCCCCCCTTCGCTCGACGATGGCGCAACGATTCGCGACCAGGGCGCCCAGGACGCCGAGTTCCTGCTCTCGCCCAACCCGGGCGAGGAGCTCCGGCCCCTGAGGAGGATCGCCTCGGGAGGCGAGCTGTCGAGGATGATGCTGGCGCTCAAGTCCGTGGGCAAGGACAAGGAGATCCACAAGACGCTCGTCTTCGACGAAATCGACGCGGGGATCGGGGGAAAGACGGCCGAGTTCATCGCCCAGAAGCTCCGCCACCTGGCCGCCCGTCACCAGGTGATCTGCATCACCCACCTGCCCCAGATTGCCTCTTCCGCCGCCCACCACTTCCACGTCGAAAAGATGGTCGAAAAGGACCGGACCTTCACGAGCGTGCGCAAGCTCAGCCGCGGGGAGCGGATCGAGGAGATCGCCCGTCTCGTCGCAGGCAGCCGGTTAACGGAGGCTTCCCGGGAGGCCGCCCGAGAGATGCTCGACGCCAATTGCGATGGAGGATGACGCCATGACCCGAGCCGACGACGCCGTCTCCCTTTTCCGCCAGGGCTTTAGCTGTTCTCAGGCGGTCGCCGCCGCTTTCGCTGGGGACTTCGGCCTCGACAGGGACACGGCGCTTCGCGTCTCCCAGCCCTTCGGCGGCGGCATCGCCCGAAGGGCGGACTGGTGCGGCGCGATCACCGGCGCTTTTCTGGCGATCGGGCTCAAACACGGCCGGACCCGGGCCGAGGACGTCGCCGCTCGGGAGCGGACCTACGCCCTCGTCCAGGAATTCATCCGCCGGTTCACGGCCCGGCACGACCATGTCCACTGCAAGGACCTCCTCGGCTGCGACATCGGGACGCCCGAGGGACAGAAGAAAGCGGAAGAACTGAACCTCCACAAAACGCGTTGCGAGGATTACGTCCGGGACGCTATCGCGCTCCTCGAAGAGATCTTATAATACCCCCCATGAGCGACAGCCTGAACGGTCTGAAGTTTTTCGTCCGGACGTTCGGCTGCCAGATGAACGAGAACGATTCCGAGCACATCGCCGGTGTCCTCGCCGGGGCTGGGGCCGGGAGGGCGGAGGGGCCGGAAGACGCCGACATCGTCGTCGTCAACACCTGCGCCGTCCGGGAAAAATCGGAGGAAAAACTCTACTCCTATCTCGGGCGGCTGTCCAGCCTGAGAAGGAAGAGGCATTTTCTTCTCGGCGTCGCCGGCTGTGTCGCCCAGGTCCGGAAGGCCGACCTTCTCAAGAAGAGACCGTTCGTGGACTTCGTCGTCGGGCCCGACAACTACCTCGACCTCCCCGCGATGGTCAAGAACGCGGCCGAAGCCCCCGCCGTCCTGACGGATTGGGGCCCGGACTGGAGGGAGATCGGGGCGGAGGCGACGGTCCGGGAGAACGGGTGGAGCGCCTTCGTCCCGGTGATGGAAGGCTGCGACAATTTCTGCGCCTATTGCATCGTCCCCTTCAGCCGCGGCCGGGAGAAGTTCAGGCCCCTCCCCAACATCCTCGAAGAGGTCCGCCGCGCGGCCGGCGCGGGCGCCCTGGAGGTCCAACTGCTGGGACAGAACGTCAATTCCTACAAGGACCCGGAGTCGGGGCTCGGATTCGCCGGGCTCCTCGATCGGGTCTGCGCCGTGCCCGGGGCCGAATGGGTCCGCTTCATCACCTCCCACCCGAAAAGCTTCGGCTCCGGGATCATCGAAGCCATGGCCCGGAACCCCAAGGTCTGCCGGAGCCTGCACCTTCCCCTCCAATCCGGCTCTTCCCGCGTCCTCGAGCGGATGAACCGGGGATACGCCCGGGAGGACTATCTCGCCCTGGTCGGCCGCATCAAGGAGGGCCTGCCGGGCATCCTCCTCAGCACGGACATTATCGTCGGTTTCCCGGGCGAGACGGAAGAGGATTCCGAAGCGACCTGCGGCCTTCTCCGTGAGATCCGATTCGCCAACATCTTTTCCTTCCGCTACTCGCCGCGCCCCCTGACCGAGGCGGCCCGCATCCCCGAAGACGTCCCCCTCGAGGTCAAGAGGCGGCGTCTCGTCGCCCTCCAGCAGCTCCAGAAGACGATCCAGGTCGAGCTCAACGAGTCGTCCGTCGGCCGGGACATCCGCGTGCTCTGCACGGGGCCGAGCGTCAAGGGCGGCGGCCGCTACGCCGGACGGACGGAAGGCAACCAGGTCGTCAACTTCGAGGCCGCCACGGACCCGACCGGGCGCTTCGTCACCGTCCGCGTCACCGGCTCCGGCCCCTACAGCCTCCACGGAACGGGAAGCGGATCCTGAGGAGCGACCATCAGAAATGCGGCGGAGCGGCTCGCAGCCGCGCTTCTGGGAAATATCTTGATCAAAAAGAGGGATACGCACCGCTTTTCTCGAAAAGGAAATCGCCCCGAAGTGCGCTGGCCCCAACGATGTTGCCGGTCCAGGGGTATCCTAATTCTGTGTTACTACGGGGAGCAGTAAATACTTTGCATAATCCTGGCTGCTCCACGAGTACTAGCCGGGCTATATAGAAATCTGAAGACATCTATTTTCCTCCCGGCTTAGTAAAAGAGCAATGGGCCAGAGGCACGACCAACCTGAGGCCGCGGGAAAATGGGGGGAGGGTATCGTCGAAGGGAGCATAAAGCGGGGATTTAGTCATCACGGTCCGAATACATTCCTATGGATAAGGACCGTGATGGCGTTAAAAATCACCGCAGCGAACGAAGACGATGCCCGAGGCCCATCCGCGGCCGGCGGAATGGCAAGCCGCGTTGCACTTTGGAATGATTTCCGATATAATCACTCATCCCATGGATTCGCTCCGTCGGGAATTGAGAACAACGGATGAAAGTCAACGTCTGGAATACGATCCTACAGCTCAGTAAAGAGCGATCCGTCGAGCCGCGTCTCATCATCCAGGCGATCGAAGAATCCCTCCGGGTCGCTTGCTCTAAGTTCTTCTCCCAGAAGGAGAATGTCCAGGTCTTGTTCAAGCCCGAGAAGGGGGAACTCCGTGTTTTCACCGTAAAGCGAGTGACGGAGAGCCCCAAGAATACCGCCGAGGAGATCTCCCTCGACGAGGCCCGAGCCATCCGCCCCGACGCAAAGGAAGGCGAAACGGTCGAGGTCGACCTGCCGTCCGATACACTGGGCCGCATCTCCGCCCAGGCCGCGAAACAGGTCATCTTCCAGAAGGTCCGCGACGCCGAACAGGAGAAAATCTACGGCGATTTCGCCCCCAGGATCGGCGAGATCGTCACCGGGGTCGTCCGCAGGGTCGAAGACAACGTCATCGTCCTCGAGGTCAACAGGATCGAGGTCTCATTCCCCCTGCGCGAGACGCTCCCCAACGAGGAGCACCGGCGGGGAGATCTGGTCAAGGCCGTCATCGTCCAGGTCCTCAAAGGCTACCAAGGGCCCCAGATCATCGTCTCGCGGGCGAGCCCGCGATTCCTGGCCCGGCTCCTCGAAACCGAGATTCCGGAGATCGCCAGCGGGGCGATCGAGATCAAAGACATCGTCCGCCAGCCCGGAGAAAGGGCCAAGGTCGTTGTGGCCAGCCTCGAACGCGACATCGACCCCATCGGCGCCTGCATTGGCGTCAAAGGGAACAGGATTCTGGCCATCTCCAAGGAACTCCAGGGCGAAAAGATCGATATCATCAAGTGGTCGCCCGACCTCGTCAGCTACGCCAAGGCCGCCCTCAGCCCGGCCAAGGTCGACCGGCTCCAGGTCGTGAGCCAGACGGAGAAGGTCATGCTGGCCATCGTCCCCCAGGACCAGCTTTCGCTGGCCATCGGCAAGAAGGGGATCAACGTCAAGCTGGCCTCCCGGCTCGTCGGCTGGAAAATTTCAATCAAGCAAGAAGACGCGAATGAGTGAACCAACCAAGAAACCCGCCGTGAAGAAAGCACCCAAAGAGGCCCCCGCCAAGCCGGCCGCGCTTGCGCCCGCCGTCCACAAGCCGGTTGCGCACAAGCCGGTGGCCCCCGCCCCTATTCCCCCTAAGCCCGCACCCCCCAAGCCGCTGCCTCCGAAGCCGGTAGCGCCGCCTGCGCCTTCCGTTCCGAAGCTGGAGTCCCCGCGGCCGACGCCTCACAAGCCGGTGGCCCCCGCTCCTGTTCCCCCTAAGCCCGCTGCCCCCAAGCCGGCGCTGCCTCAGCCGGCGCCCCTCAGGCCGACGGTCCCTCCGGCCGCGGCGCCCACGCCCGCTATCCCCGTCAGACCGACTCCTCCCCCGCCGCCTCCCGCGCCGCTCAAGCCGCGGCACAAGGTCGAGTTCCGGGAGGGCTGGCTTCTCAAGGAGGCCGCCGGGGCGATGAAGGTCAGACCCAAGGACCTTTTAGACAAGCTCGCCGCCAAGGGCATCAGGGCCGACCTCGATGAGTTCGTCGACGCCGAGCTCGCCGCGGCCATCACCAAGGCCACGAACTTCGACGCCGAGTTCATCACCCTCGACCAAGCCATGCGCCGGAAGGCCGAGGGCCGGACGGCCGAGCTCGCGCCGAGGTCACCCGTCGTCACCATCATGGGCCACGTCGACCACGGCAAGACGACCCTCCTCGACGCCATCCGCTCCTCTCACCTCGTCGAAAAAGAGTCCGGCGGCATCACCCAGCACATCGGCGCCTACCGCGTCGCCGCCAGGAACCGCACCATCACCTTCATCGACACGCCGGGTCACGAGGCCTTCACTCAGCTCAGAGCCCGCGGCGCCAAGGCCACGGACATCGTCATCCTGGTCGTCGCCGCCGACGACGGCGTCATGCCCCAGACGAAAGAGGCCATCGACCACGCCAAGGCGGCCAACGTACCGATCATCGTGGCCATCAACAAGATCGACAAGCCCGAGGCCAACGTCGACCGTGTCAAGCAGCAGCTCTCGAAAGAGAACCTCCTCGTCGAGGACTGGGGCGGCAAGACGATCAGCGTCGAGGTCTCGGCCAAGGAGAAGAAGAACGTCGGCGACCTTCTCGAGATGATCCTCCTCCTCAGCGACATCCTCGAGATCAAGGCCAACCCCAAGGTCCCCGCGCAGGGCGTTGTCCTCGAGGCCCGCCTCGACAGCCAGAAAGGGCCCATCGCCACCGTCATCGTTCAGCAGGGTACCCTCCATCAGGGTCAAGCCTTCGTCTCGGGCCTGTCCATGGGCAAAGTCCGGGCCATGTTCGACGAGCATGGCAAGGTCCTCAAAAGCGCCGGGCCGTCCATGCCCGTCGAGATCATGGGCTTTTCGGAAGTCCCCGTCGCCGGCGATTACTTCCAGGTCATGGACGATCCCACGGCGGCCAAACACGTCGTCGCGTTCAGGAGATCCCGGGTCAAGGGAAAGGAATCTTCCCGAGACAGCGGCGTCACCCTCGACGAGATGTTCAAGAAGATCGAAGGCGGTCAGGCCAAGGAGCTGGCCCTCGTCCTCAAGGCCGACGTCCAGGGCTCGATCGAAGTCCTGTCGGACGTCGTCTTGCCCCTCAGCACAGACAAGGTCAAGATCAAGGTTATCCACGCCGCCACCGGCAACATTACCGAGACCGACGTCCTCCTGGCCTCGGCATCCGAGGCCATCGTCATTGGCTACAACGTCAAACCGAACCCCAAGATCCTCGACCTGGCCAAGAAGGAAGGCGTCGAAATCCGGACGTACAAGATCATCTACCAGGTCGCGGATGATATCAAGAAGGCCGTCATCGGCCTGCTCGACCCGATCATCAAGGAAACCTTCCAAGGCCGGGCCGAGGTCCGGAAGATCTTCCAGATCCCCAAGATCGGGACTATCGCCGGCTGCTACGTCCAGGACGGTCGGATCACGCGAAACGCCGAGGCCCGCGTCCTCCGCGGCCGCGAGGTCATCCACCAAGGAAGGATCTCCTCCCTTAAGCATCTCAAAGAGAACGTCACCGAGGTCAAGAAGGACTACGAGTGCGGCATCGGCGTCGGCGGCTTCAACGATTTCCAGCCGAGCGACACGATCGAGGCGTTCATCCGGGAAAAAGTCAAGGCCGTCTAACGGCGCGGGAGGGTTCCGATGGTCGTCGGCGTCCTGACTCTCGATCTTTTTTTCCCTTACGCCCATTCCCTCAAGGACAAACGGCGCATCCTCCACGGCTTCAAGGACAGGGTCCGAAAGCGCTACAACGTCGCCCTGGCCGAGGTCGACTACCAGGACAAGTGGCAGCGGGCCTTGCTCGGGATCGTCAGCCTCAACAGCCAGCAGACGATCGTCGAGGAGGTCCTCGGCCACATCCTGTCCGACGCCCGAAACCTTCAGGAGGCGGAGGTCGCCGGTCAGGAGATCCGTTATGTCTGAAAAGGGCATCCGGCCGCGTCGCGTGGCCGAGCTCGTCCAGGCAGAGCTTAGCCGCCTCCTCATCAGCGAATTCCAGGATCCTTCTTCGGGGCTCCTGACCGTCACCCGTGTGGAGATGACCCCGGACCTCCATTCGGCCAGGGTCTGTCTCAGCGTTTTCGGTACGGCCGACCCTCGGGACCTCCTTGCCCGCATCGAGAAGAGCAAAGGGCACCTCCGGCGGACGCTTGCCTCCCGGGTCAAGTTGAAGTATAATCCCGACCTATTTTTCGCCTTGGATCCGGGCCCCGAGCACCAGGAGAGGATCGACAGGCTGATCGAAGAGACAAAGAAGCATGGCCACTGAACCCCGGGAACAGATCGCGGCCAGGATCAAGGCGTCGCGGACGATCGCCGTGACCTCCCACCTCCGGCCGGACGGCGACTCCCTCTCGACGGCCATGGCTCTCAGCCTGATGGGAAGCCTCCTGGGCAAGGATGTCGCCATCGTCAACCATGACCCAACACCCCTGCCCTTCTCCGGCTTCCCCGAGCTCGCCGGGATCCGCGTCGGCCAGATCCAGGCGGCGGACTTCGACACGGTCATCCTCCTCGAGTGCGCCGACGTCTCCCGCTCCGGGCAGGAAGGCCTCTCCGGAGCCTACAAGATCAACATCGACCACCACTATTCGAACACGCCTTATGCCGACATCAACTGGATCGACCCCGAGGCCCCGGCCGTAGGGGAGATGGTTCTCGACCTGAGCCGTTTCTTGGGCATCACCTTGACACCCGAGATCGCGGAGCACCTCTACTGCGCCATCGTCTCCGACACCGGCTCGTTCCAGTTTTCCAACACGACGCCCCGCGCCCTCGCGGCCGCGACCGAGCTCGCCCGTCTCGGCGCCAGCCCCATCCGCGTCACGGAGAGGCTCTACAACAACAACCGGCCGGAGAAGATCCAGCTCCTTGGCCGCGTCCTCTCCACCCTGGCCATGAACGGCAGGGGCACGATCGCCGTCATCAGCATGTTCCGGCGCGATACCGAGTCCCTCCACCTCAAGGAGATCGACACCGAAGACATGACGACCCTGACCCGCACCATCAAGGGCGTCAAAATGGTCATGTTCTTCAAGGAGATGGGCCATGAGATCTTCCGGGTCAGCCTGAGGTCGAAGGGCAGCGCCAACGCGGCCCGGGTGGCCGAGCATTTCGGCGGCGGCGGGCACATCCACGCCTCCGGCTTCACCGTCTACGGCCCTTATGAGCGTCTCATCCGGGAGGTCCCGGCGATCGTCGAAACTCTCCTCGACGGGGCATCGCAGGGCCCTTCCGGCCCGTCGGACTGACCGCCCCGGACGACCCGGAATGCCCATCGACGGCCTTCTCGTCATCGACAAGCCCGCCGGACTCACCTCGCACGACGTCGTGGCTAGGATTCGCCAGCTCCTTGGGGTGCGGCGGGTCGGCCACGGCGGAACGCTCGACCCGGACGCCACGGGCATCCTCCTCGTCGCCGTCGGCCAGGCGACGCGGTTTTTCCCCTACCTCTCCAAGGAAAACAAGGTCTACGAAGGCGCAATCCGGCTCGGCTTCGCGACGGACACCTATGACGCCTCCGGGCATCCGTCCACGGAGGAATCGCGCGACTTCCCCGGCCGCGAAGACCTGGCCGGAGCCATGAAAAACTTCGAGGGGAGGATTCTCCAGACGCCACCGCCCTATTCGGCCAAAAAGCTCGGCGGAAAGCCGGCCTACAAACTGGCCCGGGCCCATAAGGAATTCACCCTGAAACCGTCCGTCGTGATGGTCGAGTGGTTCAGGCTTCGCGATTACCGGCCGCCTCTTGCCGTCTTCGAAACGAAATGTTCGGCCGGGACTTACGTTAGGTCGCTCGCCCACGACCTCGGTCAACGCCTGGGCTGCGGTGCCCATCTCGACGCCCTCCGGCGCACGTCCGTCGGCCCCTACGCTCTGGGCGACGCGGTGCCCCTCGCCGCGTTGGAAGGGGCGAGAGGAAAAGACGAGGCTGCGGCGCTCATCCTGCCTCTCGAGCGGCTCCTGCCCGGGGTGCCCGCTGTGGCCGTCCTCCCGGAGGCGGAAATGCGTATCCGCAACGGCGCTACCCTCGGGCCGGCTCATCTCGGCCCCCCTCTCCCGGACGCTCCCTTTTTCCCCCGAGAAGCGTGCGTCCTGCGGCTGTTCGGGGAGTCTGGCAAGCTCCTCGCCCTGGCCCGGCCTTCCCCTGACGGTGAGAGTCTCCACCCCTTCCTCGTCATTTCCTGATTACGGATCGCCGGGCCGCCTCCAAAACGCCGGAAAACGGCGAATCATCTTGAATTTTGGCCGGGGGTAATGTATTGTATTGTGGTTATGCGCCTGAACAAGAACCAGATCGAGCATCTCGGGTCGGTGATCCTGCGCACTCTGACCAAGGAAGGCAAGATCATCTTCGAGGACAGGGCCCGTCTGCTCGAAGAGCTGACCAACCTGCTCATCGAGGAGTTCCAGAAGGAGGATCACCTCGACCAGGAGGTCCGCGAACTGCTCAGCAAGCACATCGAGAAGATCCGCAAGGATAACATCGAATACCAGCAGATGTTCAAGCTGATCAAGTCCAAGCTGGCCCGGGAAAAGGGGATCGTCCTGTGAGCAACAGACTGTCGCGGGAAAAGATCAACTACCTGTCCCGCCAGATCCTCAACGTCCTCGAGAAGGTCGACCAGGTCGATTTCCTGGACGACCCGAACGAGATCCGTCTGGTCATTGTCAAGTCCATCGAAGAGGAAATGAAGCTCTACGAGTCCCTCGACAAGAAAGCCATCGACAAGATCCAGTCCCAGAAGAAGGCCATCGAGGAGGGCAGCCGGGAGTACGAGATCCTCTACCGGAAGTACTACAACGACGAGCTGGCCAAGCTCGGCAAGCTCAGCGACTGAAACCCGGCGAACCGGGGGGCGATCTTGGGGACATGTCCCCCTGGCACGTGTCCCCCTTCTTATTATTCCATTAAGATATTTCCTGAAAGCGCGGCTCCGAGTTACTCCGCCCCGCTTTTATCGGTCGCTTCTCAGAATCCGCTCCCTGCCGCCCCACCGCTACGGGGGCTATGCATGGCCCCCATCACTGCCCGAGCGGCAGAACATCACGGAGTCGCATTTCTGTAAAATATCTTAATGAAATCTTAATCCCGCTCCTCAGTAAATTCGCTTAAGCCAGTCCCTTTGCTAAGCGCAGCGTCTGCGGGAAGCCTTATGGCGACCTTCATCCCCTGTCCCTAAATCCCAAATAATCAACAGAAAAAAAGGGGCCAGAGAGTTCGCTCTCTGGCCCTTTCGGACGTTCGTCAAGGGACAAGCCTTCGCGGCGGAAGTGGACCGCGGCGGCCCGCCCCGGCCGCTGTTGACGGTTCGGCTTAGAACAAGAACCGGAAGCCGAGTCCGGTCTTGTAATTTTGGTCGAATGACCGTAAGAGGGGCGCGCGGAACTCGACGAACACCTGGCCCTTGCTCGTCCGTTTGTCGAAGACGTCGAATCCGGCCTGGCCGACGAGGTCGGCACCGGACTCGTGGTTCGGGTCAATCGGCTGGGTGGCCGTGCTGAAGCCGACGCCGGTGCCCAGGAAGAAATTCTGGAAGTGGCCGTTGATCAGGGCGTCTGCGGTGAAGACCATCTTCCACGGCGAGCCGGCCAACGGGATGGCTCCTCCGGCGCTCAGCGTGAAGCTCCAATTGTCGGGGACGATCCAGGCGAACAGGCCGCCGCGCAGGAAGCCGTAGAGGGCCGTGCTCCCGCCGTAGATGCCGGGGCCGCCGGCGACCGTCCAGAAGAGCTTCTTCTGGGTCACCTTGAAGGTCAGGCGGCAGGGGTCGGAGGCGGGCGACTGGGCTCCGTCGTTGTCGAAGACCGTGACGTTGATCGTGAAGGTCTCGGCCTTGGTGAAGACCTTTTCCCAGATCCAGGGCTTCCGCGTCGAGACGCAGGTGTCGATGACGTTGCCCCGGGCGTCGAGGAGCTCGAAGACGACCTTGACGATATGGCCGTCGGGGTCGCCCGACCCGGAAGCGTCGAACGTGATAGGCCGGCCGACGTAATCCTCGCACGGCAGGCATGATGTCCAGAGCTTGCAGATCGGCGGGAAGTTGATGGATACCTTCCCGGCGCAGGGGTTGGTCGCCGCGATCCCTTCCATGTTGACAGCCGTGCCCTTGAAGAAGTATTCGCCTGGCTTGTCGAACTTCGTCTGCCATTTGGGCGATTGGGGCGTCAGCTCCTGGGTGGCCAGCTTCCGGCCCTGGGCGTCGAAGACCTCGACGCTCATCGTCTTGGCGTACTGTATCCCTTTCATGTCGACGGTGATCGGGTCATTGACGTTGGCCCGCTCCGGGCTGACGACGAGGCTGCAAACGGCTGGATGGATGGCGTCCTCGACGTTCTTCCCGAGGGCGATGTTGCCGCATCCCTTAGGGATGATGAAGTCGTAGATCTTCCAGTCCTTCTTGATCTTGATGAGGAAGACCGGGAGGGGAACCTTCCCCGCCCACTCCACGTTACGGGCGATCTTGACCTGATCGCGGGACTTGAAGAGCATCCACTGGAACGTCTCGCCGACGGGCAAGGTCGTGTCGACCCATTTGGCCGTCTTGATCTGGTCCATAAAGGCCTCAAAGAGATCGCCGTTCTCCGTCATGTCGAAACCCGTCTTGATGTCGGCGGAATAGCGATCGAAGAGGCCCTTCATGACCTCCGGGGTCGGGACCTGGCCCTTGACCTCGACGAAGGTATAAAGTCCGATTCTCTTGAGTTTCGTCGTCTGGGCAAAAGATATCGCCGTGAGCGCGATGAGCGCCATCACGACGAAAAGTAGCATAGACTTGCGCATTTTCATTTAAATCCTCCGATGATTAGGTATGAATAAACAAGTTTCATGGAGATTTATATTAAAATCGGGCCTATTTGTCAAGAAAAATTATTCCCTCAGGGGCAATACTGAGCACCACCCACCCCTTTTTAAAAATCGTAGCGAGTGGGGTTGAACGTATTAAGGGTTTCACCCCCGAAGACGGCCGGCTGCCAGGAACGTCCTAACGATTCGGAGGATGAGCCCGGAGTCCCGAGGCGGCTGCCGGAGGGCCTCGAGGAGGAAATCCCGGCCCTTGAAACCGCAGTCGACGAGGTCGTGGAGGAACCGCAAGCCCGTAGGGATGTCCACTTCGGGATGACACTGTAGGCCCCAGACCGGCTGGCCCCCGAGGCGGAAGGCCTGGATCGGACAAGTGTCGGTCGCGGCGAGGATTTCGAAGGGGGCAGGCAGGTCCCGGACCTCGTCGTAATGGACGGAAAACGTATAAGGCGTTCCGGTCGGGCCCAGGAGTTCGTTCTCCTTGTCCACGCGGATTGGCACCCAGCCGATCTCGGGCCGGTCGCAGCGGCGCACATGCGACTCGCCGGCGAGGGCGAAGGCGAGGAGCTGGTGGCCCCAGCAGCTGCCCAGCACCGCAGCGCCCGCGGCGACCGCCTCCCTGACGATCCCGGCCTCGACATCCACCCAGGGCTCGCGCTCGAGGATGGAGGCCTCGGAGCCTGTCAGAATGAAGTGGGAGTAGGCCGCCGGGTCGGGAAGCCGACCATCCCTGGCGACGAAGGCGTCCCACGGAACGGTGAGATGCCGGCTCCAGTGCTCGACGGGCCGGTAGACTCCGGGGTCGATGGAGTTGTCGATGATGGCTACTCTCGCCGCCCGCTTATCGTCCGACATAATTTCTCTCAGGCATTTTATTATAAGTCGCCCAGATCAAAAGACAAGGCGGACTTGTCGCGCCCCGCCGAAATCTGTTATAATCCCTTTTCGTAAAATTAGGAGAACGACCGTGATATCTGTAAATGAAGATACCGAACTCACCGTCACCACGCCCGACGAGCCCGGCATCTTCGGGCGCGTCCTGGGGACCCTGGCCAACGCCGGCATCAACGTCAAGGCTATCTACATCTATTCGAAGACCGACCAGAGCCACTTCCACCTCGTCACCTCGGATGCCAAGAAGGCCGAAACGGCCCTGCGGACCCTGGGCTACAAGGTCAAGTCGAAGAAGGTCGTCACGGTCCTCTTCGCCGACCGGATCGGCGCCGGCGCCGAGATCGGGGCGCTCCTCGGCAACGCGGTCATCGATATCCAATACTCCTACGGTTCGTCCGCGGGAGAAGGCAAGACGCTCCTCGTCTTCCACACGAGCAACAACCGCAAGGCCGTCGACACCCTGAAATAGGCCGCCCCTTAAATTTCGTTGACAAGCCGGAGGAGATGTCATAAAATAGTTATCTTAGAGTCGTATCAAGGAGGCTATCATGTCAAAAGCCGAGCCTAACGTCGTCCCGTTGTGCGACGTCCTGCTGGTTCTTCTCATCATCTTCATGGTCATTACTCCTCTCGTCCAAAAAGGAATAGATGTCAAGCTCCCCGAGACGCAGTCCGATTCCACCGCCGGCCAGCCCACGGGCCTCATCGTTCTAACGCTGAAAATGAATGACGTCGCGGAGATCAACGGCATCAGCTACGAATTGCGGGGCCTTCTCGAAGAGCTCCGGCGCCTCTACAGCGCGCGCCAGGACAAGACGATCTTCATCCGTGCCCTGGCCAAGCTCCCCTTCTCCAAAGTCATGGAAGTCATCGACATCGTGCGTGGCGCCGGGATCGAAACCCTGGCTCTGATCCCCGACTACCTCGACAACTGATACGTTCAACGCCGTTA
>Ga0315291_10005390_pt1 | contig 16061 bp, 14 predicted proteins | sample YL17G12_20_MG_FD_203070 | JGI IMG/M metagenome (GOLD analysis project Ga0315291, IMG submission 203070) | Sediment microbial communities from Yellowstone Lake, YNP, Wyoming, USA - YL17G12_20 | ecosystem: Environmental > Aquatic > Freshwater > Lake > Sediment | place: USA: Wyoming | collected...
TCGTCCATGCCCGAGGCGATGAAGGGAAGGTGGATATCAGCGTGTTCAGGTTACTCTGCTGTATCTAATCAGTCAAGCCTCCAATTAAACCTGAGAGGGTTACTTTGGCGTCGCCAAACAGCAGGATGGTTGATGGTAACTGATAGAGGGGGTTTTCCACGCCAGAGTAGCCGGGCCTTTCATCCAGATTGCAGACGACCGCGCATTTGGCCTCATGCGCCATGAGGATGGGCATGCCGGATATCGGCGTATCTGCTTGCTGGATGGCGGCTGGATTGACTACATCGCAGGAACCAACAATCAGGGCAACGTCAACGTTTTTGAATTCCGGATTGATCGTTTCCATTTCCACGAGCTTGTCATATTCAACTTCAGCCTCAGCCAGAAGCACATTCATGTGCCCAGGCATTCTCCCTGCCACTGGGTGGACGGCAAACTTGATGTCCACGCCGCGCCGTTCCAGATGGCGCGCTAATTCGACAACTTTGAATTGAGCTTGCGCCAGAGCCATTCCGTACCCAGGGATGATTACCACTCTCTGAGCCTTTCTTAGTTTATCTAGCGCGGCTTCCAAAGGGGGGGGCGCGGCTCTTGCGGCTGGAACAATTTCAGCTGGCGCGTCAGCTTCTATTGCCGTCGCGGTACCTGCCGTGGGGGGGGCCTCTGCGGCTGGTGGTATTGTGGGTGTCGTTGCTCGATCAGTCGAGGTGGCCATGGTACCGACAAACACATTGACCAGGCTGCGGTTCATGGCTTTGCACATTACGTGAGTGAGAATCGATCCGGACGCCGCCACGGTTGCTCCGCAGACGATCAGCAACCGTTCTTGCATGACGGCACCGCAGAAGGCCGCTGCCACTCCTGCTGTCGCGTTAAGAAAAGAAATCAGCACCGGCATGTCCGCGCCACCGATCCTGATTGAGAAGAGGATGCCAAGCAGAATGGCCAGAATAAGCAGAACCAAAAGCAGCCAGACCTCCGGGCGTGGGTCACGGAACGCGGAGAATACGGCCAGGATAAGCGTGAGGAGAGCCACTGCCAGCAAAAGGGCTGAATGCTGCGGGAGTACCGTCGGCCGTTGATTGATTTTGTTGGCCAGCTTAGCGCTGGCGATCATGCTACCGCTAAAGGTCGCGGCGCCAATAATCAGGCCGAGAATTCCCGATATCTTGCCGAAAGAAGTCAGATAGGCACTTGATCGGTTCAATTCGACGAAAGAAACCAGGAAAGCCGCCACACCGCCGGCTCCATGTTGAAATGCAACCATTGCCGGGATCTGGATCATATGGACGCGCATGGCGACAATGACGCCAACCATAGAGCCGGTGATGAGGGTTGCCAGGACGATGCCCGGCGATAATATTCTGTAACGATAAAGGACGAGCAAGAAAGCGACCAGCAAGGCGAAGGCGTTGATCAGATTGCCCGCTCGTGCTCCCTTAGGGCCTTGGAATAGTCTGATCCCAACGATCAGCAGGAGGACGACGAGAAGGTCAAAAAGCCAATTGAGCCAGGTTCCCATCGGGCTATTCCTTTCTTGATTTCTTGAAGAGTTTCACCATTCGATCTGTAATGACAAAGCCTCCGGTTACATTGAAAGCGGCCATGGCGATAGCTACGGCACCGAGAATCTTTTCGGCTGGCGCGGTATCAACCGCGAAGAGTATTACTGCTCCTAGAATCGTAACAGCCGAGATGGCATTCGTCATGGACATTAACGGTGTATGCAAAAGTGATGGTACTCTAGAGATCAGGAGATAGCCGATGGCAAAAGAGAGCACAAATACGGACACCATGATCAACAGTTCAGTCATCTTGCATCCTTTTCCGATCAAACGACAATCAGCAGACTTGCTCGTCGGTTACTTTTCCCCCATTGCCTTCAGCGCACCGGCAAATACAATTTTGCCCTGGTATGTGACCAAGGAGTGTTTGACGATCTCGTCTTCCAAGTCGAAGTGATCGATGCCCTTCTTGAATAGATTCTCCACGTAATAATACATGTTATTGGCATACAGCCAAGCAGAGTGAACAGGCACGCTACCGGGAATATTTGCGATACCGCTTATCGTGATGCCATGCTTTTCTACAACCGTGCCGCTTTCAGTCAACGCGCAGTTGCCTCCCTGGTCGATGGATACGTCCTCGATGACTGCCCCTGGTTTCATCTTGGCCACCATCTCCTCGGTAATGAGGATGGGCGCGACCTCGCCGGGCACCAGCGCACTGAGGATGATAATATCCGCTCCCCCCACATACGGCGCGATCGCCTTACGCTCCTTTTCCAGCCATTCTGGCATCAGGGCTTTGGCATAACCGCCTTCGCCGGTGGCCACTTCTGCTGGCATTTCAAAACCGACCACCTTCGCGCCCAGGCTGTTCGCCTCTTGACGGGCGTTTTCACGGATGTCGATGGCCTCAACCACACCACCCAAGCGTTTGGCAGTTGCAACTGCCTGCAGACCGACCACGCCGGTGCCGATAATGAGCGCCTTTGCAGGTTGGATTGCACCAATGGCGGTACCGAGCATGGGGATGAATTTTGGCAGGTGGCAAGCTGCCATCAAAACCGATTTATAACCGGTGACGGTGCTCATGGAGGACAAAGCATCCATTCGCTGAGCCCGCGAGATGCGCAGGATGCCATCCATTGTGAAAGATGTGATGTTCTTGTCTCTCAACCCCCTGATCATTTCGTGGTTATTGGGCGCTGCGGGATGCAGGAAAGTGATTAACGTACCGCCTTCGCGCAGCATGTCCACTTCCGTCTTGCCCGTGTTGGGATTCATGTAGGGCTGCTTGACTTTCAGGATGAGATCTGCTTTGGCAAACAGTTCCTCGACATCGGAAAAGATGCGAGCGCCGGCCTTTGTGTAATCATCATCAGAAGCAAAGATACCGGCGCCAGCCCCGGTTTCCACAGCAACGTCAAATCCCATTTTGCAGTACTTGGCTACTGTCTCGGGTATGGCGGCGACGCGTCGCTCAGCCGGCAGTATTTCTTTGGGTATTCCGATTAACATAGTGATCCTCCATTTTTTCTGGTTGGTTGTGTTTTAGGGTTGATGGATGCGCCACTCGTCGTACAGCTCGCCGTAGAGTAGCTCGAACACCTGCCCATCCGCCGTCCGCACGCGGAAGCACTTTGCCCCGGGGATACGCCAGCGTTCCAGAATTTCGTCAATCTCCAGGCGCTGTCCCCCCCAGGTCAGGGTGACCGGCTTCTCGGCATATTCATATTCGGAATGGCACTCGACGATCTCACTCATATTGTAGGGATTCCTCAGAAAAAATCATAGGACAAGATGTCACTTGTCCTGCAAACAAATGGCATGAAATCGGTCGCAGATCCTTCCTCTACAATAGAACACTGCTGTTGTCGCCGATGTTCAAGGTCATGGGCGCTTCGTCGGCGCCGCGCCCCTGGATCCGGGCCTGCCGGCCGATAAACGAGCTGCTCAAGGCTGCCGCGTTGACCTCCACCCTCGCCTCGAGGATGCTGTTCTCGATTCGGCTGTCCGTGATTTTACAATTTGCCCCGATGGAGACGTGCGGCCCGACAGTTGAATTGCTCACCTCTGCGGTGGGATGGATGAATACCGGTCGGACCATTTTGACATCATCGCTGACATGATTGGCGGCGTTCTCGCGTCCATGCTCCAGCAAGTAGCGATTCGTCTCCAGTGTGGCTTCTATCGTGCCGGTATCCAGCCAGATGCTTACCTTTTGCGTGCGGAATTTCGCCCCGCGTTCCAGCATGATATTGATGGCGTCGGCCAGGAAGAACTCGCCTTTCAGGGATGTACCGCGCCGCATTTGCTCTTCGATGGCGGCGATTAAATCCTCGCTGCGCTTGAAAAAGTAGCAACCGACGATGGCCAGGTTATTCTCCAGCGTCTGCGGTTTCTCGATCAACCGCCTCACCCGTCCTTCTTTGTCCACTTCCGCCACGCCGAAGCGGCGCGGGTCGGGCACGGCCTTGACCCAGGCTACACCATCAAGAGTCTCGTCTGCCAGGAAGGAGAAATCGGTCTCGATCAGTGTATCGGAGAAAACCATCAGCATTGGGCCGCTCAGGTGCTGGCGCGCAAGATAGAGCGCGTCCGATTGGCCGCGCATGACTGACTGCACAACGTAATGCGCCTTCAGCTTTGGGTAGCTTGTCTGCATGAAAGCCGGGATTTGTAGTTCGCCCAGGTACGGCCCGACGATGAAAACGTATTCGCTGTTTTGGGGATTGGGAACGGTATCGAACATCGCCAGCAGGTGGTCGAGGGCGGTCTTGCCTGCCAGGCTGATCAAAGGCTTGGGCTTGGACCAGGTGTGCGGCCTCATGCGCGTGCCCCAGCCGGCCATTGGGATTACGATTTTGAGGTTCATAGCTCTATTTTACGGTATTTTGGCAAGGAGTGCGAAGTCTCCCTGGCCTAGCCCGCCACCAATGCCTGCCTGTCCTGGCGACAGGCCAGGACGCCAGGTGCAGGCGGGCATACATTTCTTCGCGTTTCTCGCCCAGGCGAGTCCAGTCGGTCAGCCACTCGTCAGCGTTGGGTGTGGTGAGGGGGCACGCTTCGATAATCTTGTAGTGCGGTTCGATTTCTTCCCACTTCCAGTTGATGAGGGCGGCTGGGGTGGAGGGGAGGTCTTTGAGCAAGAGAGTCCTTTCTGTTCCAGTAATCAGTGTTCAGTCATCAGTCAACAGTGGGACTGATCACTGGTCACTGATAACTGATCACTTTGAGGTTTGCCAGCGAGGCTGCCAGCCGTTTATTCCCAACTGACTCAAATACAACGTCAACGGTCTCATCATCATCCTGGATTCTACTGGTTAAAACGATGCCCTCGCCCCAAACAGGATGCTTGACGCGCATCCCAGCCGTGAATGTGGCCCGTTTAACGGCGGTAGGCTTTGGCGTGGAAGGCGTCGTCCAGGATTGGGTGTTGGAAAAACGCTGGGAGCGGCCTCCGGCCCGGGAGCTGCCGTTCAACAGTTCGGGCGGGATGTCATCCAGAAAACGGGATGGATAGGTCTCTTCGGCGTAGCCTCGTCCGCCGCGCCGCAGGCAGCGTATCAGGTAGAGACGATCCTTGGCGCGGGTGATGCCGACATAGAACAGGCGGCGCTCCTCTTCCATCGCTTCGGGTTCGTCGAACGAGCGGCTGTGGGGTAGGATGCCGTCGTCCAGGCCGACGATGAAGACGACGCCAAATTCCAGACCCTTCGCCGCGTGGAGGGTGAGCAGCGTGGGAGCGTTCTGGCCTTCGGTGAGGGTGTCCTGGTCGGAGATGAGAGCCACATTTTCGAGGAACTCAGTCAGGGTGCGGGATTCGTATTCGACGGTGAGACGGCGCAGCTCCTGGACATTCTCCCAGCGCTCGGCGCCCTCCTCCGTGCCGTCGTCGAGATATTCCTTGTAGTTGATGTCGGTGGCGATGCGGTCGAACAGTTCGGTGACGGTGGCCCTGGCCGCCTCGGCGCGCCAGTTGGCGAGCAGCGCGCCGAAATCAGCCAGTGGCAGGACGGCGCGACCAGTGAATTGCGGCCAAGAAGGAGACGCGTCGCCGCGCGCCAGGTCGAACAGCAACGCGCTCGGCGAGACGTTCGTCCCGCGCGCCGCGGTGTGCAGGGCAAGTACGGTCTTATCTCCGATGCCGCGCGGCGGGACGTTGATGACGCGGTCGAGCGAGACCTCGTCGGCGGGGTTGTGCACCAGGCGCAGATAGGTGATGATGTCTTTGACCTCACGCCGTCCGTAAAAGCGCTGCGCCCCGACCAGCCGATAGGGCAGGCGGGCCGCCAGGAAGGCCTCTTCAAGCAGGCGGGACTGGGCATTGGTGCGATACATCACGGCGCAATCCCCAGCTTCGCATTGTTTGCTGGCGACGAGTTGGACGATGCCATCCACGACGAAGGAAGCTTCGCCGTAAGCGTCGTTGGCCTCGTAATAGGAGAGCCGCTCGCCCTGGCCGCGTTCAGTGAAGAGCTTCTTGCGGCGACGGTGCGGAGCGCTGTCAATGACCGACATGGCCGCGTCTAAGATGGTTTGCTTGGAGCGGTAGTTCTGTTCCAGCAGGACCACCTGACAATCTGGATAATCCTGTTCGAACCTCTGCACGTTTCGATAGTCTGCACCACGCCAAGCGTAAATTGACTGGTCCGGGTCAGCCACGACGAAGACATTCCGGTGAACGGACGCCAGATGTTTGAGCAGAATGTATTGGGCGTAATTCGTATCTTGATATTCGTCCACCAGCACGTGAACGAAGCGCCGGGCGTACTTCTCGCACACGGCGGGATTCTCCGAAAGCAGCCAGGCCGTCCACAACAGCAGATCGTCGAAATCTACGGCGTTGTTCTGTTTCAATAATTCCTGATAACGCTTGTAAATGCGTTTTACCACCTCGTCGCGGTAAGTCTGGGTGGTGTATTCTTCGGGGAAGATCAGGTCGTTCTTGGCGCGCGAAATTGCCCCATGCACCGATGGAGGTCGGTAGGTTTTGTCATCCAGGTTCAAGTCTCGGATGGCGGCCTTGACCACCCGCTGCTGGTCGTCTTCATCGTAGATGACGAAGTTGGAGTCGAAAGGCAAATGCTCGGCTTCCCGCCTTAGCAGCCGGGCGCAGGTGGCGTGGAACGTTCCCAGCCACAGGCCGTTGGTAGCCTCCTCGCCCAGCAGTCCGCGCACACGACCTTCCATCTCCCGCGCTGCCTTGTTGGTGAACGTGACGGCCAGCATTTGGTAGGGACGCACACCCTCGTAACCGATCAGATAGGCAACGCGCTGGGTCAGGACACGCGTCTTCCCGGACCCGGGGCCTGCCAGTACCAAAACAGGCCCGGCGCCAACCGTCACGGCCTGGCGCTGCTGGGGGTTGAGTTTGTCGAGGAAATCCATGGGGATTTGTAATGCTCGAGCGGGGGTTGAACCCACGCTAGAGAAAGAGAGGATTACATCAATTCGGAAGTGCAATGCGGGCAGCGAGTGGCCTTGATCGGAATGGCCGTGAAACAATGCGGACATTCCTTCGTGGTCGGCTCGGCCGGCGCGAGGGCGGGCTGCTTGTGGAGTCGGTTAATGCCCCTAATTAATAGGAAGATGACAAAGGCGACGATAAGGAAATCAATCACATTGTTGACGAACAGGCCGTAGTTGATGGTCGGCGCGCCGGCGGCCTGGGCATCGGCTAACGAGGCGAAACTCTGCCCGTTCAGGCTGACGAACAGGTTCGAGAAGTTCACGCCGTGCAGCAGCAGGCCAATAGGCGGCATGATGATGTCGTTGACCAGCGAGCTGACGATCTTGCCGAAGGCCGCGCCGATGATGACGCCGACGGCCAGGTCTACCGCGTTGCCGCGCATGATGAAAGCTTTGAATTCTTTTAACATAAGAGTCACCTCTTTTGGGATCATTCCAGCGGCCTCATTGTACCGTCAGGGTATGGGGATGTCAACGAACCTGGCATCGCAGGTTGTTGTATAATGGTAGCCTTGAAGGCTACCATAATTGTGTTCATGAACCTTCTCGAGGGAGATTGTGATGCCTGATCGTCGATCTGTTTTCGAAGGCTTTCTCGTTTTCCTGGTTGTTCTTTTAGCCGCCTGTGGGCCAAAGGGTACCTCCACGCCAACGCCCACATCCATACCCATATCCTCAACGCCCACGCCAACCCCCACGCCGCCGCGCACGTTGACGGTCTGCCTGGGGGAGGAGCCTGCCAGCCTATATCCGTTTGGGAATCTCTCGTCCGCGGCGCGCAGCATCCTGGCGGCAATCTATGATGGCCCAATGGATACCAATTCTTATGGCTACCAACCGGTCATCCTGAAAAAGTTACCCAGCCTGGCGGATGGGGACGCGCTGATCAGCGTCGTTTCTGTCTACGTCGGCGACGAGGTAGTGGACGCGGACAACCTGCCGGTCACGCTGGCGCCTGGCGTGCGCTTCCGGCCGAGCGGCTGCCGGGGCGACGACTGCGCGGTTGTCTACGACGGCAAGGGCGAGATCCAGATGGATCAGATGGTGGTCAATTTCAGCCTGCTGTCCGGCCTCTATTGGTCGGATGGTATGCCCCTGACGGTGGAGGACTCGGTCTATTCATACGATCTGGCTACCTATCCCGACACGCCCGGTTCCACGTACCTGATAGACCGCACCAAAGCGTATGAGGCCGTGGACGAACAGACCGTCCAGTGGTGGGGTAAGCCAGGTTACCTCGACCCAACCTACTTCACCAATTTCTGGACGCCCTATCCCAAGCATTTGTGGAGCCAATACACACCGGCCGAGCTTCCTGACACTGAAGTGGCTGCCCGCGAACCGGTTGGCTGGGGAGCTTACGTAGTAGAAGATTGGGTGAGCAGCGATTCCATCACGTTGAAGAAGAATCCTTACTACTTCCGGGCGGGTGAGGGCTTGCCAAAGTTCGATACGCTGGTATTCCGTTTTATCACCACGCCGGAGACCGCCATCAGCGAATTGATCGCCGGAAAATGCGACCTCCTAGATGCCAGCCTGCACCTAGACGGACAGGTCGGCATCCTAAAGAGCTTCGATTCTCAAGGTCAGCTCAAAGCTATCTTCTCCACGACGGACGTGATGGAACGCTTCGATTTCGGAATCCGCCCGGCCAGCTATGATGATGACTATAACCTCGATGCAGGCGACCGCCTGGATTTCCTGGGCGACGTGCGCGTCCGCCAGGCGATTGCCATGTGCCTGGACCGACAGCAGGTCGTGGATACAGTGCTGTATGGGCTGACGACGGTGCCCAATTCTTACGTGCCCGCCGACCATCCGCTCTACAACCCAGACGTGAAGCCATATCCCTTCGACGTGACGGCAGCCAGTCAACTGCTCGAACAGGCCGGCTGGCGGGATCAGGACAACGATCCCGGCACGCCGCGCCAGGCCCGGGGTATTGCAGACATCCCGGCCGGCACGCCGCTAGTCTTGGATTACTGGACGACCGGCGCGGCCCAACGCAGGCAGGTCAGTGAGATCCTGGCCGGGTCGCTGGCCCAGTGCGGGATCCAGGTCAACTTGCAATATTACGATCCCACCGAGCTATATGCCCAAGGCCCGGATGGGCCGTTGTTTGGGCGCAAGTTCGACCTGGCCGAGTTTGCCATGGGCAGCACAGGTATGGAACCGCCTTGTGAGTGGTTCACAAGCGCCGAGGTGCCGAGCGCCGCTAATCATTGGGTCGGCGCCAACATCAGCGGTTACACCAGCGCGGCTTATGATGAGGCCTGTCTCGCCGCCAAAGGCTCTTTGCCGGGCGAACCGGCTTATGCAACTGGCTATCACGACTCGCAGGCTATCTCCTCAGAGGAGTTGCCCATTGTTCCGTTGTACTGGCGGTTGAAAGTGGCCGCCTCCCGTCTCGATTTCTGCAACTTCAGCCTCGATCCCAGCGCGGCCAGCGACCTGTGGAATCTCGAAGCTTTCGATGATGGAGAGGCCTGCGCCCCTTGACAAAACCACCGCCTTGCCTATAATTCCGCCCGATATGGTTACCCGCCTGTATTTCCAAGGTGTCGCGCGGGCGTTGATGCCCACAATATTCATCCTTTAGAGAGCCGTCATTCGGCTCTCTTTTTTTTACCTGTTCCTTGACTATGAGACTATCCGACTATGAGACTACCTGGACTTATTGACCCCCACGTCCACCTGCGCGAACCCGGTGCGACCCACAAGGAAGACTGGGACTCCGGCACGTCGGCCGCGCTGGCGGGCGGATTTACTCTGGTGCTGGCCATGCCGAACACCAAGCCACCCATCTTCGACGCCGCCACCCTCGACCTGGCACTTGCCGCGGCGCGCTCCAAAGCCCGCTGTGACTACGCCCAGTATGTCGGTGCAGGGCCGGATAATGCCGGTTGGGGCAGGCGCACCGCTCGTGCCGCGAACACCGACGGCACGCCGGTGCGAGATGGCAAGGGGCTACCCCGAGGGGCGGCGGGCTTGAAAATGTACCTCGACAGCACCTTCGGTCAACTGCGTCTGGACGACATGACTCTCTGGATGCAGCACTTCCAGAACTGGCCCAAGGACATGCCCATAGTAGCTCACGCCGAGAGCCGCAGCATGGCGGCGGTGATTTTAATGGCCGCGATCTACGACAGGCCGGTGCACATCGCTCACGTCTCGCTGCGGGAGGAAATCCTGCTCATCAAGGCGGCCAAGGAGCGGGGGATCAAGGTCACGTGCGAGGTCACTCCGCATCATTTGTTTCTCACCCAGCCCCCATCCAACCCTCCCCTAAATTCGCAGAATTTGGGGGAGGGCAAGGGAGGGGGCGGGGGCAGATGGGAAGTCCGCCCACGCCTCGCCACGCAAGTCGATGTTGACGCCCTCTGGCAGAACCTGGATGTCATTGACTGCTTCGCCACCGACCACGCCCCGCACACCCTGGCCGAGAAGGACGGTGAGAATCCGCCGCCCGGCTTCCCTGGGTTGGAAACTGCATTGCCGTTACTGTTAACAGCGGTTGACAGTGGGCGGTTGACGGTGGATGATATTATTTTGCGGATGCACACCAACCCCCGCCGCATCTTCAACCTGCCTGAACAGCCTGAAACCTGGATTGAGGTGGACGCTGAAGCACGATACGAGATCCGCGCCGCGGAGATGAAATCCCGCTGCGGGTGGACGCCGTTCGAGGGCTGGAAGGTGAAAGGACGCGTGCATAAGGTTGTGCTGCGCGGTAAAACGGCGTTTGAGGATGGCAAGATCCTCGTCAAACCCGGTTTCGGGATAAATGTGAGAGGATAGGCTAAAGCAATCCACCCCGCTAGCCCGATTCATACTCAAAACGATATCTATCAGACTAGGAGACTAAACATGCCCACCCCTTCCCCTAACCCCCACCTGCCCTTCGGCGACCAGCGCACAGCGCCCTGGTACGGCAAAGATATCATCTCGGTCAAGCAGTTCGGCCGCGAAGACCTGGAATACATCTTTGCCGTGGCGCACGAGATGCACGACATGGTGGACCACATCGGAACCTTCGACCTGCTCAAAGGCAAGATCCTGGCCAACCTTTTCTACGAACCGTCCACCCGCACATCATCGTCGTTCACCGCAGCGATGGAACGGCTGGGCGGCTCGGTCATCCCGATCAACGAGGTCAAATACTCGTCGGTCTCGAAGGGTGAGAGCCTTCCCGACACCGTCCGCACCCTGGAATGCTACACGGATGTGATCGTCATCCGCCACCCGGAAGTTGGCTCGGCGGCCATCGCGGCCAAGGCGGCCCGCAAACCGGTCATCAACGCCGGCGACGGCATCGGCGAGCACCCCACCCAGGCCCTGCTCGACGCCTTTACCATCAAGGAAGAACTCGGCCACATTGATGGTCTCACCGTCACCCTGCTCGGCGACCTGAAGCACGGGCGCACCGTCCACTCGCTGGCGCGCCTGCTCTCGCTCTACAAGGTCAGGCTGAACTATGTCGCGCCCGACATCCTGCGCATGCCGGCCGAACTGATTGACGAACTCAAGGCCAAGAAGGTCGAGCAAGCCGAGTACACCACCCTCGACCAGGCCCTGCCCGAGACCGACGTGCTGTACGTGACGCGCGTCCAGAAGGAACGCTTCACCGACGAGGCCGTTTTCGAGTCGGTCAAGGGCGCCTATGTGATTGATCCGAAGGTGATGAAAGCCGCCAAGGAACGCATGATCGTGATGCACCCGTTGCCGCGCGTCGGCGAGATTTCTCCCGAGTTCGACGACGACCCACGTGCTGCGTATTTCCGCCAGATGGAGTATGGGTTATACGTTAGAATGGCTTTGTTGGCGATGGTGCTTGGGAAAGCGTAAGCACGTTTACACGTTGCACGTTCGCAAGTTTGAACGTTCCAACGTGCTAACCTGCAAACGTGCCAACGTGATAACGGTGTCCAATGGAAACCTTTCTCTCCTTTCCTCCCGCTTTTCTTTGGGGCGCGGCGACGGCCTCCTATCAAATCGAGGGCGCATGGAACGAAGACGGTAAGGGCGAATCGATCTGGGATCGCTTTGCGCATACGCCAGGCAAGATAAAGAATGGCGATACCGGCGATGTAGCCTGCGATGCCTATCATCGTTGGGCCGAGGACATCCTACTGATGAAGGAATTGGGACTCAAGGCTTATCGCTTTTCGATCTCCTGGCCGCGCGTTTTTCCGGTCGGACGGGGAAAAGTCAACCCGGCCGGACTGGACTTCTACAGCCGCCTGGCAGACGGATTGCTCGAGGCGGGCATTACCCCCTTTGTCACGCTCTACCACTGGGACCTGCCGCAGGCGCTGCAAGACGAGGGCGGCTGGGCGACGCGCCCGACAGCCGAGGCATTTGTCGAGTACGCAGATGCCGTCACTCGTGGCCTGGGAGACCGGGTCAAGCACTGGATCACGCACAACGAGCCCTCGGTCGTAGCCCTGGACGGGCATTTCAGCGGCGAACATGCTCCCGGCATTCGAGATATGGCTGTGGCGATCCAAGTCAGCCATCACTTGCTTCTCTCTCACGGCTGGGCAGTGCCGGTCATCCGCAGGAACAGCCCCGGCGCGGAAGTCGGTATCACGCTCAACGTCAATTGGATTGTGCCCGCTTCCGCGAGCGCGGCTGACCGCAACGCCCTTCGCCGCGAACAGGGCATGTGGGTACGCTGGTACACTGATCTGCTCTATGGGCATGGGTATCCAGCTGATTTGGTGGCGGATGCAATTGCCGAGAAGTACCTACCCCCAGAAGGGATGAGCTTCGTGCAGCCTGGCGATCTGCAGGCGATTGCTGTTCCTACCGATTTCCTCGGCCTGAATTATTACGCCCGTTTCATCGCCCGCGATAACGACGCTCCCGATAACCTGCCGCAGACCGTCCCCATCTCTCCGCCAGACGAAGAGCACTGGACCGAAACAGGCTGGGAAGTCTACCCGGATGGACTGTTCAATGCCCTGGCATGGATCTATTTCGAGTACCAGCCGCCCAAGATTTACATTACGGAGAACGGTGCGAGCTATTCCAATGGCCCGGATGCGGAAGGCCGGGTGCGGGACGCACACCGGCTGAATTATCTGCGCGCACATTTCGCCGCCGCGCATCGAGCTATCCAGGCCGGAGTTCCGGTGGAGGGCTATTTCGCCTGGTCGTTGATGGATAACTTCGAGTGGGCGGAGGGCTTTTCCCAGCGCTTTGGGCTGATCTGGGTGGATTACCAGACCCAGAAGCGGATATTCAAAGATAGCGCCCGCTGGTATCAAAAAGTGATTGCGGAAAATATCATAGCACCCGGCCAAGCGTAGATGTTGCCATAACCGCCCGGCGGTTGTAGAATACACGTGACTTTTCGCTCGAGGAGACCTTATGCGACGCTGGAACGGCTGGGGTGAGGCTGCCATCACATACCCGCTGCCCGAAACCGCTGCACAATACCTGGAAACGCGGATCGGCGCAGGACTGCGCCTGGAGGATGCTTCGCTGGAACGTGTCCTGGCGAACATCCCCCCCGTGCGCCTTTCGCCCCATCCCCGCCTCTCGACCGACCCGGAAGACCGCCTGCGCCACGCACGAGGACAATCCCTCCCGGATTGGATCGCCCTTCGCTCCGGACGCGTTGGCGTCTTCCCGGATGGCGTGGCCTACCCGGCCTGTGACGAGGACGTGCGCGCCTTGCTGGATTACGCCCGTCGCACCGGTACTCGCCTGATCCCCTACGGCGGCGGGACGAGCGTGGTCGGGCACATCAACCCGCTCCCCGGCGGCGCGCCCGTCCTGACCCTCGACCTGTCGCGCCTCAACCGTCTGCTCGAATTGGATGAAACCAGTCGGTTAGCCACGTTCGAGGCGGGTATTACCGGCCCCGAAATCGAAAAGCAACTTAACGCGCGCGGTTACACCCTCGGCCACTATCCCCAATCCTTTGAATACTCCACCCTCGGGGGCTGGATCGCGGCGCGCTCCAGTGGACAGCAATCCTATTACTATGGGCGCATCGAAAACCTGTTCGCCGGAGGCCACGTGGAGACTCCGCTCGGCGCACTGGATCTGCCTCCCCATCCGGCCTCGGCCGCCGGACCGGACCTGTGCCAGATGGTCCTCGGCTCAGAAGGGCGTCTCGGCATCATCACCCGCGCCACTGTGCGGGTACGGCCATTGCCGGAAGAAGAATCCTTCCAAGCCTTCTTTTTCCACGATTGGGAATCGGGCGCGGCGGCGGTGCGCGAGATCGCCCAGGCCGGACTGAAACTCTCGATGCTGCGCCTGAGCAACGCGCTGGAAACCACGACCACGCTGGCGCTATCCGGCAAGGGTAAACTCGTCGAATGGGCCAATCGAGGCTTATCCTTCCTGCGATATGCCGAAGGGCGCTGCTTACTGATCGCGGGGTTCACCGCCGAAAAGAGGGGTAAGGCTGCCAGGGAGCAATTCGCCGCGGCCCGGGAGGTCATCCGCGCCCACGGCGGATTGTGGACGGGCACGCCCATCGGCAAAATGTGGAAAAAGTCGCGCTTCCTGACGCCTTATTTGCGTAACACGCTCTGGGAGCGCGGTTACGCCCTGGATACGCTGGAGACTGCCGTCACGTGGGCGAACGTGATGCTAACGGCAGAAGAAACCCAGAAGGTTATCCGCGAAGGACTGGCAGAAATCGGCGAGCGTGTCCTTGTCTTTGCCCACCTCTCGCACGTGTACAAGGATGGGGCCGGCATCTACGTGACCTATCTATACCGCCGCGCTGCAGACCCTTCGGCTTCGCTCAGGGCAAGCCCGGATGAAACGCTGCGCCACTGGCAGGCTTTGAAAGGCGCGGCCAGCCGCGTCATCGTGGCGCACGGCGGGACGATCAGCCACCAGCACGGCGTCGGGCTGGATCACGCCCCATATCTCGCTGCCGAAAAAGGCGAACTAGGTATGCAACTACTGGAGGCCGTGCGGCGGACGTTCGATCCGCAGGACGTGCTAAACCCAGGCAAACTGCTAGAGGATTAGCATTTTGATCAACATCAAAATCCTTGGCCTGCGACAGCCTGAGCGTTACGCCATCAGGCGGATGATCTTGTCCGCTCAGAGCGAGTTACAAGCGCAATATCCCGATCTTGCGGTTGAGATCGCCGAGGTCCAAGATCCAAGCGAAATTGGCAAGTATGCTTTGCTGCTGATCTTGCCCAGCCTGGTGGTCAACGAAAAACTGGTCTGCCGAGTAGGCCTTCGGCAGCGGACGTTCCCCGGCCAAAAAAGAGGTTGTCAACTGGCTGCGTGAAGCCCTACAAACTTGATTCTCAAGTTTATGTGTCATTCTAAGCGACCCCTTCGGCAGGCTCAGGGTAAACTCCGGGGGCGAAGAATCCCCACCTTGCGATCGGGAGACCCTTCGCTTCGCTCATGGTGACACAGTATAAGAAAAACCTTGAATCAGTTCCTCTCTAACGGACAACCAACATGTGGATAAAAAATTGGCGTGACACCGTCTGGTCGCAGCTAGACCGCGAATTCGATCTCATCGTAATCGGCGGAGGCATCACCGGCGCGGGAATTCTACGCGAGGCAGCCCGCGCCGGGCTGAAAGCCGTCCTGTTCGAGCAGGGCGATTTCGCTTCCGGCACCTCCAGCCGTTCTTCGAAGCTGGTACACGGCGGCCTGCGCTACCTGCGCCATGCAAAAATCAAGTTGACCTACGAATCGGTGCACGAGCGCGAGCACCTGCTGAAAGAAGGCCGCGGCCTGGTCATACCCCTGCCGTTCCTGATGGCGAACTTTCGCGGCGACAAAATCCCTGCCTGGGTCTTTGGCGTTGGCTTGTCGCTCTACGACATCATGGCGCTCAAGTGGAACCACGCCTATTACCAGCCGAATGGCCTGCGCGTCCTCTGTCCGCAACTGACCTCAACTGAGATGGTCGCTGGTTACCGTTACTTCGACGCCCAAACCGACGATGCCCGGCTGGTGCTGCGCGTGATCCTGGAAGCGACAAAAGATGGCGCGCTGGCTTTGAACTATGCCCGCGTAGAGGGACTGATAAGAACTAGCGGACGCGTCCGTGGCGTGGAGGTGCGGGACCTCGCGCCTGGTTCCGCC
>Ga0315291_10005392_pt1 | contig 16058 bp, 21 predicted proteins | sample YL17G12_20_MG_FD_203070 | JGI IMG/M metagenome (GOLD analysis project Ga0315291, IMG submission 203070) | Sediment microbial communities from Yellowstone Lake, YNP, Wyoming, USA - YL17G12_20 | ecosystem: Environmental > Aquatic > Freshwater > Lake > Sediment | place: USA: Wyoming | collected...
ATAGCGGGGATAGTTCCTATACCGTGTATGGACCGAACGCAACGTGGAATGCTAATCTTATCGTTGGGGCTACACCAGATTCAGCAGGACCGTCGACCGCCCAAGTCATTACGACCAACGGCAACCTCCATCTGGACGGGGGTAATTCCAGAGACATTTACTATGGCTATTATGCCAACAGCCGGTCCGCACCAAACGTCCATAATTTCTATGGAGGGACATACTACTTCAATCAATTGCCTCAAAATTATAGTGATAATGCTCACGTTTGTGTAATGAATGGTGATAAAATGTTGCGGAGTCAAGCGGTCGCCCATCAGGTCGTCGTGTATCCCAGTAATTCGTGGGGTCCAGGGACGAACTTAGTCAATGCGTTTTACCGATTCAACGGATACACATCACAGATGATTATCGGCCGTCTGTCCTATTTTGTATCTGGTAGTACGATGGCGTACCCTACCATACGGATTTACTCGCAAAGCACAGGACAGGTTTGGTACTTCCAAACAAACAACTACACCAACAATGCATATAATCATATCACCGTTCCCGTCTACGCAATATTCAATGGACTTTATACAACAACAACCGGTTGGTTTGATATTCTAGTTTATAATAACGGAAACTGTATTACGGATACGAACGATATACTTGATATTCACGTCATAACATTACCCGGGCATTCATATTAATTTATATTTTCTCAATAGAATATAAATGGCATTCGTTGGAACTGGTTTTATTGACCCGAAAGACTACCCGTTCAAGAAATGGATTGATGAATGTAAACACTTAGATTGCGATGAGCATCGCCATAAGATAGAAACGATTAAAGTTCATATTGCCGATATGGTGGGTGAAGAGCATCTATATTGCGATAAGTCGCAACTCTGTCCCGAGGGTAAGTTTCGCAGACCAAAGAAACTGATGGAGGCAGAACGCAAAGGATTTAAGAGTGTGATGGAGATGGATATGGCCGATAAGAAAGCAGAGGAGGATAAGAAGGCACAAGACGAAGAGGATATGAAGAAGCGTTCCCAGATTATGGAACAACACGCCCGAGACTTAGAACGGCAACTTACACAGAGTATGAAAGCACTCGAAGACTATAAGAACCTAACGGAGGAACGGTTTAACAAATTGGCAAAAATGATTTCTGGAAAATAAAAATACTTAATATAAATGTCTCTACTCGATAACTTACCGCCCGTACTATCCAAGATAGTCAAAGCGGAAGATGTCGCCCCCCTCGGCGAGGACGACGAGAAGAAATTTCTTCTTGTATGCTCCCGAGACCTCAAACAAGCCGAACTTGACGTCCTCACCAGTTACGGAAAAGTGTTGATCTATCGCGATAGCTACCAAAATATCCCACTGGATAAACTACTCAACGACTCAGTATACTGCGTCCTCAATATTCACCAGAAATCACACCGTGTCCTCCTCGGCAAAGAAGACCTATCAGCCTATCACGTCGTGGCGGTGATCAACAATTATGATACGTGCGATGACTGGATGGAGGATGTCGGCGCCGAAAATGTGGTCAAAGGCCTACCCGACCACCAAGCCTTCAAGGCGGACTTCAACCGTCTTCTTATCACAAAGAAAATCAGAAAAGCATCGTGCGTCAAATCCGTCTATCGTATCCTTTTAAAAGTGTTGAGGGGATGGGCCGACGAATAAAAGATTACCTCATCTCCTTAGCCGTGCAAAGCGCTCTCACGTATCTCCAATTACCTTCTTTTTTGATTTATTTTCTCTATATATAAATAATAATTTTATTTAATATATTTCTTTACAAATCCTTTTAAGAAAGTGAAGCAATTACTTGACTGAGAGACCATACTTTTTCCATCTTGCCTTCTACTTCACGCATAATTTCGTCTCCTACCAGAATGTTCTTACGAAACGAACACGTGCATAACTGTGGTGAACCGTGCGGACACGTTCCAATATAAGTCTTGACGAATGGTTCTCCCGACTTTAACTTAGCCATCATTCGACAGTAGGCTTCATCATTGACTGCTATTTTAACATAACTGGGGCCGGAACAGACTTGGATACGAATTGGTCGACTCATCTTTAAGTATTAAAGAACATTTAAAGGAAAAATCAATTTTATTTTTTAAATTATTATAATAAATGTGCAACGAACTCAAATATAAAAAGGGCGGGGCCGTTATCGCACCACACAATTTCACGAAAGGCGGAGCCGTAAAGGCCTCTCACAAGAACATCCCTAAGAAACTGCTAAAAAACAAAGACCCAGACCAAGTACTCGCAAGATTACAGGCGGGAGAAATAGTTATACCAAAAAAGCACGTCAAAAAAGTTGTTCCTCTGTTGAAGAAGGCCGGTATCAAACTACCGAACGTAAAGTAAATTTTATTTTTTATTAAAATAAAATGGGTTGGTTCGGCAATTTATTCGAACGAGCCAAACAAGGTATTTCTAATACCGTCGATGCTGTTAAAAACACATTCAATAACTGGTCAAAGGGATTTTACTCTGCTCCCGGCAATTACAAGTACTGCGGACCAGGCAACCCCATCAATAACGGAGAACCGGCTAATGCCTCTGATAGCGCCTGTCGTCAACACGATATGGATTACGACAACTTTAAGAAAACAGGGGTCAAAGGAAAGGAGCTAAACGATCTAGTGAGGGAGAGCGACGAGCGTCTCATCTCCAATCTACAAAAAGCACCGGACCGAGATACCGGGTCATACTTTGCAGAATATGGCATTCGAGCGAAGAAACAGCTTGAAAACTGGGGTATTCTTAACCCAAATCAATTCGTTACTTAGAAAGTTTCATATCCTTCACCATATTAGTCAACATACTATGCATACTCTTTTTCCGAAATTCCTCGTCCATATAGTCTTTATACTTGGGGTTGCTCAGGTCTTTGATTTCGAGAAACCACTCGGGTGGGACTTGCTCGGTGGTCGTAATGACAGGCACTTTATCTTTTTTTTGAAGAAATGCCATTATCTTTATTATATAGATATATTTTTTTTTCTATTATATTTTTTTATCTTGTCTTATTTTAAATAATGCCACGTAAGACTAAATTAAGCGAGGCCTTAAATGACGAGGGGTACTCGATTGTCCCCAAAGAGGTTGTCCCTCCCCCTCAGGAAATCCCCGTTGTAAGTCAAACGGCCGTCAAGACTAAAATCAAACGAGAGATGAGCGAAGCCCAACGCCTCAATATGATTCGAATGGTTGAGGCCAATAAAATCAAATGGGAAGAAAAACGAAAAGCGAAAGCGGAAGTAGAGGCTCAGTCAAAGTCAAAGCGTAAGGTCGATGATCAAGCCCTCATTGATGCTGGGACTCATATTCGGGTAAAGATTCTCCCCAAGAGGGTATATAAGCCAAGGGGAAAGCCCACCCAAGAAGAGGAGACAGAAGAAGAAGAGGAAGAGGAAGAGGAGAAGGCGTTTCAGGCTCCTCCGGTGAAGCCGAAAAGTCGAAAGGCTCCGCCACCGAGTGATACCGATACGACAGAAACGGAAACAGACGGTGAGGAGTATAAGAACCAGAAGCGGGTTGTTCGACGTGAGGTGAAGAAGAACTTAAAGGCTCTAAAAAAGATTGATGAAGTTCTTGAACAATCATCGGGCAATCCCTATTTAGCTTATCTAACTCAAAAATGGAAGTAATCATTTATTATTATATTATAATAAATGACAACGGTTGCAACATATAATCTGTTTTTGAACAGCCAAAACCGAACGACAGGGACATCAAGCGACTATGTCCTCAGTTTATTTAAGCCTATCACTCTAACATCCCCCAATAACTATTTTACGGTTCGAGTCGGTTCCGTAGAACTCCCCTATGCATTCCCCCTCATTACCAATGAGAATAACACTATTAATTTTACATTTGTTAGACAGAGCGTAACGACCACTTCAACGATTACAATTGACAATGGGAATTATAACATCCTTAATCTTCTCGATCTAATCGCCAACAAGCTTCAAGCTCAAATCTATACTCTCACGAACTACTTGATCAAATTTAATTTCACCTACGAGCGAATCACCGGCAAGGCCACTTTCGCTTTCGGCGAAACAAGTTCGGGCATCTCTCTATCCGTAACGATTCAAAATAATTCACCCGTTTTTATGACCTGTATTGGGTTCGTTAACGCATTCACGTTTACCTACAATAGCCCGTCGGTCTCTTCTCCCGCTACCTCGACACAAAATGTAAACGTAACGCAAAATACAGCTGTTTATATCCGTAGCGATGCCCTCGCCCAAACAACAAACTATGAGAATATCGTTGCCAAAAGCAATATCTCAAATATTCTCGGTAAGATACAGCTTAGTAGCACGCCACAATCTTATATTCTCTGGACAAACCCGAATGATTTAGAAATCGAAATTAACAACCGAGTCATCGATACGATGGATATCTACCTCGGGACGAGTACCTCGTATACCCTCGATCTGGGAAACCTAAATTGGTCGATGCGACTGACCATTCACGAGAAGAGCCGAAACGGAAGAGACGAACAACATCTTGACCGAGCAACCAATATGGAATCGACAAATCCATTGCTTGAAGAGAGAAGTAAAATCGTCGATCAGTTAAAAAATCTGAAAACTAAAATTATTTCCTAATAGATAAATGAGTCAACGATCTACCCAAATCGTTAAAGTCAATATCAACACAGAAAAGAAGCGCAAGCGAAAGAGGGTTAAGAAGACAAAGAAAAAAGCTATAACAGGTACGGGCTTACAGCCCTTCCTTGGAACTCCTCAATACGGGCAAATTCCTATACCAGCTCCCTACGCTCGGCAAGGATGGACGTTAGAGCCGATTATCGCCAAGCAACTAGAACAACCGGCTATTCAGCGTATCGAACAACAACCGCAAATGAACCTTGTTCTACCCCCTCGCGAAATTCGGGACTATATGGGGCGGATGCTTGAATCTCAATTTAATGTAGGAGGTAGAAACAGACCCATCATCGAAGAGATGCAATCAGCTCCTCCCTCGCCACGTGGTAGAGCCGAAAAGCCACCATCTCCGCTTGTAGCCGGTCAACAGCCCCCACCTCTTGTTCTACCTCCTGCCGTAAAGATAGAGGAAGAAAAAAAGAGAGATGAACCTTCACCAGAATTAGTGTTTATCGTTGAAAGCAACCCAAGGCATTACCGAACGGCCGAAGATCTGCAAGCTTTGCGTAATCAAGGCAAAATCAATCAGGCGTTTTTACGCAAATTTGTCTTTCGAAAGAACAAGGCAGACGACGGCGAAAGTTCAATCGAACAAATTATACTTGCCCTCGGTCTCCCTTTCACACGTGAAAGCTCAACAAACAAAGAGAAAGCGATTGCATACATTCTACAAAATATATAGGTCTTAAAGGAAATAAAAATGATTTTACAGGGAAAAAACTAGGTTAAAAATATCCAGAATAACTTTATTGAATATGTCATCGTTCGTGTATAATCCCGAGGAGTCCAAACGTCGCGAAGAGGAGGTCTCGAAAGCTGGTGCGCTTGTGCTTAGTATGAACGGGATGCGTAAGGCGTGTCGTTATATTCTTGATGCGAAAAATAAGACTGATATCGTGTTCTTCTTTGTAGCACGTTCGGCAGATTTCGGCGTGTTTAATCGAGATGAAATGAAACAACAAATGCGTCTTTGGAAGTCTCAGGCGAAAGACGGAAAAATTACCACATATGCTGAGAATAACAAAGAATACGATGTGGATAGCAAGAAGGTGTATTCTCTTGTCATCAGTCCTAAATGCGTGCCCCAGTATTGCCCCCTGTCGCTGGCTTTTGGTACAATGGTCTCAGGCTGGACCTACGCCTTCACCAAGAAAGAGAACCGAGATGACGTATTCACGTACGTGAAGAAGTACTGCGTGGAGGAGAGCGAATAAAAGAAAAGAAAAGAAGACTAAATTTTATATAATATGACTATTATATAAATGAAGTGGATCCATCGAACCGAGCAACAGAGGCGTAACGATGTATTACGATTGCTTAAACGCTATCCCGATAAAATACCAGTCTATGTCGAGGGGGAAAATATATCACAAAATAAGTTTCTTGTCCCATATGACATCACCGTTTCTCAATTTTTATATATGTTGCACGAAAAAGTACTATTGACACCCAACGAGTCGATATTTCTGTTTTGGGGGAAACGTAGAGAGATAATGGCAAGTAATATGACAGTAAGAGAGATATATGATAGAGCGAAGGATATCGATGATATGCTATACGTCATTTATTCAAAAGAAAATGTTTTTGGATAGATAAATGTACCTCATCAGCGAGTACACCAAACAGAAAGCAAAGGAAATTGAGGTAGAAGTAAGACCTTCCAAAAATCCGAAAAAGAAGATAGACGTCTATCGAATGGGGACAAAAATAGCTTCAATAGGTCAAGCCGGATACAAAGACTATCCTACCTACCTGAAAACAGAGGGAAAGGAAGTCGCCGAAGAACGAAGACGGCTCTATCATATACGACACCCAAAGAATACCCTAAACGAAGCATTAGCAAAATATTTGCTTTGGTAAAACTTCCTTTAAGACCTATATGGGGATATGGGGGATATGGGGGATAAATCGGTAAAAAACCGTAAACTTTCTATATTTTTATTTGTCTTCTTTTTTATTTTCAAAAGTTTACAGTTTTTTACATAATTATCCCCCATATCCCCCATTTTACCCCAATCTTGATTTTTCAATTTAAAATTTATAAATTTATTTTATATAATTTTTATATAAAATGTAGTCTTACATTGAGATGGCTTTTACAAAAACTTTATTACCGTGATGTCCATCTTTAATAACCTTTACTTTGAGTTGTGTAAGAAATTCTGCGAATTTTCTATCACTTACGGGATCTTTATATGTATTTTTGCACCATCCAAGATACGAAGCGTATAATACCTTTTGTCGAATAAAATCAGTTGATTCTTCGTATTCACTCATAAAGTCGGCGATTGGGTTGTTTTGTCTCATATATTCGGCCGATTCGTTCTTGATTTCGTCGTTTATGATGAATTTGCCTTGTGTTTTCTTAAATATGTCCATCATTAGCCACATAAATCCGTTATGTAATGCTTTATCGCTTTCACTTCTTGTCTTGATGTTATCGTCTCTCTTTCGATGGAAATCTTCGATTGGTTCGTCGACGAACTTATACGGATATTTGATAACCTTAATTCGGCGTTCGACGCCTCCGTCGTTCTTAGATAGTTTAGGAATATCGTTACATAAAATCGACATCGTAAAATCGACTCTCATAGATGATGACTTTTGGAAAATCTCTCTTACTGTAATTTCAGGCTCTCCTGAAAGCTCCTTGATACGAGCAACTTTTAGAGTCAAGGTTTGGTTATCATCTTCGGGCTCATTGAGCTGACAATAACGCTTGCCACGCATTCCCGCCATTGCTGAATTTGCGCTATCCCGTCCTGATGCGTTTTGAGTGAGTTGATCGATAGGTAAAATACCTGCGTATAGGCCAAGCGCATTTCTCATAAGATTTCCGTTAATCGATTTACCGTTTGAGGCCGAACCGGTTTGAATATAGACGTTTTGTTGAGGATTTCCGGCCTGAAAGTGATAAGCGAGCATACTTGCATAAGAATCATATTCTTTTCCGAAAATCGAAAGAACAATTGATCGAGCGTCTTCAATATCCTTTTCGATGCGTTCCGGTAGTGGATAACCGCACGTCGTAAGGATCATATGTTCTTTCTTGATATCAAAGATAGCGCCAGTTTTCATATCGACGGCTTGTTGATCGCTAAAACAAAACCAATGATGGAAGCGGTCAAACTCTTTCAAAATCATCTCGTTTTTGAATAGAATTTGTGACGTTTTGACGATTTTGACACAGGCACTATAAGAACATAGTTTGACGGTCTCTTTCAGTAAAGCCTGTTGCTTCTTCTTGAACTCCTTTTCATCCTCTTCTTTGATCTTCATCGTTCTTACAAAATGATTCATCTTTTCGCCGATGCATTTCATCAGCGGATAGATAACGGTTGATTCGTCGCCAATCTCCCAACCCTTTTTCGCGCTGTAATGGATCCAGCCGATAGGTGTGGAGTAGAGAGAGTCGCCATAATTTTCAAAGAAAATTTCAGCGATAGCTAAATCGGTAAGTGTTCCGTATTGATGCCACGCCTTCAATAGAGCCGACATCATCTTTCCTTTCTTCTTGCAAAAGAGAGCCTTCCAGTCAACGCCATCTTCTTCGAGCCACTTATGAATAGTTGGGAAGCCAAGACGTTCTTTTTTCTCACCGATATTAAACCACTTACCAAGGCATTCGTTCTCGTCATATTTCGCGTACCCTGACTCTTTGGAAAACCGCAAAAAGTCTTCTTTCTTCAAGCCGTTTGAGTTCATCAGGCATAGCAGTTTGAACCATTCGGCATAGTCTCGAAAACGTTCTTTCTTGATCATCGCCAACATCTCTATCATCTTTTCGGATCGTTCGCTAGGGTCTTTTTCGTCCTCGTCCTCAACGAATGTGATATTGACCTTCTCCTCTTTCTTACGTAAAATGGTAATGAGAGATTGGCCGATTTCGTCGTTACGTTCTTCCGGTACATTTGTGATAATATATTGGTCTGGTTGTGTGTTCTTCATAGGGATATGAATGTTTGTCTTGTCTTGCATCGCTCCGTATGGTAGGCGAAAGCACGTTTTGTTGGCATATACTCCTCTATCAACAGAGTTGATCATTTCACCTTTTAGCGATTCTTCTAATCCGTCAAAGATTCTCGGAAAATCATATAATGAAACTTCGAATTTGGGCTTTTCAATATAGATGTTTTGAAATATGACGTGAAATGATAGTTTATCTTCGTATGACCCGTTCGTAAAAACGAAGTTATGAATATTTGAATTTCGAGTTAATACCCGAACGACTTCTTGTTCTTTTGATTTATCCCCATTATCGATTTTACAATCGAAATCAAAGAATAAACGAGTGATTCCATCCCCTTGATTGAGGAATTCAAACGGTAAGTTTTTAAACGTTTCCCACGAGAGAGACGCGGGAGAAATAGATAGAAGGGTATCATACTTATCTTTTGCGATACGATGCGTTTTACCAAGTTTTGCAATTGCCATTTTATATAAGATAAGATATTTATTTTTTAAATTACTTTTTTTATTTTATATTTTACAAATTAAAATTCGATTTTATATTTTATAAAATTTCAATTTAAAAAATATTTATCTTATATATAATAAATGTCATTGCCAATCGCACCTATCCGTAATATCCACTTTCCGCGAGTGAGCGGGGGAACAATACAGATCGTTGTTTTGTGTCCATACTGTAATAAGAACCATAAGCACGGCGCCGGAATATCGCTCTCTAATATTTCACGATTTTTTAGTGAGCGCCTATCCGATTGTGATGATAACCCTAGACCCTATACTATCGGTGAAGATTATAAAGAAGAGCCAAAGTCATATACTGCCGAATATCATCGAGCCTATCACCGCAAATACTACCACGAAGTTTTAAAGAACAAAACAAAGATCATTATGCCTTTCAATCAAAAAGAGTTTGAAAAAGAAAACGATGAAAAACGAGAAAGCGAATAAACAAAAATATATGAAAAAATTTATTATCTTGGATATAATAAATATGTCATTTGAAGATTGTGAGTTTGGATTACTCAATCAAAAAACTATCAAACCAATTCTCGAACGATTTTTTAAGGATGAGCTTACCGATACCAGTCTATTTGATCGATATGACTTCAAAGGAAAGCAGAATGTATATGAAGTCAAGAGTCGACGCAATGCATATCAAAAATATCCAACGACTCTAATTGGAGAGGACAAAGCAGGTGAAAACGTCATCTTTGTTTTTTACTTCACCGACGGAGTTTACTATATCACCTACAACAAAGAGGTATTTAAATCTTTTGAGTGTAAACCATTTAGACGTTGGAGAGCAGGGGTAAGAGACAAAGAAAAGAATTATATCTACATTCCTATCGAATCCCTTACCAGAATACAGTAATTAACTATAATATATCGTAAAAAGTAGATATATTATACAATAAACCACGATATATCATAATAAATAGGCATATTACGATTGATATAAAATTTTATATATATCATAAAATACTGTTATTTCACCATATATCGTGGTTAATATGATGTATATTAGTTAATATCTAATGTTTCGTATGGTTGATATTGGTTTATTTGCTTATTTCTTCATCGCTCGCAATTTTGCCATCTTGTCTTTCATCGCCTTTGATCCTTTCGCCGGTTTCTTCATAACTTTCCCGCCCTTCTTCATCGCTGAATTTAACATCATCGATCCGTCGGGCATCTTATGGACCAATCCGCCCATCTTCATCGCTACTGTGTCCTTGACGATTTTAATCGTGTTCATCTGTGGTGGGCCTTTCATAATTGAACCATATGGTGTCATTCTCATTTCATCCATTAGTCGCATTTTATTATTAGGAATAATAAAAAATTTACTTTTTTGCATATAACAATGCTTGTTCTTTTGTGTGGCCCATATCTTTGGCCGTCTGCTCCATCTCTCGAATGTCGATGTCTTTATACTTATCCGAAAGGAATGAGTGTCTCAAAATATTGACTGACGCCTTCTTTCCTAGGATAGAATTTAGACGCTGTTGCAACTGTGAGCTCGAAAACTTCTTATCGGTCATACCAACAAGCAACCAATCGTGTGGGTTTAGTTTCTTCCACTTATCGAGAATGAATTTAAGCTTTGGATTGATTGCGACATCTTCTTTTCCGTGTGCCTTGAACGTCTTATACTTATTGAAGATAAACTTTGACTTCTCGATAAAGTTATCTTTTGTTTTGTCGATCTCGCCTTTAATCCGCATCTCGGTATAGTCTTGTAGACGACGAGGCGGTTGCAATACATACAACGACAGAATGACAAAGTTCTGTAATCGCTGAAACTCGGCCGGTCTCAACGAGGCCTTTGAAAGCAACGGGCGATTGTCTTTATCGAGTTCCGCATAGAGTGCCTTCAATTCTTCTTGTGTAATCCAATTCTCTTTCTGGCTCTCTGTCTTTTCTTGATCCTTTTCTCGGTCGTTGTAAGCGTGTGCATCATCAAGCATCTGTTTTCGGTACATCTCGACAGCGGGCGTCTTCTCCGTGAGAACAACAAGAGAAGCTAATTGAGTTTTACGTTTGCTACCGTCTCGATCTTTTAGATATTCCATTACGTCCTTAGGGTGCTTAGAAAAGAACTCGACGGCTCCGTCAACATCTTGGGTCTTTTTCATATACTTATACAGATTCGAGATGATGCTGGTATAGGTCTTAACTGAGGAATCCGATAGAGAAGGTCGGTTTTTCTTAACCGTTTCGCGAATCTGTTCCATTTTATATATAGTAAAATAAATAATAATTATATTTATTTTGATGTATTTGTGTTTTAACGAATGAGAGAAGCGTTTCCTTGGCCATCGATTGCGATGATCTGTTGTAAAAGGCAATAGATGAAGAACGTACCGGTCGTAGCGGTTCCCTGAAATTCGAGAACGGCCGAATTCACTGGGGTGCCTTGGAATGAAAACCCGGCATCAAGCGACTTACTGGTGGAGAGACCGCCCAAGTAGGCGCTGGATGAATAGATAGCACGGGTCAAGTTGGCATACGTTACATCTCCGGCAACGGCTGTATTAACATTATCGGCAGACACGCCGACAGACACACGGTCGCTGTCATACATAACGTTCAACGAACGATTCATCTCGATGAATTGCTGAACGGGGGTGTCGAGATTGCCGTTGAATACGAGTTGACCATCGAGATAGAGACGACAAGATGTTTGGCCACCATCCGTAAAATGGCCCGAATCACGTTGGTTGTCAGCACGAACGGTGTTCCAGAGAACAGCACGAACAGAAGAAGCGTTCAGACCGATATTTTGTGTTACGGCCCCAGTCTGTGCAACTCTCACGTTGTACATCGTGTTAATCGGCATCTGAAAGAGACGTTGACCCAACATCGACTTGATACCGGCTTCAAACTGATGGTCTGGGCAAATCTGTTCGCAAACGAGGGTGGCCGAAGATACAGAATATTCGCTTACAGCGTCGGCTGAGAGCTGGACGATAGAATTAACAACGTTATCGAGATCAACGTTGAGTTGGCACGAGTTAAGCAAGAAGAGGGGAAGGTGTTGTTTGGAGTTAAAGGCGCCCAAAAGAATGGGGATGCAAACCGTTAGGGTTTGGGCTGTGTTTGATCCGGTTAAGGTGTCCTGATTGATAGCATCATCCACCTGTGCAAAACTTGGGTTTGAGCAATGAAGTAAGAGGGAAGAATAGGCTTTGTTGTATGAGAGGATTTGCTCGGCAATTGCGCCAGAGGCGAGAAGGGTCATACGATTGACAACGGAAGAAGCCGATCCGTATTGCTTGAAAGCCCACGCATAGGCTGTTGCCTGAGTAACGGAAACGGTGAATTTGAGGTAAGCCGAACCAGAAGCGAGGAAACCGGCGCCCATATTGGCGGGTAATACAAACGAAAGCTGACCCGAACTGGTCTGTGTGCCGTTTTGGGACGAGATAGACAGAATCTTCTTTGTGGCTCCGGCGACTCGGGGGTCAGAATTTGACAACCACGCATTTGGGATGTCTTGCGACGCAACGCTGACTGGGTATGATTTGGCGGATGTGAATTGGGCTGACATCGTTCTTTTCTCTATGAGAAAATAAAAAATTTGTTTTTTTTATTTATTTATGCTTGAAAATGCTTTTTCAGAGCGTATGGTTCGGCTTCTCGTGCCATATCTCGCGTTATCATACCTCCCTTTTGAAGCCCTACGGCTCCTAATACGTCTCGTGCTGTTCCAACGCCAGACTGAACCTGTTTGCCCGTGCTTTGAATTGTATCTGTGATTGCTCGAAGCGGTGCTGGGATGAATCCCTTGATTTTATCATAACCGCTTGAAATTGTATTGAATAGAGGATTAACGACCTTGTCGTACGCCCACCGAAACGGTGTCTTGATGCCCTCCCATAAATCGGAAAAGAAGCCCATTGTTTATATTAAGAGAATTTTTATTTATTCGATTTTTTCTACGTCGAGCGTAATGATAGCAAGGTCGAATACGTTGTTTGTTGTTCCATCGTAAGCGATGCTTGAAATCAATTCGAGATCAATTTGGCCAGATTGGGCCTCAATCTCAAAACACCATTCGCCCTGAGGGTTTCCCAGAGTGTGGGCCTGTTGATTGAGAAAGACGATATCTCGGGGATAGGTTCCGTTTGTTCCCTTAAAACAGTCGCTACGTATGCGGATAACACGATTTGATGTCCCAAGAACAACATCGGCGAAAACGACAGTTTGAAGTCGTGCTTTGTATCGGCCAAACAGACCGCAACTATAAAATGCTCGGGCTGGTAATTGGAGATTGTTATCTTCGATGACGATTTGTACAATCATTTATATATAGGAAAATATTTTATTCTGGTAATTCGTCAAAGCGATCAAAATATTTCGGTTTGGCTCCTGTTAGGTTCAAAAACAGAAAACCATACGGTTTACTCGTGGCCTCCTTCAAATTACGGGCAAAGACATCTTCATCGACGTTCAAATTCGTTTGAAATGATTTCAATTCGCTCTTTGAATTCGTCTTATAAATAAACAGGCCGTCTACCTGATTTCGAATCATCGGCGGGATACTCGTGAATTTATGTGATATGAGCCAAACACTGGTTTTGAGGTGTCTTGAATTCGTAAAAAGTCCCGAGATTTTCGAAGGTTTGCGACCTGTTGGAAGAAGATGCGAGCAATCATCAATGATAATCAAATTCTGCTGTTTTGGTGCGTCCTCGTTCAGCTCCTTCAATCGATCCACAATTTCCTGAACGACTGTATCGCTGAGGGTATCATATACCTTGTCTTCTTGTTCGAGTTCTTCGTATAGACCAGATAGTTTTTTATCGGCCGAGGCCGACGGTGATATGAGGAAAATATTTTTGAAATACTTTCGGTATGGACTCTCTTTTAGCGTTAAGAGATTGAGAACAGTCGTTGTTTTCGAAGAGCCTTTCCCCCCTATAAAGAATAGGACTCTCGAACCAAGAGGTAATACGCCATCACTTTCAATAATTTGGCTATCGCGAGGTTTCATCTTCTCGGTAAGAGGATGCGATTTAAGTGCTGACATTATAATTTCTTTATAATAAAGAAGATAATAAAATGTCAATCAACGGTCTTCAACAACAATATTTCGCCAACAGCCTTGACGGGCTAACATACCTCGACGTAAACGGTCTTTCAATTAATGGGGATGTAATAGATTTGACCTCCTTGGTCCCATATACTGGGGCCGATAAACCAGTCAACGTTGGGGTTCAACCTATTCGAACATCTTATATCCCAACGATCAATACGGATGTTGTCAATTTACTCGCTCTCAACCAGACAACCACCGGAACGGTAGGATATGTCGATCAATATTATGTTCCTTACAACGGCGCAATATCCGATACCAATCTTGGTAACAAAAATTTCACTGTGGGCGTCGGCGGAAATACAAGCCTCTCCAATCTCGTCAGGACAGAACTTAATAACGTATTAGCTGGGTACAATCCTGCCTCAATCGTCGTTGGGAATAATTTCGGGACGATAACCAACGCGGGCGGTATCTACCAGTCAACAAGTACCGCAACATTTGCCTCTCTGTTTCTCGGTACTATTACCCCGGGTGAAAAGTATAGCGTATCAATATCGGTCAAGTGTATCGATCCAAATTATACCACTCAAATTTATATTTACGAGGCATCTGTCCCGAATTACCTATCGGGAGGGCTTCAACTCTTATCATTTGCAATTCCTCCCAACACAACCGGGTTTAATGTATTTACGGGTACAATTAACCCTACGCTCTCTAAGCTACTATTGGTATTTTCAACTCAAATCATAAGCGGGATCAATACCCTCTATTGGAATGCGTTCAGTTTGACTGGGATGGGTTCAGTCGTTAAAAATCTGATTGCACCTACCACAGGTCTCGACGGGGCAAATAAAACATATGTAGACACGGCGGACGCCCTTAGAGTGCCATATTCAGGTTCTACCGGTGATGTCGACTTAGGAATTTATAAAATTAGTTCGTCGACAGCTCCAAGCACAGGAAACAATCTTACCAATAAAACGTATGTTGACGCACAAGACGCCTTACGTGCCTCTCTAACAGGAAATAATACGCTTTCTGGGACGAACTCTTTTACCAACACGGTATCGATGACACCCGCAACGGCAACAGCGACGTTTTCCCTTGGATTAAATGGTTCAAATCAAATTGTAAAATTTACTCCAAGTAGTGGTATCGGCGGGTCGGTATCAACTGGATATGTACCTTACGCATCGTCTGCGAACATACTGGCGAACTCGATCATCAGTCAATCGGGATCAACGATGAATGTGGCTGGAACGGCCGCATTAGCAAATGGTTCATTCGTCTCTAACTATGCATCTCTAAATGCTGGTGCTGGTTCAAACCTAACCTTAACAGCTGGAAATGGAGCATATGGGTCGCTTGAAGCGTATAACACAGCAAATACAGTCAAGCTCCCATTAGTCCTCCAGGGATACGGAGGGAATGTGGGAGTTGGGACAACAACCCCAGCCGAAAAATTGACCGTTCAAACCGCCACAGATAGCTATGGCATAACTCACACAGATGGCACGGTTTCAGTGGGTACGTATGTATCTGCAACGAGAGGTAGTTTTTTTGGGACGAAATCGAATCATATTCTCAGTTTTTTTACGAATAACAGCGCCGCCCGTCTAACTATAGATACCGCTGGAAATGTGGGGATTGGCACAACGACACCAGCATATAGACTAGATGTATCAGGCGGAGCGACACGTGTAAATAGCGGGGATAGTTCCTACACCGTGTATGGACCGAACGCAACGTGGAATGCTAATCTTATCGTTGGGGCTACACCAGATTCAGCAGGACCGTCGACCGCCCAAGTCATTACGACCAACGGCAACCTCCATCTGGACGGGGGTAAT
>Ga0315291_10005395_pt1 | contig 16053 bp, 17 predicted proteins | sample YL17G12_20_MG_FD_203070 | JGI IMG/M metagenome (GOLD analysis project Ga0315291, IMG submission 203070) | Sediment microbial communities from Yellowstone Lake, YNP, Wyoming, USA - YL17G12_20 | ecosystem: Environmental > Aquatic > Freshwater > Lake > Sediment | place: USA: Wyoming | collected...
TCGTTTTTTTGGATTGAAAACGGAAAATTTCGCGAGGTTCCCCTGGCCGAGACAGCAAAGGATTTTCGCAGAGTTCTGCAAATTTCATCATCCGACCGTTCCATAGGCCAAATCGATTGATTATATAAGAATATAAGAGTGGAAAGGCGCATCAATAATTGAATTTTATGCCATCCTATTTTTGCTTTCTAGTCAAATATTCCTGTCTTATGTTTCCCTTTTTCTTGGATTATCCTGATAATTGATGAGTCCAAGCAAGTTAGTGTATAGGGAAGGTTGCAATTTGCTGTAGGAGAAGTGACCTGCCCCCTTAAATTGTCCAGGTATAATAGGAAAAATAACCGAAGTGAACCTGCCCCCTGATTAGGTCCATTTTTTAGGTTAGAAAAATATTTTGTGAGTCATTTTTGTTAGTCTCCAGAACCGTCTCTGGAAGAGGTTCGGGATTCGCTCCGCTTGCCGCAAATTCTTCTGGAGTTACATTGCCCAAGGAGCTGTGCGGGCGAATCTGGTTGTAATCCCTCCTCCATTTCTCTGTCTTTTCCCGGGCATCCTCCAAGCTCATAAACCAGTGCTCATTCAAACACTCCAGCCGGAACCTGGCATTGAAGGACTCGACATAGGCGTTGTCCGTGGGCTTGCCGGGACGGCTGAAGTCAAGCTTCACGTGATTCCAATAGGCCCACAGATCGACATCCTTCGAAATGAACTCCGGGCCGTTGTCAACCTGAATCGTTCGAGGCTTTCCATGCTCCTTGGATACCCTTTCGAGAACCTCCACGACCTCCATACCCCGGATCCGCTGGGCCACATGGATGGCCAGGCTCTCACGCGTATGATTGTCCACTAACGTTAAAATCCGGATCCGGCGCCCGTCAAAGAGCTGGTCTGACATAAAATCCATGCTCCAGCATTCGTTTTTCTCAGCCGCTGCAGGCCTCAGCTCCCGTTTTAAACAAGCCTTGCGCCGCCTGGGGGTCTTCTTCCTCATGCCCAACCCTTCGTCGCGATATAAACGATAAACGTGCTTATGATTCACCCTCCAGCCCTCTCTCCAGAGGAGGATATGAAGACGCCTGTAGCCGTAGCCCACCCGCGCCATCGCCAACTCCCGAAGACGCATCCTCAGCGCTGTCTGAGGATCCGCCCGGCTCTCATATCGCACTACGGAGCGTGCAAATACCAGTGTCGAACAAGCCCGCCGTTCCGAGACCTTGTAGGCCATCTTCAGCACGTCCACCAGGTCCCTCTTCCCGGCGGGCTTCAGAACTTTTTTGAGAGCACATCCTGTAACATCTGTTTGTCGAGCGTCAAGTCCGCTACCAGACGTTTCAAACGCCGGTTTTCATCCTCGAGCTGCCTCAAACGCCGCAGTTCCGCTACGCCCATCCCCGCGAACCTTTTTTTCCAGCGGTAAAAAGTCTGCTCCGCGATCCCCAGTTTCCGGATGATCTCCGCCACCGGGGTCCCGCTCTCCGCTTGGCGCAGGGCAAAGCCGATCTGAGCCTCCGTGAACCGACTTTTCTTCATCCTTCGCTTCTTCCCGGATGCCGATTCTAACACAAAAATCTAGCATCCGATCTGGACCAGGATCCGGGGAGCAGATCAATCCTGGACAAGCTAGGCATCGAGCATCCTTTCGACAATCTTTTTTCGAAGCGGGGGCTTGAGTTTTTACGAGGTCTGGAACTGCCCTGGGCCTATCAGAAGGAGTTGGAGGATTCGCTGGAGATGTTGGAGTTTCTCAACGGGAAGGAGAAGGAGCAGAACAAGGTCATCGAGAAGCTATGCAAGGAGTCTGAGGAAGCGGCGCTGCTGATGACGATCCCGGGGATTGCCTATCACAATGCGCTACTGATCATGTGGGAGATCGGGGATGTGAACCGGTTTGCGTCGGGGACGAAGTTTTGCGGCTATTGTGGGCTGGTCCCGACGGTCCATATTTCTGACAAGACGGTGCGTTATGGACAGATGATGGCAGGCGGCAACAAATGGCTGCGCTGGGTGTTCATCGAGGCGGCTCATATCGGGCGGCGCAAGAGTCTGCGATTTTCCCGCCTGTATGAGCGAGTCAAAGTGAAAGGGGGACCGCAGGTGGCCATCGGCGCTGTGGCCCGAGAGATGGCGGTGGTGAGCTTCTACATCCTGAAGTATAGGAACCCTTTTCGCGATGCTAAGTGGTGAATGGACCACGGTAGATAACTGACCTGGAAAAGAAGGTCGACATCATGATTGTTGGCCATTTCCTCGAATGGATAATATGCCAGGATGAAGAAGGCGAATAGTTGATTGATTGACCATGCTCACTACAAAGGCAATGCAAAATCATTTTAAAAGGAAGAACGAATCTTGACGGGAGGCGGACATAGTTGTTATCTTATTCCCTATACCCTACCTCCGGGCCGAGGAGACGATGAGCGGGGAATCGTCGGTCATCGCCAACGATTTCGTAATCGAGCCGACGTCCAGGGGCCTATGGGACCTCTCGACGGTGTCCCAAAAATAGGCCAAGTGTCCAACGGAATGGACAGACGGAACCGAGCTCTCCTTCACGCCTAGGCGGGCCGCTTGGAATAATTCTTGCATTAAGAAGAATGTGAAATGGGGGTGATCGAGCAATGAATAAGCCATTTCCAAGAGGAGTCATCTTCGCTTTGCTCCTGTCGGTTTTGATCTTCGAGCCGTCTCGGCCCGCGGCTTCTTTGTCGAACAAGAGACAGGAAGCGGTCCGACCGCAGAAGCCTCTTCAACACGAGGTCGTCGTGACCCTCAAGCTCATCCAGGTCGTCGTCCTAGACAAGAAGGGGAACCCGGTGACCGACCTCCGCAAAGAGGACTTTGTCCTCTACGACAACGGCCGGCCCATGAGCCTTACCGAGTTCGAGCGCCACGCCTTGAAAATTCCGTCGGGGGAAGAGCCTCCCGCCGAGGAGCGGATTGCCCCGACTCCCCTTCCCGGGAAATCGGCTCTCCTCAGCCGCAAAATCTTTTTCATCTTCGACTTCGCCTATTCGGACGGGCGAGGAATTCGCACGGCCAAAGAAGAGGCTCTGAAATATCTCGATTGGAGCCTCCTTCCCTCGGACGAGGTCGCGGTCCTGACCTACTCGATGTGGGGTCGGCTCAAGGTCCGTGAGTTTTTGACGACCGACCACGCCAAGGTCCGCCGAGAGGTCGAGAAGATCGGCCTGGCGGATGCGGCGGGCGCCGTCGAGACCCCCGAAGAAAGGTACATGCGCGCTCTTGCAGAGTCACGGTCGGTGACTCGGAAAGACTCTCCGAAAGACCCGATCTCCGACTACGGACATCACGCCCAGATCTACATCACCCAGATGACGTCACTGGCCCAAGCCCTTCGTTACACGCCTGGGCAGAAGACATTCATCCTTTTCACACTGGGGATTGGAGGGAGCTTTCTTTATCGGATTTCCCTGGGGGACCAGCATGCGGAAATAAGAAAAGCCTACGAGAATCTCTGTTCCGAGTTGGCCACCTCCAATATCGCCGTCTATCCAATAGACACGACGGATAAAGCGGCTCCAGATTACAATCTCCCGGAAAGCCTGCGGGGCGTCTCTTCCCTGCGTCGGATGGCCCACGTCACCGGGGGCGAATTCATGGGTCACGTCGATACCTCCAAAGCCCATTTCCAGAAAATTCAGACGCTAACCGGCGCTTACTACGTCCTGGGCTATCCGGTCAACGAAACCTGGGATGGGAAGTACCATAAAATCAAGGTCGAGGTGAATCGGCCGGGACTCGAGGTCCGCGCCCCGGCCGGATATCTCAACCCTAAGCCATTTTCAGCCTTTACGAAAATCGAGCGCGAACTCCACCTTGTCGATTTGGCCCTGTCCGATAAGCCTTTTGGACAGGTCCCGCTCAGGTTTTCCGTGGCGCCGCTTCTCACGGGGCTAGGCCAAGACGGGTGTATATGCCTAGTGGCCAGGTTGCCCCTTCGAGAAATGAGAGAAAAATGGACCGGAGGTCCGGTCGAAATCCTCGGCTTGGTCTACGGCCGGAACGACGAGGTCGTCGCCATGACGCGAAGCGAGCAGAAGCCGGCGGTGATAAGAGAAGACGCGGCTTTCCTGGCGGCCTGGGCGGACGTCCTGCCGGGCATATATCGCTGCCGGATCGTCGTCCGAGACCTCGAAACGGGCGCCGCGGCCGTCGGATCTTCGACCGTCGCGGTCCCGGAGTCGACTTCAGAGTTCAACCTCCTGCCGCCGCTCTTTCTCAGGCCGGAGCGCGGCGCGCGTTACGTCAGCCAGGGGGCGCCGCGCGGGGCCGCAAAAAACGCCGGATCCGAGGCCCTCGCCGCGGCGTTCGTCTTTGATCCAGCCCAATACGCGCCCTACCTAGAGACTAAGCTCGGCAAAGGCACCGAGGTATGGGTAGTCGTCCCTTGCGCCGGACCGGAGGGATTCGCTGAAGACATCAAGCTTTCGGCCCGGCTCCTCAACAAGCTCACCGGGGACGAGATTTCTCTCTCTTTAACCGTCATCGGGAAGGTCGAGCGAAAGTGTGTCGGCGTCTTCTTCGTCCGCCTGGATATCCCCCAAGTCGAGCCGGACGAATATCGCCTTCTCCTCAAGGCCGAAGGCAAGGAGGGCGCGCTGTCCGTGCTGGCCAAGGACGTCATCATCGAATAGGACCGGAAAGTTCAAGTTCTTCACCGTCGAGGCCGACGTCCGGCAACGGTGAACGCCACCCGCCTTTTCCCCCTCCTACCAAGAATCCATGATATTAATGACATGAGATGAGGCAGGAGGACTTCCTTCCCCTCTCTTCCTTGCCCGGGATGATCTGAAACTATATCCATAAATCAATAATCAGCCGCCGGCGCCGCTTCCTCGTTTTCCTCGCGACGACTTGCCCGGGATGTTGATTGTCATCAGGATTTTCATTAAATTTACCCTCATGGCGGCCGAGTAAGGTGACGAACATCCATGTTTTTTTCTTGTTGCAAATTTGAAAATGGCTTAACGTCTATTTTCTGAAGGCTGCTCCGCTGGGCTTCCGGCGTGGGTTCTCAATCTTGCAGCCTTGTTTTTCCCCTCCCCCTTGACATCCGATCACGCTACGATTTATCATCCCTAACGAGGGGACGAGTCAAAATTGGCGCATGAACACTCATTTAGCCTTCTCAGCAGAAAAGGAGTTTATTATCCCTTTTGTCCGTTAACAGGGAACATCTAAAAAAAGGAGGATTTATTGGATAAGAAAATATGGATTCCAATCGGAGGGCTAATTATCATTGTGTGTTTTTTCTTGCCTTGGGTTAGAGCCTGCGGCATTGACGTCAGCGGTATGCAATTATCATCTGACAAAGATATCGGGGATCCCTCGATTTGGCTCATCTTGATTTGTGGAATCGCCATTGTCAGTGGATATTTTTTCATTCAGCATAAAACGAAAGTTATTGCTATCGTGAGCTCTATTGTGGGGCTTTTCTTGTTGATTTGGAAAATCATCGTTCCATTTTCCAAAGGTGAGGCTCGGGAGGTCGGCCTCAGTATTCAGATCGGGGGAATCGGGACGATCTTGGGCTTTATTCTTTCTTTGATAGGTGGAACCGCTAAGGAAATCAAGAAAGAACCAGAACAAAAGACCCCCGTCAATTTGGACGATCCACTTAGTAAAACCTAGATTACCATATTTATTATCCGCCAAAAGGGAGGGCAAAATGAAATTCAACAAATCTAGTTCTATTAAATTAAAATTAAGAGGAGATTAAAATGCAATTCATTAAAAATATGCTGGCTTTATTATTTTTAATTATATTCTTACCTATGTGTTGTGAGGCCGATTGGAGAAGTGATTTGACGAAGCCTGGTTTTTATATTGTTAATGGGAAGGCAATTTATTTAATGTCTAAACGATATGCAAAAAGCGACAATTTCCAATCTTTCTCAGTTTCAGACTTTCCAATTATTCCTATCCTCAAAGAAAATAATTTTCTTATTTTTTATGGAAATATTAAAAATGATGAATATTACGGATTGGTAGATTACGTTATTGGTTATGAAATCAAAGAAAATAATTATGTTCCAAATCCATCTAGGCTTTATGGACCAGCATTTTTCTCAATTCCGATAGAATTGATAGATTCACTTAGAGGCCAGAAAGTACTGAAACTAACTCCTCGCAATGATGTTTTATATGGGATTTACTTTTTGCGGTATAAAGATACAAACACAGGTGACGACCTTTATGCTGGTTTTCGTTATGCGATAAATCAAGAAATAACTCCTATGCTTTATATTAAAAAAGATGGAACAATGTTTATTAACCAGCAGAAATATGTTATGGCTGAAAGCTTACAATCAAATCTTGAAGAAGAATTGTCAAAAGATAACAAAAAGAAACTCTTCTTAAAAGCAGACGATTACTTTTCCTATGGTAGTTTTGTAGATGTACTCAACAAAATTATAAGTGCCGATGTTGATGTCTTAGGGATAATCTTTGAGAAGCCCCCAGAGATTCTTGATGTCAGACTTCCAGTCGGGACCTCTACTGATAAATCGAGAATTCCTTGGGATGAAGGTAAGCTTACAGCTCCCATTGAAATTCCGGATAAATTCCAAGGTTTTATCATTTTTACTTTATTCAATGAAGGCATTTATATTAATGGAGATTTTATAAAATTTGAAATACTGAATAGTTGTTTAAAATCCATTTACAGCATTAATCAGGATATTCCAATATTTATTCGGGCAGAGGCAAGAATCAATTTTGAATCTGTTAAGAAGCTTATCAAAACTGCTAGCAATGCGGGTTTTAAGACGATAAGTCTTATTCCAGAGTATTTCAGAGATGAAGGCCCGTCTGAAACCGAAGTGATGAAAGAGAATTTGATCGACAAATTAAAAAGTGAAATCCAGAATTATTTTATTAAGAAAAAATCTGAGCCAAAACAAGAAGAAAAATTTGAACCTTAAATTTTGGAACCTGTAAGAGCTGTAGGAGAAATAAAACTCCCAAAACTCATAAAAAAAATTGACTCAGTCTATCCAGAAATAGCAAAACAGGCAAGAGTTGAAGGAATTGTGATGGTAGAAGTTACTATTACTGGGAACGGAATAGTTCAAAGTGTAAGGGTCCTCAGGTCAATTCTACTTCTTGATCAAGCAGCCATAGATGCTGTAAAGCAGTATCAATATGAACCAATGGTTATAGGCGGGAAGAAAAGAGGTATTATTTTTATTACCCCTCAAAATCCAAATCCTCCACATAGGTAGTGTCAGATTTGAGGCTGTTGACGAACTCTTGATATTTTCTAAGCATTTCTGATATAATCTGATTTGTGAATAAGCAAATCAGAAGAAAAGAAAATATCTTTTCCACACTCCACAAGAGTTCCAAATTCATGATCCGCGGGTCCATCGTTAAACTTAAGGGCAAATGCGGCAAGCCCAACTGCGCCTGCAGTCATCGTCCGGAAAAAGAACACGTTCGGTATTATCTCTCATTCAATGAAGCGGGGAAAACCCGGATGGTTTACATTCCCCAGGAGCGACTTCAATCCATTGAAGCGGGTATCCATGCTTGGAAGGTTTTTAAGGAAACAAGCAAAGAGATAGCAGAGATCAACCTGACCAAGACATTAGAGGAGAAGTGAAGTGGTCTAATTGTCAAGACCTTTTCAGAATTCGAACATAGTGCTTGCTCTGCCTTTACGGTTATGAGCATACTATGCAGTTCAGTGAGGCAGGTCAAGGAGACATACGATCCGCAGCCAGTCCATTCGGCGATACGTACTCCGGTAAAAGATATACCCGGCATACAAGTCAGACTCGAGGTACAAGACCAACACGCTCAACCCTCACGAGCGGCCGGTGACTTTAGATCTCGACCTGGTGCCAGCAGATTTGTAGCGTTTGCAGCTGCAGGCGGAGCAGATGAGCTCACCACTATCTGAGTCGATGGGTAACGGTAGTGAGCCCATCAGGGGAACACCGCTTAATACGAGTGTTCCTTTGTCGTCAAGTGACGCAGGATACATCGCGCCCGTCTCGTCGGTTACTAGGAAAGCGCCATCGTTGGCCTTGATCTCAAAGAAATCGCCGCCTCCGGATGAGCACTCCCATCTGCCAACGTATCTCGAGCCTTTCGTGCTGCAGCCAACACCTGAGCCCACAATCGCCGCGAGAACGACCCAACACAGCAGGGGTAAGCTCCGAAGATAACGCATTATGATAGCCTCCTTTTCTTAATAGGTCCGCACATTTTTTTCGTTAAACGTCATATCCGATATAACCTTCAACTGACATATGGCCGCGAGAATCAACCGACCTTACCTTTAAGAATAACTCATCCGGTGAGGCCGATTCCAACACAGTTCGCCGCGCCGATCACTTTCCAAGGCGACCAAAGCGGTGCAGAAAGAACGTAAAGAATCCGATAGAATCCATAAATCATTATGCCCCGTGAATATAAGAATTTGATTTTTGGCTGAGCTAGCCGAGTGAGCCTCTTTGTGTCGATTTCCCCATCCAACCATCGTGAGGAAGTATATATCTCGGCTCGAAGAGATGTCAAGGAAGTGAACTCGTTCACTATATTAGTGACACCTTGGGTTTATGCTCCTTCAGCCAACGCTGATAATACTCTTCCTCTTCCCCCTCTCCTCCTTGCCCGGGATATTCTGAAACCACCTCTAGAAATCAAGAATCAGTTGCCGGCGCCACTGCCGGATCTGGTTGGGATGGACGCTATACTCACTCGCGATCTGAGCAAGCGTCTTCTCCCCCTTGGCGGCTTCGAAAGCGACTTTGGCTTTGAATGCAGCGTCATGTTGTCTGCGCATAGTGACCATCTTACCATACCTCCTCTTGGGTTATGGCAGGTCAAAATGCACCTTATTGCTCTGTCCGAAATTTGGGGAGAGGCTCAATTTGCCCAGTCTGAGTACAACCACTTATTAGAACAACACTTGCGATTAATACAGCTATCAACCCAATACTGTAAATATTTTTGTTTTTCATTTTTTCATCTATAAATAAGTAACAATAGAAACTTTATAAACGTTTCAAGAGGCGACCCCGATGAGAAAAAGTTTGAATTAAAGGACTATCTTTCGCAATTTATTCAAAAGCAGGTTCAGAATGCTATAGGTGGCGTTACTGAAAGCATAAAAGAAGTTGGCGGAATCGTAATAACGCCAAAGTGATTGTCTGAAAAGCAATATTCTATTTTTCATCTTTCTACGCAACAAAAAATATCATTCATCCAACTATGCAACGCTTGTCTGACCTTTTTCCTTTTCGGGTTTTATGTTCTCTATATTCTTGAAGCGCTTTAGCTTTATTATATTTGTTCTGCCTTTCTGTTTTTTCTCTATCAGCCCGCGCTGTACAAGGTCATGTATTACCCTTGAAACCATTGCCTTTGAAAAATCGGTCACTTTTACAATTTTCCTCTGGTCAACAGTCTTTTCCTTAAGCACAATTTCCATCACCTTTCTTTCATTCTCTGTCAGAACAGGCAGTATGTCTTTGATGCTGTGCCTGAATTTTGTGAAATAAATCACTATTGCAATTATTATTATACCGATTATTATAATCGGATAAAGAATATATGGCTGGTCTATTGAAAGAATATTTTCATAGGCTATGGAAGCATCGAACGTTTCGCCCAACTTAGGGTCATTTGCAATCCACTCAACATAAATCCTTCTGCCGTCACTGCCCTCTCTGCCCCAGGCAGGTTCAAACCTCTTCAAACCAGTGCCTTCTATTTTATTTTTTTCCACAATTGCTGTGCCCAGCGGAAGCTCAACAAGCAGTGAAAATCTGTCTGTGAGCTGCGTAATAGAAAACCTGTATTTGAACATGAGTAAATTTCTGACAGAACTTATCATATTATAATTACGAAATTTATAGACAAACACCTTTGCATCTGTATTATCGCATATGATTGTGGTTCCGACGTTTTTTGACACAGAGCATTCTATCAGAAGGCTGTCTGCAAAAACCTGTACATTTGTGGTATCCCCGAGAATAAAATAATCGCTTTTAAAAACATTTGTTTCGTATTCTAAAGTTGCGGTCCAGTCAGTGCTTTTGTCCTCATTCATCGAGATTGATATTTCCCAGTTATTCAGATTCACAGCATTAGCTGTTGCCGGAAGCAAAATAAAAGACATAAATAAAACTAATACTGGAATTATTTTTACATAATTCATAAATATAATTATCAGGATACACTTAAAAAGCCCGCTATCTCCGATTTTAATTGTTTTACGAAATACCAGAATATTGTATTTAAATATTAGTTTTTATATATTAAAAAGGATAAATATTGGCTTTAGAACGTTTAAAATGTATATTATTCCCATATGAATATTAATATATGTTATTTAATATATTGCATATAGGTAGTGAAACGGTTTCGCGTCAGGTTTATATACGCTCCAAATTCAATAGATACCATTAAAGATAACTGGTTAGTTATCTTTGTAGATATCATAAAGGATATCTTAGTATTCAAACCAATTCGAGAAAGATGGACGCACAACGTGCGTCTTTCGACAATGGTTTGATACGGACAAACCAAACTGTTGGATTAAGAAAAAAACATAAAATGAAAAATAAAACATAATCTTGATTCAACTTGTAAAAAATAAAATACACGGGAGGTTGCATAAAAATGCAATTGAAAAAAATTGTTGCTGCAGGAGCAATGGCAGCCCTTATGATTGGGGCAACTGTTGGTTTTGCAGCTACATTAGCAGACTACCCTTCACCATTCGTGGCAACAACCGGCATGACATCACTTGTTGTCGTTGGCGCAGCAGCTGCTGCTAGCGATGTTGTAGGTGCAATAGACCTTGCAACAAGACTTGGCGGCGAAGTGACAACAGACTACACATGTCCAGGGGCTGTAGGCGCAGTGACTGTAACAGGTGAGGGCAAGGAGATTGGAACTTCGACCACAAAGATTTTCCTGAACGACAACTTAGGCAAAACAGGTCTAAGAAAAACATTGACAAAGGACGATTTACCAACAATACTAGCGGATGGTACATTCACAGATAGTCAAGGAACAACCCACAAGTATTCACAGTATATAGGCCTTACACCAGGCAATACAACTGCAACTAAGTATAAATTAGCCTTTAACACAATAGGCTCTGTTTCAGGCTCTGATCCAGTATATCACTTTGGTTCAGATACCAGATTCCCAACAAGCCCATCAGCATCAGACTATTTTTATTCCACAAAAACAGTCTTTGAAAAGGACCTTAACACAAATTATTCCATTGGCTATGCAATAAACCTTTTCGGAAAAGATTATACAATAACATCTGGAACAGCTTTTGATGCATCAACACCTAAATTGGTTCTTTCTGGAAGTGCTACAACAAAAGTCCTAAGCGCTGGTGAAAAAGTAACAGTAACAATAGGTGGAACATCCTACGATGTGACCCTGGTTGGTGTATCAAGCGCAACATCAGTAGTAGTAAAAGTAGGAAGCGACCAGAAAAGTATAACAACAACAAGTCCTCTTAAAAAAATAGGTGGCTTAGACGTCTATTTGTCTGATGCCTTCTGGCTATCATCAACAGACCTGACACAGAACTCTGCTAAGTTATTGCTTGGTGCAGAGAAATTGACATTAGAAAATGGCCAAAAAGTAAAGGTTGGAGATTCAGAGGATCCTATGGATGGAACATTAGTAGCATTGACAACTTCAAGTGGTCAACTATCTATGATTCAAGTATATGCTGGCGCAAAAAGCACAACACAAGACTATATAAAATCAGGGGACAGATACACAGATCCTTTATGGAAAAGCTTTGATGTGAGTCTTAATAGTGTATCACCTTCAGAAAAAGCAGAAACAAGAACAATAACAAAAATATTGCCTTCTGGAGACAACCAGATGCAGTTACAATTTACAGACCATAAAGGGAACGCAGCGACTTTGACATGGGCAAAGAAAGCAGGAACTAGTGCGAGCACACACAGTCTAACCGATGCTGTAGACAAAACTATTCATGTCCGTGAAAACGCAACAATAGCAAGAGACGAATACTTTGTTGCAGATCCAGGCGACTTCACAAGAATGTTTAAGGTAACAGACGTGAGCCTTACTGGAACTACAGCAGCAAGAATAAATCTGCAGGACGTATTTTCTGGAACCACAATAACAGTAAATACTGGAGCAGATAATGAAGCAGAGAAAATAATAGATGGACAATCGTACTATTTCGCATATGTGAGTTCAGGTACTTTCAAAGTAACATGGGGTTCAGAAGCACTAATAAATTCAACTGGTAGCTTCCAGACAGTATACCCATATCTAAGAGGCAAGAACGGTGAAAAATTAGCCTTTGCAAACACCGTTAGCGGCTTGCTAAGTGGTACAAAATTACAGCTTCCAAGTGGTGCTGCCGCAATATCTTATACCAAATCAGCCACAGCAGATATTACAGCTAATTGGACTATTACAGAAGCGAATAACGAAGATGGTTCAAACTCTATAGCGACAAACTTAACAACTAAAACAAATGCAAATAGTGTAGTATTCAGTCTAGGTCTTACATCCACAGGCGGCCTGAAGTACAATTTATCCATCGCAGGTGCAGGCGTTGCAAGTGCGACAACATATAATCTAACACCAGTAGGTAGTGGTACAGATGGTCTGTCTCAACCAGCGATTCTCTTCTATGAAGAGAAGGACGATGCTGGAAACAGATACGGGCTTGTAGTAGCAGCAGATGCAACATCAGGTACAACAATCCAATCAAGAGCAGCATCACCAGTGTTTACAGACACCCTTGCAGCAGCGAGAACATGGGGTTCCAACTCAAATAAACAAAGCTGGGTGGATATATACGGTACTTACGTAGAAAGAGATACAGCAACACAAGGGACAGTGACTATCTATTACCCGGATGACCAAGTATTTGCAAACATGTTCGTGCTTGGTGAGGGAGCAACAGTTTCAACAACAGGTGCAGCAGCAGCTACAACAGTAAAGCAGGCAGTTCCTGTAAAGACAGCTCTTGGAAAATTAGACACAGAGATCACAACTTCCGACAAGACAAACAAGAACCTGATTTTGGTTGGTGGCCCTGCAGTCAACACATTAGTAAAAGAACTTGCAGACGCTAACAAGACCAAGGCAAGGGACTGGTATGTCTCACAGGGAGCAGGTACTGCGATAATCAACCTTGTTGCAGACGCTTTCACAAGCGGTAAAACAGCATTGGTTGTAGCAGGACACTCTGCGGCAGACACAAGGGCAGCAACAGGCATCTTGCAGACATACGATACATACGAGACTGATTTCACCGGAAAGACATTAGTCGTGATAAAGAACGGCGTAATCAGCACTGCAACAGCTTAAGCTGAAAAAAACAGAGAAATCGTCAATAAAGGGATTTTTTCCCTTTTTTTCTTTCTTTTTTCTTTTAATTTTTAATGAACTAGATTTGAGAATAAAGAACCTTTTTTAAGATAACTGTTTTATTTTGTCAAATGGGGTATCCATACAACAAACTGATAGCTCCGGCAATACTTTTGATGAACCCGGGCGTAAATAGAGATAAATTTATTGAGCTTTTAGACCATACGCATTCTACATTCTTTCATGAATACAAACCAGAAGAACCCTGGGATCATTATGAAAAAAATTGGGAAGATAAAAAATATCACGACGGGGTTGAAGGGCTGGCAGAGATATTATGTCTAGATTATAGTGATCAATACAAGAAATTAAAAGGCCCAAAAAAGTCTTATTTCTGGAGAAAGAAAGGATAGAAATGATAGCCTGAAAGATGAGCTTATGAAGAAATAATATTATTTTTCGACCAAAGCACCTTGACACTCTTCTGTAACTGGAATACCACAAACTGTTGTTCTATAAACACCATATGGGTATGTTCTACAATATGACATTGCTTCGCGCGATGCTGTTCTTGCTTCCGCTTCTCTGTCGCAAGGTTGTTGCGAAGGTTGTTTGTAAGTTTCTTTTTGTGTATAACTTATTTCCCTTGACGAAAAACTCATATTAGCAATTATTCCAATTATGACGAATACAATTAGTATAACGGCTATTACAATGAATGCTATTGTCTTTTTCTTTATTTGAATTACGGTTTTTGACATAACACATCCAATTAACCCTTAAAAAGACTAATTTTCTTATGGTTAATATGAGATTATTCAGAAAAAGAGATGAAGAGAAGGAAATCGAGGTGAAAAAATGAAAGGAATAACAAAGATTTGGATTGTTGCAGGATTGAAATGATATGAAACAAACTTATATGCAGAAATGGTATGTCGAAAACAAGGAAAAGCACAAGGCAAATCTCAAGAAGTATCAGCAGGCATCAAAAAAATACAAAGTGCGTAAGAGGGCATACATGAAAGCATACTCACAAACGCCAAAATACAAAACAAAGAGGAAAGCATACATGAAAGCATATTGTCAAATGCCAAAATATAAAGCATACAAGAAGGCATATCAAAAGACTGACAAATATAAGGCATACCAGAAAGCATATCAGCAAACTGACAAATACAAGGCATACAAGAAGGCATATCAAAAGACTGACAAATTCAAGGCACAACAGAAGACATATCAAAAGACTGACAAATTCAAGGCATACAAGAAGGCATATCAAAAGACTGACAAATATAAGGCACAACGGAAAGCATACTCACAAACGCCAAAATACAAAACAAAGAGGAAAGCATACTGTCAAATGCCAAAATATAAAGCATACAAGAAGGCATATAATAAGGCATATTATTTGAGAAAGAAAAAAGAATACCAGAATTTATGAGAGGATTTTTTGAAATTGAATAATAGTGGAGGTATAAACAATGAAAAGAGAAAAAGAAGAAGGCAAGAAAAAATGAAAAATGTCATCATGTTAATTCTTCTAATTGGACTTGTAATATTTGTTAGTGGATGTGCTGGAACAACAGGACAAACAACAGCCAAATCTGGTTCAGACTATTTTGTAGATAAAGACTGTTCAGACTTCGCAACACAAAGAGAGGCGCAAATTTTTTATGAGGCTAATAATCCAGCAAGTGACCCTCATAATTTAGATGCTGACGGTGATGGTATAGCTTGTGAATGGAATCCGTGATAATATGAAATTCAAAAAAGAATGGAACATAAACTGGTCTGACCTACACTTAGATTGACAGGCATTGTAAACTGAGGTCAAATTGATTCATCAAAATTTAGCAGGGGAAAATGAAAAAATCACTTCTTCTGGTCCTGGTTTTCTCCTTGGCCCTGGTTTGTATGACTTTGAGTTGTAAGAGACAGGTTGCCGAGGGAATCACTAAAGAACAAGCCAAAGCGTTTATGGATGATGCCCTGAAACTTTGGAATGACGGAAACTTTGTTTTAGTCGACAAATGGTTTTCCCGAGATTTTGTGATGCATACCCCTATGTCCCCTGAGCCTATAGTAGGGACCAAGGCGTATAAAGAAGGTCTTTCCACGGAGCGGAAAGCGTTTTCTGATGTTAACGTAAAAATCGAGGACGTTTTTATTAAGGGCGATAAAATTGCTGCCACTTGGACATCAACGCGGACTCATTCTGGCCCCATAGTTTTACCCTGGGGCGAAATTCCGCCGACTGGAAAGAAGATTAAATCCTCTGGGGTTTCTGTTTGTCGAATGGTAGAGGGGAAAATTATTGAATTTTGGCTATATGATAATCCTCTGGAGATTCTTATGCCCCTCGGTTTCACACTTAGTCCCCCGCAGCCGCCCAAACCTGAAGTAAAGAAATAGTCGGCTATAACAAGAGAATTCTGACCTAGCGGTCCGTTTCAGCTTATATATTGGCTAGACCATTCCCTCCGAACGAATTTAACTTGACGCTTGCTTTAACCTTTTCACTTCGCCGCTGCGAGTTGCCCTTGATGTTAACCGTCGTCGAGTGATGAAGGATCCGATCGAGGATGGCCGTAGCAGTGACCGGATCGCCGAAAATCTCGTTCCACAGACTGAAGCTGAGATTCGAAGTCAGGATTTCTACCAAATAAATGCGTCACGACGTTCGTTCTTTGTGAT
>Ga0315291_10005396_pt1 | contig 16050 bp, 15 predicted proteins | sample YL17G12_20_MG_FD_203070 | JGI IMG/M metagenome (GOLD analysis project Ga0315291, IMG submission 203070) | Sediment microbial communities from Yellowstone Lake, YNP, Wyoming, USA - YL17G12_20 | ecosystem: Environmental > Aquatic > Freshwater > Lake > Sediment | place: USA: Wyoming | collected...
CTGACGAAGACGACGCTCGACGGGCAGGGCTTCGACATTGACGGCCGCACCCGCCGCACCATCGTCCAGTACAACTACAGCCATGATAACGAGGGCGGCTTCATCCTGCTCTGCGAGGAGGGCGACGGCAACCCGCGACGCTTCAACGACGGCTCGGTGGTGCGCTACAACATCAGCCAGAACGACGGCGCGCGCACCTTCCAGATCGGCGGCAAGGTCACCAACGCGCGCATCTACAACAACACGATCTACGTCGGTGAGGGCAAGGGCGATCCGCTGATGGTCTGGCACAACCCGGCAGGTCCCCTGTGGCGCCGGACCTGGCCCGAAGGCATTCAGTACCAGAACAACATCTTCTACAATCTGGGCCAGGGCGGTTTCGACCTCAGCGCGAGCAAGACCGAGTTCGACTACAACGTCTTCTTCGGAACGCACCATCGCAGCGAGCCGGCCGATCCGCACAAACTCACCAGCGATCCGAAGCTCGTGAACCCGGGAAGCGGCGGCGCCGGGCGCGACACCGTGGACGGCTACAAGCTCAAGCCCGATTCGCCCTGCGTGGATTCGGGTATGCCTATTGCCGTCAACGGCGGGCGCGATTACTGGGGTAGCCGGGTGCCATCAGGGAGAGGAACGGACCGCGGCGCGCACGAGCAGTAGGCGCGCGGACCTGACCCCCTGTCCCCCTCTCCGCGCGCGGAGAAGGGGCGCGGAGCTACGACCTGAGCAAGCTCATACGGACTGACCTTCACATACACACGAATCTCTCGGATTGCGGCAGCCCGGGCGCTACCTTCGACGCAGTGGTCGCGGCGGGCATCGAGGCGGGGCTCGAAGCGATCGGCATCTCCGATCACATCTTCCTCCCGCAGCATCGCGAGCGCCCGGTGATCGCGCGGCAGGCGCTGCCCCGCGACGTGAACGGGATGCGGATCTATGTCGGCTGCGAGGCCGACATGCAGTCGCCGACTCGTTGCGCCATTGACGCCGAGTTCGCCGCGACCCTCGACTACGTGCTCATTGCTGCCAGCCATCTCTTCGACCCGGGCGTCGAGCGGGAGTTCCTCGAGGAGCCGCGCTCGATGGCCGCTTACATGGTAGACCTCATGCGCGGCGCGATCGAGACCGCCTTCACCGACATCATCGTCCATCCGCTGCACGTGCCGGCGTGTCGTTTCAGCTTCAGCGACTTCGTCGCCGCGGTGGATGAGGCCGCTATGCGCGAGCTCGCGCGCCTCGCCGCGGCGTCGAGCGTGGCCTTCGAGTGCAACCCTTCCTTCCTCAGGAAACACCCCGAGGCAGCTCGACGGCTGTTCTACTGGCTGCTGGAGGAGGGGTGCACTCTCGCCATCAACAGCGACGCGCACGACCCCGGAGGCATCGGCTGTCGAGGATCGGGCTACGCGACCGAGGAGGAACTCCGCGCCCTCGGCATCACCGAGGAGCGCCTGTTCCGGATCGAGGAGCGGGTGGCGAGGACCTTGCGGTAGAGAGCATAGGGGTGGTGCTAGTGGCAGGAGCAAGCTCCTGCCCAACGGGACGCCACCGCCTCGCGTTTGTGCTACAATGCCTTCCATCACCGATCCTGAGACACGAGCATGACCACACGCACAGACACATCGCTTGACAGGCAACTCGAAGACCTGACGCCGCCGCGGATCGTCGCCGCGCTGGACAAGTACATCGTCGGCCAGACGCAGGCGAAACGATCGGTCGCCGTCGCTCTGCGCAACCGTATGCGCCGGCAGCTCCTGCCCGAGGACATCCGGGACGAGGTGATACCGAAGAACATCCTGATGATCGGCCCGACCGGCGTCGGGAAGACCGAGATCGCCCGGCGGCTTGCCAAGCTCGTTCGCGCGCCGTTCATCAAGGTGGAGGCGAGCAAGTACACCGAGGTTGGCTATGTCGGGCGAGACGTGGATTCGATGGTGCGCGATCTGGTCGAGGCCTCAGTGCGGATGGTGCGCTCGGAGAAGGTCGAGAGCGTCCGGTCGCGGGTCGAGGAGCGGGTAACTGAACGCTTGCTGGACGCGCTTCAGCGGCGCGGGACAGGTGCGCCCTCCCGCATGCAGTCCATCGGCGAGGCGATGGCCGCGATACTCCAGCCGCGCCCGGCCGAACCCGAGCCAGAGGAGACGACGCCGGAGGAAGACGCGACGAGGGATGCGATCAGGAGGCGCTTGCTTGCAGGTGAACTCGACAAGCAGATGGTTGAGATCGAAGTGGAAGAAAGCCGCTTCCTCACCATCCCGGTGTTCTCCGGCGCGGGAATGGAGGAGATGGGCATGAACCTCCAGGACATGCTCGGCGGGATGTTTCCGAAGCAGCGCCGCCGCCGCACCGTCGCCGTCGCCGACGCGCGCCGCATCCTGCTCGACCAGGAAGCCGAGCGGATGATAGACATGGAGCAGGCCACCGGAGAGGCGGTCCAGCGGGCCGAGCAATCGGGCATCATCTTCATTGATGAGATGGACAAGATCGCCGGGCGCGAGCGCGCCATCGGTGGGCCGGATGTGAGCCGGGAAGGCGTGCAGCGGGGGCTGCTGCCGATCGTCGAGGGCTCGACTGTGATGACGAAGTACGGGCCTGTGCAGACCGATCACATCCTCTTCATCGCCGCGGGCGCATTCCACACCACCAAGCCCTCCGACCTGATCCCCGAGTTGCAGGGACGGTTCCCACTCAGGGTGGAGCTTTCGGCGCTGGGCGAGGCGGAGTTCGTGCGCATCCTGAACGAGCCGGAGAACTCGCTCATCCGCCAGTACACCGAGCTGATGAAGACCGAGGGTGTGGAGCTTGAGTTTACGCAGGAGGGCGTCGCCGAGATCGCCCGCATGGCCGCGCACGTGAACGAGGAGACCGAGAACATCGGCGCGCGCCGGCTCCACACCGTGATGGAGCGGCTGCTCGAGCAGATCTCGTTCGAGGCCTCCGACATCGCCCCGACTCACATCACCATCACCGCCGATTACGTGAACCAACAACTGGCCGATGTCGTGAAAAACCTCGACCTCACGCGGTATATCCTCTGAACCACAGATGAACACGGATGGACACGGATAGGATCATCGACATGATGCAGTGCCGTTCGCTTGCTGCCGCACTCGCTTGCGCTCTGCTCATACTCCTCCCAATCGCCTGCCTGGGCGAAGACCCCAATCCCCAGGCCCCAACCCCTAGTCCCTCTGTCTCGGAAGCCACCATCACCGTGTCAGAGAAGCAGTGGGGCGTGAGCACCCGCTACATCGGCGGCACCGAGGGCGACTCGCGCTTCGACATCGCCGATCTGGCCGACTGCGGGATCAACACGCTCCGCATCTACGGGGATATGTCCCGCTTCGAGCCGGTTGATGACGACGGCGTGTACGGAGCGCCGACCATCGCCGAGATCAAGGCCGATCCCGAGATCATCCCCTGGAAGCGCTGGGACGAGGTGATGGCTTCGCCCTATTCGCCCCACCCCGAAGACCCGTCGAAGGTTACCTGGCGCAGCATGTTCGCGGATCTGAAGAAGGCGGGTGTGTGCGCGGTCATCTCGCTGCGCAACCGCGACACGAGCCTGCAACCCTCCTGGAGCCCGGCGGTCCCGAAGACCGACGAAGACTGGAACGAGTGGTGGGAATACGTCTTCGCCATGGCCTACTGGCTCAATGTCCGCAATGACTTCGGAGTAGATGAGTTCGAGGTGCTCAACGAACCGGACAATACCCCCCAGCAGGGCTGGATCGGCACCCGCGAGGAGTACTGCGAGATGGTGAAGAAGGCGAACGACGCCCTCGCTCACGTCTACCGGACCTACCTGCCGGGGCGCAGCTATCACCTGCACGCGCCGGTCACCGCCGGTCCCCGCTGGGTTCGCGGCGTGCTCGCCGACGCGGGCGATAGCTTCGACAGTCTGAATGTCCACTGGTACGCGTGGTGGGACAAGGGCGAGTTCGTCCGGAGAATGCACGCCCGCCTTGCCGAGAGCGGACACCCCGACTACCCGATCTGGCTGTCGGAATGGGGCACCTATGACGTGTCCTATGACGAGTGGTACATGGGCCTCGCGGTGATCGAGAACCTGATTCGCTTCAGCCAGCCGGGAGACGACCACGTCTACGGGAGCCACATCTTCTCGTTCTACGACTGGGTCTATGATGGAAGGCCGGGCTGGGGAATCGTGACCGGCGATGGCACCCGCCGCGCCACCTACTACGCGCTCCGGCTGGCAAATCGGGCCTTGGCGGGTGCGAAACCAACCTTTCAGGCGAAATGCGATCCGGCCGAGCTTCAGGCCATCGCCACCAAGGACGCCGACGGGAAGATCAACTTGCTCGTGCTGAACTGGAGCGACACCGTCACGTACAATGTCCGCGCTGATCTGTCCGGGCTGCTGACCAAGGGGACGGGCGCGGTCCGGCAGTTCAACACCGAGGTTCGCGACGAAGTCGTGGGTCAGACCACGGTCGAGGACGGCATCTCGCGGTTCGCTCTCCCCAGCCGTTCGGCGAGGTTGGTGATATACGGGAAAGCTGCTGCCGCAGGTCCCCCGTAGCCTTGGCGAAGGCGGATCGGGCCGGGTTGCTGCCTCCTCCCCTGAGCGCAGTCGAAGGGCAGCGGGCCTGGCCGTTTCAGAACCCCAACTGCATCACCCGCGGCTCGTGCGCGGGCGCGTGCGAGCTGCCCTACAGGAATCCCACCATCCCTCCGTTATGTGGAATACGCCGGCGTAGCGGAGGGAGGCGGCTTGGCGCTGGCAGCGGCGAAGGTAGAGCGGCTGACAGGGTGGCGCGGCATTCCCGAGTGCGCGCGGCTACCCCTCCTCTGCTCGCGGGTCGAGCTTGGCCCAGGCTTCCTCCGCCGCCATGACCTCATCCTCGGTCGGCTCCCCCTCGGGCGAGTGGGTGTGCGCGGGGAGTGCGGCGCAGACGTCGCGAAGCATCGTGATGGCGCACCGGTTGCAAATGGTGCGCTCCAGGGCGGTCGCACGGCGGAAGACGACCGCGCTTGCGCCGCCGCCGCTGCCCGATTCCTCAAGCTGCCGCGACATGATCGTCTCGCCGGTCGCGACGTTCGCGATCTTGATCTTCAGGTTGGCCACGCCCTTCTTCTGGTTCACGAAGAAGCCGGTCTTCATGTAAGTGTGCATATCAACAACGTCGCCGTAGACCACCCAGTCGGCCCCGAGTGCGGTCCCGATGCGCACCGCGTCCTCGAGCCGAAGCGGCTCACCCGGGGCGATCTTCTTGTCCGCGAGCACCGCCTGGTTGGTGGCATGGAGGACGGCCGCGAGCCCGGCAGCGTCGCGCGTCTTCAACTCAGGCACGAACTGAAAGCCGCAGTGCATGAAGGTGAGCGCGACCGCCGAGGTGGCCACCTGGGTGTGACGCTCTATGTTCTTGATGTCCTGCAGCGGGAGCACCGCGACCTTCACTGTGGAGGGCGCCGGGAGAGCGGCCTTCTTCAGGTCATCCGCGGTGGTGCCTTGGATCTCGCCCCCCATCGCCGGGAGCGCCGCCAGCGTCAGGGCGGTCAGCACGACAGTAAGCAGAGCGTATCGTCGCATCTCTCATTTCTCCTTCTGGGGTCCTTTGACCCGTCGCAAAGATGGAAGAGACCTGGCGCAGCGAGTGGAATGGGGTGGGCGGCGATCCGGGCTGTGGCATACCCCCTGCAGCGCTTGATTCCCCGCCGGAACGGAAGCTCCTTCACACGGGGCTCGCGGTGAGCGTGGGAATCTGACCATCCCTCGGTTATGTGGAATACCGTGGCGGGAGGCAGACTGTTGGGCGCAGGCTTCGGGAAGCCTGCGCCGGCGGGCCTGCCTGCCTCAGGCGGGGTTCACGAACCCCGCCCCCAGCGGAGGGAGACGGTTGGTGGATGCAGGTGGGGCAGGAGCGTGTCTCCTGCCCACAAGCGCAGAGCCACAGACCACGCAAGGGCGCCGCAGGCTTGACGCGGCGCTCGCCATCGGCGTCGGCTTCGTCTCACTGCTCGCCTATCTCCGCACGATGCGGCCGACGTTCGGGTGGGGGGATTCGAGCGAGCTGATCACCGCCGCCTACTACCTCGGGGTTGGGCACTCGCCCGGCTATCCGACTTGGATGCTGCTGGCGCATCCGTTCAGCCGCTTGCCCATCGGCGACGTCGCCTTCCGCGTCAACTTCATGACCGCGCTCTGCGGCGCGGTCGCAGTCGCGCTGCTTTATCTGGTCTACGCAAGGATTGCGCGCAGCCGCCCGGCGGGAGTCATCGCCGCGCTGACATTCGCCTTCTCTCCGACCTTCTGGGATCAGACGACGGAGGCGGAGGTGTATACGTTGCACGTGTGCTTCGCCGCAATCATCATCCTCATCGGGCTGGCGTGGCGACGCACCGGCAGTGACCGCTGGCTCTATCTGCTTTCCCTGCTAATCGGCGTCAGCCTGGGCAATCACGCGCTCACCGCGCTGATGATACCGGCGCTGCTCTACCTGGTGTGGGCCGAGCGCGGCCGGCGGTTCCTCACACTGCGGCGCGTTGGCATCTGCTTCGGGCTGCTTCTGCTTGGCCTCTCGATCTATGCCTACGAGCCGATCCGCGCGACGGCCAATCCGCCTCCCCACCTCAACAACCCGCACAGCCTGACCGACATGTGGGATCAGCTCACCGCGCCCGGCGCGCGGGCCTCGATGTTCGACCGCGGTCTGCTCGTGCCGCTGATCCGCGCCCGCAACAACATCATGCAGTTGCTGCGGAAGTTCACCTGGCCGGGGTGCGCGCTCGCGCTGCTCGGGATCGGGCTGCTCTGGCGACGCGACCGACGCCTCGCCGTCTTCCTGCTGCTCATCGCGTTCTTCGATGTCGCCTACGCGATGAACTTCAGCATCTTCGATATCCACATCTACTACCTTCCCCTGCATCTGGTCTGGGCGGCCTTCATCGCCGTCGGCGCGGCTGGCATACTCGGCTTTGCCGGATGGCTCATGTCGCGCATCCCGGCCTCGGTGGTGTCGCCGAAGCCTGGCTGGCGCTACGGCCCTGCGGCCGCGCTGCTGATGGCGCTGCCGGCGGTGCTGCTCTTCGAGTACCTGCCGCGGGTGGACGGAAGGCAGGACTACGGCTCGGAGCGTTTTGCCCGCGCGGTCTTCAAGCAGGCCGAGCCGAACGCTCTGGTACTCGCGGACTGGTGGACAATCGCGCCGATGGGTTACCTCAAGTACATCGAAGGCCAGCGCGACGACCTAATCATGTTCGCCGCGCCCTCGATCTATGCCGACACCGATTTCCTCGACTTCTCCCAGGAGAGCTTCCTCCGCAACTACCGGGTCATCTACTTCGTCGAGATGCTGACCTATCGCATTGACCTGCTGCGGAAGAAGTACTTCCTGGTGCCCGACGGGCCGGTCTACCGGGTCTACCTCGACCGGCCGGACCCGAAGACGCTGCTGGCTGACATGGCCGCCGAGCCGATCGCCCGCTTCGGCGACCAGATCGGGCTCGTCCGCGCCGACCTAAGCGCAGGGCCGCTGCAGCCGGGCGAGTGCGTTGACTTCACGCTCTACTGGGCTCCTCTCCCCGGCTTCAACCGGAAGACCCACACGGCCACCCTTGTGCTGGAGAACCGGAAGGACGGCCGCATCTGGCAGGAGAGCAACATGATCGGGCACGACCTGTTCCCGCTCGACAAGTGGCTGCTCGGCCAGGTGCTAACCGAGAAGCATCGCATCTACCTGCCCGAGCCGGTGCCGAGCGGCGAGTACGAACTCTATGCTCGCGTCCGCGAGCGCGGGCAGTCGCGCTATCTCGACTGCGACAAGCACCCGGCCGGCGGCAATGCCAGGGACTGCCTGATCGGGCGGGTGCGCGTCGAGCAAGCGCCGCCGCCATCACCGGAGCGAGCTCGCATGCCGGCAGCCGTCAGGCTGCTGCGCGCTTGGTAGGCGGCGCCTCGCGAAACAGCCGCGCAGCCCTTGCGCGGGCATACCCGTCTATGTTACACTGTTAGTACCGGCATGGCCTTGTCTGTCGGCTTTGGCGCGCGTGCAGCCGGGGCAAGCCAGGCCGGGAATCTATCTCTAGGCGTGCTGCGGTGTCCCAGTTCGCCGATGGCGAATACTGCAGCTCGCTCCAAGGAATGGGGCACGCCGCCGAAAGGGGAGTTGACTTGCCGCTCGTCACCATGAAGGAGTTGCTGGAGGCCGGGGTGCATTTCGGCCACCAGACCCGCCGCTGGAACCCGAAGATGAAGAGGTTCATCTACGCGGGCCGCAACGGCATCTACATCATTGACCTACACCAGACGCTCAAACGACTAGATGACGCCTATAACTTCATCCGCGAGACGGCCGCCGACGGCGGGACGGTGCTGTTCGTGGGCACGAAGAAGCAGGCCCAGGACGCGATCAGGGAAGCGGCCGAGCGCTGTGGCATGTACTACGTTACCGAGCGATGGCTCGGTGGGATGCTGACCAACTTCCGCACGATTCGCCAGCGCATTGAGCGCCTGGCCGAGCTGCGGAAGATGGAGGAGGACGGGAGTCTGGCGAAGTTGCCCCGCAAGGAGCGCAACCGGCTGACGGATCTGAAGGCGCGGCTGGAGCGCTTCCTCACCGGCATCGAGAAGATGGGTGGCATCCCCAAGGCGATGTTCGTCGTTGATCTGAAGCAGGAGCATATCGCGCTCCAGGAAGCGCGGCGGCTCGGCATCGCGGTGGCGGCGATCGTGGACACGAACTGCGACCCGGACGATGTCCAGTACCCGATCCCAGGCAACGATGACGCGATCCGCGCCATCAGGCTGATGGCCGGCAAGATGGCCGACGCGGTGCTGGAGGGCAAGGCCGAGCACGAATCGCGCATGGCCGACGAGGCGGTTAGCGCCGAGGCAGCGGCGGCCGCGCGCGAGGAGGCCGCGGTTGGTGTCGCCGCGCCGATCGAGCAAGGGGCGGAAGAGATCGCGGACTGGGTTTCGGAGCAGCTGGGCGCCGAGTTGCCCGAGGGGATGTCCGAGGTCGCCGGCGAGAAGCCAGCCGAGGTGCCGCCCGAGCCGACCGATGTCGAGGCGCCGGCCGAGCGAGAGGCCGAGGAGCAGCTTGGGGGGTACACCGGTGGCGAGGCCGAGCTGACCTAAGGACGATTCAGGACGTTCGAACACGAAGGAGAAGCGATAGTGGCAATCTCAGCTCAGCAGGTCCAGGAGCTTCGGCGAAAGACGGGCGCCGGAGTCATGGACTGCAAGAAAGCGCTTGCTGAGTGCGGAGGCGACCTCGAGCAGGCGGCGGTGCTGCTGCGGAAGCAGGGAATGGCGCGCGCCGACGCTCGGCTCTCCCGGGCGACAAGCGAAGGCCTGGTTGCATCTTATGTCCATGCCGGCGGCAGGATCGGCGTGCTAGTGGAGGTGAACTGCGAGACGGATTTCGTCGCGCGCACCGACGAGTTCAGGCAGCTCGCACTCAACCTGGCAATGCACATCGCCGCGGAGAACCCGCGCTATCTGCGTCCGGAAGACGTGCCGGCTGAGGTGATCGAGAAGGAGAAAGAAGTCTACCGCGCGCTCGCCCAGAAGGAGGGCCGGCCCGAGAACGTGCTCGACCGGATCGTCGAAGGGAGGCTGAAGAAGTTCTACGGCGAGGTCTGCCTGCTCCAGCAGCCCTATGTCCGCGACGACCAGATAACCGTCGAAGGTGTGGTGAAGGAAGCGATCGCCAAGCTTGGTGAGAACATAACGGTTAGTCGCTTCAGGCGCTTCCAGGTAGGGGAGGACGCCGAGACCTGAGCGCAGGAGGGAGATTCGGTTGGCGGAACCGCGGTACAGGCGAGTGCTGTTGAAACTGAGCGGCGAGGCCTTCGCCGGACAGAGCGGCTTCGGCATTGACCCGGACGTAGTGCATCGGATCGCCGGCGAGACCAAGGAGGTGCAGGGCCTGGGGGTGGAGTGCGGTGTGGTCGTGGGCGGCGGCAACTACCTGCGCGCCCGCTCGAACTCACTGCACGACATCGAGCGGACAACCGCCGACTACATGGGGATGCTGGGGAGCGTGCTGAACTGCCTGGCGCTCCAGGCCGGTTTGGAGACGTTGGGGGTAGACACCCGGGTGCAGTCGGCGATCGAGATCAGGGAGGTGGCGGAGCCGTACATCCGGCGGCGCGCCATCCGCCATCTGGAGAAGGGCCGGGTGGTGATCTTCGCCGCTGGCACGGGCAACCCTTACTTCACGACTGACACCGCGGCCGCGCTGCGGGCGGCGGAGATCGGGGCCGAAGCGCTGCTCAAGGCATCCACCGTGGATGGGATCTACGATGCCGACCCGAAGCTGAACCCCGCCGCGAAGAAGCTCGACCACCTGACCTATCTCGACGCGCTCAAGGCGGGCCTGAAGGTGTTGGACGCGACGGCCGTCTCGCTTAGCATGGACACGAAGATACCGGTCATCGTGTTCGATCTGCGCGTGCCGGGCAACATCAAGCGAGTTCTGCTTGGCGAGCAGATAGGCAGCACGATCAGCTAGCGCTCAGGAGTCGCGCTGAATCCTGTCACGGGGAGAGCCACTATGCCTACCGATGCCGTGCGCCAGCTACTCAAAGACGCCGACCGGCACATGCTGGAGACAATCGACGCGGTAAAGCGTGAGTTCAGCTCGATTCGAACGGGCCGCGCCAACCCAGCCGTGCTAGACCGCATCCGCGTGGAGTACTACGGCCAGATGATGCCGGTCAACCAGGTGGCGACGATCAGCGCGCCCGAGCCCCGCCTGCTTGTGATCTCGCCCTGGGACAAGCAGATGGCGAAGCCTATCATGGATGCCATCACCAGTTCCGACCTCGGCCTCAACCCGAACAGCGATGGCAACATCATCCGGGTGCCGGTTCCGCAGCTCACGACAGAGCGGCGCCGGGATCTGGCCAAGATGGTGGCGAAGGAAACCGAGGATGGGAGGATCGCCATCCGCAACATCCGTCGGGATGCGGTGGAGAAGCTGCGCGCCATGGAGAAGAACGGAGACATCTCCGAGGACGATCGGCGGCGCTCCCAGGAGCAGGTGCAGAAGGTGACGGACGGGCATATCGCGCAACTCGATCAAGCGCATGGGGCAAAAGAGAAGGAGATCATGGAGGGATGAGCGCCCCTTCGGTGATCGCGATGCCGTTGGAGGCGGCCGAGCGCCTGCTCGGTGATGCGGGAGTGGTGGCGGTTCGGGTGAGGCGGACCCAGCCCCCGAGAGGCGGACCCGCTGGGCCGCTGAGGGTGATCCGGCAGCGGGAGACCCACGATGGCGTCGAGCTGGTGGTGTCGCCGTCGGTGCCACTGCCTGAGAGGGAGACGTCCCACGACTGACGTTCACGCACAACTCTCCATTGCTGACCTCAGGACGGAAATCGCCCTCTCGGCCGTGCCGCGCCATATCGCGGTAATCATGGACGGCAATGGGCGTTGGGCCAAGGAGCGCAACCTGCCCCGGCTGGAGGGGCACCGCGCCAGTCGGCAGAGCATCCGCGACACGGTGGAGGCCTGCGATGACCTCGGGGTCCGCTTCCTGACGCTGTACACCTTCTCGGCGGAGAACTGGAACAGGCCTGCGCCCGAGGTCAGCGCGCTGATGATCCTGATCGAGATGACGCTGCGGGAGGAGGCGCCGTCGCTTCACGGCAGGAAAGCGCGCGTCCGGCTGCTCGGGGACCCTGCGCCGCTCCCGCAGTCGCTCAGGGATGAGATCGCGCGAGTGGAGGGACTGACCGCGGACAACACCGGCATGACGCTCCAGTTGGCTATCAACTACGGCGGGCGGCAGGAGATACTGCACGCGGCCTTCGCCCTGGCCAAAGAAGTGGCTACCGGGCGCGTGGCAGCGGACGCGCTCGAGGAACGGCACTTCACCCGCCACCTCTACCGCCCCGACGCGCCGGACCCGGACCTGCTCATCAGAACCGGAGGCGACCTGCGGGTGTCCAATTATCTGCTCTGGCAGATAGCCTATACGGAGATCCACGTCACGCCAGTGCTTTGGCCGGACTTCCGGGCGGTTCACTTGTGCCAGGCCGTGGTAGACTACCAGCGACGGGAGAGGCGATTTGGCAAAGTCGGGGATACTGGCTAAGAGCTGGGTTCGGGTCGGCATCATCGCTGCGGCCCTGATCGCCGTGGTCGCACTCGATGCTGTCGTGCCACTTGAGGGTCTTCCGATCCTGCTCATCCTGTTGGGGCTCGCGCTGCTGGTGACGGAGCGTCTTCGCCTGTGGCTGAAGGCACACCAGCGGGTGGGGATCTCGATGCTGCCGTTTATGTCGGCCGCGCTGGTGCTCATGCTCGCGTTCGTCCGTGGCCGCGGCCTTTCGCAGGCACTGCTGCTGCTCGTCACCCTGGCCCTTGTCTTCGACATACTGATTGTCGCGCTCGCCCTGATCGGCGAGGCGTCCAAGCGCGGGGCAAAGGGCATTGCAGAGTTCGTCGGACTGGCTGCGACAGGCGTTGTGCTGGGCGTCGCTCTCTCCCTTGTCTTCGTCCTCGGGGTCGGCCGGCCGGGCGGGATGGGCCTCGCCCAGCCCTGAGGGGCCAATGGCTGGTAGCACACGCATCGCGCTGCTCGGCGCAACGGGCTCTATCGGCCGGCAGACACTGGACGTGATCGAGGCCCTGCCGGGGTTGTTCCAGGTGGTCGCGCTCTCCTGCGAGCGCTCTGTCGAGACCGTCATCAGCCAGGCGAAGCGCCACCGGCCTCAGCTCGTCGCGGTGTCCGACCCGGCCGCTGCAAACGCGGTCGCCAGCGCCCTCGCGGGAACAGGCATCACGGTCGAATCTGGCAGCGACGCAGTCATCGAGTGCGCGCGCCATCCAGATGCAGACATCGTCGTTGCCGCAATCGCGGGAGTGGCGGGCCTGCGGCCGGTGTGGGAGGCGGTGCGCGCCGGCAAGCGAGTGGCGCTTGCCAACAAGGAGCCGCTGGTCGTCGCCGGACATCTCATCGTCGCTGAGGCAGAGCGATCGGGCGCGCACCTCATGCCGGTCGACAGCGAGCACTCGGCCATCTTCCAGTCGCTCCTGGGCCAGGACCGCGAGGCAGTGCTGCGAGTCATCCTGACCGCATCGGGCGGCGCCTTCCGCGATGTGCCGGAAGATGAACTCGACCGCGTTACCCCCGCGCAGGCGCTGGCTCACCCGACCTGGAAGATGGGGCCGAAGGTTACGGTTGACTCAGCGACACTGATGAACAAAGGGCTCGAGCTGATCGAGGCGCGCTGGCTGTTCGGCCTCGAGCAGCATCAGCTCGACATCGTGCTTCACAGGGAGAGCATCGTTCACAGCCTAGTGCAGTTCGTGGACGGGTCCGTCATCGCACACATGGCCCAGCCCGACATGAGAATCCCGATTCAGTACGCGTTGACCTTCCCGCGGCGGCTCGCCCGCGTCGAGCCGCCGCCCGACCTGGCGGCGTTGGGCGCGCTGCGCTTCGAGCCGTTCGACCAGGAGCGATGGCCGTGCGTCCGGCTGGCGCGGGAGGCGATGGCGCGCGGAGGCACGGCGCCGGCCGTGCTGGCGGCGGCGGACGAGGTGGCGGTTGCCCGGTTCGTGGCGGGAAGGATACCGTTTGCCCGGATAGCCAAGCTCATCGAAGAGGCGCTCGCGGCGCACCGGCCGGCGCCGGGGGATTCGCTCGAGGCACTGCTCGAAGCCGATCGCGATACCCGGCGCCACCTCGAAGAGCAGAGCACTCCCTGATGCTGGTTAGCATAGCGGCTATCGTCGGCGCCTTCGCCCTGATCGTCCTCGTCCACGAGGCCGGGCACTTCTTCGCCGCCCGCCTTTCGGGCATGGCCGTGCACGAGTTTTCCATCGGATTCGGGCGGCCGCTGCTATTCTGGTTCCGGTGGGGCGAAACGCAGTATTCCCTCCGCTTCTGGCCTTTCATCAGCTTCGTTCGCGTCGCGGGGATGGAACCGGGAGACGACCACCCACAGGGGTTCAATACGAAGTCACGCGTCGCCCAAGCGTTCGTGCTGGTCACGGGCTGCTTGATGAACTTCCTGCTGGCCATGGCCATCTACGTGCTGATCGGCGCGTTCATCGGCGTGCCGGTCGCGCAGAACCGGGTCAAGGAGGTGATACCGGGGACGCCCGCCGCGGCTGCGCAGATCATGGCCGGTGACAGGATTGTCGGCGTTGACGGCCGCGCCGACCTTTCGGTGGAGAGCATCCGCAAGGCGATCCAGGCACACCCCGACAAGCCCATGAAGCTCGTGGTGGAGCGCGACGGGAAGCGGCGCACGGTGGCGCTGACGCCGAAGACGGACTACGCCTACGACCTCAAAGGCCTCCGTGTGACCAAGGTTCACATCGGGCTGATAGGCGTGCGATTCGGCGTTGTCCGGGAGCGCGCCGGCATCGCCAGCTCCATAGTCATCGGCTACCAGAGCACCTGGCAGATGATCCAGTGGCAGGCGGCTGGTATGATCGCGATGATCGCGCGGCAAGTGCCGGCCGACGTGATGGGGCCGGTCGGGGTGGTGCATACGATGTACATGGAGGCGCGCAGCAGTTGGGCCGACTTCCTCACCATCGTCGCCGCGATCGCGGTGACGGTCGGGTTCATCAACCTCCTGCCGGTCCCGCCGCTGGACGGCAGCCGCCTGATCATCATCGTTATCGAGGCCGTCAGGCGGAAGCCGTTCGACAAGGAGAAGGAGAACCTCGTGCACCTCGTGGGGCTGGCCATGATACTGGCCCTGGCCGTCCTGCTCACCTACCAGGATATCCGGCGGATCGCGACCGGCGGCGAGTAGGCGCCTTAGGCCGTCGTCTGGCTGATCTCGACCCAGTTGCCAGTCTCGTTCGACTGCTCGATAGCGTCGATGACCTTCATTACCTCAGCACCATCGCGGAAGGTCGCGACGCAGTCTGGCTTCTCGCCGCCTTGCAGATAGGCGACGATGTCGCGGAACATCCGCGCGAGTGCCTGCTCGGGTGTCGCGAACTCCCTGGTCTGGAGCGGCAGGTCGGTCGCGCGTGCCGAGCCGGGTGCCAGTTCTATGCGCGCCAAGGGGCTGAACTCCCCCTTTCCCTCGAGCCACTGGAGGAGCGACGGCGACTGGTAGAGCAGCTTGCCGCGATCACCTTCGAGCTCGATCTGTTGGTCGCGGTTGGCGTTCCAGCTGAGCTTCACCGAGCCGATGCCGGTGGCGAACTCGAGCAACGCCCAGCACTCGTCGGGGACGTCCACCGGCCGTATCCTCCCCCCTGCCTCCAACGGTCGCTCGGTGACGATCATCCTGCAACGGCCGAGCACGCGCCGGATCGGTCCCGCCCACCAGATGAGCAGATCGAGGACATGCGCGCCCAGGTCGGCCACCACGCCTGCGCCCGACAGCCTGCGCTGGAAGCGCCACCTGAGCGGCTCGTTCCTCATGTCCACGCCCCAGCTCGCGCTGACGCTGATGGTGCGGCCCGCCTGTCCGGAGGCGGCCGCGCCTTTCACCGCCACCGCGGCGGGCGAGAATCGGTAGGGCACGAATGTCACGTGGCGTATCCCCGCAGCCTCGGCCGCGCGAGATAGCTGTATCGCCTCCTCTCCGGTGAGCGCGAGGGGCTTGTCGCAGATCACGTGCTTGCGGGCGCGGATCGCCTGGTGGACGAAGTCGGCGTGGGTGTTATTGGGTGTGACGACGGCAATCGCATCGAGATACGGAATCCGGAGCAGGTCCTCGAAGTCACGCGTGTAGCTGGGGATGTCGAACCTATCGGCCATCGCCGCGGCCCGCTCGATGCGCCGGCTGAACACCGCCACTAGCTCTACTCCGGGGTTAGCCTTGAGCCCGAGGGCGTACTTCTCCCCAAACCCGGTCCCGGCAATGGCAACCCTCAGTTTCCCTGCCACCAATCGCTCCCTCGCTTGCCGTTAGCACCCAAAGCGGGGGCATTATAGCACAACTCGCCCGTCCGGAAGCAGGGAGGAGCGAACGAGTGCCAGGGCAATCGCATCTTATCCCGCCACCAGAACAGCCTCCAGGAAGGAGTTGTCCCAGCCGGCTCTTTTGATGCTGCCTCGCACGCTCTTCTTGGCAGGCTTTGCTTTCCTGATCAGGTTCAGCACT
>Ga0315291_10005397_pt1 | contig 16044 bp, 15 predicted proteins | sample YL17G12_20_MG_FD_203070 | JGI IMG/M metagenome (GOLD analysis project Ga0315291, IMG submission 203070) | Sediment microbial communities from Yellowstone Lake, YNP, Wyoming, USA - YL17G12_20 | ecosystem: Environmental > Aquatic > Freshwater > Lake > Sediment | place: USA: Wyoming | collected...
CGATGGAGGAGCACCTGCAGGTCTTTGCGAATGTCCGCGCGCAGAGCGACGGCTACGACGTCCACGGCGCGCGCACCTACGATCCGCCGCGCCCGGCCACGAACGCAGTGATCGTCGTGAAGAACCGCCTCACCGAGTCGTGGGAGGCGATCGTCCTCGACGTGGAGGAGACGCCGCCCCACGCAATCACCGGTCTCAGATTCGCCCCGGCGCGCACGCCGTCGGACGTCCCGCCCGAGAAGCCGCTCACGGACGCCGAGATCGCGAAACAGCTCGGCGCATTCGTCGACCGCCTCGCGGCGAAAGACGCCTTCAGCGGCACCGTGCTGCTCGCGAAGAACGGAAAGCCCTTCTTCACGAAGGCGGTCGGCGTCGCGAACCGCGACTGCATGATGCCCGTGAAGCTCGACACGAAGTTCAACACAGGCTCGATGTTCAAGATGCTCACGGCGGTCTCGATCGCCCAGCTCGCCGAGGCGGGCAAGCTCTCATTCGACGATCATGTAGGGAAGTACCTCGACACGAGCTGGCTCGCGCAGCCGATCCTCGACAAGGTCACGATCGAACAGCTCCTCACCCACACCTCGGGGCTCGGGAGCTATTTCAACGAGACGTACGACCGCAGCTCAAGGCTCCTCTTCCGGAAGGTCGAGGACTACAAGCCGCTCGTCACCGGCGACACCCTCGCCTTCGAGCCCGGGAGCCAGTGGGCATACAGCAACACGGGATTTCTGCTCCTCGGCGCGATCGTCGCGAAGGCGAGCGGCGAGGATTACTTCGACTACGTCCGCGGTCACGTGACGGGCCCGGCGGGGATGAAGAACACCGACTGCTACGAGCTCGACCTCGTGAACGAGAATCTCGCCGTCGGCTACGAGAAGGAGCAGGGGCCGAATGGCACGCGCTACCGCAACAACGTCTTCCAGCACGTCCTGCGCGGCGGCCCCGCGGGGGGCGGCTACACGACCGTCGAGGACCTGCTCGCCTTCGACGTCGCGCTCCGCTCGAACGCGCTCGTCTCGAAGACGATGCTCGATAGAATGTGGCGCGCGTACCCGGAGAAGAACTCGCCGGATTACGGCTACGGCTTCGCGATCCTGGAGACTCCCGTCGGCCGGGCCGTGGGCCACGGCGGCGGCTTCGCCGGCATCAGCGCCGACTTCCTGATGTACCTCGACACGGGCTATACGCTGGCCGTGCTCTCGAACTACGGGGGCGGGGCGGAGCCGGTGAGTCAGAAGATTCAGAATCTGATGGGGAGGAAAAAGCAAATTTGAGACTGCCCTCACGCCAATAGCCCACTCTGGCGACCTGCCAATTCGCAATTCGCCGGGCAACAAAACGATTGTTTCGCCCCAGCTCTTGCTGTAATATAATTAGCTGCGCGACAAATCAAACAACTCCCCCCATATCCGGTGCTCTTTGGAAGAGGAGCTCGTATGGTCAGTTTTGGTGAATCGGATATTTTGGTTTCTTCTTTCACGGTCGGCAAGGTTCGGGTTCAGAACATCTTCCACGATCCTGCTATTTACCCAAGGTTGGGGTTATACATTGGCTGGACATTGCTGGAAAGGCCCGACTCTCTTGCCGCACCGGATGTCCCTCTAACAGATTACGAGTTGCGGGAGTTGATTGGGGAGCTTTCACTCAAAGAACGAGAGGATGTCATAGGTCCGGTGCTGTGGACTGGCCAACGCACGGGGATTCGATCAACTCACGACGGCTGGGAACGGCAACTGAAGATGACTTGCGATCTGGATCCATGGCGGATCGAGAAGATCGAGCGTATACGCGATGGGAAAGAGCCCAAACTATGGCTCAATCTCTGGCCCACATTGGTAGCCAGAGGGGTCGGCCTGGACACCAGGATGCTCTCCCCCATTCCGATCTCGGTCCCGAGAGATACCTGGATCGATTTTCTGACAAAAGCGCGGGGATGCTTTTATGACATTCTGGAATTCAAATATGCCGGAGAGGAGGCAATCCGTTTTCGCAAAGCTTTTGAACACCTGAAATCGGCGAGGCGAAGCGTCGATCGTGGTGAATACAACTTGGCCGTGTCTATGTGCAGAAAAGCGATTGAGACGGTCTACCACGAAATCCCTAATGACGCTTTGAAGGAACAGCTGGTCGCAAAAACGGATAAGAAGCGAGCTGGCGAGTACATGTCTTTCATCGCTAGGATCAAACAGCTGGCAGGATGTGCCGTACACGACTTCAAACCTGCCTCCGAGTATTCGAGGATAGAAGCGCTTTTTGTCATTCAATCCACCGAGAGCATAATTGCCCTATTGAATGGTCTGACAGAGCTCCCGAAGGAATAGCGCTGCAGCAGCCTAGGAGATGGTGTACTTATGGCGAGACCGCGAACAAAAAAGAAGAATGAAACCGGGGCTCAACTCGGTTTCGAAGCCCAGCTCTGGCAGGCGGCCGATGCGCTGCGCGGCAGCATGGACGCGGGCGAATACAAGCATGTCGTGCTGGGCCTGATCTTCCTCAAATACATCTCCGACGCCTTTGAGGAGTTGCACGCAAAGCTCGTCGCTGAGCGGGCGCAAGGCGCCGACCCCGAAGACCCGGACGAGTATCGCGGCGCCCCGCATCCTGTCTTCTGGGTTCCACCCGAAGCGCGCTGGGCGCACCTCAAGGCTCAGGCCAAGCAGCCAACCATCGGCCAGCTCGTGGACGACGCAATGGCCGGGATCGAGCGTGACAATCCTTCGTTGAAAGGAGTGCTACCCAAAGATTACGGCCGCCCCGCCCTCGACAAGCTACGGCTCGGACAGCTCATCGATCTCGTCAGCAATATTCGGATGGGCGACGAGGACAGCCGATCGAAAGATATCCTTGGCCGCGCTTATGAATACTTCCTCTCACAATTCGCGAGCGCCGAGGGCAAGAAGGGCGGCGAATTCTATACGCCGCGCTGCGTGGTCAAGCTGCTGGTCGAGATGCTCGAGCCATACACGGGCCGTGTGTACGATCCCTGCTGCGGCTCTTCGGGCATGTTCGTGCAGTCGGTCGAGTTCATCCGCGCGCACTCAGGAGGGAATGGCAACGGCGGCAAGGCGAAAGCCGACATCTCGATCTACGGCCAGGAATCCAATTACACGACCTGGCGGCTCGCGAAGATGAACCTCGCCATCCGCGGCATTGATGGCCAGATCGCGCACGGCGATACCTTCCACAACGATCGCCACCCTGACCTCAAGGCCGACTTCATCCTCGCCAATCCACCCTTTAACATCTCCGACTGGGGAAGCGAGCGTTTGCGCGACGACAAGCGCTGGCAGTATGGCGTGCCGCCCGCGGGCAACGCCAACTATGCCTGGGTGCAGCACATGGTGCATCACCTCGCGCCTGGCGGCGTGGCCGGCTTCGTGCTCGCCAATGGCTCGATGTCGTCTAATCAATCGGGGGAGGGCGAGATCCGCAAGAACCTGATCGAGGCGGACATTGTGGACTGCATGGTGGCGCTGCCGGGTCAGCTCTTCTACTCGACGCAGATCCCGGCCTGCCTATGGTTCCTCGCACGCGACCGGACGAGCGGTAAATTTCGCGACCGCCGCGGCCACGTGCTCTTCATTGACGCCCGCAAGCTCGGCCGCATGGCGGATCGTACCCATCGCGAGCTGACCGACGATGACGTTGCGCGTATCGCCAACACCTACCATGCCTGGCGCGGCGAAAAGGACGCAGGCGACTACGCGGACGTGCCCGGCTTCTGCAAGAGCGCTCCGCTGGAGGAAGTCCGCAAGCATGGCCATGTGCTCACCCCTGGCCGCTACGTCGGCGCCGAGGCGCAGGAGGATGACGGCGAGCCGTTTGACGACAAGATGAAGCGGCTCACGGCGACGCTGCGCGAGCAGCAGGCCGAAGCCACGAAGCTCGACGCTACCATCGCCGCGAACCTGAAGGAGCTCGGGTATGGCGAGTGAGTGGCGCGCCTCGACGTGGGGCGAAGAGATCTCCCTTGAATATGGCAAGGCGCTACGCTGGTATGACGAATCCAAGGGTCGATACCGCGTGTTCGGAGCCAACGGCCCAATTGGTTGGACTTCCGAACCACTCGCGCAAGGACCGGGAGTGATCCTTGGGCGCAAAGGGGCATATCGCGGCGTGCAGTACTCGCGCGAGCCCTTCTTTGTCATCGACACCGCGTACTACGTCGTGCCGAAGAGCGCGCTCGATATGCGGTGGCTCTACTATGCAATCAAGCACTACAAGCTTGGCGAAGTTGATGATGGATCACCGATTCCTTCGACAACTCGCGCAGCGGTCTACGTGCTCGATCTGGACGTGCCCCCGCCAGATGAACAACACGCCATCGCTCATATCCTCGGCACCCTGGACGACAAGATCGAGCTGAACCGACGGATGAACGAGACGCTGGAGGCGATGGCGCGGGCGATCTTCAAGTCGTGGTTCGTGGACTTCGACCCAGTCCGCGCCAAGGCCGAAGGCAGCGACCCGGGCCTCCCGAAGCCCCTCGCCGACCTCTTCCCCACCCACCTCGTCGACTCCGAACTCGGCGAGATTCCGGAGGGATGGGAGGTTGGCAAGCTTGGTGATGTGATCTGCCAGCGCGTAGAGCGCTGCGTTGCGTCAGCCGAAACAGCAGCGCAGCCCTATGTCCCAATTGACTGCATCTCCCCGAGGTCTCTCTTCCTGATGGAAAGCAAGCCCGGGGATGAAGCACAGAGCAGTCTCGCGAAGTTCCATAGGGGCGATCTGCTCTTTGGGGCCATGCGGCCTTACTTCCACAAGGTGTGCATAGCACCCTTCGATGGAACAACTCGCACGACAGCATTCGTTCTCTATCCGAGGCAGGAGCGTGATTTCGCATATGCGACGATGCTGCTGCATCACCCAGATACCATCGACTTCGTGACGCGACATTCCACAGGGAGCACGATTCCCTATGCGGTATGGGCGGATTCAATGGAAGCCATGCCAGCGATTCTCCCTCCGTCGAACGTGCGTACAGCATTCAACCATGCGGTTCGACCCATGCTCGCTCGCATTTCCCAGCCGTATTTCGAATCCCGCGCCCTCGCCGCCCTGCGCGATGCACTGCTGCCTAAACTGATTTCCGGTGGGCTAGTACCCAAGGGCTCGCAACAATACTAAGGAGGAAGTCTTATGAGCGATCAAGCGCCGAATCTCTCAGAACAGGAAAAGGAAGCTCTGAAATTTCTTGATCGGGATTTTAACCAGAGTTTTCAACAAATGCGGCACTATGACGCACAGATATTCGATATCCTGAAATTCACTTTTGCAGCGTATAGTGCTCTCATCGGGGCAGCTCTCGGCTTATATCAATTCGGCTTAAAGGAAAGCAAGGATCTGTCCTTGCCGGCGATCGCCGCCCTTAGCGTTGGGCTAATCCTTGGGCTGTTCATGTTTGCCCTTACGATCAGGAATCGTGTCTACTTTATTCAAGTAGCTAGATACATTAATGAGCAGAGGGGCTTCTTTCTCAAGATCAAGCCAATGGGATTCGAAAACTTGACCAGGATGTATACCAATCCGAAGCAACCTCCGTATTTCAATTGGCGAAGCTCGCATAGCTGGCTTGTCTATATCGTCTCAGGTCTTAATTCTAGCCTTCTTGGTTGTTTGGTGTTCATTCTAAGTTCTTCTTGGTGGAAACCGGCAGTGGTGTGGAGTCTCATCTTGTTTGTTTTGCAGCTGCTGATTGCCGTGGCATATTTGGTCTCTCGCGAGAACAAATCCGCGTCAAGGGCCGTTTTCGGTCGGGAGTAGGAGAGAAATGGCGACTCCTGCATGGATTTCATCGCAGAAATCTCACATTTGGATTTTCAATGTTGGGCGTGGTGCTTGTGTTTTGATTCGCACGGGGCTTAACCAGGGGATTATGTATGACTTTGGAAGCTCCAACGATTTTTCCCCTTCTGATTTTCTTAAGAAGAACATTATTCCTCATCTGGATGAATACAAGAATTGCAGGATAGCCCAGACTATCATTTCCCACCCCCATGCAGATCACATAAGTAATATTGGCTGCTTAGTGGAACCAGACATAAAGCGCTCGCCTTTCTATTCATCTCTGCACACTTGTCCGCACGACAAAACAGAGGGCGCTGCGAAACCGGAAGCAGTTGATTGGAGCAGAATCAAGAATCCAAAGGGGAGCGAAAACAGCGTAGAGATATACAAGTCACTATACAAAGAAAGAAAACTGCCGCTCCAGACTATTTGCTATGAATCTGCAAGATCAATCCCAAACTTGGAATATGGACTCTACTATATCCGCCCCCCCGTGATCAGCGAGATATTCCCAGACAACGATCAAGATTACGCAAACGGGACGAGTCTCATCTTATACTATCGACACGGATTTCAAACGCTGTTGCTCCCGGGCGATATGAATCCCGATATTCTTGAACATGTCTTGAACGAGGCCAAGGGGCTTGAAAAGCGTTACACCATATTCGATAGGAGGCAAGGCACACAGCATCCAACGTGGCACTCAATGTCTGGGGACCAACCATCATTGAAAGCCTTGCTTTGTGCACATGGCCTATCCATTCTCTTTGCCCCCCACCATGGGCTCAAGTCCGGATATTCGGAGGACCTCTATGAAGCCATAAAGGGCGGAAGACCAAGGCTTGTGGTCATATCGGAAAAACGACACTTGTCGGATACCGATGGCGAAGTCGAGCCCTCCTATCAATCACCGGATGGGGCCAAGGGGCAGAAAGTGCTTATTGAGGGAATAGCGGAAGACCGATATTCCGTGAGTACTCGAGATGGCCATCATATTCTAGTACTCTTCCAAGGGACGGGAGGCCTGCCGGAGGTTTTCTTGGAAAAGGACCCTGAGATGCTGTTGCGTAGATTGACATAGGAATAGATGATGATCTTCAAGGCTCACTTTCTGAATGTCGGATGTGCCGACTGCACTATCCTTGAGATAGGCAATGAGGTTGTAGTCATTGACTGCGGATATCGGCGGTTCGGCAATAATGTGTCGAAAGTAACAAGCATCTGCGATTACCTTATGAAAGTCATTGGCAAAATGCATATCGACCTGCTTATCATTTCCCATCCTCATCATGACCACTATCTTGGCATGGAAGAACTCATAGGAAAGGTATCGGTGCATGAGTTCTGGGGTTCTCCCTACAAACGCCGCCAAGGTGACAGCTCTTTGGCATACGAAGAATGGAGGGAATACTGCAGTTTGAAAGCCAAGCTTGTTCCGGATCAAACTCACAGGTTCACTTGCACAAAGAACGCGAGCAAAGAAGTTTCAGTGTGCACCCTTACCATTCTTGGCCCACGTGCGAACACCAATGACAGCGAGACAAGGGAATGCCATGACGCATGTCTATCTATTTGGGTGCATTCTCCGGCCAACGAGGTCATTATCTGCGGGGATGCTTCTGATTCCCTCCTTGATCAGATTAGAAATGATTGGAACTTATCACCGTGCACAATCTTGCACGCTAGCCATCACGGCTCAGAAAACGGCGCAGATCTTGAGTTCATTAAGGCGGTTAATCCCAGGGACACGATTATCTCAACTCAGTCCGGAATATTTGAGAACGTTCCAAGCAATTCCGCCCTGCAAAGGTACAGGATTCATAGCAAGCAAGTATTCCGAACGGACCTGGCTGGTACTTGCACGGCACCGCTGTGGGTGCGCTAGCGGCTACAGATGAGAACAATAAGTGAATCTATGCTAGAACAAGCGGCTCTCGCCTGGCTGGAGGCGCTGGGCTATGCGGTGCTCCACGGTCCGACCATCGCGGCGGGCGAGCCGACCGCCGAGCGCAGCGACCCGAACTACCGCGACGTGATGTTCGACGCTCGGCTGAGGCAGGCGCTCGCTCGCTTAAACGCAGACCTACCAACCGAGGCGCTGGAAGATGCGCAAAGAAAGATCGTGAAAATCGATCTGCCTTCCTTGATCGACCGTAACCGCGCCATGCATCGAATGATGGTGGACAGCATCACCGTCGAGTACCGCCGAAAGGATGGCTCTATCGCCGGGGCTCAGGCGCGGGTGATCGACTTCGACTCGCCCGACAATAACGACTGGCTCGCGGTCAATCAGTTTACTGTGGCCGAGGGGGAACACGTGCGTCGGCCGGATATTGTGCTCTTCGTCAACGGTCTGCCGCTGGCGGTGATCGAGCTCAAGAACCCAGCCGATGAGAACGCCACCATTTGGTCCGCCTTCCAGCAGCTCAAAACCTATCAGGTGCAGATCCCTTCGCTCTTTGCCACGAATGGGGCTCTGATCGTTTCCGATGGAATGCAAGCGCGCATCGGCACCCTCGGCGCCGGGAAGGAATGGTTCAAGCCCTGGCGCACGATCAGCGGCCGCGGCGATGCGGCATCGAGCCTGACGGAACTGCAGGTGATTCTCGAAGGCGTGTTTGAAAAGCGCCGCTTCCTCGACCTCGTGCGGCACTTCATCGTCTTCGAAGACATGGGCGGCGGGAAGCTCGCTAAGAAAATGGCGGGCTATCACCAGTTCCACGCAGTCAATGCGGCCGTGGAGGAAACGCTTCGGGCGGCTAGGGCATTCAAGGTTGCGGAATCTCCGGGTCGCTACGAAGCCGGGCGCAAGTCCGGTGGCGATCCCGGCGATCGGCGCGTCGGCGTGGTCTGGCACACACAGGGCTCGGGCAAGAGCTTGACCATGGCATTCTACGCGGGGCGCATGATCTTGCACCCGGCGATGGAGAACCCGACCATCGTGGTGCTCACCGACCGCAACGACCTCGACGACCAGCTCTTCGGCACATTCTCCCGATGCCGTGATTTGCTTCGTCAGCCGCCGGTCCAGGCTACTGACCGAGCCGATCTGCGCGCAAAGCTCTCCGTCGCCGCCGGGGGCGTGGTGTTCACCACGATCCAAAAGTTCTTCCCCGAAGACAAGGGTGACCGGCATCCGGTCCTCTCGGAGCGCCGCAACATCATCGTGATCGCCGACGAAGCGCACCGCAGCCAGTATGATTTCATAGACGGTTTCGCGCGACACATGCGCGACGCCCTTCCCAATGCCTCGTTCATCGGCTTCACGGGGACGCCCATTGAAAAGGCTGACGCGAACACACGGGCCGTCTTCGGCGATTACATTTCGATCTATGATATTCAAAGGGCGGTGGCTGATGGGGCTACCGTGCCTATCTACTATGAAAGCCGGCTCGCGAAGCTGGAGCTGAAGGAATCCGAGCGCCCCAAGATCGATCCCCTGTTCGAAGAGGTCACCGAAGGCGAAGAGGTCGAGCGCAAAGAGAAGCTCAAGACGAAATGGGCGCAGCTCGAAGCGCTCGTCGGGAGCGAAAAGAGACTGAAGATCATCGCCCGCGACATCGTCAATCACTTCGAGGAACGGCTTTCGGCCATGGACGGCAAGGCCATGATCGTCTGCATGAGCCGCCGCATCTGCGTGGAGCTCTATCGAGAGATTGTCGCGCTGCGGCCACAGTGGAATCAGGACGCCGATGATCAGGGTTCTATCAAGGTTGTGATGACCGGCTCCGCTACCGACCCCCTCGATTGGTTGGCTCACATTCGCAACAAGCCCCGGCGCGAAGCTCTTGCCCAGCGGTTCCGCGACCCGAGTGACCCGTTCAGGATCGTCCTTGTGCGTGACATGTGGCTCACGGGCTTCGATGCGCCGAGCCTGCACACGATGTATTTGGACAAGCCCATGCGCGCCCATGGATTGATGCAGGCGATCGCCCGGGTGAACCGCGTCTTCAAGGACAAGCCGGGCGGGCTGGTCGTGGACTATCTCGGCCTCGCTCATGAACTCAAACAGGCGCTTGCCACCTACACCGAGAGCGGCGGCACCGGGAGGACTGCGATCGATCAGGCAGAGGCTGTCGCGATCATGCTGGAGAAATGCGAGATCTGCCTTGGGCTCTTCCATAGGTTTGATTGGTCGCGGTGGATAACGGGCACGCCGCAAGATCGGCTCTCGGTGCTGCCGCTCGCGCAGGAGCATATCCTCGCCCAGGAGGACGGCAAGGCGCGACTGATGTCGGCGGTAACGGCGTTGTCACAGGCGTTCGCGCTCGCGGTGCCACACCAAGAGGCGCTGCGCATCCGCGATGACGTCGGTTTCTTCCAGGCGGTTCGGTCGGTGCTCGCCAAGAACGTCCCCGACGACCGCAAGACCGACGAAGATCTGGACTTCGCTATCCGGCAGATCGTGTCGAAAGCGGTTGCTTCCGATGAGGTCGTTGACATTTTCGCGGCGGCAGGCCTCAAGAAGCCGGATATGTCGATCCTGTCGGACCGGTTTCTGGCGGAAGTGCGCGGCATGCCTCAGCGCAATCTCGCTGTCGAGCTTCTACGGAAACTGCTCGCTGGCGAGATCAAGACGCGCTTGAGGAAAAACGTCGTTCAGGCGAGATCGTTCGCTGAGCTGCTCGAGCAGGCGGTGCGGCGTTATCAGAATCGGGCCATCGAAGCCGCGCAGGTCATTGAAGAATTGATCGAGCTTGCCAAGAACTTGCGCGACGCAAACGCGCGCGGCGAGAAGTTGGGCCTGCACGAGGACGAGCTCGCCTTCTACGACGCGCTCGAAACGAACGACAGCGCCGTAAAGGTGCTCAGCGACGAGACACTCAAGAAGATCGCGCAGGAACTCGTCGTCGCCGTGCGCGACAATGTCACCATCGACTGGACCCTGCGCGAAAATGTGCAGGCAAAGTTGCGCGTCATCGTGAAGCGGATTCTTCGGAAGTACGGCTATCCGCCAGATAAGCAGAAGAAGGCGACGGAGACGGTGCTGGAGCAGGCGGAAGTGCTATCGCAGGATTGGGCGATCGCCTAGCCAGGAATGGGGGGACTCATGGCAAACGTGGTCTATAAGGGCAAAGTATTTACACCTCTTCAGTACAGCCAAGAGGCGGACTTTGAGAGGGCGGTCATGCAGCAAGCCAAAGATATCTTTGGGGCTAAGACGCTCTACATCGACGTGAAGAAGAGAATCAGCGAAGGGGAGATCGTCGCGATTCCCGACGGGTACCTTCTGGACTTCACGTTTCCCTCTGCCCCCAAGCTGTACATCGTCGAAAACGAACTGGTGAGCCATGACCCATTCAGGCACATCGGCCAGCAACTCCTCAGGTTCGCCATCTCATACAAGGGAAGTGGCCGAAAAATCAAGGCTTTCCTGCTCAAGGAAATAATGGATCGCCCGGACTATCGGAGCTTCGTCGAAGACAATGTCAAGAGAACCGGTTACAGAAACATCGATGACATGCTCGAAGATCTCATCTTCGAAAAGCCGGTTGCGGCTGTCGTCATAATAGATGAGAAAACCCCAGAGCTGGAGAACGTACTTGGGCAGCTTTCTATGCCCACGGATATTCTCGAGTTCCAGACGTTCGTGTCCGACGAGGAGCAGATTCACCGCTTCTCGCCGTTCCAGGAGGACGTGAAGGAGATACAGGAACCGGGACACCAGCCCATCGATTTGGAGAAGGTTGACACAATCGTTGTGCCCGCGAATGAGGAGGGCTTCCGGGAGACATTCTTGGGAGAGAACTGCTGGCACGAAATCCGAATCTCCAGTTCGATGCTCGACCGGATAAAATGGATTGCTGCCTATCAGACAGCACCTATTTCCGCCGTCACGCACTACGCGCCGGTCGCTCGAATCGAGAAGTACAAGGACACCAATAAGTACATTCTCCATTTCGCTGAGCCGGCCATGGCGATAGGTCCGATAGCCCTTCCAAAAGGACGGAAAGACCTCGTGCTCTATTCGACTAGATATACGACCTTCAGCAAATTGCAGAAGGCCAAATCACTGGAGGAGCTCTTCTGGCTGCGATCATAGGAACGCCCAGGAACGGCCGAGAATAATAAAAAGCAGTGCGAGAATGCGCTTGACCAAATGAAGCTGAGCAGAGCAGATACAAAACCAGAGACAATCCAGGAGATTTGTGACGCCCTAGTGGATCACCAAGCAGCGCTGGCGAAACAGATTGCCAGCAGTTCATATCCCTTCACCCCAATCCGACCGCAGGAGCGACGAATCTCCCCGAGATCAGCGATGCGCACATTCCTCCGAGACGGTTTCATCGATCGATACTCTGGCAAGAGACTTGTCTTCCCGGGCACCATTCGATTGCTTTCCCTATATCTTCCTCGCGAGATACCATTCCACCCGAATTGGAAAATGGCCGAGACGCACATGAGCTACTGGGAGCTCTTTCCAACGATCGATCATATTGTCCCTATCGCCCGAGGCGGTTCTGATACCGATTCCAATCGAGTCACGACATCCATGATGAGGAACGCGGCGAAGGCCAATTGGACGATGGAGGAGTTGGGTTGGTCGCTCCACCCTGCCGGCGATCTTCGGCAATGGAATGGCTTGATGAAGCATTTCCTCGCTCTGGTCGAGATGGATCCTGCGCCGCTTGCAGAACCATATGTGAAGAAGTGGTATGATTTGGCCATGGAGGCCATGAGGTGAAGAAGGCGGTCTTCAAGTTGCGGATGCCCGCGTCAAAGATCCAGCACTTCGCGAATCGCTATTCTTATGCCGGCCGCGACATCGCAACCGATCTCCCGCATCTCAAACGACAGATCAAGAAGACCAGACGCCTCACAAAGGAGCAGCTCCTCACCGTGTGTCGATGGAAAGCCACAAGAAGCGCCAGCAAGGCCGCAAACAATGCGCCGGCTTATGTGAAGCGCATAACGGAGTTCTCTTTCTCGACATCCGACGAACGTGCGCGGGTTGAGTCACTAACGCTGCTGGACGGCGTTGGATGGCCGACTGCCAGCACAATCTTGCATCTTTTCCACGGAGACAAATATCCAATCCTGGACTTTCGTACACTGTGGAGCGTTGGGGGCGAACCCTCGCGCAAGTACTCTTTCGACTTCTGGTGGCAATACACGCTGTTCTGTCGCAGGCTTGCCCGCAAGGCAGGGGTGAAAATGCGCACGTTGGATAAGGCGCTCTGGCAGTATTCAAAAGAGAACCAGCCGGCACGGAGGGCAGTCCATGACAAAGACTCGCACCGAAGATGATTTTGGAGTACAGCTACTCAAGGCTCTGAAACTGCCAACGAGAATTGGCCAGGCCGCCTGCCACAAGAGTCTTCTCTATGCCCTCTCAATTGATTCAGATGGAAAGGTGCGGATGGGCGTCGATACTGACAGCCGAGAGCCGGTCCGCGGCGGAGGCAAAGGATATGAACAAGATCTCTTGATCTGGAAACCCATCAAGAAAGCTGATACATCGATGATACCCCGCGTCAGCGTCGAGCTGAAGTTCGGCGGCGTCAGCACTCATGCCGCAATAGTCTATTCTGAAAAGGCTAAACGGCTGAGGGCGGTCTACCCATATGCTCGTTTCGGTCTGATTCTGGGCGGTCTTCCGGCTATCCCCGGTCGCGTTCTCAGGCTGGGTCACGAGTTCGATTTCATCTGTACTCTGCAGGTTCCGTTCGTTCGGAAAGAAATCAAAGCCCTTCGCTCGATCCTCATCAAAGAGGCGGCTGTTTCGCGGAGACTAGCCGCTTCGCTGGAAAAGGGGCGAAAATTGCGGTTTCTCCACCGAAAGCTCATTTTGCGCAGTGGTTTGCCTGGAGTTTAGTCCTTTGCACCCGACTCTAGGTCCAACGAGAGATTAGAACCTGGAGGTTCATGATGCACTTGCTGATCCCTTATGTCTATTTGCCCGGGCATGAGGACCCGTTGTTTGCAGAATACACGTATGCCGACGGCGCAGCGCGAGCTCGTAAGATGAAACGTGATCTCCATAAGGGCGACTACGTGTTCTTTCACACGTCTTTCCGTGGAGCAAAACACATCACGGCGTATTACATTGTCGATAGGGTCCTGGACGTCGCAACGTCCGCGAGCGATACGGCGATTCGGGCGAAATACAGAAACCCCCACTTGGTTTCCTATATCAACAAATACGAGGATGGCACTCGAGGTGACGACGCCATCCTTTTCGGGGATCCAATCCTGTCTCGAATTCTGCCGCGTCCTTTGCCATTCACGAGGGCCCTGGGCCAGAAGCTCGCGTTCAACTTCAAATTCAAGCCGGGCAGAACCGAAACACAGAGCATTGGATCGGCGACACGTGCTTGGCGTTCATTGACCTCGAAGCAAGTGAAGACTCTCTTGAAACAGATAGCCCGGTGGGACACTCATCTTCAGAAGATTGCCCCCGTGCGAAGCTCCGAGGAAGTTGCCGAAGTGCTCGAACGAGACATCGAAACTTATCTGGCCTCAGCCCCTTCGGTTCTTGGCAAGAGGCTCACGTTGCACGGCCGGCAAGTTCCACTTGGAGCAGGGAGGATCGATCTGATCTACAAGAATCAGCACAATGATCTCATAATCGTGGAAATCAAGCTCGGCCAGATCGGTCACGATGCTGTGTCCCAACTTCGCCAGTACGTGAAGGACTACGCGAAGCATGCTGATAAGAAGGGCCGAGGAATCCTCGTTTGCTCAGGCGTGCTACCGGCCTATCGAGCCGAGATTGCGAAGTTGAAGGACATTGCCGTTTTCACCTACGGCTGGAGGATGCAGGTTACCGAGTGGACAGGGTAAGGAACGGGATTCTATCATGAAACAATGCGAAGCGGTCATCAAGGTGATGGAAGAGAACGGCGGCTACGCCACGCTCGGCTTCTTGAACCAGCATGTGTTCAGGATCGAGGAATGCAAATGGGGCACCAAGACTCCGTTCGCAAGCATCCGCCGAATTGTCCAGGACCCGCGCTTTTTCTTCAAGATACGTCCCGGATTATGGGCACTGAATTCCCACAGGGATCGGTTGCCCGCAGGAATATTCCCCGCGAAAGATTTGCCTCCCGCAGAGCGAGCGGAATACGACCATACTTACTATCAGGGCCTGCTCGTGGAGCTGGGAAATTTCAGGAAATTTGCCACCTTCGTTCCCAATCAGGACAAGAACAAGCTCTATTTGGGTAGAAGGCTTTCCGCGGTCAAGACCATGGATTCCATCTATCCTTTTGGCTTCGATCGACTCGTTCGAGTCGCACAGACGATTGATGTGGCTTGGTTCAATGAGAGAAACATGCCCGCAAACCTTCTTGAGGTCGAACATTCGACGGCGATGAGCGGCTCTCTGATGAAGTTCGTCGAGCTCCAGGATTTCAATACCAACTTCTATATAGTGGCGGACGAGCTCAGGAGGAAGGAATTCCATGCCAAGCTGGCTATGGAAGCGTTTCGAGCGGTCAGCGCACGCGTTGATTTCTGGACCTACGAAGAGGTCGCCGAACTGCACTCCAAGACCGCCGAGCTTGTCGCCGTGGAATCCAAGCTCGGGCTCTGAGGGCGGAGGGATAAAATGTCGCATTCACCACAGGAATGGGCAGGCGCCATTGCCGAACGCCTGGCCGACGAATGGGATGGTAAGGCGAATTTTCCCGAAGATGCGGCGCTGCTAAAGGAAGTCCTGACTACGGCGCTGAGCGCGCGCCCCGACAAATGCATGCGCCTCGTCGGAACCGGAATCATCGAAGAATCGTACTTTGAGCCGCTCGATTAGCGGAGGAGGCTTCAGTATCATGCTCGCAAGCTTCTCAATCGCCCCTGTCGGCGTCGGCGAAGCCCTGAGCAAGCACGTCGCCGAGATCGTCGACATCATCGACAAGTCGGGGCTCAAGTACAAGCTCGGCGCCATGCAGACAACCGTCGAAGGCGACGACTCCGAGGTCATGGCGCTCATCCTGCAATGTCACCGGCACATGCGCGCGAAGGCCAAGCGCGTGATCACGCACATCGCGATCGACGACCGCGAGGGCGCTTCGGGGCGCCTCACGGGCAAGGTCGAGGATGTCGAAAAGGCGCTCGGCCGGAAGCTGTCGCACGAGTGACGCTTGACGGCTCCGAATTTGTGTAATAGGATCTGTTCTCGAGCTTGACTCACGGTCGAGCGCATGGGGGTCTGGGAGGTGGCGGCGGATGGCAGACGAATCCAGCGAGCAAGAAGATCTCCATTCATCAATTATCCCGGTCGAGAATATCGAACGGACCATTCTGCTCATCAGA
>Ga0315291_10005399_pt1 | contig 16043 bp, 10 predicted proteins | sample YL17G12_20_MG_FD_203070 | JGI IMG/M metagenome (GOLD analysis project Ga0315291, IMG submission 203070) | Sediment microbial communities from Yellowstone Lake, YNP, Wyoming, USA - YL17G12_20 | ecosystem: Environmental > Aquatic > Freshwater > Lake > Sediment | place: USA: Wyoming | collected...
GCCCTGGTCAAACGGATCGAGATCGGCACCGAAAACGTCCGAGTAGTCTACAAGGTCGCCCCAGCCCCTTTTGTAGCAGCCCCCGATAGCGGGGGCCGTTTGCAAGATTGTTGCAGGCGTGAGCAGGGTTCATCTGGGGGCTCGCTGCGCTCGACCCCAGCCACCCCAAGCACCAAGTTGCCAGGAAAACTTGTCAGACACAGCAACTGATTGAGCCGGTGCAGCCGTGGCCGACCGCTATTTCAGCGAAACCCCGATTTCCGAAGACCGGGTGGTGCTGGTCGGACCCGAGGCACATCACCTCGTCCACGTGATGCGGGCGAAACCGGGCACCCGGGTGGTGCTGTTTGACGGTAGTGGGGCAGAGTTTAACGCCCAGGTCGAGTCTACCGGCCGAAGTCGCGTCCAACTGGCCGTCCTTTCCCGCCAAGAGGTGGACCGCGAGCTGCCGCGGGAGCTGACCCTGGGCGTGCCCCTGCCCAAGGGGGACCGGCAGCGGTGGCTGGTCGAGAAGGCCGTCGAGCTGGGCGTGGCCCGCATCGTGCCGCTGGTGACCGCCCGGTCCGTGCGGGTGGCACTGGCCTCACGCCAGGGGCACGCCACCCGGCCAGTGGCACTGGCGTCCCGCCAGTGGGATCCCAGCCGGCTGCGCCGGACTGTGATCGAGGCCTCAAAGCAGTGCGGCCGCAACCGGCTCATGGAGATTGCCGAGCCGCGGGCCTGGGCCGATTACGTGGCCGACGCCGGGGACGCCCCTTGCCGGCTGCTGGCCCAACCCTGCGGCCACCCGACGGTCACGGGGCCGCTCTCAGCCGCCGATGGGCACCATCCGCAAGGATGGTCGGGCCGGGTGTTCTTGGCCGTCGGTCCCGAGGGTGGCTTCACCGACGAGGAGGTCTCCCTGGCCGTAGCCGCCGGCTGGCGAACAATCGATCTGGGCCCCCGTATCTTGCGCGTGGAGACAGCCGCGCTCATGCTGGTGACCATGGTCTGCCAAGTCCCCCGAAACGCTCAACACCAAGACCCAGCGACTGAGCCCCGGTCTATGGGATCAACCTCCCCCCGTGTTGGGGCAGGAGAATGATCGGGAGAACTGATCTTGCATCCGCGCTCGGCGATACGCCACAATCATGTCCCGATCCAAAAACCGACCGCTCGGTCCGCGGCTCTTGATATGGAAAGGATTCCTTGTGCTTGTGCTTCGACGGAAGAAACATGAAAGCGTGATTCTCGGGGACGAAGTCACGCTGACGGTGGAGGAGATCTGTGGCGGCGACGGCCAGCGGATCTCCGGTGCGACCATGCGACTGGGTTTTGAATCACCGAGCTACGTTTCCATCTGCCGCAGCGAATTGCGAGCCAGTGCCTCGAGGGCCGTCCGAACAGGTAGGCGACCGAGGCCGGCAGAGGCGCGACCAGGCAAGCTCGTCGAGGTCTCGGACGCGCAGGCCCGGCTGCGGGTTGAGGTGCCGCAAAAGATACCTGTCCGCTGCAATGGAACACCAACGGTCGGGGTCGATTCGCAGGAGAGACTCGACGGCGCAATCCAGGCTTCGAAGAAGGTGCATCATATCACCTGCCACAAGGCAGACCGAATCACAATCTGCAATAACATCACCATTGCGGCACTCAACTTCCACCGTTTCGTCTTTTCCGAAACGCCATGAAGGGATGGGAAGGGTAGAGTTTAGCAGGCTTACCTTGCCCGCCGCGGAATCTGGCGGAAATGGCAAGCCGGTGCACGGCGGGCAAGGTAAGCCCGCTAAACGAGATGCTCCGTCGGCGTTGCAAGTCTTCGGTCACGAGCCGAACAGGTGGGTCCAGTACTGGCCGGAGCGGCCGAGTCCTTGGCGGCGGTGTTGCTGGTTGAGCATGTTCTTGTGGTGGCCGGGACTGAGGAACCACGCCTTGCCCGCGCTGGACGCCGACACGCTGCCCACGTAGATGTTCTCGCCCGACGCGGTGGTGCCGGCCTTCGCCGCGCGGTCCTGAAACGTGCGTTTGCCGGGCAGGGGCGACTCGTGCGCGAAGAACTTGTGCGACTGCATGTCGGCACTGTGTTCGGCCGCGGCCTGGCAGAGTTTCAGATCGATCAGCAGCGGGGGGAGTCCGCAGACGATCCGCAGTTGATTCAGCCCCTGCATCCCGTCCACCACCCTCGGATCGAGCCGGCCGGCGAGCTTGGCATTCTCGGCCATGATCCGCTCGGCCTTTGCCTGCTCGGGATCGACGATCTTCCCCAACAGTTGGTCGGTCTGTTGCAGATAATCCTGCACCGGCAGGGGTGACTGCGTGCCTTTCCACTCCGCCTCCAGAAGCCGGAGAAGCTCGGCGAACTGTTCCAACTGCTGGCGGGCCCTGGCGAACTTGGCACGGTGACGGAGCAACTGTGACTGACGCTGCTGGTACAGGAGAGTCAAGCCATTGAGTGCGGGCAGGCCCACCTGTTCGATCTTCTCCTTGGTCAACCCCTCATCGGCCCGTAGCTCGGCCAGCACCTTGCGGACCTGTGCGATCTTCTCATCCAGCGCGCCGCCGGGCGACGGGCCCTCGACGCCCACGGCCATCCGCCGCAGTTCGCCGTCGATCAGATCCTTGGCCGCAGCGACTCCCTGCGGTCCGGCGGCGGCCAACTGTCTGATCGCGTCCGCCCGCCGCTTCGGGTCGGCCCGAAACCGCCGGAAGACGCCGGAGAGCTTGCCAAGCTCCTGCCCCTGCTCGACGGCCCGACCATCCTGCGGACGGTGCCCGACCGCGGGCGATGCGAACTCCACAGGGGCCGCCGACGCCGGCAGGCCGGCAAGGACAATCAGCAGCAAGATCCCCGACGACTTCGGCATCGAGAGACACTGTTTCCTGTGATTACTTGAGGCTCTCCGAGAATCGGCCGTTGTAGGAGGCGACTCCAGTCGCCGATCTGTGCCCCCCGAATTCGGTCGGCGTCTGGAGACGCCTCCTACAAGCTTCTCCACTCTTCACTTTCCACTCCGGCGGTGTTCCACCCGGGCGATCCCGGCGGCGCCGATGTAGCCGGCGTCGCCGCCGAGGGTGGCGAAGTCGATGGTCGTCCGCTTGGCCAGCAGGGCGAAGGCCCGGCGGTCGACTTCCTGCTTGATTCGGGCGAGGAATTTTTGGCCCACCTCCGAGGCGTTGCCGCCGAAGGTCATGGCCCCGCCCAGCAGCACGCCGTTGGGGTCGATGGTGTGCATCAGGCTGACCACCCCGATGCCCAGGTAGCGGGCGGTCTCCAGGATCAGTTCCATGGCCACCTGGTCGCCGGCCTCGGCCTCGATCGCCACCAGTTCCGGGATGCCCCGGCGGTCCGCTTCCGGCTTCTGCTGCTCCTCCTCGATCCGCTTCCCGAGCGAGGTCTTCTGGCGGAGCCGGGTGCTGAGGACCTCGTCGGTCCGCCGGCTCAGCGCGGTGGCACTGGCGTAGGCCTCGAGGTGGCCGGGCTGGCCGCAGCCGCAGAGCCGGGCGTCTTCGGCGTCGTCGATGATCAGGTGGCCGCATTCGGCCCCGTGGCTGTTCTCGCCGTCGATCGACAGGTCGCCGATGATGATCCCGCAGCCGATCCCGGTACCCAGCGTAAACAGCACCAGGCTGTGGAACTCGCGGCCGGCGCCGACCCAGTATTCGCCGTAGGCGGCCGCGGCGGCGTCGTTGACAAAGGCCACCGGCAGGCCGCAGTGATGGCTCACCCGATCGCGGATGGGAAAGTAATCCCAGCCTTTGAGGTTGACCGGCTCGATCAACATGCCGGCGGGGATGTCCATGGTCCCCGGCGAGCCCAGCCCTACCCGCGCGATGGCCGACGGCTCCAGCCCCGCCTGGCGAATCGCGTCCTTGACGGCCTGACCCATTCGGGCGGAGGCGTCCTCCGGGCCTTTCTCGGCGTCGGTGGGGACGCTCAGCCAGGAGAGCGAGCGGCCGGCGTCGTCGACCACGCCGACCTTGGTGTTGGTTCCTCCCAGGTCGAGTCCCACGTAGAACGGGGCCTGGGCCCTGTCGAGCGAAATGAACTCACGCGTCTGTGACATGTTGCACCCGTGTGTAACGGCGGTTCGGAGGTGTCAGCCTACTGGTCCGCCAGTATAAGGGGTGCCAGCAGTGCAGGCAATCGGCCAACTGGCCCGAGGGGCACATGGGTTGGCCGGGCCTCGGCCGAAATATCGTTTCGGGGGCACCCGGGAACCCGCCAGGACAACCTCGCTTTCTTGCCCAGACCGGAAAAAACGCCCAAGTTGCGCTTGTGCCGGATGGCCGTTCCGGGGAAAATGCCCCGCCTGTACGACCCCCTGGTCTGAGAGGATGAAACGGAATTCGCAGCCGATCGCATTACCCGCCGTCAGGGAACCCACGGTCAGCAGGATGACGAGATGCGATTGGCTGAAACGATGGTGACACGGAGGTTGCCCGCACGCCTCGTCCCGACGTGTTCACGTCCGACGCCCGTTGGCCCTCGCGGAATCTGATTCCGTGCGTAGTCGGGCAGCGGGAGGCCGCTGTTGGCATCCGCCGCAGGGAAAAAGGGGACAGGTCCAATTTGTGCGACGACCATGCAAGCATGGTGCCCGCCTTTGGGCCGTTCCGGCAAATTGGACCTGTCCCCTTTTTCCCGGAATCACGCAAGACCTGACAGGAGGGAATCGATGCTCTGGTTGCAGGCGGTCCTTGTGGCCACGGTGCTCTCGGCCCCCGGCGATACGGTCCTGTTGGACTTCTACGCCGACTGGTGCGGCCCCTGCCGGGCGATGGAGCCGACGATCAACGCCCTGATCGAGCAGGGCTGCCCCGTGCGGAAGATCAACATCGATCGCGATCCGCAACTGGCCAGAGAGTATGGCGTCGGTCCCGTGCCCTGCTACGTGATGCTGGTCGACGGGCAGGTGGTGGACCGCGTAGTGGGCGGCACCACCTTCAGCCGGTTGCAGCGGATGTGGCAGTTGGCCTCGGTTCGGCAGCCGCAGGGCCCGTCGCCCCAGGGGGCCAATGGCGTGTCGCCAGTGCCGCAGGCGATACACGGGCAAGATGGCCGTGCCACCCTTGCCGCACTCGACGCCGCGCTGATTGCCGCCAGCGTGCGGCTGCGGGTGGAAGACCCCCAGGGTCATTCGTGCGGCTCAGGGACGCTCATCGACGCCCGGCAGAGCGAGGCCCTGATCCTGACCTGCGGCCACATCTTCCGCGACTCCAAGGGCCAGGGGCGGATTGAGGTCGACCTGTTCGGGCCCAGGGGTGCGGAGCAGGCGGCGGGCAAGCTGATCTCGTACGACCTGCAGCGCGACGTCGCACTGGTGAGTATCCGTACCCCCGGCCCGGTCGCCACGACCCGCGTGGCCCCGCCCGGATTCCAAATCGCCCCCGGCAAGCCGGTTGTCAGCGTGGGCTGCAACAACGGTGACCGGCCGACGGCGCGCCACAGCCGGGTCAGTTCGCTGGACAAGTTCCTGGGGCCGCCCAACCTGCAAGTCGACGGCCTGCCGGTCGAAGGGCGCAGCGGCGGGGGCCTGTTCTCCAGCGACGGACTGGTGATCGGCGTCTGTAACGCGGCCGATCCGAGCGACCGGGAGGGACTCTACGCCGCGCTGGCCTCGATCCACGCCGAGTTGGATCAGGCCCGGCTGTCGTTCGTCTATAAGTCGGACGGTCCGGGGGCCGCGCCGCAGCCGGCCGGTTCGCCGCCCGCCACGGCGTTGGCGACGGCCGATCCGCCGCCGCTGCCGAAGCAGATGCCGCGTCCCTCGGATCCCTTTGCGGCGGACGAGCACCCCTTGCGGCCCATGGCGGCGTCTGTAGGAGGCGACCCCGGTCGCCGACCGTCGGCAGCAGCCCCACTTGGCGTCGAGGAGCAGGCCGCCCTGGACGAGATCCGCCAGCGGTTGCAGGCGGGGGCCGAGGTGATCTGCGTGGTCCGCTCTCCCGACCCCCAGGCCCAGAGCGAAATCTTTGTCCTGGACAAGGCTTCGCCGGCGTTCCTCGGGCAACTCTCCGCCATGGCCCGGCCCAAAGAGCCGCTGTTGTCGACCTCGCTGGAGATTCCGCGAAAGCCTCAGCCGGCAGCGGCCCCACCCAGGCCCAAATCTTCCAGGACCGCAGCCGGCGCTGCCCCGGCCACCCGGCGTCCGCTGGCGGGCAGTTGGCCCGGCAACCCGGGCGGCTGGCGGCCTTCCAATTAGCGGACGGCCTCAGCGTTGCCCCCCATGACACCGCCACCAACGCGCCGTGCGTTGCTTCTTCGCGTCTGCACACGCTCCCGCTAGAATGGACGGCAGTGCCAGTCGGGATAGTCAGTTGTGTTTTCAAACAGAACAGGTGACTGTCCCGAATGGCACAGTTGACCGATTAAGTCATTTTACCGCATTGGGTTGCGAGTCGTTGTCGTTGGGGTAAGAGCTTGAATAGTGATTAGTGTCTGAGCGACCTACCCTCGGCCCAATACCGCCCTTGTCTTGCAGTGCAGAGGCTGCAGAGGTTGGACGGAGAAGCGACTTCATCCATTCGCGCAGAACGACCGTGGTTTGTCAAGGCGGTTTCGCTGGCCGCCCGCGCGACCGGCGTCACACACGCACCCCGGCACTGGCGAGACGCCAGTGGTACTCGCCCGCCAGGCACTCACGCGACACTGGCAAGATGCCAGTGCTACTCGCCCGCCAGGCACTCACGCGACACTGGCAAGATGCCAGTGCCACTGGCCCGCCCGCGTGTCCTCAGGCGGCTCGGCCGACGGTCAAGGCGGCACGGATCGCCAGGAACTCGCCGACGTTCTCCATGGTGACGATCCCCACCAGGTCGTCTCCCCGCACGACGGGAATGGCATGGCATTGGCACGCCTGCAAGCGCGCGAAGACGCTTTCCAGCATTTCCGACGGGTCCGCCCGCTCGAAGTCGCGCTGCATGACGTTGCCCACCGGCTCATCGACGCCTTTCTCGGCCAGCGCCTTGAGCAGGTCGGTCTTGGTGAGCACGCCTGCCAGCCGGCCGCCTTCCAGCACGGGGAAATCGTGTTGGAATCCGGCGATGACGTGTCGGGCCGCCTCCGCGATGGGATCGGTGGGGGAGACCGTGCGGAACTCGGTGGCCATGGCGTGCACCACGGGAATGCCGTGCAGGCTGGCCCGCATCTGCACCATGGACGCTTCAGAGGTCGCGCCCATCCAGATGAACAGGGCGATGAACACCAGGAATGGATTGAAGAACAGACCCACGAAGCCGAACAGCAGCGCCATCGCCTGGCCCACCGAAGCGGCAACTTGGGTCGCCTGAACGTAGTTCATCCGCATGGCCAGCACGGCGCGCAGCACCCGGCCGCCGTCCATCGGAAACGCGGGCAGGAGATTGAAGGCCGCCAGCACGACGTTCACCACCACCATTTTCCCCAGGAAGTGTGCTCCCACCAGAGGGAGGCCACTCAGGGCGGGCAAGCGGGCATGATCGCCGGCCACAAAGCCCAATTCCTCCATTCCCGCCGCCAGGCTCGTGGCGATCCCAGCAGCACCTGCCAGCAGCAGGACACACGCCACGCACAGCGCCGCCAACACCACGTTCACCGCCGGACCAGCCAGCGCCACGACCAGCTCTTGGCCGGGGTCCGTGGGCATCCGTTCCAGTCGCGCCACGCCGCCAATCGGCAAGAGCGTGATGTCCTTGGTGGGGATGCCGTAGCGTCGCGCAGCCAGGGCGTGGCCCAACTCGTGGAGCACGACTACCGCAAACAGGGCAATTACAAAGACGACCCCGTGCAGCGTGTCCATCAAATCGCTGCCCTGGACGAAATACGTCAGGCCCACCCAGGCCAACAGGATCAGAAACGTCCAGTGGATGTAGATTCCGATCCCCGAGATTTGCCCGATTCTCCATGACCCGCTCATGTCCTGCCACCCTCCTATGAGAAACGAGGTCCCTTGTCTGTGGCCCTAGGCAGGGCCGGGGGCCCACGTTGCCATTCTCGGCGCCGAATGCCCGGCGGACAAGCCTTCTAATTCCGGCCGGAAGGTCCAATGTTCGGCCCGCCGGTCCGAATTACCCACAACGGCAACGCACGGGCCGCCCCCTTCTATCGAGTGGTACTGTAGCCCGGCCGGGATCGCGCTGTTGCGTCGCGGCCTGGCGGAGGGCAAGGGGGGCGTCCGGTGGTCCGCCAATGCCAATGTGGGGGTGCCAGGGGCAGCTTGCCTGCCCCTGGAGCCGCAGTGACGGACCAACGCTGCGCGTCGGTGCCCGCCGCCACTGGCACCCAACGTGTCAGAGCAAGCTTGGCAGGCCACCAGGCCGTTGTGGACGTGCCGATCCCTCCGGGCACCCCGTGGGGGGGGTCGCTGGCGTGCAGCCCAGCGAAAAAACGGCTACAATTGTGGCAACGGGGTAACGCACCTGTCTCTAGCGACGAAAGGGGAGTTGAAGATGAGAACACGTCACGCTGTCTTCTGCGCGGCGGTGCTGCTGGCGGCCCAGTTCGCCCTGGCGGCCGACTCGACTCAGAAGCTGGACCTGCGACGCGCCGTGCCGGCCGACGTCTACCTGGCCGTCTACGGCAGGCACAACCCCGAAAGGGATTTCCAACGCGAGTACTACCAGGAGGTCTGGAAGACGGTTCAGGAGACCCAGATCATCGAGCGGGCGATGAAGATCGCCACCACGCGGATGTCGGAAAAGGACCTGGAGAAGGCCAAGTCAGTCTTGGAGGAGTTCCGCCAAGCGACGGCGCCGATCGACGCCCAGGCGTTTCTGGATGCCAGCGAGGCCGTCTACGCCCAGTCGATGCAGTTCCCCACGGCCCAGCACCTGGTGTTGGTCCGCCTCGGCCCCAAGGCTGCCGGATGGGAAGAGGGGATCAAGAACCTGTTCGGCCTGGCAGAAAAGTACTCCGGGGGAGAGCTCAAGGTCCAAACCGCCAAGGAAGGCGAGGCGAGCATCACCACCCTGGCGTTGCCCCAAGAGGTCCCCTTCCGTCCCACCGTCGTCCGGATTGACGACGTGCTGCTGCTGGCCAGCTCCGAAGAGATGGCCCGGCGGAGCCTGGGGATGCTCGTCGGCGGGGAAGGCCCGTCAAAATTCGACGATCCGCGGCTGAAGGAAGCGCTCAGCCGCCTGCCCGAGCCGGAAGACGCCCTGGTCTTCTACGACGGCAAGCAGCAATTCAGCCAACTGCGGGAATTGGGCAAGTTCATCCGGCAGATGGGCGCCAGCGACCCGAACGCCGAAAGGGCCGCCAGCCTCGTGGAACTGGTTGTCGACGAACTCTCGGTCCCGGACTTCGAGGTGACCGTCGAGTACACCGAGGGCAATCACAACCGCAGCGAGACCTACGGGAAGGTCTTGCCCGGGACCGAGAACAAGCTGCTGGCGAAGATGCTCGGCAGCGGCCAGCCCTTCCAGCACTGGCAGACGTGGGTGCCGGCCGAGGCCCTTTCCTTCTCGCTGACGACCGGGGTGAACCTGCACCCGCTCTACGAGACTGTGCTCTCGGTGGTCAAGGAGCGATTCCCGGAGGCCCAGCCGGTCCTGGATCAATTTGAAAAGCTGCAGGCGGACCACGACGTCTACCTCGACCGGGACATCTTGCAGGCCTTCAGCGGCGAGTGCGTCTCCGTGTCGCTGCCGGCGGCCACGGCCTCGGCACTGGGCGGCCAGGATTCGGTGATGGCGATCCGCTGCCAGAAGCCCGACCGGATCCGCGAGCTGCTGCACCGGGCGGTCGACGCCCTGAAGCAGCATCCCTTCGCCAAGGCCCAGCAGCTCGAGCTGGCCAAGTGCGAGAAGCTGGAAGGGTTCGAGGAGTTCTCGGCGCTGTTGCTTAATGCCTTCGGGGCGAAACCGGTGATCGGGTTCCGCGACGGCTGGATGTTCCTGGGCTCCAACGCCCAGGCGGTCGAGAAGGTGCTGGCCGCCAAGGCCCCGCAGGCCAAGACGATCGCCGACACCGAGGCCTTCCAGCGGCTGAACCTCAAGGTCGAGGGGCCCGTCGATTCCATCTCGTACACCAACCTGGCCGAGAGCATCCGCAACGCCGCCAAGATCCTCAACCAGGCGGGCGCAGTGGCTCAACTGGTCATCGGAATGGTCGGTGGTCAGGCCGACGCCGAGGACCTGAAGCCGGTGCAAGAGGTGCTGGGCCTGTTGCCCAGCCTGGCCAAGATCGTCGCCAAGTTCGACTTCCTGGAAGCACAGATGTCAGTAACCCAAAAGGGCGACCAGCCGGGCAGCTACCTGCGCCGGACCGTGACCGTGGTCCGGCCCAAATCGGCCAATTGAGCAGCCCCGCGCGGTGGGCTGTCAAGATTGAGTTGACGGCGGCGTTGGGTGCCATGCCCACGCTCGTCGTGGGCATGGCTGCCGTCTCGCTTCGCTGGCTTGGCAAGCATGGCACCCGTCAATTCAGGTTTGCCGGACCAGGAGTGGCCTGTCAGGACGGCACCGACGGGTGCCAAGGGTAGCTCGTCTGCCCCTGCCGGTAAGGGGTCAGTCCTAAGATTCTAGTCACACATCATGCACACTAAGATCCAAGGACTGACCCCCGCCCCGCCCCTGGAGGATTCAGCAGTGGCACCCGCGTGCCTCGTTAATCGCCTTCAGCGGCAGGGCAACTTCGATCAGCTTCTTGCGGTAGGCCACGCTCGTTCCCTTCGGTTACTGGCGGTGGGCAGTCATTCTCCGAAGGGCCTCGCGGCAGCGGCGAAGGCTATCGCTGTGCTTTTCCGCGATGGATGGCCTCCAGAGGTCTCGGGTGAATTGGATCAGGCGGGATGCATACGCCGGGCCTTCCGAGCGTCCACTTCTTGGCCGTGGGATCATGTCTTCGCGTATCTCTCTCCGTCGTGAATTTCGCGCCAGATCAACAATGGCCCTCTTCGGATCCTCGATGAATTCGGGCGTCTGAGGGACCCTAGCAACGGCCACACCCAGGAAATGCGCGATCTGTTGACGGTCACCCAGAAGCCAAGCCTCGACTTCCCGAACGGCTACACGGAAGCACATGAGCCTGCTCGGCGCAGGCAACCACGAGGCCCGAAGCTTGGGGGCACATTCCTCGCGGTCGAGGTCCACAAGCAAAACCCAAGGGCTATGGCCGGCGGCGTGATTGTACGCATTCACCTTCTGCTTGAGGTTCAGCTTTCCGCCGCTGATATGAATTGCGCTGACCAAGGCCCCTGCATCCTCGATCAAGCGGCGGACTACGGCATCGTCGACAATGCCCTCGACAGCGGCCGACAGCACAACCGGCGTCCCGCTCATGACAATTCACTCTCCGAAGTGGCTCAATTGGGCGGCTTTTTCCGGACGTGTACGCGGGATCACGATGTCGGCGAGCGTAAGGCCCGCTTCGAGGAGTTGGTGAGTTTCATCGAGACTCCCCGCCGCGTGGACGGTCGTCCCTTCAGCCCCTGGCTGGAGAAGCAGAACCTCATCCAAGCCGATGCCTGGGTCGCGCAACATATCCCCGGAATGGGTGCTCATCATTACTTGCCGCCCGGCACGGCTCTGCACTCGAGCGAACATCTGCGGAAGATACCGGACAACTTCCGGGTGGAGGGACAACTCCGGCTCCTCCAGAAGTAGAGGGCCGCTTCCCGCTAAGGCGATCCACAGCAATCCCATCAGGCGGAGTGTTCCGTCGGAAAACTGGTCTTCATTCTGCCAAGCCCCGTGCGGGCGCCAGTGCTCGTACTTGCCGCGGAGGTGCGGTGTGCCCCGCACATCCCGATGCAGTTCCAGTTCTTCGAGCTGGGGAACGGCGACCCGCAGGGCGTCGCGAATGCGCCGCAGCCACGCCCTGCGGGTTTTCTCCTGAGCGCTGGCGATTTTCTCCAAGAAGTCCCCGCCGTAAGGATCATCCGCCCTGCCCACCGACCGGTCCGGCTCGCGAACGAGTTGCGGGACGATATGCAGGTATTGCACGGTAGGGAAGAAATCCGCGATCTCGCGAAAGGACTGGTTGACGTAAACCTGCTCAAGGTAAGTCTGAGTCAACCGTTCGGGGTCTGCAGAGTCTTGCGTGTCCGGGCGCAGGAGGACTTCTGAGCCGTTCCGCACAACTCGCTCCCGTTTAATGATCGGCCGGCTGCGAACGTCCTGATTGAAGCAGAGATCGTATTCCCATTGCTCCGGCTGTTCGTCCGTGCCCATACGGACGAGAACAGAAATCGAGGACCTCCGCCGAGCCGCGAGACAGCGCAGCCTCGATACCCCCCCTCGTTTACTCACGGCTTCTTGAAGACCGCCGCCAACGGCCACCAAATCGTGGAGAAAACGGAAAACATCCAGAAAATTCGACTTCCCCGACGCATTGGGACCCACGAGGAAAACGCGACGGTCGAGATCCGCGTCGACAGTGGTGAAATTCCGCCAGTTTTCGAGGCGGATATGAGTGAAACGAATTGGTTTTTGACTGCTCTTGCTCATGCCGGTTCCTCTGCGCGCCGGAGAAGGTCGTCCAGGTCATAGTTAACGCTGGTGACGCCGAAATCGGGTTCCCGCTGGAACGGCCAACGGATGTATCGGGGCGTCGCCATTTCGCCGTCGATCTGGATAATGGCCAGAATGTAGTCGTGCGGCTTGTTGAAGAACTGATAGGAGTTTTGATCGTACGCAACGCCCCTGATCTTAGCGTGGACGCCGATCGCTGTCAAGAACCTGCGGCGAATCCGCTCAAATCCGGCCATTTGGATCGCCTCGCCGCGCACTTGGATCAGTTTGATCCGCTGAGGAGTACAACTATAAGGTGGCGTTGGTGACACGGGTCGGATTACTCTTGCAGAGTCGCCAGGCACTGGCTCACAGACCGCCAGTGTGACCCGCCCGGGATGCCCGGCGCACCGTGCCGGGAGCCCGCCAGATCTATGTTCCCAATCGGGCTGTGGGCGGCTATACTGACGGCTGCGTCGGCAGGGGCCGCACGCAGACGCTGCGGGCAGGACATCTTTTCGCAAAGGAGCCGGCTATGGGGAGCGATTCTCCCGCGTCGCAGCAACAGGTTTCATGGGCAAGCAGCACGCCCGCCGGCTGCCACTGGTGGGACGCCAGTGCCACTGCCGAAATCCGAAATCCGAAATCCGAAATCCGAAATCCGACAGTGGCCGGCCTGGTCGCCGGGCCCCACTGGCGGGACGCCAGTGCCACTGCCGAAATCCAAAATCCGAAATCCGAAATCCGAAACAAATCCCAAATCCCAAATCTGAAATCTGAAATCCTAAATCCTAGATGGGTCGCCCTGGTCGTGCTGGCCCTGCTGGCGGTCGCCGCTCCTGCTTGGGCCGAGCCGGCCGGATCGCTGCTGATCCCCGCCTATGCCTTCGACCGCGGCAATGTCCAGACCTTTACCACGCAGTGGGCCGACGCCGGACCGATGGTGGCCTACGGCGGCGAGTATCCGGTGGTGGTCGAGTACGACGTCGACTTCCCGGTGGGGGCCACGTACTCCGTCAGCGTCTGCTACGCGGCTGAAGAGGCCCGGCCCGTGGAACTCTACCTCGACGAGACGCAGCTCGGCTCGTGTTGCCGCACGGCCACCGGCAGTTGGAACACCAGCGGGGCGAAATGGGAGGAGACGTGCAAGAGCTGGATCAACCCCGGCCGGCACACCGTCAAGCTGGTCCGCAACGGGGCCTTTCCACACGTGGTGAGCCTGCGGTTCGACTCGTCGGAGCCGTTTCCGGCGGGCTGGAAGCTGGCGCGTCCCAAGGCCCGCACACTCGACAGCCCGGCGCCAGTACCCAAGGCCGAGCGCTACGCCCCGGGCAGCGTCGATCTCACGGCGCTGCGGCTGGCGATCGACGATCTGACGGGGACCTTCGGCCCGGAGTATCCCGGCGGGGCGGAGTATCTTCGGCGGCTCAAAGCGCTGCAAGCAAAGCAGCAGGGATTGGCCGAAGCAGACACGCAGGGGCGGAAGGCGATCAACGACGCCCTGGTGGCGCTGCGCCGCGAGGCCCTGCTGGCCAATCCGCTCTTGGACTTCGAGAAGCTACTGCTGGTGAAGCGGCCCGCCGGCTCGCCCAGCCTCGGTCTGCCGATGAACTGGCAGAGCAACTCCTGTCTGCCGAAGACCGGTTTCGACGATTCGATCGAGGTGCTCTCGCCGTTGGCGGAAGACGGCCGGCTGACCACGCTCTACAAACCCAGCGGCAAGTTCGTCGGCGACCTCGATCTGCACTTCGACGCCGGGCGGCTGCTCTTCTCCATGCCCGGCAGCCACAACCGCTGGCAGGTCTTCGAGATCCGCACCGACGGCACCGGCCTGCGGGAACTCACCGGCGAGCAGCCCGACGTCGACAGCTACGACGCCTGTTACCTGCCCGACGGCCGGATCATCTTCATGTCGACCGCCTGCTTCATCGGCGTCCCGTGCGTCTACGGCAGCTCGCACGTGGCGGTGCTGTACGTGATGGACGCCGAGGGCAAGAACATCCGCCAGCTCTGCTTCGACCAGGAACACGACTGGTGCCCGGCGGTGATGAACAACGGCCGGGTGCTCTACACCCGCTGGGAATACACCGACACGCCGCACTCCAACACGCGGCTGCTGTTCAGCATGAACCCCGACGGCACCGGGCAGATGGAGTATTACGGCAGCAACTCGTACTGGCCGAACTCGATCTTCTACGCCCGGCCGGTGCCGAGGCATCCGACCAAGGTGGTGGGTGTGGTGGGCGGGCATCACGACAACCCCCGGATGGGCGAGCTGGTGATCTTCGACCCGGCCCAAGGCCGGTACGAGGCCAGCGGGGCCGTGCAGCGGATCCCCGGCCGCGGCCAGCGGGTCGAGGCGATCATTGCCGACGGGCTGACCCTGGGCAGTTGGCCGAAGTTTCTACATCCCTACCCGTTAAGCGAGAAGTACTTCCTGGTGGCGTGCAAGCCGACCTCGCGGTCGCTCTGGGGGATCTACCTGGTCGACGTCTTCGACAACATGGTGCTAATCAAGGAGGAGCCCGACTACGCCCTGCTGGAGCCCGTCCCGCTGCGGAAAACCCCCCGGCCGTCGGTGATCCCCGAGAAGGTCGACCTCAGCAGCAAAGACGCCCTGGTCTACCTGCCCGACGTCTACGCCGGCAAGGGACTGCGGGGAATTCCCCGCGGAAAGGTCAAGTCGCTGCGGCTGTTTACCTACCACTTCTCGTACCAGGGCATGGGCGGGCTGCTGGGGACCATCGGGATCGACGGGCCGTGGGACATGAAGCGGGTGCTGGGCACCGTGCCCGTCTACGAAGACGGCTCGGCCAAGTTCCGCATCCCCGCCAACACGCCGATCTCGATCCAGCCGCTGGACGAGGAGGGCAAGGCAGTGCAACTGATGCGAAGCTGGATGACGGCCATGCCCGGCGAGGTCGTCCAGTGTGCCGGCTGCCACGAGCCGCAGAACACCGCGCCGCTGACCAGGCCAACGATCGCCCACACCGGGCCGGCCGCGGAGATTAAGCCCTGGTACGGGCCGGTCCGCGGCTTCAGCTATCCCCGCGAGGTCCAGCCGGTGGTGGATAAGTATTGCCTGGCCTGCCACAACGGTCAGCCGCAGGCCGACGGGAAGCAGATCGCCAGTCTGCGGGGCGACGTGAAGCTGACCGACTGGCGGCAGGTCATGCCCGGCAACGGCGGCGCCCGGGCGGGAAAATTCTCGGTGGGCTACGCCGAGCTGCACCGCTTCGTCCGCCGGCCCGGCATCGAGAGCGACTACCACATGCTCGAGCCCATGGAATTCCACGCCGACACCACCGAACTGGTCCAGATGCTCAAAAAGGGCCACTACAACGTCCGGCTCGACGCCGAGGCCTGGGACCGGCTGATCACCTGGATCGACCTGAACACGCCCTATCACGGCACCTGGGGCGAGGAGCTCGACGACCCGGGCGTCCAGCGGCAGCGGCGGCGCGAACTGCTGAAGCTCTATGCCAATGTCGACGATGACCCGGAGGCTGTGCTGCAAGTCGATCGCCGGCCCGTCGAGCCGATCGTGCCCGAGCCGTTGGCCGAGGCTAAGCCGCAAGCGGAGAGGGTGGCTGGGGTCGAGCGCGGGGTGGCTGGGGTCGAGCGCAGCGAGCCCGCAG
>Ga0315291_10005400_pt1 | contig 16042 bp, 13 predicted proteins | sample YL17G12_20_MG_FD_203070 | JGI IMG/M metagenome (GOLD analysis project Ga0315291, IMG submission 203070) | Sediment microbial communities from Yellowstone Lake, YNP, Wyoming, USA - YL17G12_20 | ecosystem: Environmental > Aquatic > Freshwater > Lake > Sediment | place: USA: Wyoming | collected...
CCGGCCTCTCGCTTCAGCGAAGGCGTTCCCAGTTCGACCGAACCGGCCGCTCGGATGACGATGAGCGTTTCGCCGGCCTTCTCTCCCCGGCGGACCTGCCAGCGCGGCGTCTCCTCGCCGGTGAGGTTGAGAACGATTCGGGCGATGGCGGGGTCGGCGCTGAACTGCCCGAGCCGGACCTGTTTGATGCCGGGGAGAGTCGCCGACAAGCTCGCAGGTACCTCCTTGGCGAGGGCGGCGCCCGAGAGGTCGAACACGAGCCGCCTGGGATCGGGGAGCTCGAACGACTTCACCTGGAGCGGGCCCTTGTCAGCGGTGACGAGGAGGATTGTGAGCTGGCCTGCGGCGGCTTTCGCCGTAACGCCTGTGATCGTCTGTGCGGCGAAGGCCGGCGCGGCGACAACGACCACAAGGACGCTTGCGGTCAGAAACGGCATGCCGCGCCGCCAGAACTGCGCGCGGCTCGGCCTGGCGCGCCCAATCATGCTCCACTCCCGTCCATGTTATGCCACATGACAGGCTCCGCCCACAAACTGATTCCCAGCAGCCAGCGTCGTGCCCACCAGCCCCCGCCAAGGGGACTTCCGTGCTGGAACGTGGAACACCACGTGCTATGGGCTGGAGCTTGACCGCTTGGTTACGCGCGGATCGCCACTACTCCCGGGGGGCACGCCTGCTGGCGGGCACCAGGCCGGTCGAGGCGGCGAAAGCCTTCGGCGAGGTGGCGGCGCTCTTCCCGAGGCATTCCCGCGCCTATCTACAGCAGGCCAGGGCGCTGTCCGCAGCCGGCCGGTTCGCTGACGCTGTGCGCGCCGCGAAGCGCGCCGCCGAGATCGCCCAAAAGAGCCACGCCGCCATGCTCGTGCTCGGACAGATTCAGTACGACTCTCGCCATTACGAGGAGGCGAGGAAGGCGTTCGCGTCGGCCGCCCGGCTCGACCCCGAGAACCGGATGGTGCAGGCCTACCTGGGGCTGTCGCTGCTGGCGCTCGGGCGAATCGAGGACGGCGCGCTGCCCATCAAGGAGCACCTGCTCTACGGCTATGAGGGGGTCGAGGCGCGGCTGCTCACACTCGCTGAGACCTTCCTCTGGCAGCACCGCGACCGAGCGCGGTCGCTCGAGGAACAGCTCACACCCGATGAAGGGGCGCGGGAAGAGGGCCCGGCCGGCTTCGGGCTCCAGTTCGCCTCAGCGGTGCGCCGGATACTGCTGTATCCGCTCGCCCGGCTGCGGGGGCGCGCCGCGGCCTGGCGCTTGCTGGCGGAGGAAGCATTCTCGGTGCGCGACTGGGATAAGGCCGTCGCCGCCCTCCAGGAAGCTGAACAAGCAGGGGCTAACCCACACGATATCGCCGCATCCCTCGGCATGGCCTATCTGGAAGCCGGTAAGCCTGAGGCCGCGGCCGAGCAGTTCCTCAAGCTGCCGGAGGAAGCGCGCAGGCAGCCTGACATCGCCATGATGCTTGGCGCGGCGCTGTTCGACTCCGGCCGCTGCGAAGAAGCCCGCGATCTGTTGGGCATCGCCGCCGAGCACTTCCGCAAGGACTTCCTGCCGGCCTACTTCCGGGGGCTATGCGAAATCGCCCTGGGGCAGCCGCAAGCCGCCACGGGCTGGTTCACCCTCGCCGTCGAGCGGCTGAACCCGCATTTGGCGGAGAAGCGGTTCGAGGAGATGATGAGGGTGTGGACTGAGCTCCAGCGCTAGGCTCCCGGTGGGCAGGAGCTTGCTCCTGCCATTCCGGCACCGCAGCGACAAAGCTGTCGCTCCTACGGCTGCGCGAGGACGTAGATCATCTCCCTCTTCACCGCCTTGGCGAAGAAGGCCTGGTTGACGAGCTGGCGGGTGTGGGTGGCGATGAGGCGCATGCCGCGTGCCACGCACCGGTTTCTCACACCCTCGTGAATGCCGTCCTTGGACTCGCCGATCACCAGCACGAAGTGCCCGTCGAGGACTTGGACGACCTGCTCTATCACAGCCGCCATGTCCGCGAGGTAGTGATCCTTGCGGCGGCCGATCTCATTGGTTCGGGGCTCATCGAGGCCGAGCAGCCGGAATGAGAGCTTGTGCAGGCCCTGGTAGTTCTGCGCGCTCCAGTAGGGCGGTGAGGTGACGGCGAACTGGGCCTTGCGGCCAAGAGAGGCGAGGTCGCGGGCGTCGTGAAGGAGAGGTTCGGCCCGGCCTTTCGCCTCGGCATGGAACTGCGCCAGCGCGCGCTGCATTCGGATGAGCTGGTGCTTCAACCGTGAGAACGGGTTGATCTCGCGGGTCTCGTTGTCCACCACTCGCCAGTAGTGCTTCTTATCCTGGTAGCGCGGCGTCTTTGGGGGCGTCGGCAGCGTCCGATCCATGCGGGCGTTGCTCATCCCCTTCAGCAGGTCCGAGAGGCCCACCAGCACGAAGTTGCTGGTGTTGGCATCGAGGAGGCGCCGGGCGCGGGTCCGGATGGCCCTGATGGCGCGGGCGACGTCCTCGCGGAACCATTCCTCACTGCCCTCGAACAGGTGCGCCGAGTCTGCCCAATGCCGCTCTGGCCGGGCGGTCGCCACCTCGAGCCAGGCAATGAAGTCGGTGAGGGAGTCGGCGTCAATGGGAGCGGTCTTCGCCTGTGCGATCTTGACCGCCAGCGGGTTGATGTCCGTCCCCCATGAGTCATACCCCAGGCGCGCCGCTTCCACCAGCGTGGTGCCACAGCCCATGAACGGATCGAGCACGATATCGCCTGGCTTGGCGTACAGCTCGATCGCCTGACGGGGGATCTGGGGGATGAACTTCGCCGTCCAGTGATGGAAGAAGTGCACCGACTCCTGGGTGTGCCTCATGCTCAGGTTGGCAAAGCCCCAGTCGGCGCGGGTGTGCCTCACGGCTTGCCGATCCAGGTGTGCCAGTCTTCCCCGATCTTGCCCTGCTTGCGATACTCGTCCAGGGTGTGCGCGCAGGGGCAGTCGCCCCCCACCGGCAGCGAGCGAGAGATGAAGGCGGCGATCTCGAACATGCGGCCGACGGTCTCGCGCAGCGCGGCGACTTCCGCCTCCGCGACGACGTCCTCGAGAGTCTCGCCGGTGCGGTCCTTGACGCCCTCGGCGTAGCTGGCGATGCAGCAGAGCGGGAAGTAGCACAGTTCCAGCTCGCGGGCTAGGAATGTCTCCGGCGCAAGCGCCATGCCGACCACGTCCGCTCCCCAGGAGCGCAGCCGGCGCACCTCCGCGGGCGTCTCGAAGCGCGGCCCCTGGGTGCAGGCATAGACACCCTGAGGCCAGTAGTCCACACCGAGCCGCCGGAATGCGCTCTCGGCCGCCGCCCTCATCTCCTCGCAGAACACCGGCCTCTGCCTGAGCAGGCCGAGGTCACTACCCTTGAAGAAGCTGGACTCGCGGCCGCGGGTATCGTCCAGAAGATCGTGCGGCATGACGCACTGCCCGACCGAGAGGGACAGATTCACCGCCGCTGCTCCCGACCAGGCCATAACCTGCCGGACGCCGCTTTCCTTGAGCGCGTAGACGTTGGCGCGGTAGTTCACCCAGGGAGCGGCCACTTCCTCGCCCGGCTCGCCGTGGCGCGGCATGAAGAGGAAGCTCGCGTCGCTGATCCGGACGCGGTAGATGGGGGCCGAGAGGCCGAACGGCGTCGGCGTGGGCCCGAGACGTTTCACGTATTGGGTGTTGGCGGCGAGCACGTCGTGCGCGCCATAGCCTCCGACCAGAGCGAATGTGTCGCGCGGGGTCATCGTGCCGATTCTGTTCGAGATGCGGAAGCTGTTCCCTACCGCGCGGCCACGCGCGTCTAGCTGCGCCGGTCGAGCGCCACGAGAAGCTGGCGTCGCTGCCTGGCGGTCCAGCTCGCTTCCCGCGGGAAGTCGGCGTAGTCCTTGATCTCGGCGAGCATTGCGCCATCCGGGTCAACCTCGGCGCTCTGGAGCAGCGCATAGTCCTGCAGACCCTCCGCAAACACCTCCCAACGAAGCGAGTCAACCGGACCGTCCGCGCCGGGGTAGACCTGGAACGGGTCGCCGTGAGACCAGTTGGGCCACCAGTGGGCGTCGTTGACCTGATAGGGGTCGATGAGCTCGCGGGTCTGGCTCCGGTACCAGTAGTTGTAGGCCCACTGCAAGAAGCCGCGCGCCTTGAGCCGGTAGCAGAGCCAGCCGAACATCCGCGTCTTGATGAGCGGCGTGTCGAGCAGGCGCTGCGTGTAACGACCGCGGGGGCCACCCCAGTAGTAGACCCAGGCAGGGTAGCCCTCGGCTGCGAACTGGGGCGCGACTGTAATCAGAGGGATCGGAATATCGGTCAGTCCTTCACGAGCGAAGGCGATGTCGGAGAGCGCGTCCATCACCTTCATCCACGGGGCAAGCTCGCGCAGCATCGCCCGCGCCGCGCGGTAGTTGGTGAGATGCGCTTCGCCATGCGGCTCGTCGGAGAGATGGAAGAAGCTGTGCTCCATCAGCCCCTCCGCCTCGAGGAAGCGCTTGAACTCCGGCAGGAACTGGCTGAGGAAATGGCGGTAGGTCGGCGAGGCGCCCGGCGTTTCGGTATCCCAGAGCAGCTTCTCGCTCCCCCCGTGTCCTTCGTAGATTCGTATCGCGTGCTTCGCGCCCCACTGAGTGAAGAGATGGGGCCATTCGAAGTGCTTCAGCCCGACCCGCCGTGCCGTCTCCACCCACCTGCGGACGAGCGACCAGTCGAACACGTATCGGTCGCCGTCGCGCCGGACATCGAGCAACTGGTTTGGGCGCTTCACGCCATCGGTGGGCGGTGTGAAGAGCGGGATATGGGAGGTGTCGAGGTTGTGCGAGGCGAGATCGGCAAGATAGCTCTCGACGATCGGCCAGAAGGCATCCTCGAACGGCTCGAGCTTGTACCAGTCACAGAGCGCGTCGGCGTAGAACCAGTGCGTCACCGGGAAGTCACGGCGCGGCTGGATGACGCCGCGGTGAACGCGCACGCTCGCGGTCAGCGTCGCAGGCTCCTCTCCCTTGGCTGTGAGGGTCACCAAGACCGGGCGCAGACCGGGCTTCGCGTCGGCCGGAACGCGGACCGTGATCCAGAAGGAGTTGGTTTCAAGCGGCCCCGCCTTGACAGTCGTCTCCGGCAGCAGCGGGTCGGGCACGAGGCCCGGAATATGCCCAAGCCCCTCCCGTTCTTCCTGCGAGGGGTCGTCGCCCCACGGAGCGTTGAGGTGCGGCATCGGCACGTACCCAACGCGCCGTACCTGCACCTCCAGGCCATCAGCTTCCGCGGCCGCGGTCACCTCTCGCACATGTCCGCCGGTGCGGCAGCAGGCCTGAAAAGACACCTGCTCGCCGCGGGCCGCGTGCAGCCGCAGGCTTTCCCGACGCCGCGGTTTCGAGCCAGGATAGTGCCTTACCAGCGAACCGGCCAACCAGCAGCGCATGTCTCCTCCTACATGTAGCGAGAACGGGCCCGACATGGGCCCGACTAGAGAACAGCGTTCGGCAGCGGGAGGTAGTTGCCTGCACCTAGTCTCCGTCTTGGGCAAGGAGGCAGATAGCGTGAATCGAAGGAAGTAAGCTCGTGGGGCAATACCTTCGCGTCCTGCCCAGTGAATCTGAGACGATGAGGGGCAGGAGACGACGCTCTTGCCCTACGAACCGCTTGCTAAGGCCCGAGCAGTCCAGCAGATCATTGGGGGCTGAGCCGTGTCCCCTACCTCGTCGTCCACCCCCCGTCCACGAGCAGTGCCGCGCCGGTCATGTAGGCGCTGGCGTCGGAGGCGAGGAAGACGGCGGCGGCCTTGAGTTCTGCCGGCTCGCCCATCCGCCCAAGCGGAATCTGCTTGAGAAACTCCTTGAGGTACTCCGGGTCGTTGAGGATCGGCCGGTTGATCTCGGTCTTGAACACCCCGGGACAGAGCGCGTTCACCGTGACTCCGTGCGGCGCGAGGTCAAGCGCCATCGCCCGCGTCAGGCCGAGCAGGCCCGCCTTTGAAGAGGCGTAGGCCGCGCGCTGGACGATCGCGACCACGCTCAGCATGGAGGCGACGTTAACAATCCTCCCCCAGCCCTGGTGCTTCATGTGCCCGGCAACCGCTCGGCTGCATCGCATCGCGCCGGCCAGGTTAGTGTCAACGACCTCTTCCCAGCTCTCGTCCTTGAGATCGGTAATGCTCTCGCGGATGTTGACGCCGGCGTTGTTCACCAGGATATGGATGCCGCCAAGCTCGGCGATGACCCGCGCCACCACCTCCCTGACTTGCCGGTCGTCCCGGACGTCCAGCACCAGGCCGAGGCACTCGCGGCCGGTCGCTTTCGAGATCTCGGCCGCGGCCGCTTCCGCGCGCCGCGCGTCGCGGCTCGTCACGGCAACCGAGGCGCCGGCCTCGGCCAGCGCCTCGGCGATGGCGCGGCCGAGGCCCCGGTTTCCGCCTGTGACAAGCGCGGTTCGGCCATCGAGACGAAAGAGGTCGAGAACGGGCATAGCCAACCGTCTCCCCTGATCGTGTCAGATGCGAGGCCGGTTCCTGCTGATGTGCTCGATGGTGGGCTGACGGTACCGAGAGCAAAACTCGCAGGCCTCATCATCGCACAGCAGCAAGGTCGGCTCCTGGTAGATGCCGTTCACCACGACCTCCACCATCTCCTGCGCGGGCATCCACAAGCTGTCCGCCGCGCCCACCTTGCCCCTGCGCATGATGCTCTGATCTCGAAGCAACCGTTCGACCTTCGAGTTCTTGCGGTAGAAATCGCGGTCACCCATCGGTGACTTGGTGACGGTCACCACGCGAGGCCCACCATCGGCCCCCTTCACGACAGCCTGCTCCACCTGCAGGTACGGCATGTCGAGCCAGTCCTCAATGGCATGTAGCGTCGTGTTGCATGTGAGCTCGACGCCGAGGAAGAGGATCTTCGCGCCCCAGTCCACGTACCGGCGGTAGGGCGAGTCCTTGCCGAACGTGGAGGTCTCGTCGTGGCCGGCGACGAGGTCCCCGGCGCGCCGGCCGATGGCAGTGATGGAATGGGTGGGATGCGCGCTGCGGCGTGCCTCCGGCCGCCGCCGCAGCGCCTCGGAGATCGCCCCGACACGCGACGGGGTCTCGTCTGGATCGAAGGGCAGTCTCGCGGGCCCGTAGTTCGCAAAGCACCACGTGAGTGTCGGCGCGATCAGCAGCCCTTCCGGCCCGACCACATCGAGGAACGCGTCAACGACCGCATCGGGGCCGCCTTCCACCCAGCCGAGGCTTCTCAGCGAGCTGTGGAAGAAGACCACATCGCCCCCGCCAATCCCCAAGCGCGACAGGTCGTGCGCGATGCTCTCTCGTGTCACCACGGGTCTTGGACTCGCTGGCCCCATGTCGCTGGCCCTCCATCGCCCCTAGTACGATCACCACTCGCCCCAACCTGCTCCGACGGCTGCTTCCATTGGCCCTGATCATCGAAGGCCGAGAAGGAAGACGCGGAGGCAAGGCCAAATGCGAGTGATGTACGCGGGACTCGACAGGAGTGACGCCCTGGCGGCCCGTTCGACACGGAGGAGTGGTGAGATGGCTGGACAGGACTTCGGACTCATCGGACTGGCGGTGATGGGCCAGAACCTGGCCCTGAATGTGGAGAGCAAGGGCTTCTCTGTTGCGGTGTTCAACCGGACGACGGCCCGCACTGAGGAGTTCATGGCTGGGCCCGCCAAGGGAAAGAACATCGTCGGCGCGAAGACGATCGAGGAGTTCGTCGGAGCGCTGGCGCGCCCGCGCAGGATCATGCTCATGGTGAAGGCGGGGCAGCCGGTGGACGACTTCATCGCCCTGCTCCTGCCGCATCTCGACAAGGGCGACCTGATCATGGACGGCGGGAACTCCTTCTTCCAGGACACCATCCGCCGGAACAATATGCTCACCGAGAAGGGCATCCTCTACATCGGCACCGGCGTCTCGGGTGGCGAGGAGGGCGCGCTGCACGGCCCGAGCATCATGCCGGGCGGCCAGCGAGAGGCCTACGATCTCGTTGCGTCGATCCTGACGAAGATCGCGGCCCAGGTGAACGGCGAGCCCTGCTGCACCTACATCGGCCCCGACGGCGCGGGGCACTACGTGAAGATGGTGCACAACGGCATCGAGTACGGCGACATGCAGTTGATCGCCGAAGCTTACTTCATCATGAAGAACGCGCTGAACCTGGACGCGCGGAGGCTGCACGACGTCTTCGCAAAGTGGAACGAGGGCGAGCTGGATTCCTACCTGATCGAGATCACGCGCGACATCTTCACACGCAAGGATGAGGAGACCCGCCAGCCGCTGGTCGAGATGATCCTGGACAAGGCCGGGCAGAAGGGAACGGGCAAGTGGACCTCGCAGAGCGCCCTCGACCTGGGGGTCGCTGCGCCGACTATCGCGGAAGCGGTCTTCGCCCGGTGCATATCTGCCGTCAAGGATGAGCGCGTCGCCGCTTCCAGTATCCTGCGGGGGCCGAGCACCACCTATGGGGGTGACCAGAAGACCTTCATCGAGGCGATCCGGCAGGCGCTCTACGCCTCGAAGGTCTGCTCCTACGCGCAGGGCTTCGCGCTGATGCGGCAAGCAGGCAAGGAGTATGGCTGGGACCTCAAGTTCGGCGAGATCGCCAAGATCTGGCGGGGCGGCTGCATCATCCGCGCCCAGTTCCTCCACCACATCACCGAGGCCTACCAGCGCGACCCGAACCTGCCCAACCTCATGCTCGATCCGTTCTTCAAGGAGATACTGGAGAACGCACAGGAGGATTGGCGGCACGTCATCGCGTCGGCGGCGACGCTGGGCTATCCGATTCCGGCCTTCAGCTCGGCGCTCGCCTACTTCGATTCCTACCGCCGCGCCTCGCTGCCAGCGAATCTGATCCAGGCGCAGCGCGATTACTTCGGCGCGCACACCTACGAGCGTATTGACAAGCCGGGGACGTTCCATACTGAGTGGGTGAGATAGGTAACCGCAGAGCGCAGGCGCAAATGCTGTCCTCCTGAGCGCAGCGAAGGATCACGCCGTTGGGTCGTCAGCATTGGACATGAAGGACTACTACGTCTATATCATGGCGAACAACTACGCGACCCTCTACGCCGGCGTCACTAACGATCTCGAGCGCCGCGTCTTCGAGCACAAGCACAAGCTAGTGCGCGGATTCACGAAGAAGTACAACATCACGCGACTGGTCTACTATGAGGTATTGGGGGACCCGTGGAACGCCATAGCCAGAGAGAAACAGATCAAGGGGTGGCTGCGCTGCAAGAAGGTGGCGTTGGTCGAGTCCGTGAACCCGAACTGGGAGGATCTAAGCGCGGGGTGGTTCGGAGAGGCAGATGAAAGGCGGGGTCCTTCGCTACGCTCAGGATGACGGCCGGGAACGGCAAGGCTGCTGCCCGCCGGAAGCTATGCACACAACAGGCATTGGCTTCGAAGACAGGCTCCTCACCGACGAGGAAATCCGCTCGACCGTCCTAGGCGCGCTGGGGGGCGTTGATGTGGCTGGGAAGCGGGCCCTGCTCATCCTCCCCGATCACACGCGCACGGCACCGATCGGACAGCTTTTTCGGCTGATCCATGAGGCGTGGGGCGCGCAGGCGGCGAAGCTCGACTGCCTCATCGCGCTCGGGACACACCCCCCGATGTCTGACGAGATGATCTACCAGCGGGTGGGCATCACCGCGGCCGAGCACGCCTCGACCTTCTCGAAGGTCCGCTTCTTCAACCACCTGTGGAAGGACCCGGACTCGCTGGTCCAGATCGGCGCGCTGAGCGCGGCCGAGATCGGTGAGATCACCAACGGGCTCTTTGAGCTGGAGGTGAAGATCACCGTCAACCGGATGATCTTCGACTACGACCTGCTGCTGATCGTCGGGCCGGTGTTCCCGCACGAGGTCATCGGCTTCTCGGGCGGCAACAAGTACCTCTTCCCCGGCATTGCGGGGCAGCATATCATTGACTTCTTCCACTGGCTCGGCGCGGTGATCACGAACCCGGTGATCAACGGCAACAAGTGGACGCCGGTGAGGAGGGTGGTGGACCGCGCGGCCGCGATGGTGCAGACGCCGAAGCTGGCGCTATCGCTCGTGGTCAGCGGCGAACGACTCGCCGGCCTCTACTTCGGCGCGCCGGAGGAGTCGTGGTCCCAGGCGGCCGATCTCTCGGAGAAGCTGCATATCATCTACAAGGACCATCCGTTCCACACGGTTCTGTCCTGCGCGCCGCGCATGTACGACGATATCTGGACTGCCGGCAAGTGCATGTACAAGCTCGAACCGGTGGTCGCGGACGGTGGCACGCTGATCATCTACGCTCCCCACATCAGGGAGATCTCGGCCACCCACGGACACATCATCGAGGAAGTCGGCTACCACACGCGCGACTACTTCCTTAGGAACTGGGACCGCTTCCAGCAGTACCCGTGGGGCGTGCTCGCGCATAGCACCCACGTGCGTGGCATCGGGTGTGTGGAGGGCGAGAACGAGAAGCCGAGAGTCAACGTGGTCCTCGCCACCCAGATCTCTCCGGAGACGTGCGCGAAGATCAGCCTCGGCTACATGGACCCGGAGACGGTCAACCCAGAGGATTACGCCAACCGCGAGGAAGAAGGTGTGCTCTACGTGCCGAAGGCAGGAGAGATCCTGTACCGGCTGAAGAACGCCCCGCCGGAGCTGGGCGGGCAGGGCTGACCGTTGGGCGGGAGCCTTGGTCGCCTCTGGCGACTTGCTCCTGCCATTCGTAGGATGAGCCGATGCTATCGTCATTGCTTCAGTCAGCCGCTATCACCGAACCCCTGATGGGCGAGGCCGCGACGAAGCTCGCCGCTGACATCGCTGGCGCGACGGGCTGGCAGCCGTATGTCACTTCCTTCGTGGCCTCGCAGGGCATTCTGTTCTTCCTTGCCCGCCGCGGCACGGACAAGCGGCTTTGCCTGCTCTGGAAGACAGTCGAGACCCCGGATGTGCTAGCCGACTTCTGCGGCGAGCGGTTCGGCGCGCGGGTGGATGGCGAGGAGGTCGAGTGCCAAGCGGGCTATCTCGACCACACTAACGCGCTTGGGTTGCGAAAGCACTTCGCATTCCTGCGGCCGCGGGTCTTCGGCGTCAGAGCCGCGTTCGGCGCGGGGGATCGGCTTGGGCTGGCGACTCCTGCCCACGTGCGCGCGGTGCGCGGCACCGGCCTCTCCCCCTTCTTCGCGCAGCAGTCCATCCGCGAGATGACGCGCACCGGCCGCACGCCCGACCAGGTGATGGACAGCGCGACGTTCGGAGTCTTCCAGGAGGGCTGGCGCGAGGGCTTCGGCGCGGACGCGGATCACCTCAAGACGAAGGAAGACATTGACGCTACCGCGGCCGCCGGCTTCACCATGTTCACCATTGACCCCGGCGACCACGTGGACAATGAGGCGGCGACAGCAGACCTGGAAACACTGCGCGCGAAGTTCGACGCTCTGCCCTGGAAGGAACTGGATGCGACGCCGGGGCTGATCGGCAACGTCTACGCAGATCCGGTCCGCCTGCCGGATGATTCCGTGGTCAGCTTCGACGAGGCGACGCTGCTGCGCGCTGCAGTGAAGTACGGCCGCGCGCTGGCTCACACGAGCGCGATGTACCGTCACCTCAAGTCCGTCATGGCATCGCGTCCCTTCGAACTCGAGATGTCGGTGGACGAGACCGCGACCCCGACCTCCACCGCGGAGCATGTCTTCGTGGCAAGCGAGCTGCGCCGGCTCGGGGTCGAATGGGTGAGCCTCGCGCCGCGCTTCATCGGCGAGTTCGAGAAGGGCGTGGACTACATCGGCGACCTGAGCGAATTCGAGAAGGCGTTCGCCAAACATGTCGCGGTGGCGCAGCACTTCGGCCCCTACAAGATCAGCATCCACTCCGGCAGCGACAAGTTCTCCATCTACCCGATCGCGGCGCGCCTTGCGGGCGATCTCGTCCACCTGAAGACCGCGGGTACGAGCTACCTCGAGGCCCTGCGCGCCATCGCCAAGATAGATCCGCCGCTCTTCCGCGAGATCCTCGGCTTCGCCATCGCGCGTTATCCCACGGATCGCGCCTCCTACCACGTGTCCGCCGACCCGGCGAAGGTGCCGACGCCGAAGACTCTGTCGGGTGAGCAGCTGGCAGGCGTGCTCGACCAGTTCGACGGCCGGGAGGTGCTCCACGTCACCTTCGGCTCGGTGCTGACCGCGGAGGCGGGTGGCAGGCCGCGGTTCAAGGATCGCGTGATGCGGGCGCTTGAGAGCAATGAAGAGGTCCACTACGAAACCGTCCGCGCCCATATCGAAAAACACATGCGCCCGTTTGCACACTGAAACGAGAGAATCGGCACAAGAATGTGCCTCCTACGGAGGGCGCCCCGGACTGTAGGAGCGACATTCCTGTCGCGACTAGCACGCGAAGGAGAGATGACCAGACATGAGCCACCCGCAAGCCCCGCTGAAGAGCTTCTCGCCGAAGCACGATTTCTTCGTGGGCATTGATTCTGACGGCTGCGTCTTCGACACGATGGAGGTGAAGCACAAGGAGTGCTTCATCCCCAACATCATCAAGTACTACAGCCTCGCCGCGGTTTCGAAATACACCCGTGAGGCGGGCGAGTTCGTGAACCTATACTCGAAACACCGCGGCATCAACCGCTGGCCCGCGCTGCTCATGGTGTTCGATCTGCTAGCCGAGCGGCCTGAGGTGCAGCGGCGCAGGGCAAAGCTGCCGGAGGTGCCGACCCTCCGCGAGTGGGCGAAGACGGAGAAAGCGCTGGGCAACCCACAGCTCAAAGCCGCGGTCGAGAAAACCGGTGATCCTGTCCTCAAGCATGCGCTCGCCTGGAGCGAAGCCGTCAACGCGACCATCGCCGAGATCGTGCATGACGTGCCGCCGTTTCCCTTCGTGCGAGAGAGCTTCGAGGCGCTGGCGAAGCGCGCCGACATGATCTGCGTCTCGCAGACCCCGGGCGAGGCGCTCCGGCGGGAATGGGAGGAACACGACATCGCCAGGTACGCGGCCGTCATCGCCGGCCAGGAGATGGGGAGCAAGACCGAACACCTGAAGCTGGCGGCCGGTGGCAGGTACCCGACGAAACGCTGCCTTATGATCGGGGACGCGCCCGGCGATATGAAAGCCGCCCGCGCCAACGCTTTCCTCTTCTTCCCGGTCAACCCGGGGCGCGAGGAGGAGTCATGGCAGCGGTTCCACGAGGAGGCGATGGACCGCTTCTTCGCGGGCACCTATGCCGGAGACTACGAGGCAAAGCTCGTGGCGGAGTTCGAGGCGCTGTTGCCGGAAGTACCGCCGTGGAAGCGGTAGGTCGGCTGCATCTGCCGGGGAATGTAGTATAATACGGGTGAAGTGTGCTATTGCAGGGGGCCGAATTGGCGAACGAGCAACAGGTGTTTCTCGAGCAGCTGCAGAGGGTCGTTAGTGGCTTGACAGAGGCAGTCGCCAGTGAGTCGGGCGACTGGGTCATCAAGGGGTTTATCGATGTCTACCAGCGCGTCTATGCCCTGACCAGCGACACGAAGGTCGTGTCAAAGGTACTGGAGCTCGCGCTCTACCCGAAGATGGCTGAGTTTGCTGACGCCAACGGCTACGAGCTGATCCTCTCAGTTGAGCAGAACCACTATCCTGACTTGAGCTTCGTGGGGGATGACGGCACGAAGTACGCAGTGGACATGAAGACGACGTACCGCACGAACGGAGGCCGCGTGAACGGAATGACGCTCGGCGCGTTCACTGGCTACTTCCGAGACCGGACGAGCAGGAAGAACACGACTTTTCCGTACGGCGAGTACGCTGGTCACTATGTACTGGGCGTGATCTACACGAAGATGCAGGACATACCGCCCGTGCCGACGGTCTGCGACCTGTCCGGTCTGGCATCTATCAAGTCAGTCATCAAGGAGTTCGGGTTCTTCGCCCAGCCGAAGTACAGGATAGCCAGTTCGAGACCTGGGAGCGGCAACACTAAGAACATCGGGTCGGTGACCCTTAGCGAGCAGTTGGTTGAGGGCACAGGTCCCTTCGCCGAACTGGGTGAGCAGGTGTTCGACGACTACTGGATGTACTACCTAACGCGTGACATGGCTCGCGCTGCGGACCTGCCGAGCCCACCCTACACGGATCTCGTGTCCTATGCGAGGTACCGGTGCAAATGCCCTGACCTGAACGAAGAGCTGGCTGCGCGCGTTCAGGCCATAGACACCGGTTCAGCCGACTCAGCAGAGGGCGGTGAATGATGATCGTGCCGCCGGTGAAGTGTCAGGGCATCAAGACCAAGCTCGTGCCCCACATACGCCGGCTGCTAGATTGGCAAGGCAACGGCCGATGGATAGAACCGTTCTGCGGCTCAGCTGTCGTTGCGTTCAACATCCAGCCTCGTAGAGCCCTCGTGGCGGATACCAACGTTCACATCATCCGGCTGTACCAAGCCGTGCAGTCCGGCGAGATGACGCCGGCCAACGTCCGTTCCCATCTCGAGCGTGAGGGCAAGGCCCTGGCAGATCGGGGCGAGGAGCATTACTACGCGGTACGCGACAGGTTCAACGCGAGCCCCGATCCATGGGACTTCTTGTTCTTAAGTCGCGCATGCTTCAATGGGGTGATGAGGTTCAACCGGAGTGGCAAGTTTAACGTCCCCTTCTGCCGGAAGCCGTCTCGGTTCTCGCCATCCTACGTGAGCAAGATAGCCAATCAGGTCCGTGCGGTGGCCAAGATACTCTCCAGCGTGGAATGGGAGTTCAGAGTGGCGGACTTCCGCGCCGTGCTACCCACGGCCACACCCGAGGACTTCGTGTATGCCGATCCGCCTTACGCAGGCCGCCATACAGACTACTACAATGGGTGGGACGACAGGGCAGATGCTGATCTCATCAACGGGCTAGCAGCACTCCCTTGCCGCTTCATGCTCTCCACGTGGCATCATAACCGCTATCGCTCGAACCCAATAGTGCACCGCTTCGAGCAGATCCCCGGATTCGCCGTGTCGCTGGTCGAGCACTTCTACCACGTCGGATCCACCGAGGACCTCCGGTCTCCGATGACGGAAGCCTTGGTTACCAACTACACTCCGCGACCACAGACGGTACGACCGAAGCCCCAACAAGCCGTTCTGGCAATCTAGCCGACGGCCCTGTGCAGCCGCGCCAACTGCTCTCGCGTCCCCATGGCGATGATGGTATCGCCGGGCTTGACGACGGTGTCGGGCCTGGGGTTCGTGCGTAGCGTCCTGTCGGCGGCGAGGACGGCGAGGATCATCGCACCGCCCTCCTGCATAACACCCGAGCCAAGCATCGGCTTACCCACGACCGCCGAGTCGGCCGATACCGCAACCGAGCGAAAGTCAACGTCGAACGCCTCCTGGTGGAGCACCTGTTCCAGGAAGTGCACCACGCCCGGCTCGACTGCGGCCGTCGCCAGGTCTCGACCGCCAAGCACGAACGGCGAGTGGACGCTGTTCGCGCCCGCACGCATGAGCTTGTCCACGGTCTCGTCGCGTTCGGCACGGGCGACGATGTAGAGCCTCGGGTTCAGCAGCCGCGCGCTGAGCACTATGAAAAGGTTATCCTCATCGGTGCCGACGGCGGAGATGAGGCACTTCGCCCGCTCGATGCCGGCCGCCCGGAGCTGCTCATCCTGGGTGGCGTTGCCCTCGACAAAGGGAATGGAGGCATCGGGTAGCGTCTCCAGCCTGGCCGGGTCCTGGTCTACCACGACCACATCCAGGTTGCGACGCCGCAACTGGTGGACGGCCTCACGCCCCATGCGACCATACCCACAGACGATGTAGTGATCTCGCATCTCCCTCAAGGTCCGCAGCCTCCTTCTGCGCTGGACTTCGGTGCTGAACTGCTGGCCCAGCAGCACGCTCGCGGCGCTGCGCACGGCGAGCGCGAGCAGTGCGATGCCGGTGATGGCGAAGCCGGTGGTGAACATGCGACCGATCTGGCTGAGCCGGTGAACCTCGGTGAACCCGATCGTCGTGATCACGAGCACGGTCATGTAGAGAGCGTCGGCGAATGACCATTCGGTCTTGCTGAGATCGCTCTCGATGTAGAAGTAGAAGAACGCCGCGAGGGTCATCAACACCAGCAGGAGC
>Ga0315291_10005402_pt1 | contig 16039 bp, 7 predicted proteins | sample YL17G12_20_MG_FD_203070 | JGI IMG/M metagenome (GOLD analysis project Ga0315291, IMG submission 203070) | Sediment microbial communities from Yellowstone Lake, YNP, Wyoming, USA - YL17G12_20 | ecosystem: Environmental > Aquatic > Freshwater > Lake > Sediment | place: USA: Wyoming | collected...
CTCACTTCAGCGTCTGGTAGAACATGTAGATGAGCACGACGCCCACGACCACCAGCACGACGCCGGACACTTTCTTGATGACGGGCATCCACTGGGTCATGCGCTTGACAAGCTGCGTCTTGGCCATGCCGACAAGGACGGTAACGATGACCAGGAAAAGGCCCATGCCCAGCGCGTACATCAGGAACGCCAGCATGGCCGAGCCCACGCCCCCGGCGACCAGCCCGGCCATCACGACGGCGATGAATATCGGGGCGTGACAGCCCAGCGAGGCCGCTCCGTATCCGGCCCCGTAGCCGAGCAGGCCGACATACTGGCCGGGCTCTTCTCCGCCTCGGCCCGTCAGCCGGCCAATGCCCTTCTTCGCCCCGTCGATGAGCGGGTTGAACATGGCGGTGACGCGATAAAGGGGGATCTCGTACTTGGTGAGCATCACGATGCCCATGATCAGTATGATGACCGCCACCACCGGAGCCAGGTAGCCCGCATAGGCCTTCACGACCTCGCCGGCCCCGGCGACCAGCAGGCCCATCAGGGCGTAGACAACGAGCACGCCCAGGGCCGCCACGATGCCTCCGATGGCAGCTTTCCTGATCATGGCCCTCCGGTCCGTTTCCTCTTTCGATTCCCGGCCCAGGTAGTAGGTCATGTATCCCGGCAGCAGCGGGAACGCGCAAGGCGAGAAGAACGCCGATATCCCGGCCAGGAAGGCCAGAACCGCAAATCCAGTCTCTTCCCCCATAGCAAGTATCGGCGCCGACCCCGAGCGTGCCTTCTGGGACTCCGAGGCCAGCTCGTCGGTCTTTACCAGCCCCGCGCGTATGAAGGTGACGTACCCGGACGGGTTGATGACAACGATCTTGGGGATCTCGTTCGCCTTGTACTTCTGCAATATGTTATCGGTGTCCATGCAGTAGATCCAGTTGGCGCCCTTGGCCTGCATGTGCTCCTTGAGCTTGGCGCTGTTTTCGGTCCTGTCAACGTCTATTGATATAAGCACGACCTCGGGATGGGCGGACTTGAACGCCTTGAGCTCGGGTATCTCCTGGTTGCACGTCGGGCACCAGGTCGCCATCATGTCCAGGACCACGACGGAGCCTTTGTACTGTTCGAGCGAGACCGGCTTCCCGTCAACATCCTGGAGGTTGAAGGCGGGCGCCTTTTCGGTCGAGGTGGAGGCCATGCCCAGCGAGAGGTACAGGCCCAGCGAAACGACCACCAGCAATATCACGGCGCCGACTGCGGCCACCGCCTTGCGATTGGACATGAACGAGCCCATGTCGCGGCCGCTGCGGCGAAAGAGGACCACGGCCGCCACGCCGCCGGCGAGCATCACCGCGAACGCGCCCACCACGAGGAGCGTCGAGCCGCCCAGCGAGAACCCGCCCCCGGAGGGCCGCAGCCCGACCCAGGCGCTGGCGTCCAGCGAGGCGTTGGAGAGGGTGTCGACCACCACGACCACCAGGTACTGCCCGGCGGCTATGCCGGCCGGGTCGTACTTCCAGACGTAGGTGAAATTGATGTCCGTGTCCGTCTCTTCGGTCGAGAGCTGGTCCAGGCCGACCGACTTCTGGACCTTCGTCCGGTTGGCCAGAAGGTCCCGGCCGCAGGCAGATTCGTCGGCCGTGGCGAACGGGCCCAGGACGGCCACTTGCATCTCCGAGATGTCGGTCCGGCCCCAGATGTCGGAGGCGGAGCCGGTTATCCTCAGCTCGCCCGGGCGGCTGGAAAGGTCCACGCTGAGGTTGAGCGGGGTGAGGGCCAGCGTCATCCTTGACGGGTAGCTGCCTCCGAACACGACGCTGCCGCCGCTTCCGCGTTCGGAAACATAAATCCACATGCCTATGGTGTCGCCGGAGTTGAGCGAGAGGCTGACGCCGGCGGCGGTGCCCTTGAGCTCCTTGGGCGTGGAGCCGAGGCGCGCTGTGTCGGTCGTGTAGGCGGTCGCGCCGCGCACGTCGTTGACGCCGAAGAAGACCTGGAACCGGGTGCTCAGCTGGATAGCGCCCGAGGATTGGGCCCAGATGCTGAAATTGATGTTCCCGCCGTAGCTCAAGGGAACGGCCACAGGCGGGGAGTTCCAGGTGCCGACGAGCCAGACAAGCGCCACGCTGAACTTGGCCTGCGCCGGGAAAGGCGCCGAGCCCTCGGCCGGCGTGCTCGTCGTCAGGGCGTTGCCGCCGGAAAGGTAGAGGTCCACGGGCGCGTTGTCGGGGCAGGCGGCCGCCTCCGGAGCCGCCGCGCCGGCCAGCGGCAGTGCCAGCAGGGCAAGCAATGCCAGCACCAGCGCCCCTGGCATAATTCGCATCGGATGTTCAAAGGACCCTCGGGTCATAAATAGGTTGTGGTTTTTTTTGGCCTTCCCATAAATGCCGGCCAAGCTCCATTTATGGCCGGACCGAGGCGGGCAGCGGGGCGACGTCCAGCTTCCCCAGCCGGCGTGACCTGATGGCCGTCACAGCCGCGGTGGCCGCCGCAAGCGTCGTCAGGAACGGTATGTTGAGCTCCACCGCCAGGCGCCTCATCATGTAGCCGTCCTTCTCTATGACCTTGTCGGGCGAAGGGGTGTTTATGATTAAGCCTATCTCGCCCCGCCTCATGAGGTCCAGCGAGTCGGGCGACGACCTCTCGCTGATGCGGAATATGGTCGTGACGGTAACGCCCTTCTCGCGCAGAAACGAGGCCGTGCCCCGCGTAGCTAGCAGTCCGTGGCCCAGCTCGGAGAACGCCCGGGCTATCGGGACCGCCTTCTCCTTGTCGGCGTCGCTCACGGTGAGGAAGACATTGCCGGACTGAGGCAGCGGGATGCCCGCCGACAGCAGGGCCTTGTAGTAGGCCATCCCGAAATCCTCGTCGGTCCCCATGACCTCCCCGGTGGACTTCATCTCCGGCCCCAGTATCGCGTCCACGCCGGGCAGCTTCATGAACGGGAACACCGGCGCCTTCACGGACACGCGGCGCGTCGGCGCGGTGCCAAAGAGCCCCAGCTCCCTCAGGGTCTTGCCCAGCATCACCTTCATGGCCATCTTGGCCATCGGTATCCCGACGGACTTGGATACGAATGGTACGGTCCGGCTTCCCCGGGGATTGACCTCGAGAACGTAGACCTTCCCGTCCTTGACCGCGAGCTGGAGGTTGGCCAATCCGATCACGCGGAGCTCCATGCACAGGTCGATGGTTATGCGCTCTATCTCCCGGATGATATCGGGCGCAAGCGTCTGGGGCGGGATGACGCAGGCTGCGTCCCCCGAGTGGACGCCGGCCTCCTCGATGTGTTCCATGACGGCGCCAATGAACACCTCGCGCCCGTCGGCGACCACGTCCACGTCGATCTCGATGGCGTTGGACAGGTAGCGGTCGACGAGCACCGGATGGGAACCGGACACGCGCACGGCCGTCTTCATGTACAGCTCCAGCTCCTCGTCGTCGTGGATTATCATCATCCCGCGGCCGCCCAGGACGTACGAGGGCCGGAGCAGGACGGGGAATCCCATCTTGTGGGCGGCGTCGCGCACCTCGTCCACGGAACGGCCGATGGAGGAGTCGGGCTGGAGGATGCCCATCCGTTTTGTCATCTCGCGGAAGCGGCCCCGGTCCTCGGCGATGTCGATGGAATCCGACGAGGTTCCCAAAAGTTTCGTCGGTAGGTCCGGTCGCTTGCCCAGCGCCTCGTGCAGGGGCACCGCCAGGTCTATCGAGGTCTGGCCGCCGAACTGGACGACGACGCCATCGGGCCGCTCCAGCTCGATTATCTCCCATACGTCCTCGAAGGTGAGCGGCTCGAAGTAGAGCCTGTCCGCCGTATCGAAATCGGTCGAAACGGTCTCGGGGTTGTTGTTGGCCATGATGGCAAACAGCCCCTCCTCGCGGATGGCCTGCACCGCGTGCACGCAGCAGTAGTCGAACTCGATGCCCTGGCCGATGCGGATGGGGCCGGAGCCGATGATCAATATTTTCTTTATTGACGGGCGTTCGGCGGACGGCGGACTGCGTGCAGCGTTAGGTCCGTTCGCCTTCGCTGTCCGCTGTCCGCCCGTAGAGGACCTTCGGTCCTCTCGGCCGAGAAGACCGGCCTCGAGCCGGTCTTCTACGGTGTCCGCTGCACGCCCGATGTCAGATTCCTCGCCGTAGGTCGAGTAGAAGTACGGCGTGCGCGCCTCGAACTCGGCGGCGCAGGTGTCGACCATCTTGAAGGCCGGCCGCAGGCCGGCCTCGACCCGCTGGGCGGTTATGGCCTGCTCCGTTTCGCCGGAAAGGGCGCCGATGTACTCGTCGGAAAAGCCGAGGCGCTTGGCGTCGCGCAATGTCCTTTCGGAAAGGCGGCCGTTCTTCTCGTGCTCCTTGCGCACGGCCGTCTCGAGCGAGAGTATGTTTTGGAGCTTGTGGAGCCAGAAGACGTCCCACTTGGTCAGGTCCGAAATAGTCGCCGGCTGGAAGCCCCGGCGCAGGGCCTCCGCTATGGCGTAGAGCCGCTTGTCCGAGGGCTCCACGAGCTCGGTGATGAGCTCCGGCGTCGTCCACTTCTCCGGCTCCAGGGCGACGCGGTCCACCTCCAACGACCGTACGGCCTTGAGCAGGGCCTCCTCGATGCACCGCCCGATGGCCATCACCTCGCCGGTGGACTTCATCGAGGTCCCCAGCCGCCTGTCGGCCGTGCGGAACTTGTCGAACGGCCACCGCGGTATCTTCAGGACGCAGTAGTCCAGCGAGGGCTCGAACGAGGCGAATGTCTTCCCCGTGATGGAGTTGGGTATCTCGTCGAGCGTCATCCCGACGGCTATCTTGGCCGCCACGCGGGCAATGGGATATCCGGTCGCCTTCGATGCAAGCGCGGAGGAGCGGGACACGCGCGGGTTCACCTCGATGACCCGGTACTCGCCGTTTTGGACGTTCACGGCGAACTGGATGTTGCAGCCGCCCTCTATCTTCAGCGCCCGGATTATCTTGAGCGCCGCCGACCGCAGCATCTGGTGGTCGGGGTCGCTCAGCGTCTGGGCCGGGGCGATGACGATGCTCTCGCCGGTGTGGATGCCCATCGGGTCCAGATTCTCCATGTTGCACACGGTGATGCAGTTGTCGGCGCCGTCCCGCATGACCTCGTATTCGAACTCGATCCAGCCCAGCACGCACTCCTCCACGAGCACCTGCCTTATGCGCGAGTAGGCCAGGCCCAGCGAGACAATGTGCTCCAGCTCCTCTTCGGCCCGGGCTATCCCCGAGCCCGTCCCGCCCAGCGTGTAGGCGGCCCGGATGATGACCGGGTAGCCGCCCAGCTTCTTCACTATCTCCCTGGCATCCACGAGGCTTCCGCAGGCAAAGCTCCGCGGTACCGGCTCCCCGATGTCGACCATCGTCTGGCGGAACAGGTCCCGGTCCTCCGAAGCGGCTATGGCCGAAAGCTGCGTTCCCAGGAGCTCGACGCCGTACTTTTCCAAAACGCCCAGCTCCCCCAGCTCGGCGCACATGTTGAGCCCGGTCTGGCCGCCCATGCCCGAAAGGATTCCCTGCGGGCGCTCCTTCTCGATTATCCGGGTTATGACCTCCGCGGTCAGCGGTTCGACGTAGACGGCGTCGGCCATCTCCGGGTCCGTCTGGATGGTCGCCGGGTTGGAATTTACAAGGATCGTTTTGTAGCCCTCCTCCCGGAGGGAGCGGCAGGCCTGCGACCCGGAGAAATCGAACTCTGCCGCCTGGCCGATGACAATGGGCCCGGAGCCTATTATCATGACCTTGTGAAGGTCGGTCCGCTTCGGCATCTAGGCGCCTCCGCGGTGGCGCAGTATCATTTCGCGGAACTGGCCGAATATGAAGCGGGCGTCGCGCGGCCCCGGCGATGCCTCGGGGTGGTACTGGACCGAGAACATCGGCAGTTCCCGGTGGCGCAGGGCCTCGACCGTCCCGTCGTTCACGTTGACCTCGGTGAGCTCCAATTCCGACGGGAGTTCGGGGTGGACGGCAAACCCGTGGTTCTGGGAGGTGATGACAACTTTCCTCGTTCGTTCGTCGCGCACCGGCTGGTTGGCCCCGCGGTGGCCGAACTTGAGCTTGAAGGTACGGCCTCCGAGAGCAAGCGCGATGATCTGGTGGCCCAGGCAGATGCCCATGACGGGGACCCGGCCGGCGAGGGCGCGGGCCGTCTTGACCGTGGTGGCCATTATCGCCGGGTGGGCCGGGTCGCCGGGGCCGTTGGAGATGAGCACGCCGTCGGGCCGGAAGGCCATTATCTCGTCCGCGGTCGCGGAGTACGGGACCTGCACCACCTCGGAGAACTCGTTGAGGTTGCGGATGATGGACGACTTGATGCCGCAGTCCACGGCCACCACCCGCAGCGGGTCCGCCTTGCGCGCTCCGGCGAACGGGTGGGTCCGGGCCTTTGGGACCGACACCTCTCCGACCAGGTTCTGGCGATCGGGATAATCCATCGTCCGGGCCTTCTCGAGGGCCATCCCGATATCTTCCTCGGGCACGATGCCGGCGCGCATGGTCCCCCGTTCCCTCGTCCGGAGGGTCAGCGAGCGCGTGTCCACGCCCGAGATGCCGACGATGCCCTGCTCCGAGAGGAATTCGTGGAGCGTCCTTTTGGAGGCGCGGTGGCTGGGGCGCAGGCAGTGCTCGCGCACGACGAACGCCTCGGCCTGGACCTTGGAGGATTCGAATGCGGTCTCGCTGATACCGTAGTTGCCTATCAGCGGGTAGGTCATCATCAGGAGCTGGCCGTTGTACGACGGGTCGGTCAGCGCCTCCTGGTAGCCGGTCATCCCGGTGTTGAAGACGAGCTCGCCGAAAACGCTGCCCTCAGCGCCGAAGGCATGCCCTCGAATCACCGTTCCGTCGTCGAGCACGAGGGCGCATTTTTGGTCCATTCTTGTGGCCTTACCCGGATAGGGCTTTGATGATTTGAATGTTTAGCCTTGCGGACGCCTTTTCCCGCGCCAGCCCGCCGCGGCGATGGCCATCAGCGGGATGGCCAGGGCCATCCAGATGACCCCGCAGGTGCTCGTGTCCGGCTTCTTCTTCAGCTCGAAGTCCTTCGTGATGTTCTCCGAGAGCGTGATGTTCCCGGAATATTTCCAAAAGCCGTCGGCCGTGACCCCGACGGTGTACTCGCCCGGCGGCATGTCCAGTTTGAAGAACCCGGAATCGTCGCTCACCATGGTCTTGGTCCCGACGGTCACCTGCGCGCCCGAAATGGCCTTACCCGTCCCGGCCTCGAGGACCTTGCCCGAGATCGAATAGTACGTGGTATCCTCGGCCAATGCAGCGGGCAGGGCGCCCAGAAGCGCGAACGCGCACGCCACCGCGAGCGGTAATGCAGCCTTCATCTCTCTCCCGCTCCGAGAAGCGCGGTCCGGATATTTAAGGCCCGGCGCCGCCCGACCCTCCGATCGCGGGATAGCACAGGGTATTGCGCCCCTTCTGCTCCAGCCTTATCAGGCCCCTCCGGGCCAGCACCCGGACATGATAGCTCGCCACCTGGTGGCTGGCGCCCAATTCACCAGCAAGTTCCTTGGGCGTTATGCCCGGCGAGCCCTCTATTTGCTCGAGAATCCGGCGGTGGGTCTCGCGCACGGTGCCCTTGAACCGAACTCGCGCCGGGTCGAGCCCGCTGGGATAGAACCGCCGGAAGATGCCGTCCATGCGCGAGAACACGAAGCTCTCGCGCTCCAGCGTCCGGAGGTGGTAGGCCAGCGTGCCGTTCTTGAGCTTCAGCGTCTGCCGGATGGAGCTGTAGTGGTCCCCGGGGTTGGCCTGGATGTAGCCGAAGACCTGGCCCCGGACGAACTGGTCGAGGACCTCCTCCTTGCGTATCTTCGAATATAGCGGGACCAGGGCCAGCAGGAGCTTGAACCGCCCGGCCTCGGTGCCGGCGATGAGCGCCGCGCCGGCGACCACCGCGACGAGAGAGCCGGCGGCGAACGCCTGGCCAATTGCCACGGGCACGCCCGTGGACGGCCGGAGCGGGCCCTGCCCCGTCTCCATTGTCCTCAGGGCTGCGCTCGAGAGGGCGCTCGAGGCCCCGACCGGGCCGGCACCGCCGAAAGAAGCGCCGATGCTGAGGTTCCCAAAAGAGCGGTCCACCGCGCAGCGAACTCGGAAACGTCCGGCCGCGTCCGTAACGGTCGTATAGCCCTTTCCGCCGAAAGAGACGGTGACGGTGGCGTCCCGCACCGGGGCGCCCGGGGCGCCGCCCTGGTCCTCGGCCAGCGTTCCCGTGACCTCGGCCCATCCTCCCGGTTGAAGCGGAGGGATCTCGTCCAGCCATATCAGCGTCCGCGACGTGATGTTGAACACGGCATTTGTCCGCACCGCGGCCGAGGAGGGCAGGCTGGCAACGGCCTCCAGCCGCAGCTCTCCGGCGGGCTCGGACCAGTCCGCCGACCAGTCCAGCGCGAAATAGCCGGCCTGGCCGGTGCGCGTGCGCCCCAGGCTCTCGATGCCGCCGGCGCGCCGCGCCTGGATGGCCACCTCGACGCCGGGCGCCCCGGCGCCGGTTTCGTCCGTCACCCTCCCGGCGAGCCCGTGGAAGCTCTGGCCGTCGAGCGTGGTCACCACGGGGCGACCCTTTTCCAGGCGGGCACCCTCGAAAATGATGGAAAGGCCCCTGGCCACCGGGATTTCCAACGAACCGTCGGCCGGCTCGAGCGGCCCTGAATCCGTCGATTGGCCCCCGGCATAACGGATAGCGACCCGAAATGAGGTGCCGGGCCAGTCCCGAGCCACAGTGAAACGAGCGGAGAAGTCGCCCTCGGGGCCGGTCGTCAGGCCGGCGTTCCAGCCGGGGCCGGCCGCAGAGACGGGGACGCCCGCCACGGGCCTTCCGCCGAGCATCAGCCTGCCGGCGATGACGGCAACGCCCCCCCGCAGCACGGCCTGCACCGGCTCCATCGAGAACCGGGGCACGCCCCGCACGGTGCAGGGCACGACCGTTTCCGCCTCCTGGTAGCTCGGGCTTCCCGTGAAGCGCAGCAGGAACGAGGCGTTTCCAGCGCCGTCGCCGGCGGAGAGGCGCTGGGCGCAGGCGAACCAGCCGGTGTTGTTGGGCCCGGCGACGCCGGTGGCCTCCGCTAGGTTCCCGCTCCCGCCGTCCCAGAACGCCTGCAGGCGGCCGGTCCCGTCCCGGCCCAGGGGCAGCTGCAGCGGGCGCCCGCCCGCGTCCAGGAGGCGCCCCTTCACCTCGGCCCAACCACCGGCTACAGCGGAAAGGCCGCGGTCTATCTCGAACCGCGTCCGGGCCCGGAGGTCGACCTTGAGGTTGCCGAACGAGCGCGTGTACGGTCCGTCGGGGACGAACCTGAGGTCGAGGAACGCCGGCCCCGCCGGAGCGTCCGCGGGTATCTCCCAATCCATCGAGAACGAGCCGCCGGACACCACGGCCGACGGCGTCCGGCTAACGAGCGAGAACTGGACCCTCAGGTCCGGCGTGCCGGCGACCCGGAAAGGAAGGCCGCGGCAGGTGAGGGTCCCAAGCTCGACATTGACAGTGGTCCACTCCCGCCGGGCCCCTGATGCCAACGCCACCGGGTCGCTCCAGTCGCTGCCGTTCCAGACCCGGACGCTCCCGGAATCTCCCTCGTGCAGGTCCGTCCAGACGGCGAACGAAAGCCGCGATTCCGACGGGAACGGCGACAGGTCAACGGACGGGGATCGGGCCCACTCGTCGGCCAGGTGCGAGTAGGGGCCGTGAAGGCCGGTGCCCAGGCAGCATCTGCCGCGGAACGCCGGCGGCACCGTCGACGGGACCCCGGCCTCCCAGTCGCCGCCCTCGCCGCCGTATGACCAGCCTCCCGTGCCGGTCTCGAAGCCTTCGCGGTAGACCACGGTGGGTATGCCCGGCACCGAGACCTCGATGTCGTCGACGAAAAGGCCCGCGGGCAGCGCCGGGCCCAGCGTCCTCGTGCCGTCGGAGACGACCACCCCGCCGGCGGGGCGTCCCCCGTCGGAGGATCGGACCTCGCCCTCGATGAGGGCGGTGGCGCCGGCGTCCGCCGGCCCATCCAGGGGGCGGGCTACGGTCTCGGTCGGGAAAAGGACCGAAACGTCCAGCGGCGGCATGTCGCAGGGCGGGTAGACCTGGAACTCGCCCAGCCCCGGGTAGCTCAGGCGGGTCCCGGCGAAGCTGAAGCGCATCTCGTACACCCCGGCGGCGGGCGCAAGGCCGCGGTCGGGGACCCAGTCGTCGACGAAGAAGGTGCCGTTGACGAGGTCGTCGTTCTCATTGCCTGAGGGCCTCCAGGCCACCGGGAGGGGCGCCTGCTCGGCGCCGTTGAACCACCAGCGGACGGATTCGCCGTGGCCGGCGACGCCGCGGTTGCGCCGGGCGGCCTCGCGCCCTCCGCCGTGCGAAAGGAGCGTGTAGTTGCCGTCGACGAGCTGGCCGACGAGCCGGAGCGGCCGGTCGACGCGGAAGGCCGCATTTCCCGCCTCGAAAGGCTCCAGGCCGGTGTCGAACGTGCCCTGCGCCAGCGTGATGGAGACATTGTCCGAGAGCACCACGATGCTCCGGCCGGCGGCCCCGCACTCGACAAGGGTGGAAGGGTGGAAGGGTGGAAGGGTGGAAGGGGCTGGCTGGGCCGCCGCGTCGGAAACGGCCCCGGCGGCCGTCGCCCACAGCACCAGCAGGGCGCAGAGCCAGAATCGCCCCCCTTGCCGTTCGGACATCACATCACCATTCTCTACGTAATCCATATATAAGATTGTTTGATGCGGCGTTTGTTTAATATATATAGTTTGTTGGAATGAGCTTGCGAACGGGTAAACCGGTAAACCGGTAAGCCGATAAGCCGGAGAGGCGAGCCGGGGAGCCGGCAAACCGGTGAGCCGGTTACGGCATCCACCGGCCGGCCGGCTTACCGGCTCGCCCACCGGCTTTCCAGCTTTCCGGCTTACCGGCTCACCCGTTTCCTACATCCTCAATACGATTGTCAGCACGTCGTTGTCATCGAGAGGGTGCTCCAGCCCGACGCGCTGGCCGGCGTACTTGACCGAGGTGCCCCAGACCATCGCGTAGCGGAACTTTCTGCGGAAGTCCTTGTGCAGATGATCGCAGACGTCGCCCACGGTCCCTCCCCGCTTGAGTATCAGGGGCTGGCCCAGGTCGGCCTCGCCGCCTTGTGGCCGCAGGTAGACGCGCCGGAACTGGAGCGCCTCGTAGATGCCCTTCTTGAACGCTTCGAGCCCGGTGCCCTTGTCGGCGCTTATCGGGAATACCTTCCAGCCCTTGAGCGAGGCCACCTTCGCCTTCAGCTCCTCGGGCGATATCATGTCTATCTTGTTCAGGGCCACGATGGCGGGGATGTAGGCGCACTTTGCCGACAGAAAATCGATGAGGTCGTCGGCGGAGGCGTTCATGCGGAACAGGACATCGCCGTTGACGACGCCGAACTCGATGAGGATGCCCTTGGCGGTGACCGCGTCCATCCGGGTCATCCTCGTCGTCGAGCTGATGGTGATGCCGCCGCGGTTGCGCTTGGCAAGCGATATCTCGGGCGGCCTTTCGTTGACCCGGATGCCGACCCCGCGCGCCTCCTGCACGACCACCTCGAGGCTCATGTCGAACACGTCGATATAGATGACCAGAAGGTCGGCCGAGCGGGCCACGCCCAGGACCTCCTTGCCCCGGCCCCTGCCGGCGGACGCGCCCGGGACTATGCCGGGCATGTCCAGTATCTGTATCAGGGCGCCGCCATATCGCAGGGCCCCGGGCATTATGTCCGTGGTCGTGAAGGCGAAGTTGCCGACCTCGCTCTGCGCCTCCGTCATTTTGTTTATGAGCGTGCTCTTGCCGGTGTTGGGCGGCCCCAGAAGCGCCACGGTGGCGTTGCCGCTCTTTTTCACCGCAAAATGCTTCCCGCCCCCGCCGCCCTTGCTGCGGGCCAGCTCCGCCTCCTGTTTCAGCCGGGCGACCTTGGCCTTCAGCTTCCCGATGTGGTGGGAGGAGCTCTTGTTGTACTCGGTCTTGCGGATCTCGTCCTCAACCTCCTTGATCCGGTCCTCGATGGTGCCCATGGCGGGCTCCCAATCGCGTGGAATGTAATAAAATCTGGCATTCCCTTCTTTAATGGATGACAGTCCCAGAAGCCTATCAGGAAAAGGTAAAATACCAATGGAACTCATATCTCTTCATCGGGGGTCCGGCCATGCGGCGAACAATGGCTTTCATATTAGTGCTCTTGCTCTTCATCCAGGGCATTGCCGGGGCCGCCAATATCACCACCTTCAGAGACGGCAAGACGGAGGCGGTGGCGGAGCTTTCGGGCCCGATGTTCACGGATTATGTAAACATATCACTCCCCGCCGACTGCTTGGTGATCAACGCCACGATGGACGTCTCGAGCGTTTTGCCGGACGCAAACTGCTCCGACTGCCCGGAAGGCGTTCAGGTCTTCCTCGACGATAACCTTTTGTGGGAGTTCAACGGGGCCGATTACGGCGCGCTGGGCAGGCAGGACGCCTTCATCTATGAAAAGAACGAGTACAAGATGAGATTCGGGATCGATGGCGGAACGAACGGCACCTCGATTCGTCTTATGAAAAACGCGAAGGTCCTTAACGCCACGATGGAGGTCGATTGTAACGGGCCGGGAGGATTCCTTCCGCTCATCAATCTCACGGGGGAAGTATCGTGGGATGGTTTCGGGTGGGCGGTCTCAGGCGCCGGCGACATGAACCAGGACGGATACGATGATATGATTGTGGGTGCACGAGGCAATGACGCCGGCGCCTTCCTTGGGGGAAGAGCATATATCTACTTCGGGGGAAAGAACCTTGACCGCGTTCCGGAGGCGGTCTTCACGGGAAGCGAGTATGCCGCCGAATTGGGAAAGTCGGTCTCGGATGCCGGTGATGTGAACAATGACGGATATGACGACGCGATCTCCGGCGCAGCGGGAGCGGGTGTCGGCGGCGAGGTATACTTATATTATGGTGGGGCCAGCATAAACAAGACCCCCGATTTGACATTCACAACATCCGTCACGAACGGAGGTCTAGGCCAGTGGGTCTCCGGCGCCGGGGATGTGAACGGCGACGGATATGATGATATAATGGCCTGGGGACCCGAATGGTCTGTCTACATCTATCTTGGCGGAGCGAGCATGGACGGCACCGCCGATCTTTTTCTCACCCAGGAAGAGGCCTATGATGGTTTTGGTTTTCATTCATTATCGGGTGCCGGCGATGTTAACGGGGACGGATATGACGATATGATAGTGGGTGCAATGGGCTGTTCCTTCAGCGGGCATCCCTCCGGCAGGGCCCACATCTATTTTGGCGGGCCGAGCATGGATAATAAGACGGATATCTACCTGGACGGGACCGCCGTGGAGGATTGGTTTGGTGCCTCGGTATCGGACGCCGGCGATGTGAACAACGATGGCTACGGCGATGTGATAGTGGGCGCTCCTTTCAATGACAGCGGCGGCAACAATTCCGGCAGCGCCTCCATATTCTTCGGCGGACGAAACATGGACAGCACCCCGGATGTGATTCTCACCGGGTCCGCTCCAGCGAAGGGTCATGGATGGTCGGTCTCCGGCGCCGGCGATCTCAATAATGACGGATACGACGATGTGGTCGTTGGCGTATATGATTCCTATAACGAGCAACCGGGCGGAGCATATGTGTATTTTGGCGGAGCGAACATGGACAATACCGCGGACATGGCCTTTAAAAGCACCAATGCCTCTGAAAGATTTGGTGTTCCGGTCTCCGGCGCCGGCGATGTTAATAATGACGGATCCAACGAAATCATTATCGGAGCAGGATCCGCAAATGAGGGTCGGGGAGAGGCGTATATCTATTCTCCGGTAAAACGCACGATCGGCATATACGAGCCGAACATCACGGTGAACTCGACGCCGGTCTGGAGCCAAGCCGGATACTTCAATGACAGTGCAAAGACGAGCTCGTTTGCGGGAATATTGGCCGAATACCTGCAAAAGGCTCCCATCTCGGGCAGCGATGAATTTGGAAATGACTTTGTCGACGTGCCCATCAGCATAGGGGCGAAAAGCGATGGGAACATAACCCTCGCCAGGCTCAATATTGCCTATACTTACAAAAAACCGGGTCTGGACCTTACGGACGAACTGAACGGATACATCTTTGGCCACAAAGAGGAAAAGGACGCCGACGGGAACATCACCGTGCCCATCAAGGTGGTTTCCAGGACACCGGGAAGGGTAAAACTGTCCAATCTCAACATCGTCCTGGACGAGGCGCCGAGGCTCGTCCAGGACATACCCGATGTCCGGCTGGCCGAGGACACGGCAAGGGACGACCTCATCGACCTGCGCGGGTATTTCAAGGACGATTGCGACGCGCAGGCCAAGCTGAACCTGAGCATCGTGTCCGCCACGAATCAGAGCTTTGTGAAAGTGGGCATCCTCGACAACCGGTATCTTTCGGCCGACGCGACCGGCGGGCCCGGCAACTGGACCGGAGAAGCGGCTGTCATTGTCCGGTGCGCAGATACTCTGAACCATTCCAGGACCTCGAACGAGTTCAGGATAATCGTGTATAATATCAACGATGCGCCGGTCATCACCAGCATGCCGCCGAAGGTAGCGGTTGCCGGGACCGAATATTCCTATCAGGTCGTCGCAGAGGACGGGGACGATGACGCCCTGCTCTTCGAGCTTTCCAGGAAGCCGGTGAACATGACCATCGATTCCACGACCGGCCTCATCGAATGGATTCCTTCGGCCGGCGGTGCTTACGAAGTGAACATCGAGGTTTCGGACGGACAGGTCAGGAACCACCAGGACTACATCATCATCGTCCCAAACCGGCCACCCAGAATAACCAATACGACAGTTCCCGAAGCTCTGGTAGGAGTGGCTTTTGTCTACGACATACCTGCCGTGTCCGACGACGGTAGGGAACTGAGCTACAAGCTGGTGAACCAGACCGAGGGCATGACCATCGACGCGTCCACCGGCAGGCTGGGCTGGACGCCCACAGCGGTCGGAGACTTTTCTGTTTCGGTCAACATGTCGGACAGCAAGACATCGATAATATACGATTTCATCATTCATGTCCTGAAGGGCAACAAGGCGCCCGTTTTCTCAAGCAATCCGGTGAACAGTTCTGCCTTCGGGTTCAAATACATCTATGAAGCGAGGGCGACCGACGAGGACGGGGACGCGCTGACATACAGCCTGGAGACGGGCCCGGATGGCATGACCATCGATGCCTCCACGGGAAGGATAAACTGGACGCCAAACTCCTCGGGCGATTTCAATGTCAGGATCAAGATCTCCGACGGAAAGGGCGGCGAGGCTTTCCAGGAGTTCACCGTCCGGGTGGTGGCGAATGTCCGGCCCGTAGTCGAGCTTCTCAAGCCGAGGGAAGGCCAGACGCTCCGGGGAAAGGCCGAGGTCCTGGGCAATGTCACGAAAGGGACGTTCGATGTGGTCAAGGTACAGGTCCGGATAGATTCCGGGGACTGGATGGACGCCTCAGGGAACTCGACCTGGCAGCTCATTATCGATACGGCCAAGCTGAAGAACGGAAAGCATACGTTGCAGGCCAGGGCCTACGACGGCTTCGGCTATTCCGAGACCGTGAACAGGGCCGTGAAGGTGGACAATCCGACGGCAGGAGGAGGCTTCATCCCCGGGTTTGAATCGCTCCCGGCGCTTGTAGCCATGGCGGTTTGCCTATTTATCTTCCGTAAACAATATTCCGGGCGGCTCAGGTGAGCTTTCATTTCTTCCCGGACAGTCTCTTGAGCTGGGATTCGGCCTCCTGGACAAATTTGGTCTTTTTCAACCTGCCGTCCCATTCGGTGATCTCTTTGTTGTATCTGTTCTCCAGAAGGTCGACTATTTCCTTCATTTCCTTTCTCAGGCCGTCCGTTGCATAGCCCTTCAAAAAGACGGCCAGGTATATCTTCGTCCCCCGCTCGACCGCTATCTTCATGTCCTCGTACTGGAACTCCTTTATCGACCCGGCCTTGTCCTTCTTCATGGCCTCTTCGATGAACTGCTGGACGGCGGTCAGCATGCTGCTGACCAGAAGTTCGTCGTCCTCCGCTGCG
>Ga0315291_10005403_pt1 | contig 16038 bp, 14 predicted proteins | sample YL17G12_20_MG_FD_203070 | JGI IMG/M metagenome (GOLD analysis project Ga0315291, IMG submission 203070) | Sediment microbial communities from Yellowstone Lake, YNP, Wyoming, USA - YL17G12_20 | ecosystem: Environmental > Aquatic > Freshwater > Lake > Sediment | place: USA: Wyoming | collected...
TTATCCGCCTTCAAATACCGATCAACCAACGTCTTCAAATACTCGTTCCTCGAATGCATATCCATCCTCTCCATGTAACCCTCCTCGCTTCAGAGATTGGGTTACATTTTATATGATTTAACCACCCCCCCTTCGGTTACATTTTAGATGATTCAATGCGGAGTATTGACAGGCCCTCTCCAAGTTTGCTATCCTTCCCGTTGCGCAGTCTTCACCCAAGGGGTTAGTCTGGTAAGGGTAGTGAACAGATATACACGTCTTCTTTTCATTTTCGCTGCGTTTGCTTGCACCAGCTTCGGCCTTCTGCCGCTTGCTCTTGGCGACGAGCTCAAGCCCCCTACGGGGCTTGTTTCTCGTGATACCCGGGGAGACGGGGGCGGAAGCATAACCCTGACGTGGGTGCGCTCGGCCTCAGACACCCGCGACTCCACAATAACCTACCAGGTTCTCCGCTCCGCAAATCCGGACTCTGGGTTCTCTCTGATTGCAAGCGTGCCCCCAGGGACAACGGCGTACGTTGACGCTGATTCGGGTCAGGATCACAGAGTAGAGAACAACAGAAGTTACTTCTACAGGGTGAGAGCCACCGATGGTCTTGGCTTTTCCGCGGAGGCGTCGGCCGGCCCCGCATCTGCAAGACCCAACTGGTTTGACCCTGCCCGAGCCAACTTACTTATCGTCATCGCGGTGTTCTTCTTTCTGATTTTTCTCTTCATCAGAAGAGCAGTTAGGGGAACCTCACTTTTCGTGAGAAAGATCTCGGGCCTGGATGCGATAGAGGAAGCCGTTGGAAGGGCCACCGAAATGGGCAAACCCGTTCTTTATGTGCCGGGAATAGACGACGTCAACAACATTCAGACCATCTACAGCATGGTTATTCTCGGCAACGTGGCAAAACTGGTGGCGAGGTACGGGACTCCGCTCATTGTGCCAGTATGCAGAGCTTTTGTTGTTCCTCTAGCTGAGGAGACCGTGAAGCAAGGGTATCTGGATGCTGGGCACCCCGAGGCCTACAACCCCAACAACATCCGTTATCTTTCTGACGAGCAATTTGCATTCACGGCGGGTGTGGACGGCATAATGATGAGAGAGAAACCTGCAGCCAATCTGTTCCTGGGTTCCTTCTTCGCCGAATCTCTCATTCTCGCCGAGACCGGCTTTAGTACGGGTGCGATCCAGATCGCTGGTACAGCGAATATACATCAGCTTCCGTTCTTTGTGGTTGCGTGCGACTACACGCTAATAGGGGAGGAATTCTTCGCCGCGACCGCCTATCTTTCTAAAGACCCCAAGCTAGTGGGAACGCTCAAAGGTTCCGATTGGATGAAAATCCTCATCATGGCAGCGTTGGCGTTGGGGACCGTTCTGGAGACATTTGGGGTAAGGGGTTTCACACAGTGGTTTACGGTTCAGTGATGGGAAAATGCGACATCCGAAACGCTCTCGAGACGAAGGCCGAACGCAATTTTTCGGCACTGTGGAATAGAACTCGACTGCGAGAAAGGGCAGCCCAGGGGGTGCAGAGTTGAAACGCGAAATCCCATTGATAATAACCGCGATCTTCGGATCGTTTATGGTCATAGATTACTTCGTTCCGCACCCCCTTGTGTCTGGTGTGGGAGAAACGCTCCAGCAATGGGCGATCATCGTGGTGGCATTCGCATACGTGCTCGGAGTGGCAAACATCGCGCGAATCAGCGGGCAGAAGATCTCAAGGCGCTCAGGAGATTGGCTCTACCAGTTTCCTCTGCTCGCGGGCCTCGCCTTTATGATGACCATTGGCGTGGTGTGGGGCGTGGGCGAAAGGACACTGTTCAATGACTTCTACCTTTATGCCTATTCTCCTATGCAGGGAACAATGTTCTCTCTGCTCGCGTTCTTCATCGCCTCCGCTGCGTTCAGATCGTTCCGCATGAGGAGTTTCGAGGCGGCGCTCCTTGCGATAGCGGCGGTAATCGTAATGTTGGGGCGTGTGCCGGTGGGAGCACTGATCTGGGACAAGCTCCCCGTAATCTCCGACTGGATCATGAACGTTCCGCAGATGGCGGCCAAGCGGGCAATCATGATCGGGGCGGCGTTGGGTGCAATATCTACTGGCTTGAAGGTAATTCTGGGTGTCGAACGGAACTATCTCGGCGGTGAATAGAAACTATCTCGGTGGTGAATAGCGGCGAATAGAAGGGCAGCGATTGGTGTGAGGGTTGAAATTATCAGAGGATTCCCACAGTAGATGGAAAGATTCGACAGAAGATACATATTCCTAGTCATTTTCATCATAGTCTTGTTTCCCCTGATCTGGCCCATAAAACTGCCTATCAGGGTGAGCAAAGAGGCGATGGGCGCCTACGAGGCCATTGACAAGATCCCACCTGGGTCGAAGGTCTACTTTGCGTGCGACTATGACCCCGGGTCGATGCCTGAATTGCATCCGATGACAATCGCCATTCTCAATCATCTTTTCTCTCACGACGTCAAGGTAATTGGTGGTTGTCTTTGGCCCGGAGCTGCACCCCTTTTGGAGGACGCCCTGAACAAAGTGGGCGTGCAGAAGTTCGGGAAGAAGTACGGGGTTGATTTTGTGAATCTGGGGTACAAAGAGGGTCGTGAAGTGGTGATGGTGAGTGTGGGGAGGGATATTCCAGCCACTTTTCCGGACGATTTCTATGGGACCCCAGTGAGTCAACTACCGATCATGAAGGGGGTCCGCAATCTCAACGATTTGGCAATGATAGTGAACATCTCCGCCGGTTACCCTGGTACAAAGGAGTGGGTGCAGCAGGTCCAGTCAAGATACCACGTGATCCTTGCTGCCGGTTGCACGGCGGTTAGTGCGCCCGAGTACTATCCATATTACCAGTCAGGTCAACTAGTGGGTCTACTGGGGGGTCTGGCAGGAGCTGCCGAGTACGAGAAGCTCGTGGGCGTGCCGGGTACGGCTACCAGAGGAATGGACGCTCAGTCACTCGGCCACCTTGCCATAATCGCGTTCATTGTGCTCGGCAACATTCTCTATCTCTACTTGAAGAAAAAGGGAAAACTCACGAGGAGGTAGCGGCTTGCTTCCAGTCCCTGTTCTCACTACGATGGCGGCATTGCTCACGATCGCTGTCTTTAGCTTTATGTACAAGGACAACCCTCTCTACAAGTTTGCTGAGCATGTTTTTGTGGGCATAGCTGCTGGCTACGTGGTTGCCATAGAGTATCAGAACGTTTTTCTTCCCAACCTGTGGAGACCGCTCACGCATGGTCATTACGTGCTCATAATCCCGTTTGTGCTTGGCGTGCTGATGTTCTCGAGGTTCACGTCCCGCTTCAACTGGCTGAGCAGGTGGGCCATCGGGCTTATGGTGGGCACGTTCTCCGGACTGGCCATCATCGGTTTCGCCCAGGGAGACCTTGTGGCGCAGATTCAAGCAAACATGGTTCCGTTGAGAGCCCATTCTCTGATCGACACTTTCAGCAACGTCGTGATCGTGGTTGGATTGCTTGCCAGCCTCGTATATTTCTTCTTTTCCAAGGAACACAAAGGAGCTCTGGGTGCCTCTGCCAGGCTGGGAATATGGTTTCTTATGGTATCGTTTGGGGCTTCATACGGCTTCACGGTCATGGCCAGGATTTCTCTTCTCATCGGGAGGCTCCTTTTCCTGATGATCGACTGGCCAGCCTCTTTCGGCATCCAGCTTGTGCGTTAGCCATTTCTAGCTCGCCGTTTAGACTTCGCTCCAGAAAATTCCATGTCGGTGTCCTTTTGTGGCGCTCACGGGCTTGACGCCGGCCGCATGGGTGAACTTGTTGGTGAGGTAAGGTCCACGCAATGCCACTCGCGCTTCGGTACATAATGTCTGGCGCCGCAGACGGCTTCAAGAATATGGCCGTTGACGACATGGTGCTGGGTGAGTGTAGAAGGGGAGTGATTGACGGCGTGTTGCGGGTCTATGAGTGGACGCCTCCCGCCGTTTCGCTAGGCTATGCTCAGTCGATTGACTTGATTGACACGCAGACATGCAAAGACCTGGGTGTGGACCTGGTGAGAAGAGTGACGGGTGGGGGCGCGGTTCTGCATTGGGAAGAGGTAACCTACTGCCTTGCCTTGAGAAGAGAGATTCTGCCTGGGCTCAAGTGGCCGAGGCAATTTGCCAGGTTGACTGGCACGGCTCTGTGCAGGGCTCTTGAGTCGCTCGGGGTGGGAGCCTCACTTTCGCCGAGTGCGACTCACGTAACCTCTCACGGTACGCAATCTGCGGCAGTCTTTCACGGTACGCAATCTAGGGCGACTTTTCGCAGCACGCAATCTGCGCTTTGCTTTGGCTCGGGAACGGAAAACGAGATTGTCGTCGGGGGACGAAAGCTCGCGGGTTGTGCGCACAAATTCACCAGGGAGGCTTTCTTTTCCCATGGTTCCATAATGATTGGTCGTGCTCACCTTCGGATAGTGGATCTTTTGAGGCCAGAGGCAGGCGCTGTGGACAAATCTACTCTGAGCGAGAGGAGTGTCTGTCTGTCCGACCTGCTTCCGGTCGTGCCAGGCCTTGAGACATTGGGGCAGAAACTCAAGAAGGGAACTGAGGACAGTTTCGGCGTGTCGCTGGCAGAGTCGGAACTCTCAACTCGCGAAGAGGAACTTGCCAGCGAACGCGCTTTCATCAAGAGAAATGATACCGGCATGAGGGAGGGCGTTGTGACACGCCCGGGGTTCTCAGGATGAGACTCTTTTTTCTGGCTCTCTTCTCTTTGGCAATGGCTTTGGTTGAGTCCGCTGTAGTGGTCTACCTGCGTGCACTCTTCTACCCTCATGGATTTTCAATATCTTCCAAGCCCTTCCCGCAGTTCTACTACACGACGGAGATTCTCCGGGAAGCCGCAACAATAATCATGCTCTGTTCCGTGGCGCTTCTTTCTGCAAGGAAGGGTTGGTGGGACAGACTGGCGTATTTCCTCTGGTGTTTTGGGATCTGGGACATCTTCTACTATGTGTGGCTGTATGTGCTTGTGGCATGGCCCCCGTCACTCTCTACGACTGACGTTCTGTTTCTGATCCCCGTGCCATGGATAGCCCCAGTGGTGGTTCCAGTCGGAGTTTCCTGCGTGATGATTGCCGCTGCGACAGTAATTCTCTGGAAGAAGACAAGGAGCTTGAGCGATGGTCTTTGGCAAGAGGCGACGGGGACTAGCTAACTCCGGCGAGGAAGAAGGACCCGCACTGGAGAACGCCATCCGCGATGATGACGCTGCAACTGAGCTTCTGCCGCGCCCGCTCTTTGCTGTCGCCGTGGTCCTCGTTTGTTTTGTCCTGCTTCAGGTCCTGACTGTGCTGTTCTCGTTCCTTCTTGGCTTTTCCTACGCTCTCGCGCCCGCCTTTATCGTGGGAGGCATCGTTCCTGCATTACTTGTTGCACGGTGGATGGCGCGGTCACCGAGAGCGTGTCTCAGGCTCTTCCCGGTCCGGCCCCTGCCTCTCGTGTTCTGCGTCGGGGCTTCTTTCAGTTTTGTTGTGCTTCAATACAACGTTGCAAGTCTGATAGAGAAGCTCTTTCCGATGCCCACCTGGATCCAGGACTTTCTCATAGAGATAATTAGAGTGCGGAGTTTCGCAGAATTCATAAAAGTGGCCAGTGGGGTGGTAGTCGCTGCCGCGATAGCCGAGGAGCTTCTCTTTAGAGGCGTGCTTCAGGGTTCCCTAGAGAATAGGTACGGTAGATGGCGTGGGATATTGCTCACGTCTTTGCTCTTTGCCTTGCTCCACGACCCGTGGCGATTTGTCCCAATACTATTCATAGGCGGGCTTTTTGGCTATCTTGTTTCCAGGGGCCACAGTATCTACTATGGAATGGTCGCACACGCTATAACAAACTCGACCAGCGTCGCCGGCGGCAATCTCTTCGGCGTCAAGCCGGGAAAAGAAATCTATCTGCCTTTGAGTTTCGTCGTCCTCATGGCCGCCCTTTTCATAGTCTCAATCTGGGGTTTTGTTCGCTCCACTCGTTTTGTTCGCTCCACGCAGAAAGAGGTACCGGTCAGCCCTCCGTCTTCAGTTTTAGAAAAATCTCCCAGACAGGTGGGGGATAATTCCCAGCACTTCGAATCCCAGTGAAGTAGAGTCGCCATTTCCTTCCGCCGTTGCCCGTCACTTTGCTAAGACAGACAGGCGTGCACCCCTAATCTGCAAAGCATCACTAGATTAGGACAGACGATCAGAACTAGTAAGCGCGCTAGTATCGTTGGCCCCTTCGCCCCAGGCATGGCATGCCAATTGCTTTTAGGTACTTACAGAAAAACAAAAGCAATTGGGTTCCCTGCTATGCCCGTGCTTGTCCCGGTGGAGGGCTGATCCCCCAGAAATTGAAGATGCAGTTTATCTTTACCAGGCACACGGCATTATAGCGGGGAACTTTTTTTGTGGCACTCCATGGGCGCGAAGGTCATGAAGAGGGTTATAAACCGAGGTAGGGGAGAGGGAACTGTGACAGAGATGCAAACTGCAACCGGAACGCGATCAGAATGGCGTGACTGACCAGACGGGAGAGGGACGGCGCGCGACAAGAGTTTTTGAGACAGGAACTGAACAGACGGGCGATTAGGCTTGCGTAAAGGGGAGAGGGATGGAGTGCGACCAGGGTTCTGGATAGCAACGCGACTGTCTGTCTATCGCTTCTTCTATTCCTTCACAAAAAATTCCAGTGCTGAAAAGACAATCATGATTACTGCGCCAATTAGGTAGACCAAAGTGACTGCAGTCAGGCTGCTACCCAGAAGCTCCTTGTTGAGGTGCAGGTAGCAGACCCCCCTGCCAAGCGTCACCACGAGCAGCAGCATCGTAACGAGATACCACTTCCTCATTATGGAAAGAATGGTCAGCAGCACGACTACGATGACTGCTCCGGGTGATTCCCAATTCACGCCACGTAGGAATTCGACGATAAGAGCCATAGTCCGCCTCGGGTAAACTTTGCCCCGCGTTATTCACTGTGCTCTTTGAGAAGAACGATTTCTCAGCTCTGTTTTGCTGGGATATTTGTCCTCACCAACTACTATCTTAGATATCGGCAGGTTCTCTCGAATCGTTAGCGCCAGCGTGTCTAGGGAGGCCCCTTTATCTCTTGACCAGAGGGGGTCATGATGTTATTTTTCGGACAAATTCGGCGCCTTGGTGGGACTCTGCTGTTGAAGAGTAGGGATGTATGAAAATCGTCAGCCAGGAACACAAAACTCTCAGCCAAGAACAAAAAACCCTGGAAGGCTACGTACAAGAAGCTCTCAGGGGTGGAGCGACTTACAGCAGGGTGATCCTTGCCTCGAAGATTATCACATCAGAATGGGTCAGGCTCAAATGCCAGTTTGGTTGTGATGCATATGGAAGCAGGCGCACATGTCCCCCCCTTTCTCCCACTCCGTCGCTGACCCGCCGCATGCTCAAGGAGTTTTCCGGTGCCATATTTGTCGCACTTCGCGTCCCCAACGGGGGAGTCGAGCGGAAACTCCGGAGGAAAGGCCGCCGACTCCTGGGTTCACTAGAGAGACAGCTCTTCCTGGACGGATATTACAGCGCGTTTGCGATGGGCTTTGGGCCGTGTAATCTATGTCCCTCCTGCGACCTTACCTTGGACTGCAAGCATCCTGAGATCGCTAGACCCTCCATGGAAGCCTGCGGTATTGACGTTTATGCGACGGCACGGGGAGCGGGGTTTCCGTTGAGAGTTGTGCGCACCTACGAGGAAGGCTGCTCGCTTTGCGGTCTTGTCCTTTTCGGAAAAAGAGATTCTCGTTCTTGGGCCGTGTCGCGTCAGTCCTCCGCTGCTTCGCGCCGTTCCCGGACCGCTCCCCGGAAATCTGCCAGTAGAAAAAAGGAGAAACGCGATGGAAAATGACGAGTCTGGCCCCTTTATTCCTGCGGAAAAGAGAATCCGTGAATTCACCTTCCAGGCGGTGCTTCTTGGTACCTTGCTTGCCTTCGTCATGACGGCAGCGAATGTCTATTTGGGTCTGTATGCAGGCATGACCGTGTCGGCGAGCATCCCTGCCGCGGTTATCTCCATGGGGATACTGCGGGGAATATTGAAAAGGGGAACGATTCTTGAGAACAATATCGTTCAAACGATGGCATCGGCGGGTGAGTCGCTGGCCGCGGGGATCATCTTTACGATACCGGCTCTTGTAATAGCCGGGGTTTGGACTGATTTCAAGTACTGGCCTATTACTCTGATAGCAATGTTCGGAGGCATTATCGGTGTCGTCTTCATGGTCCCCTTGAGAAGGCCTCTCATTGCCGAGAAGAGCGAACTCGTGTATCCGGAGGGGGTGGCTTGTGCCAAGGTGCTTGAGACTGGTGAAAAGCGGGGCTCAGGAGTGGCTTATGTTTTTTCCGCGATGATCCTTGCTACTGTGTTCAAGTTCCTTGTTTCTGGATATTCCATCATAAGAGGGACTGTAGAGAGTGCATGGAGATCAGGGCGCACCGCTTTCTACGCGGGCAGTGACATGTCGGTCGCCCTTCTGGGCGTTGGTTTCATAATCGGGGCGAACGTATCAACGCTCGTTTTCTTGGGTGGAGCAATAGCCTGGTTGGTCGGGATTCCCATCCTGATGGCAGTGCGCGGCGCCAGTGACACGGGGAGCGCTCTCGATGCCATGAACGATTTGTGGAACACTCAGATAAGGTACATGGGAGTTGGGGCCATGATAGTGGGGGGCATAGTCTCTATCGTCAAGGTCCGACACGGAATCGTCAAAGGAATTCGCAGCACCGTGCTCGGCTACTCCGGCTCTGGTACCGGCGTCGGCATCGAGAGAACGGACCAGGACATGGGAACAAAGATGATACTTATTGTTGGTCTGGCGGCAATAATCCCGACGTTTTTCCTTTACTCTTACCTAACTGCCAGCGTGCCCATTGCAATCGTAGCGGGGATCGGAATGATCATCACGGGCTTTTTCTTCGTGGCTGTTTCCAGCTACATGGTCGGCCTCATTGGAAGCTCGAACAACCCGGTTTCGGGTATGACGATCAGTACACTTCTCCTTACTTCGGGATTGCTTCTTCTTTTCGGAATGACTGGTAACCAGGGCATCATAGCATCTCTTGGTGTGGCCGGGGTTGTGTGCTGCGCGGCCTGTATGGCCGGTGATACTTCTCAGGACTTGAAAACTGGCTACCTGGTAGGCGCCACCCCGTGGAAACAGCAACTCGGTCTGATTCTGGGTGTGATTTTTCCTGCCTTCATAATTGCTCCGATTCTTACTGTGCTTCACACGGCTCATGGAATCGGCGTACAGGTTAAGCCTGGCGTACCCTTCCTGCGGGCGCCACAGGCCAACTTGTTTGCGAGCATCTCAAAAGCGATGTTCACAGACAGGTCGCTTCCGTGGACTATGGTCTTGATAGGTATCGGCATAGGCCTTGCTCTACTCGTGATCGACAGTTACCTTCAGAAAAAGAATTCCCCTTTCAGGGCGTACGTCATGCCTGTGGCAGTGGGTATCTACCTCCCCATGAGTCTCTCCACGCCAATACTGATCGGCGGAATCCTCAACCTCGTTGTTGCAAGGTCGTTGAGGGGGCGAAAGGCGGAAGAGCAGGAGGAGGGCTTGCACACGGGTGTGCTTTTTAGTTCAGGACTGATTGCGGGCGAGTCAATCACAGGCATTATCATAGCGGCCCTTATTTTCGCGAAGTTCGACTTGCCGAAAACGTTGATTAGTAGCGCTCCATTGTCACTCGTCATATTCGCGGCGTCGGTCCTGGCTCTCTCTTGGGTGGCCATGAAAAAGCGGCAGCAGACAGAGTAGGACTGGCAACCAGTCAGGTCAAGAAGCTCGCGTAGATAAGGTGTGTCTTTTGCGAGCGAGAAGGATCTCCTTCAGCGCTTTGGCTCCTGCAACGTGTCAAACCTCAAGTGTCCGTCCCACAGGTAGCCGATCGCGAGGAAATCCTTGAATTCCTGTGTCGCCTCGTTTGCGAACGCTACAGTGTCGACCTGCGAGAAAAAGAGCCTTATGCCGAGTCCTTCGGCCACCGCAGATCGCAGATTGTTGTCCCAGTAGGAACCTCCCCACGCTAGAAAAACATTCTCAGTTATCCTCCCTTCCTTTATTTCCTTAAGGGGACTTATCAAGAGGAGCCTTGCTCCCGCGGGAATCTGAAGCTCACGCAGGTCTGATATTAGATTCTTCGCAACAATTGCCCTGTCGAAAACAGGGTCTTTCCTTCTCGCACTATCGCGACCGACCCTGGATTGCTCTATTCTCGACATCAGGAGCGCGGAGTTTGCTACAAAAAACACAATTATGCACAGTGAGGCCAGGGCTTCGCCGCGACTTCTCTTGAACCACCGGGAGAGCGCGACGGCAAGCGCAGGACAGAAGCCCGCAAGGGGGACATACAGATAATAGTGATACGGGTGGCTCGTCAACGGAATCACCGGGAGCAACATCAGAAGGAACCACAGTATGCAGTACGCGCCCTTCGCCCTCTGGGCGCCACGGCGGGCAATCAGAAGCAAGAAGAAGACAACGCCTACTAGGAGCCAGACAAGTGCATGTTTGTCCAGGACGTTAAACTGAACGTCTTTCCATGTGTCAAAAATATTGAACGCCCACTTGAAGTATGTCTGAAGACTTGTGATCAGCTCGGGTCCCAGGGTCGTTGCATACGCTCCCCCCTGTGTGGAAGCCCCCTTGGTCCCGAGAACACTTGCAAAAACCCCCTTTATCCCGAAGATGTTAGCGGAATAGAAGAAGATCCCATAGACTACGGCCACTGCAACGAGAGCCGTCAGGACAGGAATGGCCTTCCTTATTTTCACGCCGCGCGCGATAAATATGAAAACCGCCAGGATAGGAAAGGCGATTGTGGTTTCTTTTGAGAGAAGGGACGCGATAAATAGAACGCAAACAACAGGAATTCCAGCAAGGCCTTCGGGTTTTCCAGCCCTCAGCAGATAGAGCGCTGCCAGCAAGACAAAAAGGCAGCTAAGAATCTCGCCAATTGACGAGATTGCATAGACGGGGACGTAGAGCGATGGGTGCACCGCGAACAGTGTTGCCGCCAAGAGCGAGGTGGTTCTCCCCGCGGAGAAGGCTCGCGCTACGAGAAAAACCAGGAAACCATTTAGTATGTGAAACAGAAAGGCGGCAACATGAAAAGCCACTGGATTGAGCCCGAACAGCGAGTTTGCGGCACGAAAGTAGACAAAGCTCGAGAGAATTCTCCAAAAGGTCTTGGGAGATTCTCTGGCAATCCAGAGACTGGTGAAGTCGTCCTGCGAGAAGAAATAGTGTGTCGCCCTGTGGTAGACCAAGACCGTTGCTGCGACAAGCGCGCCGAGGCAAAGCACATCCCAAACAAGCTCGGCCGCCCTCGGATGGCTCTTCGAAAAAGAACGTTTCTTCTTCTCGGAGTCACGTCGTTTTCCGGAACGGACCTTTTTCTTGGCCATAGTGATTCTCTATCCCACCTTAGTATAGTATAAGTGTGCCGGCCGTCCAAATGCTAACGACACAAACAAGAGAGGCGCCGGAATATGACTCCAACGCCTCTCCTGATAAACGTCCCCGATATCAGAGAACGGACTTGAGAAGGTCTATTTGCCTGGTTTGGCAAAAATGGCCGGGTCCACTTTTGGATTTACCTTCACTTCTGATACGACGGTGGAGGAGATTTGCTTTGTCGCGACCCTCTGTACGGATGCAAAGTTCACCTTCAGCCCGTCGACGTCCCTAAAGTCAGAGTAGATTTCGGTTACTTCCCCAGGCCCTTCGATTGTGGTTCCTCTTCTCACGTTGCCGACGATGGTGTAATCCTTGGCATCCACGTAGAAGTGTTGCGTCGCTCCCTCTCCAACGGTGATGAGAATATCAAAGACCTGGCGCCCGTCGAGCTGCGTCTCTCCAAGATACTGAACGTCAAGTTGACCCGCGACAAAAACCTTGAGCACGTTTATCGTCTCAAACCGGATTTGCTTTTGCAGCTCACCGACCTGGCTCCCCTGAAGGTCTACGACTCCTTGAGGCGTGCTCATCCATCCCTTATCTCCGTCGAGCACCTGCACAATGGCTCCCATGGGACTCTGCATATTCAGATGCAGCCTGTCCGGGTACACCATCGTCAGATTCATGTCCATGGCAATATCGCCGCCGGGCGTGGACACGGTCGCCTTGAATACGGTCGTGATGGACTCAATCGAACGGATTCTCTCGGCCCCTCCGATCGCGGTCAGCGCTTTGTCCATGATTTCCTTTGCCTTCTCAGCAGAAGCTTCCGTAGCCTGAGGAACCTCTTCCTTTGGCTCAGGAATGGTTATGTCGATCGTATTGACCGCGCCCAGAATAGAAAGAGGCTGATCGAACCTTGAAGCGTCGCCGACTGCCAGGATAGTCAATTTCTCGGGATAAAGCCGCGTCTTTGCAACCTTCAAGACGTCTTGCTTGCCAACCTTATCAATCGCAGCTCTGGTCTTCTGCAAGAAATCCTCAGGATACCCGTAGTACTTGTACGTCATGAGTCGCCCGAGGATCTTTCCCACGGAGTCGAACTGGAAGGCAAAGGAGTTGAGATACGCATTCTTGGCGGTCTCGAGCTCTCGGTCCGAGACCTCTGACTCGGTGATCTTTTTCACTTCGTCAAGCATCGTGGTGAGGGCTTCGTACGTCGAGGCAAACTTTGTGGACGAAAACGCATAGAATGGCCCGGGGTGGTCATACTGCGCCAGAAGGCCCCCACCGGCAGCATATGCCAGGCCTTTCTCCGTTCTCACCTTGTTGAAGATTCTCGACGACCATCCGCTCCCGAGGATCTCGCACATAACATAGAAGGCCGGATAATCCGGGTCATCAAGCGTCATGCACATATGGCCGAGTAGTACAAAACTTTGCTCGATGTCTTTCTTTTCGATGTAGTTGACCGAAAACTTTGGGGTAACGTCCACCTTCTGAACAACTGGGTAGTCAATCTTGGCGGCGTCCCATTTCGCAAAAGCCCTCTCAATCTTCTTCTTCATGTCCGAAGCTTTGAAGTCACCCCATACGCCTAAAATGATTGCGTTGGGATGGAAGTACTTCGCGTGGAAGTCGACGAGGTCGTTTCGCGCGAGCTTTTCTACGTCCGCATACTCATACTGCCTTGCGTATGGGGAAGTGGCGCCATACAGGAGTTTCGAGTATTCACGCATCACGATCCCCATGGGCTCGTCGTTGCGCCTCGCGATCGCGCTATTCATGTGCGTCTTTCCAAGGTCGATCTTGTCCTGGCGGAAGGCTGGACGCATGAGGATATCGGCAAAGACGTTGAGTACAGTGTCGGTGTTCTCAACCAGCGTATTCACATCCAGTTCCGCGTTCGTCGGGCCAACTGAACCCTCGACCGAAGCCCCAATGGATTCGAGCATCTCGTCAATCTCGTCTCCGGTTTTGAAAGTAGTGCCGCCCGTCCTCCATACCTCGCTGAAAAGCTCGGTGAGCCCAGCACGCCCCTTGGGCTCGTATATCGTTCCTGCTTTAACGAGAGCCTTCATGTGGACGATCGGGAGCTCGTGATCTTCAACGAGCATGACCGTCATGCCGTTCTTCAGGTTTACCGTCTCCACCTTGGGTATCTTGATGTCATGCAGCTTGGGATACTGCATCTGCGACAAATCTGTCGTCTCCGTAGCTGTGACGAGACTTGAGAGGAAAGTGACAAGCATGAAGACGCCCGCCATGCTTAGCAGCTTCGTTTTCTGTGTCATAGCCTACTCCTTTCGATAAACAAGAAATGAAGGGCTCGCTTCACAGTGTGATCTATCTATTCGCTCTCGGGCGCGACTATTTGAGCCACCGTTGCGTTCTTTGGCGAGAAGTATTCCTTGGCCACTCGCTGTACGTCCTCAGCGGTGACTTTATCGATAAGATCAAGCTTCTTGAACATGTCTCTCCAAGAACCATTTATGTTCTGGAACTCGGTAAGGTTCATGGCAAGACCCATGTTGTCGTCCAGCGAGTTTATGAATTCTGATCTCTTCCTCGCTTTCACGGACTTGAGCTCTTCAGCAGGTACCGGTTCCTTCTTAAGGCGATCGATTTCCTCCATGATGGCCTTTTCATTCTCCGCGGTTGTCTTGTCCTTGTTTGGGAGCGCAAATATCGTAAACAGTCCGGGGTACTTGTCGCCCATCATTTCACACCCCGCAAACAGAGCAAGTTTCTCCTCTTTGACAAGTCTCTTGTAGAGTCTGGAAGTCCTGCCGCCTCCCAGGAGCGTGGTGACTACCTCAAACGTTGCGTGGTCAGGACTCGATCGCTCGGGTCGGTGGTAGGCTATTGCCAGGAAGGGCTGCGCCTTGTCTTCAACGGAGATCCTCTTTACTCCTCTCTGGGGTGGCTCGGTAGTCTCAACGCGGGTGGGTTTAGTTCCGGCCGGGATCTGCGAGAGGTATTTTTCAAGAATGGGCATCGCGGTCGCGGGGTCTACGTCGCCGACGACACTCACGGTCAGGTTATTGCCACAATAGTATTTATTGAACCAATCAATAGCCTGTGGCCTGGTGATCGACTCGAGGTCGGACATGTGGCCGATGACCAGCACGTGATACGGGTGCGCCTTGTAGGCGGCGGCAAAAAGTTCCTCCAAGAGCTTGCCCGAAGGTGAACTCTCAAGTCCCATCCTTCTTTCTTCTCTGATAACGGCTGTCTCCTTATAGAATTCTCGCAGCACGGGATGGGTGAACCTGTCCGCCTCAAGCGTTGCCCAGAGTTCGAGTTTGTTGGAAGGAAGCGAGTAATGATAGACCGTCTGATCCAGCCACGTGAAGGCATTGAGGCCGACCCCGCCGGATCTCTCGACTATTTCACCTACCTGGTTGGGGATCACATACTGTCCTGCTTCTTCCTGCGCTTTATCAAAAGCCTCCTCGAGCTCTTTTAGTTTTTCGGTCGAGGCAAAACGGCCCTTGTCCCTCTCGGCCTTAAGAGCCAGGAAAGTCTCATCAACCTTGTTCAGGGCCTCCTTTTCCTTTGCATAGTCCTTTGTGCCTATGGCTTCGGTGCCCTTGAACGCCATGTGCTCAAAAATGTGAGCCATGCCGGTTATTCCCGTGATCTCATTGACAGAGCCAACGTCGGCGTATGTCACCATGGAAATCACAGGGGCAACTGGTCTCGGCAGTATGATGACTCTTATCCCGTTCGGCAGGACCTTTTCTACCACGTTCTTCTCAAGGTCCTTGAACGTCGCTGCCATGAGTGGAGTAACAAGGATTGTCAAGGCAACCACGGCAAGAACAACGAGAAGAGGGCAGAGCTTTCGCTTAGAGCTAACCATGAGACTCCTCCTTTCAGGAAATGCTAGTCGCTATCGCCCTCAGAAGGCCTCGGAGGGCAGCCTGGAACCCTTCTGGCTCCAACACCCGACTAAAACCCAATAACAATATCCTTTACGTATCGGAACCGTCAAGTGTTTCTTTGTGTGGAGTTTCCCCATTTTTTCATGTGTTGAAGAAGCAGGTCTGCAACTCTGGGGGTCCAGCACCTACTCTGGCCAGCAACGGTCTCCTGACGCCCTCCAGGAGTTTCCTTATGCCATCGGCAAGAGCATAGTACCGGAAGTCTGGTATTCCGAAGAGCCTGCGAGCTGCCACCAACGCATGATGGGCAAGTATCCTCAACCTGGCCCGATCGCCAAGATAGACTGCAGCAAAATACATCGCACACAAGACTAACACCATCATGTTCTGCAAACGCTCATAACTCAACAGTCTCACATTCTCCACTCCATAACTCTGCTTAGTGCACCTTATAGTGTCCTCTATCTGCCAACGCCTTAAGTAACTCTGAACCACGAATGAACACGACCGACGAGTACGTTTCACCTCTACATTCGTAAGCAACATCATGGGCTCCTCGCCAAAACCTCTTACAACAACAAGCGTCATCTTCTCGCGCCTTCCAGGCAACCTCACACGCCTGTACCTGTAATGACCCCCGAAAAGCGAGACACTTTTTCTCTGTTTGAGAGATAGCGACGACTTCCGCCGAAACTCGCTTCACCAGACGCCTCACAAACCACGATCT
>Ga0315291_10005405_pt1 | contig 16037 bp, 12 predicted proteins | sample YL17G12_20_MG_FD_203070 | JGI IMG/M metagenome (GOLD analysis project Ga0315291, IMG submission 203070) | Sediment microbial communities from Yellowstone Lake, YNP, Wyoming, USA - YL17G12_20 | ecosystem: Environmental > Aquatic > Freshwater > Lake > Sediment | place: USA: Wyoming | collected...
GCAGGTGGTGGGAAGTACGTACTTCGCCGGAGGAAGCGACAACCGACGCCCCTTTCTCTGGAGCAATGGGCACATGATGGACCTGGGCACCCTCGGCGGCTTGGCCGGCGAGGCCAAGGCCATCAACGCCGGGGGGCAGGTCGTGGGGTGGGCCGACCTGCCGGAGGGCGCATCCCGCACATACCACGGCTTTCTCTGGAGCAATGGGCAGATGACCGACCTGGGCACCCTCGGCGGCACGCTGAGTTGGGCCAATGCTGTCAACGCCAGCGGGCAGGTCGTGGGCTGGTCCACGCTGCCGGGCGACACATCAAATCACGCCTTTCTGTGGAGCAACGGCCAGATGACCGACCTGGGCACCCTCGGCACGTGGAGCGAAGCCTCGGGCATCAACGACAGCGGACAGGTGGTGGGAAGGTCGTATAGCGTCGCATCCGAAGCCGTCCGCGCCTTTCTCTGGAGCAATGGCCGGATGAACGACCTGGGGACCATCGCCGGACCGTGGGGCAACAGCGGGGCCAGTGGCATCAACAACAGCGGGCAGGTCGTGGGGTCGGCCACTGCGCTGGCGACATATAGCCACGCCTTTCTCTGGAGCAATGGCCAGATGAACGACCTGGATACCATTGTCGGACCGTGGGGCAACAGTCACGCCACTGCCATCAACAACAGGGGGCAGATCGTTGGCCTTTCTGACGGGCGTGTCCTCGGCACTAGGCGCGGCTTTCTCTATAGCGGCGGCCAGATGATGGAACTCGACGAGCTGATGGGTTGGACTTCGGGTTGGAGTTCGAGGGGTGTCACCGGCATCAATGATTCGGGGCAGATCGTGGGATGGGCCTACCACAGCGGCCAGAACGGTATTGGCTTTCTCATGACCCCCATTCCCGAACCTTCCACCTTCGCCCTCTTGGCCATCGGCTTTGCTATCTTGGCCATCGGATGGGTGGCTGGAATCGACCGAGCGAGCCCCCGACGCCGGACTATTCGCGGGTCAGGAAAGCCGTACAGTGTGCCACTGCTTCGTCAGAAGCAGTGAAGCAGTGCGGTGCAGAGACTGCATGCACTGCCTGCCTCGCGGCAAGGACTGGCACACCCTTGTCGGGTCGCGGCGGCCGCACGGCCCCCTGCCGAGGTCCTACCGTTGCGTTCAGCTTGCGCGGACCAGGGCCTTGGTCGCGGCCGCGCGGACGTAATTCTCCGACGGGTCGGTCCGCGTGTCGCGGAGGTACGTCAAGACCTTGGCGGCCGCGGCCTTGTTGCCCGCCGCCGCGAGCTTCTCGGCCAGCACGAGGCAGTGCTTGGTGGCCTGGATGCGTTCCCAGCCGGGCTGAGCGTCGGCGGCCTTGACGAGCAAGTCCACGGCGCTGGCGTCGCCCAACTTGGCCAGCCCGGCGCCGGCTGCCAGCCGCACCTCGCGGTCGTCGTCCTTCAGGGCCTGCTTCAGTGCGTCGGCGGCACTCGGGTCGGCCAGGGCGGCCAGGGCGTGGACGATACCCAGCCGGCACTTGCCCTTTGCCTCGGGCAAGGCGTGGAGGAGCTGCTCCGTGGCCCCGTCCCGGATGGCCGCCAACGCCATCGCGGCCGGGTCGACCAGCGTTTCGCTTAAGAGCAGCTTTCCCAGCGCGGGGACGGCTTCGCGACGGCCGGCCCACTGGAGTTCCTGGCACAAGAACGCCTTGTTGTAGTCCGACAGACCGCTGCCGGATGCATCGCCGCTGAGCTTGGCGGCCAGGGTCTCGGCGAACTGGCGGCGGGCGCTTTCGTCCTTGGTCATGAGCGCATGGTTGCCCACGCAGCGCAGGGCGTAATGCGGCTTGACGTCTTCATCACTGCCGGGCTCGCCGAGCATCTCGATCAGCCCCTCGACGTTTTCCGTTCCGCCTTGGGCGATCTCGGCCACGGCCTTTTCGATCTTCTCTTTGTCGATGTTCTGTGTGAACATGCCCCGGCCGTCCGGATTCGGCATCTGATCGACCAGGGCCTTGAGTTTCTCTGATACTGCCACGGTTAGGTTCCTTTACTCAGTTGGTTTATTGGTTTTCAGTTCTCAGTTCTCAGTTTTCAGTTCTCGGGTTGTGATCTTGGGTAATAGAGAACCGACGAGCCAGAAGTGACCACTGACCACTGATAACTGACAACTGATAACTGATAACTGACTGCTGACAACTCTCTACAGACGCCACGGGGCACGCGTCGGTTGGTGCACCAAGCGATTGGCCTCTTCGTCGCCGACGATCTCTTCCTTGACCGGGTCGAAGCGGAGTTTCCGCCCGGTGCGGAAGGCGATGTTGGCCAGGTGGTAGATCGTCGCCACCCGCTGCGATACGTCCGCATTTCCCCCCGCCCTTTTGCGGGTGCGGATCGCCGCCGGGAATCCCACCAGCGGTTCGGGATCGGGCAGGGCGTCGAGCTTCTTCTGATCCTCTGCGCTCAACAGCTTCCGCAGATCGCCCTCATCGGTATTCTTCGGCTTGAGGCGATCGTACGGCTTGCCCCACTCCGTGCTTTCCAGCACCAGCGTGAAGCCGTCGGCGTACTTCAGCTCGCACCAGCCCCACATGCCGCAGGCCTCCGGATGGGCCGGCGGGGCGTAAGGGGTGATTTCCACCGGGGCCGTCACGTCGCGCCCGTATTGGTAGGCGGGACCGTCCAGGTGATGGTGGGACATGTCCGACAGCCCGCCGCCCTCGTAGTCCCAGTAGCCGCGGTGCGTGCCGCCGAAGCGGTGGCCCTGGTACGGCCGCAGCGGCGCCGCGCCGCAGTAGAAGTTCCAGTCGAGCCCATTTGGGACGGGCTCGACCTTGAACTTGACCTTGCCGCTCCACTCGGCGACTTTCACCCCGCCGTGCTGGATGACCACGCTGTCGCATTGCTTCAGCAGGCCGCTGTCGAAGATCTTGCGGATCTTGCGATTGGCCCCGAAGCGGCCGTAGGTGCCGACCTGGTAGATGCGGTTGTAGCGCTTCTCGGCGTCGGCCACTGCGCGGCCCTCGGCGATGAACCGCGTCATGGGCTTCTCGCAGAGCACGTCCTTGCCGGCCTCCATGGCCGCGATGGAGATCAGGGCGTGCCAGCCGGGGTGGGTGGCGATGGCCACCACGTCGATGTCCTTCCGCTCCAGCACGCGGCGGTAGTCGGCGTAGATCGTCTGGTTGTCGGCGCGGTCGGCGAACTTTACGTCGCAGGAGGCCAGCCGGCGGACGCCCGGGCCCAGCCCGCCGAACGTGCCTCCGCCCTGGCCGCCGCAGCCGATCAGCGCGCCGCCGAAGGTTTCGCTGGGCGGCGCCTCGCTCGCTCCGCCCAGCACGTGCCGCGGCACAATCGTCACCGCGGCGGCCGCCGCCACCGAACCCTTGAGGAGTTCTCGGCGGCTGATTCCCTGTTTGCGTCTGGTCATGGGTAGACCTCCTATGAGTCTTGAGGGATGAGGCAGACTACATGAAACGGATTTTGGACTCTGGACATTCTGCTGGGGCGTTCATCGCGGGGATCGGCCCCAGTGCCCCCACGAGGATAGCAAATCACGCGGGACACGACGCAAATTATCGCCCGCTGCGCCACCCAGGGTCAAGAGGCCGCGATTCTCCCTTCGCCGCCGTCCTGGCCCCGTAATGGCTTCTCCCATCCCCGAAGGGGGGTGCCTGCGCGGCTCCCCCACGCAGAGGCGCGTTATCCCTTGCCTTACTCCCGGACTTGCCTTATAAGAGCCCCTATGAGCCATATACCACTACACCTCGTCCAAATCCGAGTAGCGCCTTGGACTGTGAGGCGGAGTGGCGTACCTATTCTGTGCCCAAGCATGACCAATGAGTTTTCTCGTTGACGTCAACCCGGCTGTACTGGGATGGGCCCGCGGGAGCGCGGGTTACAGCGTGCCCGACGCTGCAAAGCGGCTTGGAGTATCCGAAAAGACGCTCGAGGAATGGGAGACTGGGCAACTGCGCCCAACCTGGTCCGGACTATGTGGGTTGGCTAAGCTTTACAGCCGCCCGCTGGCCTCGCTGCTGCTGGCAAGTCCCCCCCAGGACGCGCCAGGCCCCGCTGACTACCGCAGGTTGCCGGACGCCAAGAAGGAACTTTCCCCAAAGGCTCGGCTCGTTATTCGCACAGCGAGATGGCTTGCCCGGACAGCTAGCGAGCTGGAGAGCCAACTTGGGATCGACACGCTCCCCGGGGTCCCTTCCATTTCCCTCTCGGACGACCCTGAGCGCATCGCACAGGACTTTCGGGCGCGTCTTGACATTGCGATTACAGAGCAAACATCGTGGACAACTTATCACCAGGCGCTGCGCCAGTGGCGGGCAAGGATAGAGGCTCAACACGTTTTCGTGTTTCAGTTCAGGATGCCTCTCAAGGAGGTCCGCGGTTTCTCTCTCATCGAGCAACAACGTCCAGTTATCGTGCTTAATCAGGCCGATGCCGTCAGCGCGAGGATCTTCACGTTATGCCACGAGTACGCGCACCTGGTGATTGCGAACCCAGGTGTGTGCCTTCCTGAACACAGCTTGCTTGCCGAGTCGCACCTAGTCGAAGCATTCTGTAACCACTTGGCGGCCGCCCTCCTGATACCACGTGCCGATTTGGAGCAACGTCTTCCGAGTGTGGCACGAGACAAGGCGATCGCCCAGCTTGCTCGGCGCTATCGTGTGAGCCGGTATGTTGTGTTGGGTCGGATGTATACTCTCCGAGCGATCTCTAGGGAAACCTACCAACAAATCACCCGCCGATGGCAAACGGGCGAGCAGCCTCCCCCTGCGAGGGCGACTAAGCACACGGGCGGCCCAGGTAGAGCTGAGCGTTGCCTAAACCAACGCGGGCGGCTATTCGTCTCGCTCGTTATGCAGGCGGCAAAATCCGAGCACATCGCCGCAAATGATGCAACTGGCTACTTGGGCGTGCACTTGAACGATCTACGCAAACTTGCTCTGAAGGTCAGGTAGTGTGCGACGCACCGAGCTTACAGTCTACTGCATCGACACGTCGTCCCTCGTAAACCTCCGGTTGTGGTGGTCGAGGACGCGTAATCAGCTCGTCTGGCAACGGGTGGACGACTTGATCCGCCAAGACCGCCTCATCGCACCGAAGCAGGTCCTCGAAGAACTCCATGATCGGGACGACACACTGCTGAGGTGGGCACGAAGCCGCAAACGCATGTTCAAGAGAAGCTCACAGGAGCTGGTGGAGCTGGTACAAGAGGTCGTTAGAAAGTTCCCCGATCTCGTTGACGCGGATCAACCCACCAAGGATGCGGACCCGTTTGTTGTGGCGCTGGCGATCCGAGAGTCCAGACAAGTCTTTCAGCAAAACGTTTACGTGGTGACCGAAGAGAAGTACGCTCCTGGTCGCACGCGGATTCCGCACGTCTGCCAAGCCTATGGTTTGAAGTACCTGACGATCCACCAGCTCTTCGTGTTCGAAGACTGGAGCTTCTAATTGCCTTTGATTCCGGCGGTTACGTGCGACAGGAAGCACCCCGTACCGCTTGCTTGACCTGCGCGCCTCTTCGGGCTACCCTGCTTGCTAAGATCTCAAGCGATTGTTCTGGTACCTCCCGGGCTGAGGGCGGGTTGCGGGAATCCCTTGCAGCGACGTGACCTGGGCAAAGGAACAACACATGATAATAATCGGGAGACTGCGGATCGGCCTGGGAGGGGTCCTGTTTCTGGCGGCCGCTGGGGTGGCCTTCGCCGGTGAGGACTGGATCCAGTTAAAGTACGACTGCCGACGCTCGGGCAACGTGCCCGATCGGAGCGTGACCACGCCGCTGGGGCTGGTCGCCGCCGTGCCGTTGACGGATGCCGTCTTCACGGCCCCGGTCGTCGCCGCGGGGCGGGTGTACGTGGTGGACGGCTCCGGCGTGGCCTGGTGTCTGGACGCCGCCACGCTGGAGGTGCTCTGGAAGTTCGCCAGCGGCGGCGGCAAGGCCAACTGCAACAATGTCTGCTCGCCCGCGGTGGCGAAAGGTTACCTGCACTTCGGCACCATGGCCGGATCGTACTATGTGCTCGACGCCGCTAGCGGAGCCGTGGTCAAGGAGATCAAGTGCGGCGACCCGATCTTCAGCGCACCGGTCGTCGGCGAGGACCGCGTCTACTTCGCCACGCTGGGCTCGCGGGTTTACGCCCTGAAGCCCGACGGGGAGGTCTGCTGGGTCTGGGATTTCGTCCGCTGGCAGCTCGATTTCAGCGGCGACCGCTGGAGCGGCGAGGATTGGCTCAAGCTCCGCGGCCGGGCGGGCTGGCAGGAGCAGTTCTGCTGCAACCGCGACATCGCCCTGTCGGGCAAGACGCTGGTGATCCCGGCAGGCGGCACGCTCTGCTGGCTGGAAGACACTGGAGAAGAGGCCCAGCTCCGCGGCACGTACCTCGCCCGGCGCGAGGCCCCGGCCACCCTCGGACTGAGCATCGACGACGACGGCACCGTCTACCGGCAGTGGACGCGGCGTGACAACGAAGGCAACGTCGAGGTTCTCCGCTTCCGCGACGGCAAGATAGAGGCGGACTACGTTCGCGGGACCGAGACCAGCTACCAGGGGGCCGGGTCGCTGAGCTTCTGCTGCGTCAGTCTCCGCGGCCGCGACGTCTACCGCTGCCGCCCGGAGGAGGGTTTCGGGCTGTGCCGGCACACACCCGACGGGCAGACGCAGCCGCTGGGCGGGGAGGCGTCGATCGCCTCGCCCATCCTGCTGAAGGACTCGGCCGTGTATGGAGGTTTGGACGGCGGCCTGTACGTCGTGCCGCTGCGGGCCACCGGCGGGACGCCGGTGCCACTAGGGGCCACTGGCGGGACGCCGGTGCCACTGGCCGGCGGCGGGGAGGCGTGGTCCTTCAAGACCGCCTTCGGCAAGGCCGTGTCGGCACCGGTTGCCGTCTGCGACGGCCGGGTCTACTTCGGCTGCGAGGACGGGTATCTGTACGTCCTGGGGCCCGGCGGGAAGGCGCCATTGCCGTCGAAGGATCTTCAACTGGAGAAGATCCGCAGTCCGTTGAGCGGCAAGCTGACCGACTCGACAAACGATTGGTACACGAACTTCGGCAACCTGGCCAACACCAACGCAAATCAGCAGGGGCTCAAGCCGCCGCTGAAGATGAAATGGATCCGCCGCTACGAGGGGACCGTAAAACACCTGTCGGTTTGCGGCGGCGGCCGGATGTATACCCACACCGCCGAGGGCCAGATCTTCGCCGTCGAGCAGGAGACCGGCCGGCTGCTGTGGCGGCGATACTCTCCCGGCGTCCACGTCTCGTACACCAGCCCGATCTACCATGAGGGACGCCTGCTGGTTCCCCAGGCCGGGCTGCAGAGGTGCCGGCTCCGCTGCCTCGATGCCGCCACCGGAAAGCTGCTCTGGGAGGCGCCCTTCTCCGGCTCGCCGAGCTGGAACCGGCAGTTGCCGCCGATCCCGTACAAGAACCTCGTGATCTACCAGTTCAGCTCCGGCAGGTACACGCCCGAAACCTGGCTCTTCGAGCACCAGAGCACGTTCGGCTTCCCCAAGGACCAGAAACCGCTGGTCCGCGCCTACGACGCCGATTCCGGCAAGGAAGTCTGGACCCGGGATTTTTCCGAGTACGGGGCCGGGGGCGACGACGCCGGGATGTGCCTGATGGACGGCACCCTCTATTACTCCTGCTACTTCGGCGGCAAGGGGCGGGCACCGACCGAAGGTTGGTCGGGCGTCACCGCGGCCATCGAGCCGGAGACCGGCCGCATCCTCTGGGCCACGACCGACTACGCCGTACACGCCGGCTGCACCGTCTCGGGGGCGGACGGACGCCTGTATCTCGGTGGATACAACCCGGTCGAGGACAAAATCAACCGCGTGTGGTGCCTCGACGCCAAGGACGGCTCGCTGGTCTGGAAGTCCGAGCCCGTCAGCCGGGCGATTCACGTGATCACTATCGGCGAGCGATTCCTCTTTACCCATTCCCAATACGAGAACGGCTACCTGATCGACAAGCAGAGCGGAAAGATCCTCTCGACGCTGGTTCCGGGCTATCGGTGTACGCGGTTTACGCTCTCCGAGCCCTACCTGCTCGGGCCCAACTTGACCCTGTACGATCTGTCGCGCGGCGGGCACCAACCGAAGGTTGGTCGGCTGGCGTACTGCGGGCCGGCCGTGGACGTGCTCTTGTGCGTGGGCCAGTTCGCCTCCAACGGGCGGCTGTTCTATACGACCAACGGCAGCGGCTGCCAGGCGTCGCTGGCCTATGGAGAAGAGGCGGCCTCCCTGGCGTCGCCCTGGGAGGCGAAATAGCGGCGGGGAGAGCCCTCCCATGGCCAGCAGCCGGCTAACAGCCGCCGGACTCACCCGGCGGGCGTTGCCCGCCGGCTATTGGCCGCTTGCCCGTCGGCTCTTGGGTGGGCTGATTGGCATCTGCGTTCCCAGCGGTTATAATCCGGCTTTCCTGCCGGTAACCAGGCCTACCTTCTCTCGCTGCGGTGTGTTGCCGCGACGAGCATCCCTGTTACTTCAACCGATGGAGGAGAATCTCATGACCGACGTGCGCAACAAGGCGCTGGCCGCATTGGCCGTCCTCTCGCTGCTCTTGGTGCCGCTGCTGGCCGCTGCAAACGGAGCCGAAAAGGGCCGAACCGTCAAGCCGCTGGGAAAGGACCTCAAGGGGTGGGCGGCCAGGGGCCCGATTGAGAAAAGCAAATGGGCGATCGGCGTCGCCAAGGTGGATCCCGACAATCCGCAGCGCCTGGTCGTCGCGCCGCTGGGCGACGAGGCCCCCGAGTTGATCACCGCCACAGGCGGCGGCCAGGACATCTTCACCCAGCAGAAGTTCGGCGACTGCACGATCGAGATCGAGGTGATGGTCCCCCAGGGATCGAACTCCGGGATCTACCTGATGGGCGAGTACGAGATCCAGGTGCTGGACAGCTCCGGCAAGAAGCGCGTAGGGCCAGGCGACATGGGCGGGATCTACGGTGCCACAGCGCCGCGGGTGAACGCCTGCAAAAAACCCGGTGAGTGGCAGAAGTTCGTGATCCAGTTCCAGGCCCCCCGCTTCCGAGAAGGCAAGAAAGTCGCCAACGCCCGCTTCATCAAGATGGTGCTCAACGACCAGGTGATCCACGAAAACGTCGAGATGAAGCAGCAGACGCCCGGCGGCGTCGCCGGCAAAGAGGTCCCCGAGGGGCCGCTGATGCTCCAGGGCAACCACGGGCCGGTGGCCTATCGCAACATCAAGATCATCCTGCCGCCGGAGAAGTAAACCGCCGCCACGGCTGGCAGCGCCGATGGAACAGCTCGTTTAGCGGGCGGGCTTGCCCGCCGTGGAATCTGGCGGACATGGCTGGTCGCTGCACGGCGGGCAAGCCCGCCCGCTAAACGGTCATCCATGCCGGCGCCGGGCCGGCCGCAATCACTGCCATCCGTCCGATTCAAACCCTTGAGGAGGTCCGCCATGTCGAAGCTGGTCAGTCGCCGACGGTTTCTGGGGTCTGCTGCCGCGACGGGCGGCGCCGCGCTGGGCGTTGCCACTGCTGGCTGGGCGGCCGAGCAGTCGCCCGGCCGGAAGATCGTCGTGGGGGTGATGGGCCTGGGCCGCGGCCTGGGTCTGGCGATGGAGTTTCAGCGGCAGCCCGGCGTCGAGGTGGCCTACCTCTGCGACGTCGGCAAGCAGCGGCTGGAGGCGGCGGTCAAGGAGCTGGGCAAGGCGGCGGGCAAGGAGCCCAAGGCCGTGGCCGACGTCCGCCGCGTGCTGGACGACAAGTCGATCGACGTGCTGGTCTGCGCCGCCCCGGACCACTGGCACGCCCCGGCCACGATCCTGGCCTGCGCCGCCGGCAAGCACGTCTACGTGGAAAAACCCTGCTGCCACAACCCCCGCGAAGGCGAGCTACAGGTCGCCGCCGCGCGGAAATACCAGCGCGTGGTCCAGGTGGGCACCCAGCGGCGGAGCTGGCCGGGGATCATCGAGGCGATGGCGAAGCTCCGCCAGGGAGTGATCGGCCGGGTGCTGTTCTCGCGGAGCTGGTACAACGACACGCGGCGCTCCATCGGCCGCGGAAAACCGGCCCCCGTGCCCGATGGGCTCGACTACGAGCTGTGGCAGGGCCCTGCCCCACGACGGCCCTACCGCGACAACGTGGTCCACTACAACTGGCACTGGTTCTGGCACTGGGGCACGGGCGAGATCGGCAACAACGGCGTGCACGGACTGGACCTCTCCCGCTGGGGCCTGGGCGTGGACTATCCCAGCCGTGTCAGCTCGGGCGGCGGCATCTACTACTTCGACGACGACCAGGAGACGCCCGATTCGCAGGTGGTCACCTTCGAGTTCGGCGACAAAATGATCGTCTGGGAAGGCCGCAACTGGCACCCACGGGGTTTCGAGGGTCTCGATTCGGGGTTCGGGGCCTGTTTCTACGGCGACCAGGGGACCCTGCTGATCGACGGCGCCGGCTACAAGGTGTACGATCGCAAGGACAAGCTGATCACCACGCAGGGCGGCAGCGGCGGCGACAACGGCCACATCGCCAACTTCCTCGACGCGGTCCGCGGCACCGCGAAACCCCACGCCGAGATCGAAACCGGGTACCAGAGCACTTTGCTGTGCCTGCTCGGCTCGATCGCCCAGCGCACCGGTCACACGCTCCACTGTGACCCCAAGAACGGCCAGATCCTCGACGACCAGCAGGCCGCCGCACTCTGGAGCCGCGAGTACGAGCCGGGCTGGGAGCCGAAGGTGTAGGAAGCCCGGATTTGGGGATTTCGGATTTCGGATTTGGGGATTGGGTACTTGGGATTTCGGAGGTCTCAATCATCAAATCCCCAAATCTCCTGGCACGGTCAGAGGCAGCGCATGAACGCCACCAGGTCTTGTTTCTCCTCGGTTGTAAGCCGCGTTTCGAGCACTAAGTTGTGGAACTCGACGGTGTCTTCCAGCGTCAGCAGCCGCCCGTCGTGCAAGTAAGGCGGCGAATCCTTGATCCCCCGCAGTGGAAACGTCTTGATCGGCCCGTCGCCGGTCGTCATGCAGCCGCCTGCCAACCGCGGCTTGACGAACCGTTCCGTGCGGAGGTTGTGCATCAGGTTGTCCGTGTAGTAGGGCGCCGGGTGACAGACGGCGCAGCGGCCTTTCTCGAAGAAGACCTTCTGGCCGCGGAGTTCGGCGGGGGTGGCCTTGGATCGGTCGAGGGTGCCGAAGACGGTCAGTTTCGGGGCCGGTGGGAAATCGAGGATCGACATGAACTCGGCCATGAAGTGGACCTGGCTAGCTCGCTCCAGGATGTTCACGCCCTTCTTGGTGGCGATCACCGGGTCGCCGTCGAAGTAGGCCGCCCGCTGCTCAAACTCGGTAAAATCTTCGATGCTCCTCAAGGCTCGCTGCGAGCCGAACAGCCGCTGCACGTTCACCCCCCGCAGCGACGGCGTATCCAGGCGGTGGCGAAACTGCTGCGGGCGGATGTCGCCGACTAAGTGCGTGGTGGCATTGCTGTGGCCGTTCAGGTGGCAGTCGAAGCAGGTCACTCCGCTGCTGGGCTTCAATGAACGCCGGTCGTCGGTGGCGTTGAACTGCTGCTGAGGAAAGGGGGTGAGCAACAGCCGCAGCCCTTCCAACTGCTTCGGGTTTAGAATCCCGTTGAAAAGCTTGAAGTAATTCTGCAGGGTCACCACCTGGCCCTGCGAGACGTCGCCCAGATCGGTCCGTGTGGTCAGATAGATCGGCGGGGGAAACTCCGGCAGTAAATGTTCCGGCAGGTCGAAGTCCAGGTCAAACCGGGTCAGGTCGCGCCCTTCCTGCCGCTTGATCTCGTCGATGTGCTGTTTCGGAAAGACCATGCCGCCTTCGGCGTGGTTCGGGTGCGGCAAGGGCCAGAATCCCTTCGGCCAGAGCCCTTTCTCGCGGATCTCCTCCGGCGTCATGCCCGCCAGTTGCTCCCACGACTTCACCCCGGCGGGCAGCTTCACCCGCACGCCGCCTTGCACCGGCTTGCGGCGCGACATAGTCACGCCTTGGGCCGGCCGGTCGCCCAGATCGTACCGCTCGTTGAGCAGCTTCATGTGCTGCTCGCCGATTTGCGGTTTCGCTGCCTCCATGCGTTTGACCGTGACCGTGAAGTCCTCAGTGATGACCACGGGCGAGTAGCTGGTCGCCGGTTTCTGCTGTGCGAAGGTGCTCCCCCCACGCAGCGACACCATCCCAACCAGCAGAGCAACGAGAATCGCTAAGGCAATTCCACTACAACGAAAGCGATTGCGATTCATCATACGGTCCCCTTATCCCAGGAATCACGATCCGAGAACAGTACGACTTTGCCGGTACACGGCTTCCCCCCTCGATGCTCCCCAGGCACAACTGCCAGATTATACGCGACGGCCGCGCTGCGGCAAGCCTCTGACTTACTGCCTTTCCAGCAGATTCTCCCCTCGCCCCGCTGGCGGGGAGAGGGGCCGGGGGTGAGGGGTCTCGGGATAGACGCTCAGAGATTCACCGGGATCCCCTGCTCGGCCAGGTACTGCTTCATTTGCCGGATGGTGTACTTGCCGAAATGGGCGATCGAGGCCACCAGCACCGCGTCGGCATGGCCCTCGGTGATCGCCTCGGCCAGGTGCTCCAGCGTGCCCGCCCCGCCGGAGGCGATCACCGGCAGCTTTACCGCGTCGGCGATGGCCCGGGTCATGGGGATGTCGTAGCCGGCCTGGGTGCCGTCGGCGTCCATGCTCGTCGGCAGGATCGCGCCGGCGCCGAGCGATTCGACCTTGCGGGCCCACTCCACGGCGTCGATGCCGGTGCCTTGCGTACCGCCGCGGACCATCACCTCAAACCCCGAAGGGAGGTTGTCGGACTTGCGGGTATCGATGGCCACGGTGATCTTGTCACTGCCGAATCGCTCGGCCGCTTCCTGGACGAATTCCGGACGGCGCACGGCGGCGGTGTTGATCGAGACCTTCGAGACCCCCACGTCGAACAGCTTCTGGACGTCGTCCGCGGTGCGGATGCCCCCGCCGACCGTGAGCGGGATGGCGATCCGCTCGACGGTCCGCCGGACGGCGTCGATGAGCGTCTTGCGGCCCTCGATGGTGGCGGTGATGTCGAGGAAGACCAGCTCGTCGGCCCCAGCGTCGCTGTAGGCAGCGCCGTTTTCGGCCGGGTCGCCTACGTCCTTTAAGTCCACGAAATTCACGCCCTTGACCAGCCGGGCGTCTTTGACGTCCAGGCAGGGGATGATCCTGCGGTAGTCCATGAAGTGCTCCTTCCGACCCTCAGTGTAAGCAGACGCGCCGCGCCTGTCAATGCTCCGCGAAGGCCGCTTGCGGCTTCGCAGCCCCGCCGGCTAACCCTTCTGCCGCGCGGCGTGGCTTAAGCGCCGCATGATCACGTAAAACGGCGGCAGGTAGATCACGTCGGCGAAGAACACTACGACCGCGAACCACCACGGCAATTGTGGGCGGAAGACGCCGGCCACGTAGGCCAGCGCCAGGATCGACGCCAGCGCCTTGCTCCAGAAGCCCAGCACCAGGATGTTGCGGTTCTCGACCGGACTGGACGCCACCAGGTGGTAGCCCACCCCGAACAGGGCGACCAGAATGCCCATCACCTGCACCGGCAGCTTCAACTCGGGCTTGGGCACGCTGAGCATTTTGTAGCCTTCGTGGACAAGGCAAACCATGCTCAGCCCAGCCAATAAGTTGAAGCAGCCGGCGAAACGCAGCACGACTTTCATCCACGGCCGAAGCGGCGTCATGTTGGGGCCTCCCTTCCGCCGAGGCAAGGCACAAGTTTAGCCGCCGCGGCCACGCGGCGCGGGTGTTTCTCCGGGCCGACGTACCGAAAGGCCGCTAAACGGCAGGTCGCGTTCTTCTTCTGAGCACTAATAGGTGCGACCACCGGTCGCAACAACTGGGCGCGACCACCGGTCGCGGCTTTATGATAGGTCGCGGATCATCCCTTCCGGCACGCTGGCGGCGTGCACGTGGGGAAAACCGCTGCGATTGGAGTTGAAGATCACCCATTTCAGATCGGGCGTCAAGTAGGCGTGCGGGTGGGTGTTCTGGGAGCTGGTCGGAGAGGTCTTCGACTGGCAGACCACGGCCGTCTTGCCCGTCTTGACCGATCCGATGACCACTTTGTAGCTTCCCTGCCAGTCGTCGCAGCAGAAGAACCGCCCGCAGCGGCTGACGCCCACGTGATTGAACCGGTACCCCTTGGCCACCACCCGTGGCGGCCCCTCCGCCCGAACGCCCAAGAGATTGCCTTTCTCCGCCGCGAAGTCCCCCTGCGCGCTGACCGAGAGCAGCATTTCCTGGGTATTGCCGATCCAGGCCTCGTGCCCCGTGCAGGGCGTGGTGAAGGGTGTGCCAACCTGTAGCTCGGTTCGTTTACCATCCGGCACGGAGAGCAGGTAGAGCGTGGCCCCCTCGGGGCCGACCAGTTGCAGGAGCTTGCCGTCGGGCGAGTACTTGCCTCCCCGGTTGTGCTGGATCATCAACTGCTCACTCTTGCCGGGCTCGAACTGGGGGTGCGAGTTGAGGATGAACGGGTCCCGATCGATGATCGTCTGCCGGCCGGTGGTGAGGTCGACCAGCACGATGCCGAACACCTGCCACTGTTGGTCCGCCCGGCAGCCGAAGGCGTAGCGGCGGCCGTCGGACGAGACGGTTCCCAGGCTCTTCGGGCGGGGGCCGTCGTCGAAGCGGTAGACCTTCTGGGGCGTTCCCCGCGACAGGTCGGCCCGCAGCAGGTCCAAGTCCCCCTCGGCGCTCTGTTTCAGATAGTAGAAGATGCCGTCGGGCGAGATGGCACAGCCCGACGCCCCGGTGCCCACGTCCAGCCGGTGCTGCTTCCACGTGCCCAGCTCGACCACCATCCACTCGGTGCGGTTGCCGGAGAGTTCTGGTTTGGGGTTTCGCCTTTCGTAGACGAAATACTGGGAGTCGGCCGAACAATAGGGGACCTCGCAGTAGACGTTCGACTGGGAGAACTGCTCGGTGGTGACCTGCCAGATTTCGGCCCCGGTGGGCTGCTGTTCCAGGCGAATTGCCCCGGCGGCCGGAGGTGGTTCCTGTGCCGCTGCGACCCGGCAAGCCCCGACGACCCCCGCCGCGGCGGTGGCCATCTGCCCGATGGCGGTCCGCCTGCTGATCGGTTCATGGCGTCCTGTTGTTCTCATGCGATGTTCCCTTGTGTGGGGTGAGGCAGGGGGTTTTCCGCCGCCCCAAAGGGCGCGACCAACGGTCGCGGGTTTATGGTTTTGGTTCCGGCAGGTTCCGGTACCAGGTGAAGTATAACGCCATTGTCGCCGCGGTCGCCATACCGAAACAGAGTACCGCCCAGCCGTGCCAGTGACCCACCAGGTACATGGGAAACAGGTACACCCCGACGATCACCACGCTGCCCAGCGCCACGTTGACCAAAGCCAGCGTCATGCTTTCGGCCGGGTCGGCCAGTTCGCCCGCCGAAAGGCCGGATTTCCGCCGGACCGGCCCCCAAAGGCCGAACGGCCGGATGTGGCGGTAGAACGACACCAGCACCGCCTCGTCGGTCGGCGGGGTAAGGAGGGCGCCGACCAGCGAGGCGACCAGCGAGACGGCGCACAGCGCCGGGAAGGTGACGTACAGCGGCGGTTCGATCTGCATCAGGGAGAGGATCAGCAGCGGGAGTGCCCCCGCCAGGCCCGCCAACGTCCCGGCCGCATAGCCCCAGCCGTTGAAGCGCCACCAGTGCCACCGCAGCACGTTGGGCAGGAGGAAGGCCGCCCCCAAGGCCAACATCAGCCAGTCCCAGACCTGGCGGATCGATTGGGCGTAGAAGCCGATCAGCGTGCCGGCGACCACGATCCCCAGCGTGGCGACGTAGCTGACCCGGACAAGCTGTTTCTCGTCGGCGTGGGGACGGACCAGCGGTTGCCAGAGGTCGCGGACGATGTAGGACGCGCCGGCGTTGACCGTGGCGCTGAAGGTCGACATGAAGGCGGCCAGCAGCCCGGCGATCACCAGGCCCAGCACCCCGGGGCCCAGATACCTTCCCAGCACCTTGGGCATCACGGCTTCGGCGTCGGTGAGTCCTTGTTGGTTGACG
>Ga0315291_10005407_pt1 | contig 16034 bp, 13 predicted proteins | sample YL17G12_20_MG_FD_203070 | JGI IMG/M metagenome (GOLD analysis project Ga0315291, IMG submission 203070) | Sediment microbial communities from Yellowstone Lake, YNP, Wyoming, USA - YL17G12_20 | ecosystem: Environmental > Aquatic > Freshwater > Lake > Sediment | place: USA: Wyoming | collected...
GTGTAGAACGGGAAGGAATTCAGCCCCCCGGTATTGTCGAGGGGGCCAACCCCCCGTCGGAGACATAACCCCTAAAAACAATATATCTCCCACCCACTAATCCGGGCCCTATACAGACCCGTTTGCCTATCTGGACTGTCCATTACCAGTTCAGTTTGCATAAAACAGCGAATTCCGGCACATGTTTTTTAAACAGAGTAAATTTCATCGTTTTTCCTGTAAAAACACACATTTAATGGGCAGGAAAATGAACGCAAATGGACGCTTTTTGGGAGGCAAAACTCCGGAGGGCTGGGGGGGTAGCGTGGTCAAGGGGAAAGGAACATCTATTTCGGATCGGGAATTTTCATAAAAAACCTGAGGAGACTTGCAATCTTCCCAAACATATTCTCCGTCGGAGACTTTTGATCATAAGCGGTTTCCGACTCCCAGAATAGCCCTCATTCGTGAAAAAGCGACACTATTATTTCGGGAATACTCCATTCTACCGCCTATTGGGCTATCCGGGTCTGAACCGACGCAGAAAATCACCGCTAATAGCACCTATTGGGAGGCAAAACTCAAGGGGGTTGGGGGGTAGCACGGTCAAGAGGAAAGGAACACCTGTTTTTAAGGCAAAGATCGGGAAATTCTTCGTCGGCAACAGACGTAAATTTTATTCTTGATACCAGGATTTCCAAGATCAATCAATCCCTCCGGACTGTAGGAGATCACCTCTTTCGTCCGGACCATTTCTCCGACGGTGAACCCCTTTCCCGGAACCATTCCGGATTAACTTTTTCCTGAATTATATGCAAAAAATTGCGAATTATTTCACACGGTTTTTAAAATCCCCCATATAATCACCCTGATTGCCAAAATTCGCTATAAAATGGCCCCTAAAAATATCCTTATTATAGCCCTTTGGCAGGCCGATCGCTTCAAAATCGGGCTGTAGTGGGTGAAAATGAAAAGAAGGCCTGTTTTGGGGCATTTCCTTAAGACAGGGAACATAGGAGAGGATTAGCCCTATCAATAATCATGAACTAAACAATTTTCCAACTTACAATATCCGAATCTAATTGTGCGAACGGTTTAATTTTCCCACCAAGCACTGTTGCTCCAATTAATCCCCATTCACTTATCCGATATTCATTATCGATATAAACACCATGAAGGAATGTTTCTGCGAACGCTCGATCTTTTGTGGGGTTTTGGACTGTTCCCCATTCAGATTTCCAAATGCCAGGCTGGCTTTGTCTCCCCTTATCTGGAGTTGCAAACACAACTTTCAAATCAGGGATTTTTTCACGATAAATCTTCGAATAGAAAAGCGTTTCAGAAAATCGGCCATGGAGACTCAGCTTACAACTGATTAATGCGATAGGATGATTGGTGTCAAGATCCTTCGCAACAAGATCGACATCTCCCCAATTTTTATTGAATCCCCGCACGGGTATGGTAAAATGCTCCTTGAGATGCGGATCTCTGAATACTTCATTTCCATTTAATATACTGATATTTTGTTTTTGAGCTTTGAACACATCATTCAAGGTATTTTTTACATATAATTCAAATTTTGAACCCTCTCTGCTGACGGTTGCTTGACGTTCCTGATTTTGAGTTCGTTCGGGCATTCGACTGGCACCTATCTGGAAATGAACAATCTATCAGAAAATCTTGTTTATTTTTATAGAGAAATATACTTAATTGAAAAAAGACAGAAACGTGCAAACAAATTAACTAAAATCATTCATATTTGAAAATGCCTTTATCAATTTTGGTAATTTTTCCATCTTTTGCGAGGGACCTCATAATCTTTTCATAAGATTTTATTTCCATGACAGAATTTTTTTCGCTCTCTTGTTTGATCCATTCTCCAACCTCATCATAGGTAATGGATCGTGAAGGATTATCTTTGAAAAATTGGAAAATTGTATCAGTTGGGGTTGCACATGGTTTCTTACTTTTTGGTTTTGGAATAGTAGGGGTCACGTATTGAGTAATGTTGGTCTGACCCATTCCACCTTCTTTTTTCAATCGATCGAGAGCAATCTTACAATAGTGTGGATCGATATCAATTCCAATTCCCTTTCGGTCATTGAGGTAAGATGCAACAAGGGTTGTTCCACTTCCAAGGAATGGATCGAGAACCGTGTCTCCCTTGAAACTGAATAATTTCATACACCGCTTGGGTAATTCAACAGGGAAGGGTGCAGGATGGCCAATTCTCTTCTTACTCTCTCCACTAAAAGACCAGAGCCCATTTGTCCAGTCCATGAAATCCTGTCTTAAAATATCTGATACTTTAGAACCACTCGTTTTCTTCCAGGTGTTTTTGTATAAAACAACAATTAATTCAACGGGCGCAATTACATAAGGGGCAGATGCACTCAACCACGATCCCCAAGCAGTCCTTCTTGAAATATTTCCTTCATTCCAGATGATAGTAGAGTGATATTTAAAACCGATTTTTTTTGCTATCGTTGTTAAGTCGGCTCCAACGCTTTGTTGGCCACCTTTGTTCTTGTCAAGCGGTATGTTCAGGCAAAATCTTCCATCATCCTTGAGCCACTTGTAACAACACGTCATCCATTCTTCGCTGAATTCTTTGTATTTTTCGTAGCTTATCTGATCATCATGTGAGTTATATTTTATATCGACATTATAGGGGGGCGATGTAATTACCAAATCAATAGATTCGGGTTCAATCAGTTTGGTTTGGAATATACTATTATTGATAATGAGGACTCGTTCATTCTCAAAAAAAATCTCTTTGTGACTCAATACTTAACCTCAAGATGTTATTTGACATGTCACCTAATTTAGTTATCAGTTTGCCGTGAAAGTGATTATTGAATTTGGATAGATCATAATCATTGAATTCTCCCAGATTCCCCCATTTCCTCATCTTTCAGAAAAATCGTCCGCCACGACACCCGCCCTTCCTCAACCGCCTTCTTGATCAGTGTCTCCTCTCGCGTAAGCTTCCCTTTCCCCTTCTTCACTTCCACCAGCACGACACTGATCGTATCCCCCTTCTCGTCTTTCACCTGAGTGTACCCGTCAAAAACCACAAAGTCAATCGGGTTGCCGATGAACCGGGCATCCGCAGAAGAGAAAGGGAACTCCGGCAAGAGCGGGGCCATCTGTTCTGAGATCCTGCCCTTCAGTGTTGAACGCGAGCGGTTGACGGAATCCTTCCGGATATCGTTTGTGCATTCGAGCTTCCAGCGTTCGAGATCGTTTCGTGCCCGCCCTTCGATTGCGCTGATCTGCTGGCGGAAGAAGAGGTACGCTGCGATGATACCGAAGATGAAGGCGATGGCGGGGATAAGGAGGTCGGTGGGGGTCATTCTGATAAGGGATTAGTCGTGGGGGAGATTAAGGTGAGGAGCAGGGTGTGAAAGTTTCCGGACAGGATTTTATTGATTACCAGCAAATGGGATCATTGTGCCACTCAAGGCAATCGTCGATGGAGAAAACGCGGAGCAGGAAAAATTATATGAGGTGGGAGGTACAGGATACTGTTGAGACGGTTCCTCCAATACATTGGCTGGAATGAGGGGATGCAACAGTACCGTGGACGTGCGTCCGGGTATCCTGATTGCAAATCAGAAATGATATTCTCGAACGAAGGTAAAATCAAAATCAGGAATATCTTACTCATTATAGCGGCTATTTTCATTTGTGCAATTGTTCTTTTGGTTGGTCTGACGTATCCGGAGTACCACGATACGATGACGCAGACACAACAGCAATTGACTACGAACAGCAATATTTTGAAAACAGAGTACGGGGATATTGAGTATGCGGTCAAAGGAGAAGGGACCCCGGTCTTAATAATACATGGTGCAGGAGGAGGGTATGATCAGGGACTTTGGCTGGGGAAGGTCTTCTTTGGCAACGGTCACAAGTTCATCTCAGTTTCACGATATGGCTATCTTCGATCACCTGTTCCGGAGAATGCTTCGGTAAAGATGCAATCTGGCGCATTTAAACCTCTTCTGGACAATTTAAGCATAGATAAAGCAATTGTTGTCGGCGTTTCAGCAGGAGGGCCGTCTGCCACCCAATTTTGCAACAACTATCCCGACAGGTGCTCGGCATTGATATTGATCTCTGCGGTGAGTATGGGTCCGGCGCCGGGGGACAAGGCTCCGTTTTATGTAAATATTATTCACGCAATCCAGCAGTCTGATTATGCCTATTGGCTTGTTACAAAATTCTTTCAGCCCTCGATTCTGGAACTGATGGGAATTCCCACCGACATATATGAGACATTCAATCCGGAGCAGAAAGAACTGGCACAGGAAATGCTTGATGGAATGCATCCGATGTCTCAACGGTATGAAGGCACGATAAACGATGAAAAAATGATTAAATCGTATACCGTGCCAACAACGAATCTTCGTGCACCGACATTGATTATCCACGCAAAGGATGATGCGCTGGTAAGCTACACACATGCAGAAAATGCTCACAATAAGATAAACCAATCCCAATTGGTGTTATATGATACCGGTGGTCATGGAATGCTGTCTCAAATGGACGATACAAGGGTGCTTGTGCAAGACTTTCTGAATGAATCAATCTCTAACGGCACCTCCAACAGCACCACCCATGCAGAATGACCTTCCCGGCATTTCCTGGTAGAATAATACCATTTTTTCGTATGAGAAACGATTAAATGGGCCCTCATTCGGGCAAAAAGGGCCGGATGAACTATCACTATGCCGATTGGGTATACCGGAAATACGGGCTTGAGGATACGCTCACGGACGAGTACTTTTACCGGGTCAGGAAGGAATTTGACTCACTGTGAGGGAATGGAATTCTTTTTTTCCTCGAAGCACTCGACCGCCTCCACGATGCCGGCCCAACACCACCTTCCGTTCAGTCGCAGCCGCACGCCAGACAGGAGCGGAACAGGTCGGACGACCGGGCTGCTTGGGAAGGGGCGGGAGTGCTGCCCCATTTGGCCGGGTTCGGCATACGGCAGGCCACGGGATGTGTGATGCGGGTGAAATCAGGACTGTATCTCAAATAAGCCCGTAAAATGCTCATTTTGGCAAACGGACGAAGATGTTTCCGGCTCCAGGGGAAGTGCGTCAACACCTGTGGAAAATATCGCAAAAATTGGATATTTTGAGGAAATACGCGATTTAATCAGGAAAAAACCTGTCAATTTAGCGGGCTTGCAGCAGTCCCGAATTTAGGCTGGATGGGTGGGACGGTCACAGGGAAAGGAAGGGCTGTTTTGGGGGTCGTTCATTCCGGCCCGGGATCATCAAAGACCTACACTCCTCCCGCCTCACTTCTCCGTCGGAGACCCCTTCTCCTGATAGGATCCTGGCCTCCAAAAAATGCAGAATTTGTGAAAAACAGATCTCATTTTTTTCGGAAAACCGCACATCGTGCCCCGTTTGGCTGGATTCGGCATAAAACGGGATCAGAAAAATGCACTAATAGACCCTTTTAGATTGACAATCGCTTTAGAATCGGGCTGTAGTGGGTGAAAATGAAAAGAAGGGGTGTTTTGAGGATTGGGCTTAAATCTGCGAGGGGTGTTTTACATAGGAGAAAATATGCATCATGGAGCACCCGTCGGCCGGGAATACGCGGCGATATTATCCTTCAAAAATTTAAGACTTCAATGAATGTTTTCTCATTTCTTATGTCCATAGTCGGGACAAAAGGAATTGTTGCATGTCGGATTATAGTACGATCCCGAGATTAAGCTGGAATATTCAAGGTGATCAAATTTTTCAGATAACAGTGTTCCGCATTTCCGGCAATATTTTGAATCGTTTCCGATACTTTTGGTAAATCCTTGGAGGGGTCTGTTCAGATATGCATGCCGTTCTTCGGGTGTTAGAAATCCTACGTTATGTAAATTTGCATGGATCATGATTTCACGGAACAAGGAGCTGTTTCCCCCACGAGAAAAACTAATCAAACCTGTTGAATCTTGATATCCATTATAAATCGCAGCAATGATTGCGCTCTCCAAATCAGGAGTGGACTTCAGGTTTTTTACTTTATCTGTTAGATGGCGTACAAATGACCATCCGCAATCGATCGTTTTTGTCTGATAATTCAGGATCGCAGAGAGCCGTTTTTTTTCAGAATCAGACAATGCACGGCTTGTCAATTCCAGAAGAAATTCATTGATACCTCTCCGGCTGTCTATTCTTTCGGTATGGCTTTCTTCATCTCCGTTATAGGCATCCCAGGATTCATCGCATCTCGTTTTTATTGCGTTAAACGTCTCTCTTTGTTCATCAATGTAGGCTTCCCATAATGCATCAAATTCCAGGCGAATATTATCAACGGTATTCTTCGGGGAGGGGGGGGTATCCTTTAATACTTTCATTAGTTCATGCCATCCACTGGAGTACTGAGTAAAATTCGCGTTATGTTTTTTTTCCAGCGCGGCAGGCATGGTACATGGTTCAAAGACTAGGGGAAGAATAAAAGTCTTGTTTTTTTCCATTTCTGTAATAAGTGCTTCCGATAATTCTTTTTGAACCCATGCTGAATTCACCGAATGAGGAGTAAGGATCAACAAAAAATAATCCGATTTCCTAATGGCATCAAATATTTTATTCTGGATTACATGGCCAATAAGAATGTTATATTCATCAAACCAGAAACAGACATTGTCATTCTGCAAAGATGCGATGAGTTTTTTTGCATATCGTTTGTCAAGACGGGAATATGAAAGAAAAACTTTCATTTAATTCTTGTATCAGGGCATAACTACAAATAATTTTGGAATAACCTATGAAAATCCGACAGAACATATAAGCAATGGAAAATTAAATCCAATTAAATTGAGTATTTCCGAGGCGGACATTGACAACGAAACATAAGGTGTTTGTAAGTTATCATCATGAAAACGATCAAGAATATCGTAATCAGTTTGAAAGAATATGCACCGATGTAATTGTGTCCCGTTCCGTTGATGTTGGAGATATAGATCCAAATGCGAATACCGAATATATTCGACAAAAAATAAGGGACGAATATTTGAGGGATTCAACGGTAACTGTTGTTCTGATCGGGAAGCAAACATGGCAGCGGAAGCATGTCGATTGGGAAATATATTCGAGTTTGAGGGATACTCAAAAAAATCCTCGTTCTGGTCTGCTTGGAATAATCCTTCCTACCTATACTCGTAATGATCCAAAGTATTACGACTCACACACAATACCACCTCGCCTCGCGGATAATTTACAAAAAAGAAACGATGGAAAAGAACTGTTTGCATTAATTTATAATTGGAGTACAAATCCCGATCAAATTCAACAGTGGATTCAGGCAGCATTTATGAAAAAGGATCAGATTCTTCCGATAAACAATCGTCCAATGTTTGGAAGAAATCACACTGGTACACAGTGGTCAGATTAATTTACGGGGGTATAACGACGCCGAAATTTGAATCCTTGGAGGTAAGTTTAGAGATTCCTTTATTTGGTAGTGTTACCGGGACCTGGAAACCAAATGATGCAGAGAAGAAAGCGGCTTGGGAGATGTATATTGAATTAGTGACGAGGATCTCTGTTGTAGAATTGAAAGATGAAGACGGGATTCTTCGGGAATCATTAGATTCTCTATACTCATTGTTTCAGACAACTCGGGATATTCTTAAAAAATATGGACCTGATGTTGCGATTCCTCGTAAGAAAAATGAACTGTCATTCGGTAAACTTGCAGTAATAATCTTGAATTATCAAATACGACCTGTGTTAGCTAAATGGCATCCCCTGTTAAAGGATTACGAAGGACAAAGAAAAAAAGGCGTCTCAATTATTGCTCATGAAAAAGAATGGCAATACAATCATGAGTTGAGACAGGTCCTGAATGAAACGAGAAAACAATTAATGCAGTACTCAGTGTATTTAGCAAAAGTAGCAAATGTGACACCGTTATTCGATGAAACTCATTTAGATGGATGAAGAATCTAGTAACGCACAAACATTTTCATATTTTTTTCGGTTATAGAATCGAGTTAATTATCAATGAGACCTTAAATCATCCATAATAAATCAACCATTAACTGTGATTTCAATGGGAATTATTGAAGATATCAATAGGTGTGTTATAGGTACACCACAACTTGACGAATCGCTTTCCTCACTTCTCAAAAATGTTATGAACTCTCAATTATCCGAAGATCCGGCGCCAAAAAAATATTTTTATGTCACACATGTTACGAATCCTGCTCAGACTTATTTTTCGAGATTACATCCAGAAGTAAGGAAGCCTCCCGAAATTGCACGTAAACTTGCTCGCGGAAAACATCTGCATAAATTTGCAAGTATCTGGTTTAAAAATCTCCCGGATTTTTATGTGGAGGAAGGTCTGCTTGATGGTGTATGGGCGGGAGTACCCGGAGTACGTGGCAAAATTGATCATCGTATTGGTGATTCATTGATCGAATTTAAAACAAAATCGGAACCACCGAACACCCCAGAAGAAATTGTGTCAAAGTATCCTCAAGACCTTGAACAGATAGCATTCTATTCTGTCATGCATCCGTTCAATCCGAAAAAAAATTATTTGGTTTTCATGTGTGATTCGTCCCCTTATGAGATTAAGGCTTTCAGAATTGACATTAAAGATAAAGGAACTATCAAATCGGTTTTACTTACAAGAATAGATCTCCTCAATAAAGCTATAGACACAGAAGATCCTTCCAAATTAGGTCGGTGTAGGTATTTTGAAACCGGGTGTCAGTTTAATATTCCTGATCTTTGTTCCTGCGCTGATATACCCCCCCTTAACATTGCACCATTAGTTAGGTCATTGGAAATTACTTACGACGATGAATTCACTCAAAGATTGATTAAGGCCAGAGACGCATCAGAAGCCCCAAGAGTATTTTGTCTTTCGACACGGGATATTATTGCTCCACGAAAACATTACATGGAAATGGTCTCAGGTTTGGAATCGTCATATAACAGCGATGAAATTGATGAATACAAAGCATGTTTATGGGCATCGCTCGGTATACTGAAACGTCAACAAAATATTGATCTTGATGGTACTGAACGGCAATCAATAATGGAATCTCAACGGGATCCGCGTGCCAGAATCGGTTTTCGATGGATGAAAATCAAGAGTTCGGTTCATCCAGAAGGCGAAATTGTCCCATATATCGAAAAGGTTAGTACCTCCGATAGTATGAAATTTACAAAACCATCGCAATATCATCTGGCAGAATTGGGAATTATTTGCGCAATGCATGGGAAAAACAAGGGACTGTTGATCAGAGTATTTCCGAATTTAGACAAGTATGTTCAAGTGATTCATGTAACCTATAAAAATTTGGATGAGATCACTCACAAGGTTAAATCAATCATAGATAAAACCGAAGAAGCGGAAAGGAAAGAGGACATTTCTTCTCTACCTCCGTGTCCACAATATATGAACGATGGTGGTGATTGTCCGCTAATGTCAGAATGTTGTAGTAATGGGGCAAAAGGCTGCAAGTAGCGATAAAAATTTAAAATCCAAAATCATCGAGACGCATTTTTTTCGTTCTTTCAGGTAATTCTTTTCTTTTAGATAATCGTTTTCCGCTAATGAATTCTTTAATAAAAATGTCGAGAGGCGATTTATTGAGATTCTGCCAATTTATAATATAATCATCATTTGATTTTCCCTTTTTCTCCCCATATCCAAGTTGAACGAATAAATCTAAAGCTGTTCTTACCCACGCAGTTTTTGGTATTTGTTGTTGTCTCTCATCGTGATTTATTTTATATGTGAATTGCTCTTGGAGTAATCCGGTAATTTTACCAATATTTACATCAAGATGAATCATCCGTCCTTTTCTTTCCATGAGATCGTCTTCACTTGCTAATTGAGGTAAAATGTCCTGCCAAATAATACTCATTAGATAAGGCAAGGGGGGTTCAGAATCATAGAATTTAACCCTATAAGTCGAAATAAAACGACTTAGTGGCATATTCTGTCCTTTTCTAAGAACCTCATTCATTTCAAGATCTGAAATATCTCCATATGCTTTCTCTAAATACAGAAATACATCAGAGCCTCTAACATCTTTTGAAAATGCAATAACAGCAAATTTTCTATCAAACTTTATCTCATTTTTTAAGGTCTTTTCCTTAATATAATCTATACAAGGAATTTTTTTCGTAATATGTGTCAGTAACACAATATCTGTTGTATCAATAAATTCATCCGAGGTTATCCAACCCTTCATTTTATCGTCATATTTTTGAATCTGATCGAAATCGCTTTTCCAAAAATCCCGATTAACCGAAAAACCAATTTTTACCTCTCCCACAATGCCATTTTTTTTATTTAATTGAACAATTAAATCTGGCGTAACAGTATTATTTGGATTAATACGATTTTCTCCAGATGTATCCATTTTTCTACCGATAAACAAAAAAGAATCAGGTAAAAATTTTTTTGATGAGTTGTCCCATCGAAGGAGATGAGAGAAACTTAAAATTGCAAATATCGTTTCATTATAATCATCGATCTTATTCTTCATATCTACTTGGGGATTATCAATCATATTCTCCCTCGAAATTTTTTACTATTCCTTCTCTAAATCCTATGAAAATCGATTCGCATAATCGATTTAGAGAAGCAGGTGTTGATCTCATCTGTGGAACGATAGTCATTCGTTCATCTGATAGGACCCATATATCATATGAAGAGCCATCTCGGTAATCCACATAAGATGCTTGGAAGTATGGGTTTCCATGATAAACCGAACACGAAGAATATGAAATTTTATTTAAAACATTAATCAGACGTCGATTTTCGATCTTATCTCGAAAAATATCATAATCAAAAATGATTTGTAAGGGTTTTGGGTTGTATCGATCCAGTTTGTTTCGGTTTCGATTGTCATATAACTCAAAATTAAAAGAGGCTCTTTTTGCAATTTCCTCAATCACATTTTTGAACATATGCGAAAAATTATGATTACATTTAAACAACCCATCACGGGATATTCTGTAGTTATCGATATAGCCAAAAAAAGTATCTTGGTTTTCAAGGGATTGATTGGATTTATTATTTGATGTTTTATCGCGAGTTATCGCGAAATCAATACTTTTTATCCATTCTTGTGACTCACGGATTGATTGAAAAACTTCGTCTAAAGATTTATCAGTCCAATTAATATCTGACTCCATTTTCTTTTTTGCGAATTCGCTTTTAACCCAGCCTTTTTTAATAACTTTAATAATACGAATATTTTTATTCTCTAATGAATTTTGTAATTTTCTTAGAATATCATGAATGGATTTCGAATCCATTGACATTCGTGAAATTTTTGGATAGTAGTTATCTAATAATTTAAACAACACTTTTTGGATGAATTGGGAGGGCTCATGAGTAATAATCAAATATACATTCGGAAGGGAATATTTTATAATTAAGACATTTCCGTTTATGGTAATATTCTGACGTTTGATTTTTCTTTCTATGGTAAAAAATAAGAGTTCTTTGCTTTTTTTTCTTTCCACAATTTTATATTCAGGATTCTTATTAAGATTAAACAGATCCCCAATATCAAATTTTGAAGTAATAACTTGTACAGAAAATTGAATTTTATGTTGAGAATCTAGTAAATTATCTGCATTTATTAAAAGAGATCGCAGGTTATCGGAATGAAAAAACCAATAAACAGATTCATCGAATTTAGATTTGTTTGCCATTTGAACCAATATTCTTTTTTATTAATGTAATTGAATCGTTGATAATAAGGTTATATTTTTCGATGCGATTTTCACAAAACAGTCTTATAGTTAAAAAATTTACAAATCTCAAATATCCAAATTATTATCTGACAGTCTTTTTTCCATGATTATCCGGCACAGATTATTTTCCCCCCACACCCCCACCCTCTTATATCCCATAAACCCCCAAATAAAAATCAACGACAATGAACCTCATCCACATCGCCGACACCCACCTGGGCCTCGCCGCGTTCAACCGCCTCGATCCCGAGAGCGGGATGAACCTCCGGGAAAAGCAGGTCTATGACAATTTTCTCAAAGCGATAGATGAGATCATCCACCAAAAACCCGACGTGCTCGTCCACGCAGGTGACCTCTTCGATGTCGTCAAGCCCAAGACCCGGGCGTATACCACCGTGCTCGAAGCACTCCACCGCCTCCACGCCGCCGGGATACCGTTCATTGTGATTGCCGGCAACCACAGCATGGTCAAGACCCGGTACACGACATCACCCTACGAAGTCCTCACGTATCATCCTTCGAAAATAACAGCGGCCTACAAATTCCGGTACGAGCAGGTTGAGATCGGGGATACGGTCTTCCACCTCATCCCCAATATGTTCCGGGTGGAGGATTACCGCACGGCCTTTGACGAGATCGAACTGGCTCCTTCCGGTTATCACAATGTGCTGGTGACCCACGGGCTTGCGACCGCGATCAAGGACAAGCGGCTGGCGACCGTCGCGGAGCACGAATTGGACAGCACGATCCTCTCTGATCAGTTCGATTACATTGCACTCGGGCACTACCACCGCCAGTGCCAGATCACGGACAATGCCTGGTATTCGGGATCGACCGAGTATCTCACGTATGGCGAGATCGCGGATACCAAGGGCGGGCTGCTCGTGGATCCCGGGCGGCATACCGTCCGGCACCTCGACCTCCCGCATACCCCGATGATCGATCTCGGCACGATCAAATGCGAGGGAGTGCACCCGGGGGATATTACCGATGAGATCATCGCCCGGATCACAAAGAAGCACCTGCCGAAGTACGCGATGGTGCAGGTGACGCTTGACGGCCTCTCGCGGGAACACGGGAAGGGGATCGATACAAAAGCCCTTGCTCCGGTGAAGGAAGAGCTGCTCGACCTGAAGATCCGGGTGCAGGGAAAGGATGCGGAGAGTCCTGTCCCGCTCCAGCAGGATGTGCGGGCCATCGATTACCTGCAGGAATTTTCTGCCTTTGCCGGCAAACAGCAGCACCTCACCGCACGGCAGAAGGAGTTCATCGGGAGATGCGGGTATGAGGTGCTTCAGACCGTCATGGACCAGCACCGGGAGGCCACGGAATGATCATCGACCGCCTCGTGCTGAAAAATTTCAAGCGGTTCAAAGACGAGGAGATCCACTTTAAGGACGGCATCACCGGCATCCTCGGGAACAATGGCACCGGCAAGTCAAGCCTCGTTCAGGCGGTTTTCTTTGCCCTGTACGGCGTGCAGGCGACCGGGATTGCCGCCGACTACATCGTCTCCAGTTTCGCGTCCCCCAAGGAGAAGTGCGAGGTGCGGCTGGACTTCCGGATCGGCGGCGACAACTACACGGTCGTCCGCACGTTCAAAAAAGGAAAGACCACCACCCACGATGCCACGTTCCATAAAGACGGGAAACTGATGGCAACCGGCGTGAGCCAGGTCGAGGCCGAAGTGAGAAGAACGCTCGGCATGGGCCCGGTGGATTTCAAAAACACCATCTACGCAGGCCAGAAAGACCTCCTCACGCTCCTTGAGAACACGCCCGGAAAGAGAAAGGAGTGGTTCTTGCGGGCGCTCGGGATCGATTACCTGAAAACCGAGAGCGATACGATCCTGAAAGATCGGATTGATACAAAAGCCGCGGAACTCCAGCGGAAAGACGGCGAACTCACGGCCATGGCCGGCCGGCAGAACGAAGAGGAGTTTGCCACCCTGCAGGCATCGGCTGCCGGGTTCTCATCGACAATTGCGGAGCACAAAAAGACGCGGGACCTCCACCAGTCTCGACGGGCACAGCTTACCATTGAGCAGAACGTGCTTGCAGAGAAGAAGACCGCGTATGCCCGGCTCCTCCAGCAGCACCAGACACTTGAGAGCGAACGGGACGCAGATACGGCACGAAAAAAGGTACTCGAGACTTCGCTCTCCCGTATCGCAGACGAAGAGGCCGAATATTACCGGATAGAAAAGACGGCCGGCTCGTACGCAGAAGTCCGGCAGCGGCTGGACGGGCTCCGGGAGCAGAAAGCCGAATACCTCCGCCTCACCGCGGAGCTCGGGTTTATCAAAAAGGAGTGCACCGAGCTTGCCACACGGATCGGGAAACAGCGGGCCCTGATCAAGGGACTGGAGAACGATGCAGAAAAGAGGGCAGGGCTCATCGTGAAGGTCCGGGCCGGTCTTGGGGCAGCACAGGAGATCGCGGAGGACCGGCTCGACCAGGCCGTCAGTTTCCGGCTCGCAGAGATCAACCAGCGGACCGGTACCCTTGCTGCACAGCAGGAGCGCTACACAGAAGAGCGGGAAAAGATCCTCTCTGACCAGAAGACCATCCGGGATGCCGGGGCGGAGGGAACCTGCCCGCTCTGCCGGCAGAAGCTCGGTTCCCACTTTGGGAGCCTCGATGATGAGTTCACGGCTACACTGCAGGAACTGGCCGGCAAGGCAGTCACCGATCGTGAAAAGCAGGAAAAACTCAAAAAAGAGAAGATCGTTATCGAGTCCTTACAATCGTCTCTGGACACGATTCACTCTTTTTCAGAAAAACTCCGGCAGAAGCCCGGCCATGAAGCGGAGCTTTTCGAACTTGAAGCAAAGCACACAAAGAAGACAGAGGAGCAGCAGGTGATTACCGGGTCTGTCACCCGTCTTGCCTATAATGACGAAGCGTACCTGGCTTGCGAACGACAGGCTGCGGAGGTCCAGAAGATGCAGCTCCGCTTCATCGAGCTCGGGAAGAAGATAGGACAGGGCATCACGGCCAAGGCGCAGCTCGCTGAACTCACCGCCAGAATCACGGAGCGGAATGCCGAACTCACGAAACTCGCAGGCGAGATCACGGCTGCAGCATTAGATCCTGCCGTGGTCACAAAGATGGAAGCGGCCATTGCGGAAACTGACGCAGCCTTCAGGAACGAGGAGGTTATTATCACCGGTGCGACCAAAGACCTCCACTTCACAAAAGAAAAGATTGCTGAGTACCAACGCGGGGAGGCACAGACAGCCCTCCTGCAGAAACAGGCTGCATCGCTCAAAGAAGAAATTGAGCTGCTGAAACTGACCCGTACGGTCATTGCCGATTATGTGATCTACCTCATGCAGGTGGTCCGGAGCCGGATTGAGGGAGAAGTCAGCCGGATCATCAGCGAGATCACCGGTGGGCGCTATGAACAGGTGCTGCTGGACGAGGACTTCAATCTCCTCGTGCGTGATATTGACAATGACTACAGTATCGATCGGTTCAGCGGCGGGGAGCAGGATGACATCGCGGTTGCCCTGCGGATCGCCCTCTCCCGGTACCTGGCCGAACTCCATAATGTGCACGAGAGCACGGTCCTGATCTTTGACGAGATCTTCGGAAGCCAGGACGAGGAACGGAGAAGCAGCCTCCTGACCACCCTGCGGACACAGGAATCACGGTTCCCCCAGATCATCCTGATCACGCATATTCCGGAGATGCAGGGAGAGTTTGCCAATACGCTGGTTGTTGAAATGGGCACGGACATGGTAAGCCGGGTACGAGAGGTCGGAGATTGAACATCCGCACATCGTACGAAGAATCGCTGGACCGGGCGCTCCGGAAGATCGCAGACCATATCCCGGAAGACCTGGTGCAACAGTTCGCCAACAAGAGCGGGATCACACAAGAGGACATTCACCTCATCTCCCCCGGTCCTTCCGGCATCGTGAGTGCAATTGACGGGAGCAATGCGATGATCGCTGAAGGGGGCAGTGTCTCACTTGCCGCCATCCGGGCAGCCCGGACAACATTTTCCGGAGGGGAGCGCTACAACCGCTCCGTCACCCCCCTCACGCTCGTTACCATCGGACCCGGTCACCGGAACCTGGACTTTGCCGCTCTGTACGAGGAGTGCTTCGGCGTACCTCCCCACAAGGGCCTCGACAACAGCGATCCCGAGCGGGCATCCGCCATCCTCCGCGACACGCTGGAGTACTGGGTTGCCCTGCAGACCGCAAAAATCCTGCCGGCAGGAGCCCTCCTGCTCATCGACGGTGCACTGCGGGTGTCCAGCCAGAACCATGAACCGGTGCTTGCCGATATCATAAAA
>Ga0315291_10005409_pt1 | contig 16030 bp, 17 predicted proteins | sample YL17G12_20_MG_FD_203070 | JGI IMG/M metagenome (GOLD analysis project Ga0315291, IMG submission 203070) | Sediment microbial communities from Yellowstone Lake, YNP, Wyoming, USA - YL17G12_20 | ecosystem: Environmental > Aquatic > Freshwater > Lake > Sediment | place: USA: Wyoming | collected...
ATTTGTCGGCGACGGCCTTTAGGAAGGCCTCCTGCTCAAGCCGCAGGGGCTCCTTGTCGTCGATTTGAAGCTGTTCAATGTGGAGCAGGTCGGTCCAGTTCGTGGTCAAAAGCGCAAGTTTTCCGCCAGCTTGAAGCTCTTTTATCTTTTTTACGACATCGATGTTTGGAGCGGTTTTTATGACGGTGCCGGTTTTTTTGAAATAGTCGAGACTGAGATACGCCTGCCTGCTGAAAACACGGACTTTTCTTTCCGTCTTCAGGGCAAGGCGGGAAGCGGTAACATTGGCTATACAGCCGTTTTCGAATGTAATTCTCGCATTGCAGATATCCTCTTTATCGTCGGCAATGACACCAATGCCGACAGCTTCGACCTTTTTGACTTTGCTTGCGGCAAGAGAAAGGATAATGTCTATATCGTGAATCATCACATCGAGCACAACACCGATATCGGTCGAGCGGAAAGGATAGGGACTTATTCGGTGTGCCTCGATAAACTTGGGTTCGATATTGAGCCGCTTGATTGCCTGGATTACGGGGTTGCAGCGTTCGGAGTGCCCTACCGCGACGACGACATTATTTTTTTTTGCGAGGTCAACTATCTGCCTGGCCTGTTCAACGCCGGCAGCGAGCGGCTTTTCAATCATTACGGCAATTTTATTTTCCAAAAATATTCTGGCAAGTTCAAGATGATAAACAGTCGGTGCCGATATGGTGACAGCATCGACCCTGCCGAGCAGCTCTTTACAGTCTGTGAAGGCATCGCATTTATATTTTTTCGCCAGCTCCTTCGCTTTTTTTATGTCAGTATCGACAATAGCGACAAGCCTGCTCTGCGGCAATTGGTCATAGACCTTGGCATGAATGGCGCCCATTTTGCCTGCACCAACAACTGCTGTTCTTATTTTCGTATCCTGCATCTGGTATCCCGTATCCTATTTTTAGGAGATATGGCCTTTTAATGTCTGAATTTTTCGAGGTATCTGCCGAACCGCTGTTCGCTGCTTTTGAGTACCATATCGACCATTGCCCTGACATTCTCATCGAGGCCGTCTTCCTGTGCCATTGCTTTGGCATTTTCGAGCAGAGGCGTCTTTTGGCGATAAAGTTTTTTATATGCCTCCATTATATTTTGCTGCTGCTGTGAGTTAAGGCCTGCCCGCATCAGGCCGCGTTTATTGACACCTCGCACCTCAGTCGGGTAATGGCCGCTGATAATCAAAAACGGCGGGATGTCGTGGTTAATCCCCGCAAGGCCTGCGGCATAGCACCACTTTCCGATGGTTATAAACTGATGCAGCATAACCATACCGCTAAACCACACACCGGTTTGAATTTTACAGTGTCCGCTAATCTGGGTGTAATTGCTCATTACGAGCTTATCCTCAAGTATACAATCGTGGCCTATGTGGACGCCTATCATAATGAGATTTTCATTTCCGATTTTTGTAAATTCGCCGGCATGCATGCTCGGATGAATGGTTACCTGTTCACGAATTGTATTTCCGTCGCCTATTACAAGTCCGCCGACAGGGGAATCGGCCTTTAATCCGAGTATCTGTGGATTTCCGCCGATTACGCACATTGGGAAAAATCTGTTGTTCTTTCCGATTTTTACGTTTTCACCGATAACGACATTGGAGTTGAGTACGGTATTTTCACCGATAGAGACACCGCTTTCAACAACGCAGTGCGGGCCGATTATCACGCCTGATGCCAATTGAGCATCTTTATGAACGATAGATGTCGGATGTATCTGAGTAGTTTGAGTCGTCATGTATTTTTTCACCTAAATCTGTATCTTCTTTATACCTTATCATCATCCACAAGCATAAACATAATATCCGCTTCAGCTGCAACGGTTTCGCCGACCATCGCCATACAGCGACATTGAGCGGTTCTTTTTCTGACCCTGACGGTCTCGGCGGTAAGAATAAGCTGATCGCCGGGGACAACGGCCTTACGTAATTTTACATTATCCATACCAAGGAGCATTGCAAGTTTGCCTGTATGTTCGAGCTTCTGCGCAAACAACAGGCCCGAAACCTGTGCCATCGCTTCCACTATGAGGACACCAGGCATAATGGGTGTGCCGGGAAAGTGCCCCTGGAAAAACTGCTCATTGAAGCTGACATTTTTTATTCCCTTTATGCGAGTGTCACCCTCAATTTCAATGACCTTATCGACAAGCAGGAAGGGATACCTGTGCGGGAGAATCCTTGAAATCTTGCGGATGTCCAATAAGGCATCGGTGCCGGATTTTGTCAGCCTGTCCTGTCTCTGGGCGGCTTCATAAAGTTTTTTTGCAAGCCGCTGGTTGAGCGAATGGCCGCTTTTATAGGCGACAATCCTGCCCTTTACGCTGCGGCCGACCAGACCGAGGTCGCCTATCAAATCAACAATTTTGTGCCTGACGCATTCGTTTGGAAATATGAAACTATTTTTAATGGGGCCGTCTGAATCTATTACAAGAATATCACGCGGACTAAGATGCGTTCCAACGCCGTGGGCCTGGAATTGTTTTGCCTCAGCTTCGAGCAGGAAGGTTCTTGCTGGCGCCAGATTCTTTTCGAAATTATCCGCCGTTACCCTGCAACTGTAAATCTGCCTGCCGATACCCGTATGGCCGCCATAATCCAAATCGTATGTTATATTAAGGGCATCGTCTGCGTAGGGCAGGGCATATATTGATGCACCGCTGTCGGTAATACTAATCTCCTCGGTGACAACAAATTCTTTTCGCGGTGCCTGTTGCTCGACGAGTCCGATGTTCTTGAGGACGTCGAAATATTCGCCGCTGTTGGATTGGCTGGATGGCAGTTCAGGTCCAGATACTTCCACAATAATATTGTCTATTTCGAGTGCATTGATAGCAGCCATGCAATGCTCGATCGTTTCGATGCAGACAGACCCCTTGCGCAGAGTAGTGCGTCGGCTTCGCTCGGCGATATTTTCAGCGACAGCGCTGATGCGAACAGGCTCCGGTAAATCAGTTCGTACAAAAACCACGCCTGTATCTGCGAGAGCAGGTCTGAAAACCAGATCAGCATCCTTTCCGCCGAACAAACCTTTACCGGAAATTTTGCCTTCAGCTTTTATTGTCTTCTGGAGCTTCAAGTCTTTCGACCCTCTTATTCAATTTTTTCACCTGGTCAAATAATTCCGGCAAGCGCAATTGCAGGCCGGCACGACGCAAGCCATCTCTTCTCTCAATGGCCGGAACACCAAGCACCTGCATACCAGCAGGGACATTTTTTATAACAGCAGACTTGGCACAAACGACAACGCCATCACCTATTTCCACATGGTCTGAAATTCCGACCTGGCCGGCAAGAACAACCCCGTTACCGAGTTTTGAACTGCCGGCAACAGCAACCTGTGAAGCAATCAGACAGCATTTGCCTATCGATACATTATGAGCAATCTGCACGAGGTTGTCTATCTTTGTACCTGCGCCGATTCTTGTTTCACCAAATTTGGCTCTATCGACGGAGCAGTTGGCGCCAATCTCAACAAAGTCTTCAATGACTACGGTGCCATTGTGTGGGATGAGCCGGTGTGCGCCGTCGATAAAATAATAGCCGAAACCGGTCGAGCCGATAGTGGTATTGGCCTGTATTATGACATTGCTGCCAATGGAACAATTATGATAAACGACGACGTTGGAGTCAAGTCGGCAGTTTTTACCGAGCGTGGAATTCTCACCTATTTTGCAGCCGGCGGCGATGATGGTGTTATCGCCGATTTGTACGCCGTCATCAATCACGGCACCCGGTCCGACAGCGACATCTTTGCCGAGTTTTACGTTTTGACCGATTTTTGCGGCGGGGTCGATGCCCGGCGGTGTGCCTTTTAGTTTTGGCGCAAAAATCTCAAGGGTTTTTATCAGGGCGGCGCTGACATTTTTAACAATCAACTGCGGCTTTGCCAAACTCTCAATACGCCTGCCGACAATAACTGCACCTGCCTGCGACTTTTCGAGGTCGGGCAGGTGCTTATCATCGGAAATAAACGTAATATTACTCTGGCCTGCGGCCTGTATCGATTCAACCGCAGTTATCTGCATCGAGCCGTCACCAGCAAGCTCGGCGCCGATACGCTGTGCCAATTGTGCAACTGTCAACACCATTTTGAATTAACCATTCAAAAAAACAAAGTTGTCGGACTTATATCTTACGCTATTACTTTTTGCTGTTTGATTTTTGTGTATCATCGGTTTTTACCGGCTGACTATCGTTTGTGTCGAGCATCGCCAGCACCGCGTCGGTAATATCCATGCAGCCGCCACTATAGAGCAGTTTGTGCGTCCTTATGACAAGCATAAGTTCATTAACGCTGGCGGACGGGAACTGCGGTTCATCCGCTTCGAACACCATATCAAAGCCCTTGTTCTGGGCAATCTGCTGGACTATTTTGAGGATATCCTTATAAAGCTGCTCTGTCCACCGCTGGTCTTTGAGCTCGATTTGCTGTTTTTGAAACTCCTGCTGTGCCTGATAGCTGGCTTGTTTTTCAAGAACTTCTTTGACCAGTGCCATGTAGTCGTTACTGCCTTCTTTTCTGGTCTTTAGTCCTGCCTTGCCGGCATCGATATCAGCTTTCATTTTTTCGAGGTCGGCGATGATTTTATCCTGCTCGGCCTTGGCTTCTTCTCTGTACTTTGCATTTCTTTTGCAGTTCTCAAAAACCTTCCGCACGCTGACAACACCTATTTTGGAAGAAGCGGCATCGGGATTTTTTACTTCTTTTTTTGCAATCGATTCGGCATCGGTTTTTGATTTAGCCATACTATACTGATAGCCGGCAAATAAAACTATTGCGGCGATTAAACAACTCAGTCCCATCATCTTAATCTTCATAACATTTCCCTTTCTTTTTTTATCCTTCTTCAAAACTTTTTTTTAAACAATAATTAACAAATCACAATTAGAACAGTCTTCCCACCGAGAAGCTGAAAATCTGCGTTTCGTCGGAGCTGTCCTTCATTAGAGGAGCTGCTATCTCTAATCTCATAGGCACAGGACCGAACCATTGCGGTATAAGTATCTGTATACCCGTACCGACGCCGACGCGGTAATTGCCCGAATCGATGGTGCCGCTATCCACGAAGAACAATGCCGAGAAATTGTCGCCTACCAAAGGCACAATTGCCTCAGCACCTGCCAGGAATATCCATTCACTGCCTATCGGGTCTTCTTTCTTTGCGCCGGGTATTGGAACGCCGCCGGAAGTCGGTCTGCCTCTGGTGCTTACACCTCTGTATCTGAAGCCCCTGATGCCGTAAGTACTTGAACCGCCGCCATAAAATTTCTCAAAAGGCGGCGCATCACCTACAGTAGTAGCCAGTAAAAGCTTGGTGGCCAGGACCGTTTTCCTCTCGGCTAAATCTTCATAAAGGGTGCTGTAACGCCTGTGGGTTGCGCTCAATATTCCGAAAGTGTAGTCGCCCCCGACCTGCTCGTAAGAAGTATTAAATATGTAACCCTTGCTCGGCGCAAACCTGTCGTTGGTGGTGTCCCTGCCTACGCCGAATTTCACGCCGCCGAGCATATTGCCGCCTTTGACATCATAGATTTCCTTGGGGGCATCCGACTCTAAATCTTTAATGGTAACCTCTTCCATGCGAAAACCGATGCTTCTGGTCCAGTGACCTTTATAACGCTTCTCAAAGCCGAGGTAGCCCTTTACTCTTTCCTCGTTGTAGCTTTCCCTGCCTCTTGTCCACATTGAGGCAAGCACATCGAGGGATATGGGTTTATTCTGGAAATACGGTTCGGTAAAATTAATCGAATATTCACTGACTTCGGTTCCCGGCTGCAGGGCAATTCTCAAGTTCTGGCCGGCACCTTTGAACGCCTTGCCTGTGATAAACTCCTCGAAACTTTCGGGCCTGTCCTTAATATCGAAATTCCTCTGCTCAAAAACAAGCTGTCCGATAAGCCCGCTGTCGCTGGCGACACCTGCGCCGAGCATCACTGAGCCGGTCTGCCCTTCGATGATGTGCACCTGGGCATCCTTTTGGCCAGGCGCCTGGCTGGCGGGCGGGCTGGGCGTAATGCTCACAGATTCGGTCATGGCCATATTCTTGACCCTTTTCTCCAACTCGCCTGTGCCGTCACCGCGGGCAATGTCGGCATTGTACCATTGGCCGGGCGTAAAGTCGTATTCATCGAGAATCCTGCGAACGACCTTGTCATGGGTTTGTTCATTGCCGGTGATATTGACCTGGCCAATCTTAAAACGGTCGCCTTCGGTTATCTCGTATTCGACATCTACCTGATTTTCGGGAACAAAACTCCGTTTTTGCTCAACCTTTGCATTGACAAAACCACTTTCGTGATAAAGAGCGAGAATTCTTTTGGTATCAGACTCGGCCTTTCTCTGGTTATAAGCCTTTTTCTGCTCGAGGTTAATTTCAGACTGCAGACGATTTGGGTCGAAGAATTGTCCGCCTGTAACCGCAATTTTTTCAACTTTATAGACCAGGCCTTCCTCAATTACAAAGGTGATGCGAACCTTGGTCTTTTCTTCGTCGAACTCACGCTTTATGCTGACCGCTGCGTTCAGGAAACCCCTTTCATAATAAACATTCTGCAGTTTGCTGATGTCGCCATCGACTTCGGTCTGATTGTAATATTTCCGGAAAATACCATATTTTCTCGTGCTGGTCTTTACGGCGGTTTTGAGCGCCCTTGTCTTTACAGCTTTATTGCCGCTGAATTTGACAGCGTCTATTTTAACTTTTGTGCCTTCGTGGATTGTGTAAACCAGATTGCCTGTAAGCAGCTTCTGCTGGTCAATAGTTACTTCAACAAAAGGAAATCCATCCTCGAGATATAAATCGGCAATGCTCTTTCTGCCGGACTCCGCAAGCATCGCATCAAGAGAATCGCCTTTTTTAAAGCTGAGTTTTTTCGTGAGTGTTTTGGCGTTATACTCCTTGTTGCCCATAAAATCAATCGTACGTACGACATTCTTTTCGATAATGACAAAGGTAAGCTGGATTTTATTATCGACGACGGCGGTGTTGTAGTAACTGTATTCAATGCCGTCTATCTGGGCGATTCGTTTTGCATCCTCGGCAGCTATATCGGCATCGAACAGCTGCCCGACTTTGCTGCGGACCTTGACCAATATCTGATTTGAGTTGATGATTCGGTTGCCGGCAGTTTGAATCGTTCCGATTTCATATCGGCTCTGCGCAGGCTGGGCAGGAGCCGGCAGATTGGATTCAGGCGGTTCGCCATCAGCAAAAACAGATGAGACAGGGGATATAAAAATACAAAACACAAATATCAAAACTAAACAATAAAATCTGAAATTTTTATCTGGCTTTTCGATTTTTGAGTTTTGCATTTTGTTCTCTCTGTGCTCCTGAAAATCATATTTCGTATCTTTACCTGCGAACAACCGGCAACTAACTGCTAAACATCAATTAAAACGGCTCTTGTGCGAAAGAAGCATTTTCGAACCTCGTAAGTCTTTCGCGGAAAACAAGTTTTATGCTTCCTGTCGGGCCGTTACGCTGCTTGGCTATTATCACCTCGGCCGTATTATCCTCCTGATAACCTTCTTCATTCTTATGGTAATAATCTTCCCGGTGAAGGAGTATAACAACATCGGCGTCCTGTTCGATGCTGCCGCTCTCACGCAGGTCGCTCATTCTCGGTCTGTGACCTTCTCTGCCTTCAGGAGAGCGGTTCAATTGACTGATGACCACAACCGGGACTTCCAGCTCTCTTGCAAGTGCTTTGAAGTATCGGGAAATTTCAGTGATTTCCTGCTGGCGGGATTCGACCCTGCCGGAACCGACACTCATCAACTGCATGTAGTCAACAAAAACCGCTTTTATGCCATACTGGCTTTTGAGCCGTCTTGCCTTTGCTCGAAGAGCAAGGGGCGTCAGTCCGGCTGTATCATCAATATAAATCGGCGCTTCAGAGAGAATGCCGCAGGCCTCTACGAGCTTCTGCATCTGCTCATCATCCAACATTCCTTTTCGGACAAGCTGGGAGTCAATTTCGCTCTTGCTGCAAAGAAACCTCTCGGCCAACTGCTGACTTCCCATTTCAAGCGAAAAAATCGCAAGGGGATTTTTTTCAGCAAGGCCGATATGCTCTGCGATATTCAACGCAAGACTTGTTTTTCCCATACTGGGTCTGCCTGCGATGATTATCATTTCGCCGTTCTGCAGGCCGCAGGTCAACTCGTCAAGCTCGAAATACCCTGTGGATAGACCCGTAATGTGTTTTCCCTGCCTTTTGTCTATCGCTTCAAAAGAGCGGACGACCAAATCCTTAAGCGGTGATGGGGAACCGGTTATATTTTTATTGGTTACGGCGAAAATCAAGCGCTCGGCCTGGTCGAGTTTTTCATTTGTCTCGCCTGAGCCATCGTAGGCATCATCTAAAATTTCGGATGCGGCGGAAATGACCTGCCGAAGCAGCATCTTTTCCTTGATAATGCCGGCGTAGTACATCACATTCGCAGAGGAAGGCACGGAATTCATTATCTTTGCGAGATATTCAACTCCGCCGATTTCATCCATCTGCCCGCGCTTCTGAAGTTCGTCGCGAATCAGAAGCCCGTCGATGGCAGTGCCTTTATTTTTTTCATAAAGTGCAACAAGGGCATCGAAAATTCTCTGGTGTTCCAGCCGATAAAAGGCCTCAGCCCTGAGCATTTCGACCACCTGGCCGATACACTCCGGGTCGATTATCATCGAACCGAGGACCGCCGCTTCTGCCGCCAGCGATTCGGGCATGCTGCGTCCTGCCAATTCGGCGGTGCCGACCGTTGCTGTCGGTACCGCTGTTCCCTTCCTGTTTTTATCTGCCCTGGCCATTATTTAGTCGTTAGTATTTAGTGAATAGTATATATTCGGTTTTTTTGAAACTCAAAACTAAGCACTTTGTTCACCGGTATCTGTCCTGGCGACAACAACGACACTGACCTGCACCGTCAAGTCTGCCGCAAACTTCAGCGTAACATTTGACGTGCCGACCTGCTTAATATGTTCGTGCATCTGTACCATCTGGTCGACAACATCAAAGCCCTGCTGACGCAGATTTTCAGCTATCTCAGCCGGTCCCACAGAGCCGAACAGATTACCCTGCTCATTGGCTTTGGATGCGACGACGGCTTCGGCATTTTCCACAGCCTTTGCGGCCTGTTCGAGTCGCTTGCGATCACGCAGTCTCTGCTCGGCATGCTTGGCCTTTTCCTGGGACAGCGAACGGAGATTCGCCTCCGTGGGAACTACACCTCGTCTTTGAGGAAGCAGATAGTTTCTTGCGTAGCCTTCATTGACCTCAATAACGTCGCCGAGAAACCCAAGTTTTTCAACATCTTCACAAAGCAGTATCTTCATTTTTAATCTCCAAAAAAGTGTATAAGCGCACAATTTTTCTTTTGCACTTATGCTCTTATGCACTTGTGTTCTTTTTATTTTATTACGCAGTGAACGGCAATAAAGCCATAAATCTTGCGCGTTTAATCGCCCTTTTGGCCTTTCGCTGACACGATGCACAGTTTCCGCTGCGCTTGCGAGAGTAAATCTTGCCCCTGTTGGTCAGCAGTTTGCTCATCGTCTCGATGTCCTTATAGTCGACATAGTCTATTCCGCGCCTGCAAAACCGGCATTGGGTCTGTTCACGTGCTCCGGAAAAGCTCGTTTTTCTTTTGTTGTTGTTATTGTTGGTTTTAAATTTTGTGTTGTTTCTTGGACTCATTATTTTCCTCGTTAATTTAGTTCATCGTTCGCAACATGCGAACACATTTCTACCAACTTATTAAAATGGAATATCGTCTCCTGTTTGTCCCTGTCCCTGAGCATGTTCATCCGGCTGATATGTCTGCTCCTCAGCTGATGCCGGGCTCGCCTGGCTTGCCGGTGCCCCGCCTGCCTGACCGCTGCTTAAGAACTGGAAATTCTCAACCGTCACTCTGTGCTTTGAACGCTTCGTGCCGTCCTGCGCTGTCCACGAATCGAACTTAAGCCGTCCTTCCACGAACAATGGGTTACCTTTTTTGCAGTATTTATTTATATTTTCTGCTGTTTTACCAAACGCCTGACAATCTACGAAGCATGTATCTTCTTTCATGCTGCCGTCCTGACCCTTGTACTTGCGATTCGTCGCCAGTCCAAAGTCAACCACGGCCGTCTGGCTCGGCAGATAAGACAACTGCGGGTCACGCGTTAAATTTCCCATCAATAAAATTCTGTTAAAATTAGCCATAATTAACTCCATTATTCAGTTTTTGGTTACAACTGAAAATCTTAACATCGAAGAACCGCACGACAACTAAATCTTGTCCTCTTCGCCCTGTTCGGTCTCATTGATATTTCCATCTTCCACGGCAAATTCCTCTATACCGTCTATAACCGGTTTTTCAGGCATCTCCACATCCTGCTCTGCCGGTTCTTCAACGATAGGCTGACGACTCTGTTTTTCGACTAACATCACTGGGGTATCCTTTTCGATGTCTTCCTTGCTCATTGCCTCAGTGTTGAGAATCAAAAGCCGCAAAACCCGCTCGGACAGCCGAATCTCTCTTTCGATTATGCGAACACTGCCGCCAGGGGCCTTGAAATAAACAAGGATATAGGTGCCTCTGCTCTTGCGGTTGATATCATAGGCAAGTTTCCGTTCGTCCCATTTTCTCATCGAGACAATCTCGGCATCGTTCTTTTCAAGTATATTCTTGATAAGAGCGTTAATGCCGTCCCAGTCGGATGCCGCCTGAGCCGAATCAATAAGGAACAAACCTTCATACAATTTCTTTACAGCCGTTTCCAATTCAATTACCTCCTTAAAAAATAGCGGATATTAATAGCGTATAGCGTTTACTCTTTTCTATACGCTATCCGCTACACGCTATACTCTGTTAAACTCATTCATTGTTTTTTCAATGCCGTTTCCAATCCAGTAAAGAACCGCTTTTTTGGCCCTTTCAATCGCTTCATCCAGCAGCAGCTTTTCGGCCTTTGTCGGCTTATCAAGTACAAAATCCGCTGCATCATCTGTGCCTCTTTGCCCGATACCAATCCGCATCCTGGCAAAGTTATCGCTGCCGAGCTTTTCAATAATATCAGCCAGTCCGTTATGACCGCCGGACGAGCCTTTGGCCCTTATTCGAATAACGCCCGGTTCAATGGCCATATCGTCGCTTACCACGAGCAAATCGCTTATCGGCAGCTTGTAAAAACCCGCCGCCGTCGCAACAACCTGACCGCTGCAATTCATAAACTGCCATGGTTTTAACAATATTAACTTTTTACCCGCAAACTCAGCCATTGCGAGTCTGCCGCTGAATTTCCTTGTCTTTACTTCCACGTCCAATTCATCCGCCACTGCGTCTATTACGCAAAACCCGATGTTGTGACGGGTATCAACATACTTGTCGCCAGGATTACCCAGGCCGACGACCATTTTCATTTCAGCCATAGCATCGTTTTCATATTGCGCTTTGCGTACAGCGTATTTTTTAACTTCTATCATCCGTTTCCATAACGCTGTAATCGAATCGTAAATACACCGCAACAGGCCGATGAGACTACTCCTTCTTTTCCTCTCCAGCCTCTGCTTCTTCACCTTCCTTGGGTTTCCTTTCGGTAATAACCTCTGGAGCGGTCGGAGCCTCAATCTCAAGTTCCTCGGTGGTCTTAACTTCCTGAACTATATTGCAGGCAGCAATCAGCAGGTCCGGGTCGCTTACGAGTTTGACACCCTCCGGCAGCTTGATATCGCGAGCGTGCAATGAATCACCGACGCCGAGTTCCTTGACCGATACGGTAATCGAAGACGGTATATCGGTAACCATACATTCGATTTCGAGCTGGCTGACCTGCGACTCGATAATACCGCCCTCTTCTGCACCTTTTGCAGTGCCCTTAAGCTCAAGACGCACAGAAACCTTGACCTTCTCACTGACATCCACACGCATAATGTCGACATGCAGAATATCCTTGCCAAGATAATCGTACTGCACATCCTTGATGATAGCGGTTTCTTTATTTTTGCCGAGTTGAAGGCTAACGACTTTGGTTCCTCGCTTTAGGCCCTCGACAAGGGTCTTCTCACTCAAAGAAATGGACACGGAGTCCTTTTTATGCCCATACACAATAGCCGGTATCAGGCCTTGTTTGCGAATCTTCGCTGCCGACTTTGAGCCTTTTTGTTCTCGAACTTCTGCCTTTAATAACAACGTTTTGTCCATGATTTCCTCACTTTAACTTCACGTCCCGAACAGTTAATCCTATTGCCAGGGAACTCTTTATTTACCGGTTATTAAACAAACTGCTTACGGATTCATCCCTGTGAATCCGTTTAATCGCCTCGCCCAACATTCCGGAGACGGTTAGAACCTTTATTTTTTTGATTTTCTTTGCTTCCTCGCTCAATGGTATCGTGTCGGTCACAATCACTTCTTCAATGGGAGCTTCCTTGAGCAATTCAAGGGCTTTGCCGGCAAAAACGCCGTGAGTGGCGCCGACATAAATTTTTCCGGCGCCTCTTTCCTTTACAAGTTTGGCTGCGCTGCAAATTGTGCCGCCGGTTGCGATAATATCGTCACACATCACGATATTCTTGCCTTCTACTTCTCCGATAACTTCCTGCGATTTTACTTCGCTGCCGCTGATACGCCTTTTGTAAATGATGGCAAGCTCAGTTCCAAGATGCGCGACATACCTTGCCGCCGTCTTGATGTTGCCGACATCAGGCGAGACGACGACTGCGTTGCTGATTCTCTTGTCCTTGAAATATTTACTCAAGACCAATTCGCCCATAAGATGGTCAACCGGTATGTCGAAAAATCCCTGAAGCTGATGGGCATGCAAATCTACCGCCAATACCCTGTCGGCACCGGCTGTGGTAATAAGATTTGCCACTAATTTTGCGGTAATAGGGACACGGCCTTCATCTTTCCTGTCCTGCCGGGCATAACCGAAATAAGGGATAACCGCAGTAATACGTTTGGCACTTGCCCTGCGAAGACAATCAAGATAAATCAAAAGCTCCATCAGATATTCATCAACAGGCCTGCATGTTGACTGTACGACAAAACAATCTCTGCCGCGAACATCATCCTCGATTCGAACCAACTTTTCGCCATCGGGGAATTTTTCGACTTTTGCACCACCGATGGGCAGTTCAAGATACTTGCATATAGCCAAAGTCAGGGCTGGATTACTGCTGCCTGAAAATATTTTGAGATTATCGTTAAGAAACATTTTTTTTGCCCTTTCGCACAGATTCGTCCATATTTTCCTGCGAAATAACGGTTCCCGGCTTAATATATGAGCCGTTCTTCAGGATGGTGCCGCTGCGCAAATAGGCGAGCGGCCCGATTCGACAGCCCCTGCCAATTTTGACCTCGCCATGAATGCAGGTAAACGGTTCGATTACTGTATCCTGCCCAATTTGTGCCCTCGCGTCAATCCAGGTGTTGGGCGGGTCAACTATTGTTACACCCTTATTCATCAGCTCAAGCTGGATGCGCCGCTGCATTATTTTGCCTGTCTCGCTAAGCTGTACCCTGCTGTTTATGCTGATTGCCTCCTCGGGCAAAACTGCGGTTACCGCAGTAACCTTATGACCCGCGGCAATCATTATCGAAAGTGCATCTGTGAGGTAATATTCTTTTTTGGCATTGTCCGGCTTTACTTTAGAAGCAGAATCGAAAAGAATTTTATTATTGAATAGATAATAGCTTGGGTTGACCTCTTTTATGGCTAACTGTTCCTTAGTACATTCCCGATGTTCAACAATGCCTTGGATATTGCCGTATGTATCGCGTACTATTCGGCCATATCCGCTCGGGTCATCGAGAACCGCTGTAGCCAGGGTTGCGGCGGAGCGTTCGGTCTTGTGCTTTTCCATAAGGGTTTTGAGGGTCGCAACTCGAATCAATGGGCCGTCGCCGCAAAGAACGAGGGTTTCGCCGTCAAAATCCTTAAGATGCTTTTTGCAGCACAAAACCGCGTGTGCTGTTCCCTTTTGTTCCGGCTGGTCGACCCAGGTGATGTCTTTACTGCCTTCGAATTGCTTTTTTACCTGCTCTGCGCCGTAGCCAATGACGACATACAAGCTCCCGACACCTGCCTGCCTGCATGCATCGAGGACATAGGCCAGCATAGCTCTGCCGCAAACCTCGTGAAGTACCTTCGGCAGCTTGGTGTTCATCCTGCTGCTTACGCCGGCAGCCAAAATTATCGCAACTCGTTCTTTAGACATTTCTAATAATCAATTCTTAAAATACTCAACAAATAATCAATAATCATTTATCAATAATCAATTTAATAAGCTACCCGACCAGGACTCGAACCTGGAATGGGAGGACCAAAACCTCCTGTGTTACCAATTACACCATCGGGTAACAACAATGGTTATTGATAATCAATAATCAATAATCAATTCAAAGTCTGTCACGGGGACCGTACTGCATCGGCCCGACTTGGCTCTGACGGAGGCTTGAGTCAACCACGCCGTGATACCATTGACCCAATGTTAGCTTTGAGTTTTCGGTTCTTAGCTAAAAGCTAAGCTCTAAAAACTCGACACTAAATGCTGCCCCGTGCGACAGAGCAATTTCAAGTGCAGAGACTATAACCTATCCACAATTAAAAAACAACATTTTTTTTAATTCTTCTTTGTTTCGGCTGAAAAGTGCTTTTTTCAATACTGAAAACCGTGCTTTTTTCGAAAAAAACCTTGGTCTTATAATATTGACCATTCATAATACTACGCCTCTTTGTTTATGTACCACCCTGCACCCCAATTCACTTGCCCTGCAAGTGACCTGTTTAGCACCGAGGCCTGCCTCGGTGTCCATAAAAACTGTCTTCCTCCCTTCTTACTTTTCGCACCTTCCCACCCTTCTCACCTTTCGTACTTCTTCCACTAATCAATCATCAATCGAAACGCTTTTAATAATAATCCTGACGCGGGGGAAAATGCCTCGCCTGCCCGCTTTGACCTGAATTCTTTGAAGAAACTTAGGGCGAGAGAGTTAAAAACGTTTTTTTCTCGAGGAATAAGATTTGTTATTTATTTTCATCATTGGACTGAAATGATTTTCTAGAGTCAAAAAATAACCTTATGCAAAGATTTCCATCTACGATAACCTCATCGCTTGTGTAATTTATGCCTAAATGCTCTAAACAGTGCTTCCAAAATAACTTTGCAGGCTCATTTTTCATTAATATTCCAAGTCCATACTTGCCGGGATAAAGATTAAAAAGCTGTTTCAAAGCTAATTTACATAATCCTTTGTTTCTATAACTTCTCAGAATAAATGCATCTTGTATGATATATTCAACCTTTTGCCCTGAAGATATTGAACAAAAGATAAATCCAATTATGCTATTTTCAAGTGTGATTTTTAGGGGTATCAGGTTATCCTCACAATAGTAAGAATCAACAAATGAGTTATCAAATAATCCTGTAGAGTTAAGCTGGAGACAATGATTATATTCAGATAAATCGTGCAAGTGATATTGGTGGATATTTTTTATAAATTCTTTGTCATCAACAACAGACCGTTCTAATTTAATATTCATATTTTTCACATTATCCTTTTTACATAAATCACCCTCGAAACGCTTTGTACCGTTCTCAATTCTACCAAATTCCGTCCGGGTTTCAAGGGAGCAGTTGCCCCTTTCTCTCCAATAAATAATTAGGGACAGACACCTATTATTACTGGATATATTAGGTCTTATTATTTACATCCCTTATTTACACTCACCTGTTATTTTTAGACATCATTGGTCTTTTTTCCGCAAACTCTCTGCGGTGGAAAATGCTTTTTGAATTTTTATACGTCATTTTTATTTCTTGTCCGCCATAGCCTTGAGCGAAGGCGGATTGATATTTTATTTTTTATTTATTAAAACCTTCGTGTCCCTTCGCGTCCTTGTATGTTGACATCATCCATGGTTAATAATAGTCTCATAGGTAAAGCTGGTGCTGGCGAGGCGAGCATAGCGAGCCGAGCAAGCACCAGACGGCGACGAGAGTTCGATCGTG